>Ga0078972_1004058_pt1 | contig 41654 bp, 30 predicted proteins | sample YelNatPaOPGAMG01_FD_67568 | JGI IMG/M metagenome (GOLD analysis project Ga0078972, IMG submission 67568) | Hot spring thermophilic microbial communities from Obsidian Pool, Yellowstone National Park, USA - OP-RAMG-01 (SPADES assembly) (version 2) | ecosystem: Environmental > Aquatic > Thermal...
CAAGCTTGGGGAGAGGGGGAGCCTCCGGCGTCCCAGTAGCTTACACAACCAGCCATAACCTCCACACTCCTCCCACATCCCCTCTCCCCGCAAGTGGGAGAGGGGTGGAGAAGCCGGGGTGAGGGGGCCGCTCCGACGACCTTTTGCAGCAGATAGGAGTGAGGGCAGACATGCAACGCCTCCCTCCGCTGGTCCCGCCGACAGGCGAATATCAGCTTGACCGTACTGCCCCTGCGTCTCTGTAAGCCACCACCCCCGGGACGGCAGCTTGACACCCCACAGACTTGTGCTAGAATAACCGTTGGAGCAGGCCGGGCGGCCGCGGGCGCCGTGTTGCGACGCCTGAGGAAAGTCCGAGCTCCAGAGGGCAGAGCGCCGGATAACGTCCGGGAGGGGCGACCCTACGGAAAGTGCCACAGAAAAGAAAAGACCGCCGCTGGCAATATGCCACTGGCGGTTAAGCTGAAACGGTGGTGTAAGAGACCACCGGCGGCTCGGTAACGGGCCGGCCTGGCAAACCCCGCTTGGAGCAAGACCTAGTAGGGAGGCATATGGGGTGGCCCGCCCCGCCTCCGGGTAGGTCGCACGAGGCCGCGAGTGATCGCGGTCCATAGACAAATGGCCGTCAGGGGGCCGAACATCATTGGCCCGGCCCTCCACAGAACTCGGCTTACAGGCCTGCTCTGGCCGGATCGACAGAGGGGCGTGCCGCTTGCGGTTGCGCGGCGCACGCCCGTACCAGCCCGTCGTCAGCGGGCCGGGGCTGGCCGCGATGCCGTCTTGCCCTACCCACGCAGAAGGGGGCCTGATGAACCTGGATCTGCTGACCATCAAGCGGTTCACCGCCGGGCTGGTGTACCCTCCCGTCGCCTACGCGCGCAACGATCTCACCTACCTGTTTGAGATCCTGAGCGACAAGTACGACTACAGCACTCTGAGCCTCATGCCCGATGGCGCGCGTATCTCCCATGGCGACAACGAGGTCGTCATCCAGCCGGTCCGCACCCAGATCAACGAAACCATCTCCGCGCACTTCCAGCACACCAAGGATCGGGCGGTGCAGATGCTGGAGCTGGTGGCGCGTCAGTTCAACATCCACACGTACCAGGTGTTCGGGGTGAAGCTCATCGCCTTTCAGCCCGCCAACGGTTCCGCCGCCGAGTTCCTCGAATCCCGCCTCCTGTCTGCATCGCCTTCTCAGCTGGCCATCCTAGGCCAGGGAAGGCGCGGCACTGGCTTCCGGTTCAACCTGTTCCGCGACAACGCTAACTACGACCTCCGGCTGGAGCCCTTCTTCAACGACCTCTCTCAGCTGTACATAGAGCTCGACGTCAACTACCAGCCGCCGATGGCGTCGCTGGCGGAGATGGGGCCGCGAATAGACAAGGTCTACTCGTATCTGCTGGATGAGGTGCGCGAGTTCCTCGCGAGCTTGGGCTGAGCCCGTCCGCTCTCGCCTGGGAGGTGGATGACGGCGGTGTGCGGCGGAGCTGGGTCGGGACCGGCGCTCTGCCGCAGCGACCCAGCTCCTGAGCGGGTTCTGCCTACATCTTGGCACCAGGTGGCGGCGTCGCCACGGCTAGATGGATGATCGCCACCGCGTCCTTCAGGTCGATAACCCCATCGCCGTTGGCGTCCGCTTGCGCCTGCTGTGTGGGCAAGAGGACACGCATGCCAACGACGTACTCCAAGAGCGTCCTCACGTCGTCTACGGTTACCTGCCCGTCGCCGGTGACGTCTCCAGTCGGCAGCGTAATCCCCACATCCACACGCACCACCTGCCCGGCACCCGGCGGCAGCCCAAACCCGATGTTGGAGACGTACAGTTTGCCGTCCGGGCCGAACGTCATGGCGGTTGGGAAGGTAAGGCCGGATGCCACCACCTCCTGCGTGCCGTCCGGCGCCACGCGCACGATGTTGCCAGTGCCAGGGGTGGGCTTTGGGCCAGCGGTGGACATCTGGAGGACGTATAGGCGGCCCTGCGGGTCGAACGCCAGGCCAACCACCGTGGTGAAGCCCCCGAAGACCTTGGTCACGGTGCCATCGGGGGCCACCTTCAGCACGCTGGCGGATCCCGGCTCAATGGGGAACGTGGATAGCGTGCCCACATACAAGTCTTGCCCGTTCATTGCGCTGGCGGTGGGGACCGCGTGGCCGAACGCCGCCGAGATGTCGGCGATGCGCGAGACCGCGCCGCCCGGGGTCACCTTGTCCACCTCTCCGTGGTTGGCTTCCACGAGCAGGAAGCCGTCCGTAATCGGCAGCATGCTGTACCAGCTGCCATCCGGCTCGAAGTCGTCCTCCTCAGGGGCTTGCACCGGATGCGTTCGGAGGTACTCACCCAGGTCAACCACCAGGGTGTACGATCCGTCCGACGCGATCCTGTACAGGCCATTCGGGGCGTCAGGGTTGCCGTGAGAGGCACCACCGCCAGTAACCAGGGCGTAGAGGGTGTTGTTGCGGAACGCCACGTCGGCCACCCCGCTGATGGCGCCGCCGCTGGCAGGCGAGGTCTGCGTAGACGGCAGGCCTTCGGTCACGGTGGTGCGGGCGCCGGACGGAGCGACCTTTGAGATGCGAGCGGTTGGGCCGCCCGTATAGGGCCCGATGGGCGGCGGAACCTGCTGTGCTCCAGTGCCCACCGTTGAGTTGGTGCCACCCTCGCCCCCCTCGGCCACGTATAGATAGCCGTCTGGCCCAAAGTGGAGCCCGCGCGGGTTCTCCAACCCCTCGGCGAACACGGTAACGTTGGGGGAAGGAGGAGGGAGCGTCTGGGCTAGGGCCGGGACGGCGGTCAGCATGGCTAGGCCGCACAGGGATGCAGCGATGCGGATTGGTTTGGCCACCGGCCTGCGCCGGAGTATCAGAGACATGATGTGGAACCCCCTTGCGCGTATGGCGTGCGTTGGGCCGCCGTCGCGCAGCCCCAAGCCGCTGGGTCTGCCTGCGGGCGGCGCCAAAGATAGGTCAGTCTGGAGAGTATAGCGGCCGGACCCACAGGAAACAAGAACAGGCCCCAGCGACGGCGGCAGCAGGCCGACAGAAGCCAACGCGCCATGTGGTTCACGAGAGGCGGCTGGCCACTGGGGCGTCCGCTAGATGGTGAAGTGGATGAGGACGTAACCCACCGCTCGTCGGGGGGGCGACGTGAGCCTTACGCCCAGCCCCACGTCCAGGTGGGTGTGAAGGGTGGCGGCCACGCTGGCGAACAAGCCCGTTCCAGCCAGCAACAGATCCGCATGCACCCAACTCCTGTTGAGGCTCCTCGGCACGATCTTGGCCACCTCCACCCCAATCGCGTAGGTGCCCACGGAGTGGAGCCCAAACGCCGCTCCGAACTTCACCGGCAGTGGGCTGAGTCCAGCGAGCGCCGACCGCGGCGGGTCGTGGCCGGCAAAGCGGGCGGCGAGGTACGCGGCGGCGGCGGAGAAGATGCGCCCCTCATTGAGGCCGATCCCGAAATGGTTGGTGTTGAGCCACACGATGGGCGGCCGGCCGAGGGCGTTCCACAGCTTCAGCGCATCCGCCGTAGGCACCACCAGGTCCCTGGCCGCGTTCACCATAAGCACATGCCTTGGGCGGTTGAGGCTGGCGTAGGTGAGCGGGTCCACGGGCGCGAACAAGCGCCGGACGTCCTCGAACGTGTAGCCCTGCGCTTGGAGATCCTGCCTGGCGCGTTCAGTGGCCAGCCCCCTCCAGAGGATACCTGCGAGGTCGCCGCCGCCCAGCAGCGCAGCCCCAGCCACGAACCGTGGATCCAGGCCCATCACGAGATGCGCGACGATCGCGCCAAGGCTGATGCCAGCCACCCCGATCTTCTTTGGGTCTACCTCGGGGCGGAGGGAAAGCCACGTGGCAGCACGAACCGCATCTGCCGCCGCCTGCGTGAACGCCTGAAGCGACCGCTGTGCGTCGCCAGTGACGAACAATTGCCCGCTGTAGGTGCCAGGTGGAGTGCGCTGCATGTGGTACGGTAGGGTGAGCAGCAGGGCGTTTATGCCAGCTTGGTTCAGGTGCCTGCACAGGGCTCGCTCCATGCCCGCGTTGCGCACCTTCAGCGCATGCAACACCACACATGCAGGCACCGGTGCCGGGCGGCGGAGCATGTAGTACTCGCCGTACACCGTGTTGTTGGCGGGGTAAGGCGTGGTGATGGCGCTGGGAAACTGAACACTGAGCACCTCCGCGGTCGAAGTGTCGCCGATTCTGGCAACCGTAGCGTGCACGGGCGCGTGGTAGGCGGCATCTGGGATGGGCCCAATCGCGGCGGCCGCGGTTCGAAGAGCCACTATCAAGCCGATGGTCAACAGTGCGCGCATGGTAGCACCTCGGCAGTGCGGCGGAGCAGGCAGCTGACGTCGACGGATGCGGCGCGTGGAGGAGCAGCCCGGGAAAGGTGCAGCCGCACGAGTGGCGAAAACGTAGGTGGGTTCGATCCACCGATTGGCCAAGCCTGCTGGAGCAACTCGATCGAGCCCTGAGGGCACGATGGCAGATCTCACACGAGGTGAGTGCACATTACGGCTCACTCGAAACGGTGACGTCCCCGTCATTGAAGCCACGGGCGAGGTGGATCTGCGCGTGGAGAGCAGCTTCCTCTCCTTGGTGGAGGAGGCCCTAACCACCGAGGCCGCCCCCCTGGTGATTGACCTCACAAAAGCCTCCTACCTTGACAGCGCGGGAATGCACGTGCTGGTTCATGCGCGAAGAAAGATCGGGAAGCCGGAGCGTCTTGCGGTGGCAGTTGCGCCAGGCGGCTTGCCCGAACGGGTGCTGAAACTCGGCATGTTCGACCGTTGGATGGTGCTTGCCCCAAGCCTTGAGTCCGCGGTTGAGCGCGTGCGCTCAGACGTTGGCGAGGGCGACTAGCCAGCCGCCTCCGCCCGGCCCATAGTTGCACTTCGCCAGCCCCCGAGCTAATCCCCGGAAGGAGCATCCGACCGATGGCCGCCGCTGAGCGCCTCAACTGCCGGCTGGCGTTCCGTGCTCGTCATAACGTTCATACCCGCAAGGGCTCACAGACCATCCGCCGGCACAGCCCGCCTAGCGGACGTCGCACCCGGGTACGCCCCAAGGTGACGTCGGCGAGCGGTCGCCCTCACCCCGTTCCCCGGCTTCCACCGCGCACGCTTGGGGAAAACGGGAGGCGCACCTTCTCGCTCGTCCACGGCTATCAGGGTGCCACCGAGCATCTTGGTTGCCGCAGTAGGGGAGAGGCAGTGTGGCCCGGCGCGGTGGGGATCCAGACCAGCACGGTGGCTCGCCTCAGCGCACGTGGGGGACGCCATCCCCCAACGCGCCGTCCCCATCTCACAGGCTGCTTACCCGCACCCAGCCTTCTTGCGTATCGATCGCGGTCCTGATATAATCACAGTGAAGCATGTTGAGCGTGGTATTATCAAGCCACGTCTCTGGCGCTGGTGTTGCCGCCAGTGGAGGGTCCATGCACATGAGCGATCAAGAGCCAAAGGGCGACCCGCTTGTACGCTTGGCCAAAGAGGCGATTGCCGCCTATGTGTGCCATGGCAAAACGATAGCGCCGCCGCGCCCGCTTCCGCCCGAGATGACCGCGAGGGCCGGCGCGTTCGTCTCCATCAAGGAAGATGGGGAGCTAAGGGGTTGCATCGGCACGTACGAACCTCAGCAAGCCAACCTAGCCGAGGAGATCATCCATAACGCCATCAGCGCGGCCACGGCGGACCCGAGGTTTCCGCCGATCGAGCCCTGGGAACTAGAGCGTTTGGACGTGTCCGTGGACGTGCTCAGCCCTCCCGAACCTGTGGACGGCGTGCACCAGCTCGACGCGAGGAGGTACGGCGTGATCGTCAGGTCGGGCTACCGTACGGGGTTGCTGCTGCCCGACCTGGAGGGGGTTGATACGCCTGAGCAGCAGGTGATGATCTGCATGCGCAAAGCCGGCATAGGGCCCGGCGAGCCGATCTCCCTGTTTCGGTTCACTGTGGAGCGCCATCACGCGGGGTCTGGTGGCCGGCGATAGTGCTTCTAAACACCGTTCATATCGATAGCCAAGCGGCAAGCGCACTTGCTTGTGCTCGGGCATATGCAACCGTTCTGCCGCGGATATAACGATATTCCACCGGAGAAACTTCTATGAGACTTGACAAACTCACCATCAAATCGCAGGAGGCGCTGCAGAGCGCACAAGAAACGGCTCAGAGCTACGGCAATCAGCAGATAGAGCCAGAGCACGTGATCCATGCGCTGCTTCGCCAGAACGAGGGGATCGTGCCGCCGATCATCCAGAAGCTCGGCGCCGACCCAGTGCAGATGGCGGCCTCGCTGCAGACCGACATAGAGCGCCTGCCCAGGGTGAGCGGTGCGGCCACCGGCCAGGTGTACATCAGCCCGCGCCTCAGCGCCATGCTCACCAAGGCCTGGGAGGAGGCCCAGCAGCTCAAAGACGAGTTCGTCAGCACCGAGCACCTGCTCCTGGCCGCCACCTCCACAAAGGACGGTGCGATTGCGCGTGTGCTCAAAGAGGCCGGGGTTACTAGGGATCGCGTCCTCCAAGCCCTCGTGGACGTGCGCGGAGCACACAGGGTTACCGACCAGAACCCGGAGGACAAGTACCAGGCGCTCGAGCGCTACGGAAGAGACCTCACCGACTTGGCCCGCCGGGGCAAGCTGGACCCGGTTATCGGCCGCGTGGACGAGATACGGCGCGTGGTTCAGGTCCTTTCCCGCCGCACCAAGAACAACCCCGTGCTGATAGGCGAGCCGGGCGTGGGGAAAACGGCCGTGGTTGAGGGGCTGGCGCAGCGCATCGTTGCCGGAGACGTGCCGGAGGGCCTCAAGAACAAGCGCATCGTTGCGTTGGACTTGGGGTCCCTCATAGCCGGCACCAAGTACCGCGGCGAGTTCGAGGACAGGCTCAAGGCGGTCCTCCGCGAGATCTCGGAGGCAGAAGGCTCGGTCATCCTCTTCATCGATGAGCTGCACACCATCGTCGGCGCGGGGGCAGCGGAGGGGGCCATGGATGCCTCCAACATGCTCAAGCCCATGCTGGCCCGCGGCGAGCTGAGGTGCATTGGCGCCACCACGCTAGACGAGTACCGCAAGCACATCGAGAAAGACGCGGCCCTGGAGAGGCGCTTCCAGCCAATCTACGTCGGCGAGCCGTCCGTGGAGGACACCATAGGGATTCTGCGCGGGCTTAAGGAGAGGTACGAGGTCCACCACGGCGTCCGCATCAAAGACGCTGCGCTGGTGGCCGCCGCAGTGCTGTCTAACCGCTACATCACTGACCGCTTCCTCCCCGACAAGGCGATCGACCTTGTGGACGAAGCGGCCTCGCGGCTTCGCATGGAGATCGATAGCATGCCCACCGAGATAGACGAGGTGGAGCGCAGGAGGCGTCAGCTTGAGATAGAACGCGAGGCACTGCGCCGCGAGACCGACCCAGCGTCCCTGGAGCGCCTGCGGAAGCTGGAGGCCGAGATCGCCGAGCTAGCTGAGGAAAGCACCCGGCTTAAGGCACACTGGCAGCGAGAGAAGGAGTGCATCCAGCGAATCCAGCAGGTGAAGGACCAGATCGAGCAGGCGCGTATGGAGCTCCAGAACGCGGAGCGCTCCTACGACCTGAACAAGGCCGCCCAGCTGCAATATGGCATCATCCCAAAGCTGCAGGCCCAGCTTGACCAGGAGAACGCCAAGCTCGCCGAGCTCCAGAAGAACCTGCGCATGCTCAAAGACGAGGTGGACGAGGACGATATCGCCGAGGTTGTGTCCAAATGGACCGGCATCCCCGTCTCCAGGATGCTGGAAAGCGAGATGCAGAAGCTGCTCCGAATGGAGGAGAACCTGCGCCGGCGCGTGGTTGGCCAGGATCAGGCCATCAGCGCCGTGGCCAACGCCGTGCGCCGCGCCAGAGCGGGCCTGCAAGACCAAAACCGGCCCATCGGCAGCTTCATCTTCATGGGGCCCACGGGCGTTGGCAAGACCGAGTTGGCCCGTGCCCTCGCCGAGTTCCTCTTCGACGACGAGCGCGCCATGGTGCGACTCGATATGTCCGAGTTCATGGAGAAGCACTCGGTGGCTAGGATGATCGGCGCGCCGCCCGGCTACGTGGGCTACGAGGAGGGCGGCTACCTCACCGAGGCGGTCCGCCGAAGGCCGTACAGCGTCATCCTGCTGGACGAGATCGAGAAGGCGCACCCAGACGTGTTCAACATTCTGCTGCAGATCCTGGATGATGGTAGGTTGACCGACGGCCAGGGCCGCACGGTGGATTTCAAGAACACCGTGATCATCATGACCTCCAACATCGGCTCTCAGTGGATTCAGGAGCTTGCCGGCATCGATGCGGCCGAGATGCGCTCCAGGGCGATGGAGGCCCTACGGGCGCACTTCCGTCCGGAGTTCCTCAACCGCGTTGACGAGGTGGTCATCTTCAACTCGCTCGGCCCAGAGGAGATCAAGCAGATAGTGGAGATCCAGCTGAATGCCCTGCGCAGGCGCCTTGCCGACCGCAATCTGGACGTCCAGCTTACGGATGCGGCTAAGCGCCAGCTCGCAATTCAGGGCTACGACCCTGTGTACGGCGCAAGGCCGCTCAAGCGGGCCATTCAGCGCTTGGTGCAGGACCCGCTGGCGCTCAAACTGATCGAAGGTGCGTTCAAGGATGGCGACCGTGTGCTGGTGGACGTTGCCCCCGACAACAGCTTCACGTTCCGCAAGGTTGAGGAGATGATCGAGGCGTAACCAGCAGGCCTTCCGGGCAGCTGGGGATTGGGCCGCGGCGCGAGGCAGGGCGGATGCCTGAGGGCTCCGTGCCTGCCTCGCCGTTGCAAAAGCTTACGAACAGCAAGAGGCCTGACGCCGAACTCGTCGTTCGCCGGTCGGCACCCGCTCAGCGGCTCTCTGGATAGCTGTTGAAGTCCACCACATAGCTCCACCAGTTGTTCAGCTTGCCGTCGGTGCGGCCCGGGGCCTTGGGCAGGTGGCGGAACCACCACTTGTGGTGCTCGCGCATGTCGCCGTTGCCCCATTCGCTGCAGTCCACCTGGCGCCGCTTGCCGGTGAGGTGAGGGTAGTTCAGCCAGTCGTCGCAGCTGCTCAGCACCTTGGTCTTGTTGCCCCAGTCGTAGTCGTGCTGGCTGTTGGGGGCGAAGTGCACGTTGCCGCAAGCCGCCCTACCGGGCGCCACCTTGTCGTACAGCGTGAACCGATTCCAGGCGTGCGTCTCCTTCGCCTCCCAGCTGCCAAACACGTGGGTGAGGATCGATTCCGTCCTGTGGCCAAGGTCCTCAAGCATCTCGCCGACGCCGCGCTCGTAGTTGAACCCCATGATGACGAAGATGCGCGAGCAGTCCACTCCACCCACCGGGTCGGAGTTGCAGAAGTACGCCCCCTTCCCCACCATGGTTGACTCCCAGAAGCCCGAGTACGGCGGGCCAAACAGCCACACCTCATCGACCTGGCGGGCCTCAACTTTGCGCACCAGGTCGTACTGCCGAATGATCGCCTTGTAGTCCACCGCGTCCGGCTGGTGCCAACCTTTGCCGGTCCGGAAGCAACGCAGGTACTCGTCAAGGCTATACCTGAAACCATCTTGCTTAACCGGCAGTTCGTCGGCCAGGATGGTTTGCACCACCTGGTACTGCACGTACCCACCGCTGGCCTCCCGTATGTCTGAGACGAAGCCCTTCAGCAGCTGCCGGAAGTCGTTCCACCCGCACACCTGGCTGAGGCGCCGCCCACCCTCCGACGGCACAACCGGATCATATGCAATCACGAACACCTTGGGCCTCAGCACGCCCTGCTGCAGCCTCGCACTCCGGGCGGCGCCGCCCGATGCCACGGCAACAACCATGGCCAAGGCCGCCCCGGCTGACAGTAACACTCGCATCGCTCAGGCACCTCTGAGGGGCTCCGCTAGGCCGCCACGGCCGGCCGGCACGCCCCGTTCCTCTCGCAGCAGCGCCCAAGCCGGAGGAGCCGGGATATCCACCGGCACTCCCCCATGCCTCTGCGAATAGGCGGCGGCGCACCCCGCCGCCACGCTCATCCTTCCGGCCAGCGGCGTCGCGATCGGCTCCTTCCCGTTCAGCACCATGTCAACGAAATCCTCGCAGATAACGGGGTCCGCGCCCCCGTGCCCTCCAACCGCGCGCTTGACGTCGTAGGTGCGATCCGCCAGCTCGCGCCAGGTGTTGGACCGCCGTGTCTTAACCCACACCTTCTCGTCCGGCTCGCTGTTCTCCATGCGGCCTTCGGTGCCGATGAACACGTAGTTGCGATGGTAATCCGGGGTGAAATGGCACTGAAGATAGCTGGCCTTGATGCCCCCCTCCAGCTCCATGATCACCACGTTGTTGTCCTCCACGTCCACTTCGCGCCTGAAGACGCACTGCACCCGCCTGCCGCCGAACTGGGCCTCCACGCAGGTGTCCTTCTCGGAGCACTCCGGGCAGGTCAGGTCGTTCGGCTTCTCTCCACCGAAGTAGTCTAGCCCACCGAAGGCGGCCACGCGCTTGGCGTAGCAACCGGTGATCCAGTGTATCATGTCGATGTCGTGCGAGCCCTTTTGCAGCAGCAGCGAAGTGGTGTTCTCGCGGGTGGCGTGCCAGTCGTGGTAGTAGAAGTCGCTGCCGTACCCCACGAAATGGCGCACCCACACTGCTTTGATCTCCCCTATAACGCCGGATCGAGCGATCTCCCACATGCAGCGGAAGATGTTCATGTAGCGCATGTTGAAGCCAACCATCATGCGCTTGCCCGACGCCCGCCAAGCCTCAAGGATCCGGTCGCATCCCTCCGTTGTGATGGCAAGCGGCTTCTCGCAGAACAGATGCTTTCCGGCCTCAAGGGCAGCCACCGCGTGCTCCTCGTGGCAGTAGTCCGGCGAGGTGACTGCAACCGCGTCCACGTCGTCCCGAGCCAGCAGCTCACGGTAGTCCAACGTGACGAAGGGCGCGCCCCCATGCCTGGCAACGAAGCCATCCAGTGCCTCCTGTCGTACGTCGGCGCCGGCCACCACCACGGACCGCCCTTTGGGCTGATGCCAATGGTGCCAAAGCCCTCCCCTGCCATCCACACCGATCATGCCTATGCGAAGCTGATCCACCTGTTCACCTCTCATCGCTGCGCCGAGTGCGGCGTGCTCTCTAGCCACGTTTCGGCAGGCGCGCGAGTGCTACCTGCCGCAGACGAGACGGTCACGGGGCGTACGCAGAGTCGCAGCGAGAAGCACAGACACAAGGATGGCACGAAGGGGCTATGAGGAAGCCCGGAGCGAGTCCAGGCCCTCTCCTAAGAACACAACGAATGGAGGGGCCGGCCCACCAGCCCATCAAGCCCTGGTTTCATGCGTCTGGAATCGATCGATCCCGTCGCCGAGCCGTTTAGCAACTGGGTGAGCTCGCGCTACAAAGTAGTGGATGGCGCGCATAGGAGACTCCTCCGTCGCGCCGAACCAAATACAGAGCAACCACCGCCTCTGGCAAGCAGAAGGAGGGACGTGAGAGATGAAGATGCGCACTGTGGTCAAGCTACCTGTCCGTAGCCCGGGCAGCCCGATCTGCTCGCGTCGCTCCGGAAGCCCCCCGGCCTAGCACCAGCATTCTCTTACGCGGCTTCGGCGGCAACCGGCTGTCGAGCGCCGCCCACAACCGCAGCCCAGTCGCGGGCCTCCATGGGACTTCCGCACGCAAGCAGATTCGCGCGCCCAAGCGTGCCACACCCGCGTCCGTTTGTGTGTTCGTTCCATTGGGAGTACCGCGAGTATGCGTTGTTGGGTTGAGAAGGCGAAAGCGGGCGACCCTGAAGCCACCGAAGCTCTAGTGGAAGCCCTTCGTCCCCGCATATCGAGAATGGCGGCATACTACGCCCGCTGCTCCGGCGAGGAGTGCGATGACCTGCTTCAGGAGGCTTGGCTCGGCCTGCTGGAAGCGGTTCGCGTTGTTGACCTTGCGATAGGAACCCCCGAGCAATACCTGCTTCAGCGCGCCAAGTGGAGGCTGCTGGACGCCATCAAACGCGCCCGCGTGCGCCGCTGCGAGCAGCTCGGTGACGAGGCGTTGGAGGGTATCCCGTCGCCGGACGCACCCGTTGGGGAGGCCTGCGTCGCGGAGTTCCTCGGCCAGCTGAAGCTGCCCCAGCGGCGCGTGGTGGACTGCCTGCTGAGAGGGCTCACGTGGCGCGAGGCGGGCGAACTGCTCGGCTGCACGTCCGCCAACGTAGCGTACCACGTGCGGCAGATCCGGCGACAGTACGAAGAGTGGAGCGGCCACCAGTCCGTGGCCGCTCGGGAGTAGCAGAAGCGCGGCGGCGAGGCGGGCAGGTCACCACCCCGCCGCCGCGCGCTCTCACCGCCCTCAGCTCTGGTACGGCGACTCGAAGCTGTAGGTGCCAGAGCCCACCTGGTACACTGCCGCGCCTTCCTCCGCGCGAAGGAAGGTCACGCCAGTCGCCTCTGACGCGGGCTTTCCACCCTCCGTCACCTTGGACGGATCGGCAGTAGGCACGTACACCGTGGCGGTGGTGTTGGCGGGAACCGTGACGCTCAGATGGATCCGGCCACCATCGATCCGCCACGAGCTTGCGATCTTGCCGTACATAGACTGCAGCTCGCCCTTGGCGTAGGTGAGGCCCCCGCCGGGCCGCGGCCGCAGCACGATCCTCTTGTAGCCCGGCACGCTGGGGTCAAGCCCAATGCCGGCCACGGTCTCGTACATCCACTCGCCCACGGAGCCCAGGGCATAATGGTTGAAGGAGTTCATGCCGGGGTCCTGGAACCCCTTCTCCTTCGTCCAGCCGTCCCAGCGCTCCCAAATGGTGGTTGCGCCCTGGCGGATGGAATAGCCCCAGGACGGGAACGTGTCGTTGTTGAGCAGGATGTAGGCGGTGTCCAGGTGGCCGGTGTTGGTGAGCGTCGGCATTAGGTGCCCCACGCCCACGAAGCCGGTGGACAGGTGGTTGTTCCTGGACCTTATGTCCTCCACCAGGTACCTCGCCGCCGCTTCTCTCTTGTCGGCCGGCAGCAGGTCAAAGTCCAGCGCCAGGACGTAGCACGTCTGCGTGTTGCCCTTGATCCGCCCGTCCTCCGCGACGTACGCCTTGTTGAACGCGGCCTTTATGTCCTGGAACAGTGCTTCGTACTTCTCGGCGTCGTCCGTCTTGCCGATTACCCGGGCTGCTTGTGCAACCAACCGGGTGCTAAGGGCAAAGTACGCGGTTGCCAGCACGTCCTTGGGCGTGTCTGCGGCAATTGAGAGCCAGTCTCCATACCCCTCCGCTGGCCTCAGCAGGCCATCGCTGTGCGCCTTCAGGTACTCCACCCACTTCACCATCGCGGGGTAGTGCTGCTCAAGGATCCGGGCGTCGCCGTACCGGCGATAGATGACCCACGGGCAGATCACACCAGCATCCCCCCACGCGGCGGTTCCTGCCCCCGCGGCCACGAACGGTGCCACATCCGTGAAGGCGCCGTCGGGCCGCTGCGCATCGTCCAGATCGATGAGCCACTTGGTGAAGAAGCCCGCCACATCCATGTTGAACGTGGCGGTAGGCGCGAAGATCTCCGCATCTCCGGTCCAGCCAAGCCGCTCATCCCGCTGCGGGCAATCCGTTGGCACGCTGAGGAAGTTGCCGCGCTGCCCCCACACGATGTTGTGCTGAAGCTGGTTCACCATCGGGTTGGAGCACTCGAACGAGCCAGTGGCGGGGGTATCGGAGTAGACCACCACGCCCGTGATGGCATCCGCGTCCGGCTTGCCTGGGTAGCCGGTCACCTCCACGTAACGGAAGCCGCGGAATGTGAAGGTGGGTTCGTACACCTCCACGCCGTCGCCCTTGAGGATGTAGACGTCCGTGCACTTGGCGCCACGTAGGTTTGCGGTGTAGATGGTGCCGTTTGGGTTCAGCATCTCGGCGAATCGCATTGTCACCCGGTCACCGGCCTTGCCTCTGACCTTCAGCCTGGCCCAGCCAACCATGTTCTGCCCAAGGTCAAAGACATACGCGCCCGGCGTTGGCTCTTTCACAGTGCGCGTCTTCACCTCGAGCATTTTGCGGACCGGAGGCCCAACCTGTGCCACCAAGTGCGCGTCGGGCGTCTCCACCGATACTGGCTTCCACGACGAGTCCTCGTACTCTGGGGCGGTCCAATCGCCCAGCTCCTTCCGAGCGTCGTACGTCTCGCCCATGAGCATGTCGGACTGGAGGATCGGGCCCACGGTGCACCTCCACGAGGCGTCCGAGACCACCGTTTCGGTGCTGCCGTCCTCGTACTCGATCTCCAGCTGGCACAACAGCATTGGGTACTTGCCATACCGATTGCGGCCGCCCAGCCCCACGAATCCGGCGTACCAGCCATCGCCCAGAACGGCCCCAACGGCGTTGCGGCCCCGCCTAAGCATGCGGGTTACGTCGTACGTCTGGTACTGCACGCGTTTGTGGTAGTCGGTCCACCCCGGGGGAAACACCTGATCCCCCACCTGCTTCCCGTTCAGGTGAAGCTGGTACACGCCCAACGCGGTGGCGTACAGCGTTGCGCGCCTCACTGGCTTGGTCACCTCGAAGCCCTTACGCAGGTATGGCGAAGGGCCCATCGCGCCATCCGTGGGCACGGCAATCCAGCTCGCCTTCCAGTCGGCGCCAGTGAGTAGCCCCATCTCCCAGTAGGCCGGCTTGCTGTACGCCGATTCGCGCCCGTCCTTATCCCAAACCTTCACCTTCCAATAGCACCGCTGGCGAGAGCCGAGCTTCACCCCGCCGTACGGCACCTGGATGGATTGGTCCGAATCCACCTTCCCGCTGTCCCAAAGGTCCCCCTCATTCCGGCGGAGGCGCTCCTCGCTGCTTGCCACAAGCACCTGGTAGGCGGTCTGCACCTGGCCCCGCTCGCTGGACGTGATGATCCAGCTGAGCCGCGGTTTGGCCACGTCAATACCGATCGGGTTCACCTCGTACTCGCAGCGAAGCCCCTCAACGCTCACACTTCCGACGGCCATGCTTGTAGCCCCCTCCATCGCAACTGCACAAAGTGCCAGCAAAGCTGGCAGAGATCGCATACTCAACTTACATCCCCTTATCCGATGCTCGAGCCAGCGGTTGCACTGGGCGCCTGGTGCCTCAGATGCGCGCGGACGCGGCCAAGCTAGTCGGCGTGCTCGGCCCACGCTCCGCTCAGCGTCAGCCGCGAACTAAGCGACACAGCGGCTCCGGGCACGAGCAGTGCGTTCGCCCCCATCTGGTACGGCGCCCTGGGCCAGTATCGCTCCCGGCAGAGCCATAGCAGCCTCCTGAGCGGCCACCTCGAGAGGAAGCTCCCGGGTGGCACCTCCCAAAGCCGGTTATCACGTATCCGCTTTATCACCAACACTCCGGCCTCCGTAGCTATCAGCCGGTGATGGACGATCCACCTCCCTCCGGGCTCGTCTCGTACGTACGTAACCACGCGAAATGGCCCCACCTGCGCTCCAGTGAGCTCCACGGTGACGGCGCCATGTGGGCCCTGCAAGCTAACCGATGTCTCGGTCAGATCCCGGTACCGGTTCACGCTCTGGTGCCCTAACCTGAGCCCACCAGAAACCGCCACCGGCAGCACGTCCGCGCGGAACACGTACCGCATGGCTAGATCGCCAACCGGCGATGGCTTCATGGCCCGCATCGTCAGGGTCCGCTCCAAGGCGCACGGACCCACCAACTGATGCCTGCTCTCGATCGCCAGGAGGGCCCCGGCAAGGTGCACCTTTGCAGTAACGCGGCCCTCATCAGGACCCACGTGCACGTCCCACTCGCGCGGCTCCGAGAGGAGACCCCCAACCATCTGCTGGGAGAAGAAGCTTCGCCAGTTGCCCACCTCGAAGCCCCAAGGGTGGATGCACTGCACCCCGCCCACCACGAGCTCCGCCACGCAGCCCGTCACCGAATCGACGCCCAGCTTCACTCGCGGCCGCCCTCCCATGCGTAGTGCGCAACGCAGAGGTCATGGCGCCGATCGAAGGTGACCCGCCGGGGCGTGCCGTCCACGCCGGGCTCCTCGATCGTGAAGGTTGGCTCCGGCGCGGTGGATTGCGGCGGCTCCGGAGGTGCCGGCGTGAGATGGCACAGCAGCTGAAACACGTAGGCGTTCCAGCGCGGGCACGGCCCACGGTCCCGCCACCCCGGACCAAGCCCCACGGCGTTGGCGAACCCGCCGTCGGGATGCTGATGGCTCAGGAGAACGCGCACATCCGCCCACGGGTTGTACTCCAGGGCGCCTTTCTCCGAAAGCCGCAACAAGGCGGTCACAATGCTGGCAGCGCGAGCGATCCACACCGGCTCGCGGACCGACGTCCACCCCCCGCCCAGGCGCCTGCGCAGGCGAACGAGACCCTCCAGCCTGTGACCCGCCACCCTATGCGACAGTCGTCCACGCACCGAGGCCGCGAGGCGGTAACGGAAGCTGCTTGTGCCTGCTGGCATCATGTGGCTTTCGAAGAGGCCAGTCTGCCCGTCGCGCCGGGTCTGCAGAAACGTTCCCGCAGCTACGGCAGCATCCATGAATCGCCTGCCTCCGGGAAGCCGAGACAGCTCCACAAGCGGCGGTATGCACTTGGCCACGTACACTGAGAAGATGCGGTCATCGTGGTCAGCCTGGTAGATGCCGCCGTAAGCAGGACCCGGCTCACGAACCTGCTGTTGGCGACTCCAATCGCCCAGCAGGGTCGCGATCTGAAGGTACCGATCGCGATTGACACCAAGGTCAGCAAGGGCCAGAAGGAGCTCTGCGGTCTTCAGCTCTTGATTGGCAACGCGGTTGGTCAGGACGCGGCCATCGAACCACGTTGAGAGAATGCCCTCGGCGCAGCGCTGGGCTGCCACTGCGTAGGTCTCCCACGGCTCGCCTGCGTCTCTCAGCGTTGAGGCCAAGCGCGCCAGTGACAATCCAGGGCAAGCCTGCACCACCGGCCCAGTCCCTTTTCCGGGCACGTCGCCAAAGGCGTGCGTGAAGAGGCCAGACGGCATCTGATGGGCCAGCAGGTACTCCGCATCCTCCCGCGCACGGTCCAGAAACCGCGGGTCGCCGAACCGGGAATATAGGTCCCGGTAGCCCAGTATCACCGGGTACGAGTTCATAACGTGGGATGCAATCCAGGTGTCGCTGCCGTCCCAAAAGGTGGCTATGAGACCGCGGTACCCGCCGTCCTCCGCCCGCCAGCCCGCGAACCACCGCTCCAGAGCAGCAAGGCTTTGGGCGATGGCGCTACTGGCTGGCGACTCCTGTGCATCACGCAACGTCATGTCTCTTCCGGTAGACAAGTATCTTGGCCCTCCCGATCCCACGTGCACTCGCGTAGTCAAGCGCACGCAGCCGTATCGCAGCTCTGGACAGCGCCTTGTGTGCCGGAGACCTGCAGAGGTCCCCACGGGTAGGCGGCTCGCGGCGGACCCGCCAGCGGATGGAGCCATAGAGCTGCACCACACGCTCGGCCCACAGCTCGACCGGACCACGATACCACAGATCCCACAGCCGGTCGTAGCCCAGCTCGCGCATCACGCTTTCGAGCGCGCGGTGGCCCGCGCTCAGACCGCCGGGAGCCCGGGGAGTTGCCGCGATGGCACCTGCAGAACGGCGGCCCCCCCACTCCGGGTCACGCGCGAGATCCCACCCAGCGCCGCACGCTGGTCGTCCACGAACGGAAGCACAGCCGAGCAGACCACGACGTCAAACGCCGCGCACGCGAACGGCAGGCGCTCCGCCACCGCGTGCACCACGCAAACGCCAGGTGCAACCCGTCGCGCCTCGGCTGCTGGAGCCACTGGGTCGATGCCCCAGCAGGAAATGGCCCCAGCCCTCGTCAGCTCATCAGCAGTCGGCACGACCCGCAGCCCACGTCGAGAAACGATGCCTGCCTCAAATCGATCACGCCTCGCACCTGCAGGAGGCGGATCTAGTCCAGCATCTGGGCTGCCTTCACCGCCGGCTCATGAACGTGCACGCCTGGCACCACGGTCCTGTATGCAGCGGCGTACTCGGCACTGTGGTGCGGCACAGTAGCTCCACCCATCACATCGGTGCGCCTCCCACCGCGCAATGCGCCTGCCAACTGGAACCGTCCTGCCGGTGGCATCCATCACCCTCGCCACCGCTTCACGCCCATCCTCCGCAGAAGATCGCCCAGCGCGCGTTTGGGCATGGCGTACCCCAGAGCGCGCGCCACAAAGACCGCCTGCAGCAGGTGAACCGGCGTCCTGATCCCCACAACCTCCCGGATGACCTTGCGGTGGCGCTTCAGCAGACGCCAGTTGTTGCGGCACGCCTGCAGCTGATAGCTCAGCAGGAAGCCCCGCGCCCGGCACCCGCCATCGGGTACCGGCGGCCGATCGAGGTCCACTGCGCAGACCATGGGGCACGCCAGCAGCTTGGCCCCCAGCGCCAGCATCGAGAAATGGCGGTCCGTCTCGTCGCGATAGGAACTGAAACCCAACCCCTCGTCGTACGGAACCCGCAACAGCCACTCCCTGCTCTGCAGCGTGATCCCGCACAGCATGGGGCTCTCGAAGGTGCAGCGGGGCATCACCGGCACCAGCTCTTTCCACGGCTTCGTGATGAGCAGCCACCGGTCCACCATGGCGGTGGAGCGGGATGCCTCGGCGGGGCCGCCAGCCTCTGGACACCCCTGCCCCTCGGGCACCACAAACGCAGGCGCTATCACGTCGCCACCAAGCCTCCCAAGCTCGCTCAGAAGGATCTCCAGGCCGTTGGGCGGTTCCAGGAGCATGTCATCGTCCCACAGCATCACATACTCGCTTGTGGCCTCCCGCACGCCGTCGTTGCGGGAGGCGTTTGCTCCGCGGTTACGCTCGTGGAAGAGCACTCGCAGTATGGGTTGCGCGGCGGTTTCCTGCTTCAGCCACTCGCGGGCGCCATCCGTGCTTCCGTCATCCACCACGATGACCTCTGCGACAAGCGACTTGCCGTAGAACTGCCTCACGGTGCGCGGCAGCGCCCACATGCGGTTGTAGGTTGGAATCACCACGGAGATGCATGGCGCGCGCACTGGCACCGTTTCCGTCCCCTTACACATGCTCGCTGGCGAAACTCGGCCCGTGAGCGGGCCCACAAAGCTTACTTCGGGCGCAGAACCGCCACTCCCTGCCCGCGCCAAGCCCGATCCCAGGGGCCCCCAAACAAGAACGCGAGGAGCGGCGTTAGGCGCACAAACAGGGGGTCGAGATTGGGGCTGGAACGCATCATCAGCGTCCGTGAGCTCTTGCGCACCGATCTGCCGCTGGGCTACTGCACAGGTGTGTGCTATAATGGCCGCGATTCGGCGTGCCCAGCCCGGGCCCGTCCGCAAGCCCCACCGACACGAGGTTGAGCGGTTGAAGTTGGCTATTGACGCGCGCTCCATCGTCGCGAAACCAACGGGCGTAGGCGCCACCTCGTTCTACCTCACCCAGGCGATCGGCCGCCGCCTGGGCGCCGGTTCGTGCGTCGCCATCGTCGGCCCCGAATGCCCGACGCAAGTGGCCGCCTCGCTGCCGTGCCGCCTGGTTCGCTCCTCCGTCTCTACACAGTCGCACCTCAAGTGCGAGGCGTGGGAGCACCTGTGGCTGCCCCACCTGCTCAGCAGAGAGGGCGCGGACGTGTTGCTCTCCCTTGCCTGGATCACACCTATCGCTGCGCCGCAGAAACGGGTCACCGTCATCCACGACGTCATAGCGCTCGTAATGCCGGGCTCCTTCCCTCGCGCCTACACAGCCTACTTGCGCTACCGGGTCCATATGGCAGCGCGCACCTCTCACGCAATCATCGCCGTCTCGGAGCGGACTAAGCAAGACCTGCTGAGGGTGACCGGCGCCGACGCGCGCAAGGTACACGTCATACCGGAAGCCGCCTGCCTGCCCCCGGCCGAGGTTGAGGCCGCCCGCCTCCGCGAGCCCGGCGGCCAGATTGGCCGCGATGTCGGGCGACCGTACGTGCTTGCGGTTGGCAGCCGCGAGCCTCGCAAGAACCTCAGGCGGCTGGTGGAGGCATTTCGGCTTGCCAAACAGACGCGCAGCCTGCCCCACGTCCTCCTCCTGGTTGGCCCACCCACCGCTTGGGGCGACGCCGCAGTCGCATCCGCCAACCCCGGCTGGGTGGAGCAGGATGTGTACGTCACCGGCTACGTTGAGCGCCAAAGCGAGCTGATCGACCTGTACCGCGGCGCGTCGGCGTTCGCGTTCCCCTCGCTGTACGAGGGCTTTGGGCTGCCGGTCCTTGAAGCCATGCTCTGCGGGACGCCCGTGGTAGCATCCGGCACCACGTCCATACCGGAGGTGGCCGGAGATGCCGCTGTGTTGGTGGACCCAACCAGCGTGACGTCGATTGCGCGCGGGCTGGAGCAGGTGCTCACCGACACAGCGCTGCGAGAGCGCCTTGTGGAGGCCGGAAGGCGGCGTGCAGCGTCGTTCAGCTGGGAGCTCACGGCAACCCGCGTGCTGGAGCTGTGCAACGCCCTGCTGAGCGGTGGCTGATCTTTATGCCGCACGCAGCGGGGCCCAGGCAGCGCACCCAACGCGCGCTGACCCGGCTCTACGCTCACGTGCCACCAAGCGCCCTTCGGTACACATCCAGTGTCGCCTCCGCCGTACGGCGCCAGTTGAACAGCCGTGCCCGCCCAACCGCCCGCGACCGAAGCTCGGCCCTCAAGCCTTCGTCCGATAGCACGCGCATGAGGGCCTCCGCGGCGGCGGCGACGTCGCCGCTCGGTGTGAGGATGCCGCCATCGTCCACAACCTCCGGTACGGACCCCGAGGCCGCCGCAACCACCGGGGTGCCACACGCCATCGCCTCCAGGTTGGGCAGCCCGAACCCCTCCGCGCTGGACATTGAGCAAAACACGCTGGCATTCCTGAACAGCATTGGAAGGTGTGCGGACGGCACGCGCCCCAGCACCCGAACTCCGTCTGGAATCCCACCGGGGCCAGCGCACTCCAACACCTGCTCTTGCGTTGCTCCAACCAGGCATAGTGGCGGAGGGCTGGGCATCTCCGCTGCAACCGTCTGATAGACCTGAAGCAGCAGATCCACCCGCTTGTGGCGTTTGGTGGTTCCCGCGTACAGAATGTAGCCCGGCTCCAGCGCGTATTCGCGCGCCAGCACCCCCATCTCGCCAGGCGGCGCATCTGGTCTGTATGCATCAGAGGCGGCCAGCCACACCGGCGTGATCTTGGCCGCGTCCACCCCAAAGCGGCTGACAACCCGATCCTTCGTGTACTGCGTCACGGCGATCACGGCGGCCGCCCGGCGCAGCGCCCTTCCGCACACTGCCCTGAAGTAGGCGCGCTTGGGCGCGGACGTGTAGCCAGGGATGTCCAGTGGAAACAGGTCGTGGATGGTCACCACCAGCGGGCTTGGCGCCGTCCACGGCACGTCGAAGTGGGTTCCGTGAAACAGCCCGGCGCCCCGCAGATGGCTAGCCAGCCAGGGCAGATGCTGGCCCGCGGTCAGCATGCCGTACGGGAATCGGCGCAGGTCAGCTCCGCCCTGCGTAAGCTCAGCGATTTCGGGGTGGCCCTGCACTGCAGGATGCACCAGAAGGGTGAGCCGCGGAGCATTGGGCAGAGACAGCAGCGCTCTCACTAGCTCGCGCGTAGCTACGCCGGCGCCGCTTAGGGGAAGCACCCGCATGTCCAGCAGGACGTTCATCCGCTGTCCCCGGCGGCCCATCCATCCAGAAGCCCGTTGCAGAACCGCCGGTACGCCTCTACGAACGTCTCGAGGTCGTACCGCCCCACCACGTGCGACCTCGGCCGCAGCCTGGGCGCGTCGCAGGCCACTTGCTCCAGCGCATCCGCGTACGCCTGTGGGTCCCAGCCGTCCACCACCGCGCCCGCCGCGTTGTCGTCCTCGAACAGGCCCACGCGGCTCACCACAACCGGCGTGTCGCACGCCATGGCCTCAAGCGGCACGTACGAACACCCCTCGAACCGACTGGGAAACAACAGCGCATCGGCAGCTCGGTACAGCCTGGCAAGATCCCCGTGCGGAACCGCCACCAGCTCCCTTACGTTGGGCGGCGGATCTGCGGAAGGGCGGTCCAGCACCGCCAGAAACCGCCACTGCGGCCTCAGGAGCGCCACCGCACGCACAACATCGTACCCCTTCTCGCGGGTGGGCCGGCCCACGAAGACGAAGATCCGGCCTGCATCCTGTTCACCCACCTCGCGACGTGCCGAGTGCTGGTCGCCTGGCGAGAACAGGGCGGTATTAACGCCGTTAGGAATCACCGTGGAATGCAGGCCATAGTAGCTGAGCAGCTGGCGTTGCACCGCTGCGGACACCGCGATACACGCATTCCCTTTGCCGGCCATGCGCTGCAACGTCCCCAGGTAGCGGATATATCGCCATCGCCTATGCCACTGGCGCGGCTCGATGGCGTACCTGCCGAAGCCCGCCCAGTTGCCGTGGAACACCACCGCCACCGGAATGCCAAGCCTGCGACCATGTATGCACCACGCAAACGAGCCGTTCACCAGAACAACGTCCGCCGCCTCGCGACGAAGCTCCGCCAACAGACGACGGCGCAGCTCCAGGCCCTGCAGCAGCTCTCCCGAAACTCGGCCAAGCCTGGTGGCGCAGAGCCGGTGCATGATGGTGGTTGGCGGGCTGGCGAAATCAACTACCTTGAGGCCTGGCAGCGCCGCCTTCAGGGCGCGGGTAAACGTCTCGACGCCGCCGGGTTCATCCCCCGCCCTTTCCGTTACCAGCACTGCCCTCATGCGGTGCCCCCACCCATCGGCGCCGATTCCGGGCACGTGTGGTTCAGCAGGCTATGCAGGTGGGCCGCCAGCCGTCCAACCGTAGCGCTGCGGTTGTACTCTTCCGCTACCAACCGGCGGCCGGCCTCGCCCATTTCGGCGCCGCGCTCCATCACACCACACACCGCTGGCAGCAGGCGCTCTGGCCCATAGAAGTGCACGCCCACGCCATGTTCGTCCACGAACCAGGCGGCGGTACTGGTTGGCGGCACGTGGGCAAGCACGGGTTTGCCGAACCCCAAGGCATCAAACAGCTTGGATGGCATCGCGTAGTCGAATCCTTCGGAGAGCGCGATCAGCCCTGCGTCGGCGTCTGCCATGGCTGCCATGGCGGTCTCCCTTGGCACGGCCGCGTGAAAGAACGCCACTCCTTCCAGCCCATGCTGCTGTGCCATGAGCGCCAATTCGCGGCTGGCCCGCTCTCGCCCGCCCAAGAACACGAACGCCACGTTCATTGCTCGCAAGCGACCGATATGTGGAGAGATGGAGGCGAATACCAACTCCATCCCCTGAGCCGCGCCCATCGCACCGGCGTACAGGATGACATATCTGCCTTCCAAGCCGAGGGCCTGCCTGAGCGCACTAGAGCGAGGTACAACCGCATCCAACCTGTGGGCGTTCGGCACGAACCATACTTGGGGCTTTGGACGGCCGTCAAGCACGGATAGATAGCGCAGCAGCCCCTGAGAGTTGACTACCACGGCTGCGCTCCCAGAGCACATGACGCGCTCCGCCGCAGCGTACAGCTTGGCTTTCATGCGGATGCCCCGCTGACCCGCCCTTAGCCTCTCCTCTACCAGCGACCATGGGTCACGCACATCCAAGACTGTTGGCACTCGCATCATCCGGCATGCAAGCCAAGCCGGCCAGACCTCGTGCCAGGGCGGAACGGTGACTATGGCTACATCCGGTCGGCAACTGCGAAGCCAACGGGCAACCGCCACCGGGCCGAGCCCACGCGCCATCGGGTGGCCCCCGTGGGCCTCGCGGTCGCCACTCCACGCCGCCCTAACGAGCACCGCTGGCTTGAGGCCGTGTCGCGGTAGCTCCTCAACAAGGTCGCCCATGCGATTAGGGCAAGCACCAACATCCGGCGGGAACCAGTAGGTGACGAGGGCCACCGTCTTCACGACCGCAAGCCCTCCTCTGACGCCCTCGGCGAGGCCGCCTCAATAGAGGTTGGCAGGCGGGCGCCTCGCAGCCAACCCCGTATGCTTGAGTCCCTGTATGCAAACGCCAAGCTCCAGGCGGCTACGATGCCGTACATCGCCACGTTGGCCCACGCGGCGCCCAGCACCCCGAAGGCCAGCACAAGCGCCACCAGGACCGCCAACCCCGCTGCAAGCGCTGGCGCGTACACCACCGCCACGTACCGCTTGATGCAGCAGAGCGCGGCCAACACGCTCACGGGCCCCACCAAAGCTCGTATGGTGATGCCCCCGATCAGGGGCACGATGTACGCGTTGGCCCTGGCCGTGTCGCCCTTGACGAGCCACGCCCCCATGCCCAACCGCCATGCCAGCCACACGGCCACGGTAAAGCCGCAGCATATCGCCGCCCAACGCAGCCAGAGGCGCCGAATCTGCAGCCCGTCGTGACCGTCCTTCACCAACGGGGCCCAAGTCACCAGGAGGGCCTTCTCAAGCATCTGCGGCACCACCACCATCCAGTTCGCCACCGAAAGGCATATGCTGTAGGTGCCCAACAGCGACAGCGGCGTGCCGAGCGCGGATAGCACGAACACGTCCGACCGGTACAAGAGCCCGGTGCTAACGCCGGATAGGTGGGTCCAGAGCGCGTAGCTCATCACGGAATGCCGGATATCAGCGGCCACCTGATGTGCCTGGCTCAGGCGCGGCCAGCGGATGCCGTGCGCCCTGGCAAGCAATGCCAGCCAGAAGAGGGCCTGTACCCCCCCTTGCACCAGGAGCATCAGCAGGTACACGGCAAGGCCATACCGCGGCGAGAGGCAGATCACCGCCCCCAGTACCGCGGCGCCTGTGGCCGCGTTCACCAGCACTATGATGGCCTGCCGCCCCTCTATGTACGACACCTCGCGGCCAAGCGTCCCCAACGAGGCCGCCCTGGCCGCGGCAGCGTATCCAAGGGTGATCAGCAGAAGAGCGGGAGCAGCATATCTAGCGGCCATAGCGGCGCCGATCATGGCGGCCGCCAGCAGCATCAGCGCTGATTTGAGCGCCCAGAACAACAGATAGGCGCCCAAGTAGCGGGCCATCTGGCCCTTCATGCTGACGTAATCCCGGAACAAGATCGCCTCCGGGCATAGGTCGATGAACGCCAGCACAGCCATGGCGCCTTGGGCCACGCCAAGCGCCCCTATCTCAGACCTTGGGAGGATGCGGGCGAGCGCCGCGAACGTGAGAAACGAGAGCAGCCGCACCACGAACGCATCGATCATACCGAGGCCGGCCATGGTGCGGAAACCGGGGCGGGTCACTTGGCCAAAATCCCCCTCCGTGGACGCACCGCCAACTCAACCACGTGTTCCGTCGGCACTATGTCGATGAGATGGGGGTCAAGAAGCTGCACCGTGCTTGCGCCGCGAACCAGCCGCACGTCCTCAACGGCCTGACTGCTCTGAATGGTGACGGGGGAGGTCTCCTGGAGAGACACGCGCAGTTCGTTCCAGTGGTCAGAGGCAGCGGTTGTCACACGGGCGGAATCCCTAACCCGAACGTATGCAGCCACCTCGCTGGGTAGCGCCCACCAGCATCGCTCGCCGAACGTAGCTTCCATCCATCTGAGTAGCCTGGACAGCCGCCGAGCCACGCACGTCCTCCCGACGCTATCGGAGGTGCGCAGAAACAGATCGGCGTGGAAGAAAAGAACCGCAACATCGCCGCGCTCCGCCGTGGCGTTGATCGAGGCTTTGGCGCTCAGAACCCGTTTGCCCGTGAGCAGCCTAGCGGCCATGCGCCTGGCCCACTCCCATACCGTCAGCACCGGTACGAACACGTTGTCGGCGAACACCACCACCGAGGTGCCCGCCAGCAGGTCCTTTGCGGCGCTCAGGTCGGCTTCGTTCACGAACAGGTGGCTCACGCCGAACTCCGGCAGTGCGGCCAGGAGGGCAGGCGTCCAAGCCCTGCCCGGCGGGCGGAACCCCACGGGGCCGGTAATGCCGAGGCTATCAAGCGACCTACGGCTCGCAGTCAGCCTTTCGCGCACCCAATGTGGGTCCACGGCGTTCGGGTTCCGCGCGGCGTCGAACTCGTGGGCGAAGCGGTGGCTATGGGCATCCGGCATATGGTGATGCCCGTGCCAACCGACCTCGAACCAGCCGGTGGCCTTGGCCCTTTGAAGGAACTCCCTGTACGCTTGCGGGGCCCTGCGCACGTCTGTGAACTCCCGTTCCAGGCAAAACGCGGGCATGCTGGGGGTTGTGTAGTCGTGTGTGAGGTGCATGAGCTGTACACATAGCTTGGGATGCCTGTGCCGCAGCCAGACCAGGTTCCGCCACACGGGGTACTCTGGGTCCTCGTCGGTGTAGGCCCAACCGTTGGATGGCAGAGGGTAGCGAGGGTTGCGATTGCAATGCGGCAGGAAGTCGCCGGAGCAGATGACCGCGAACTGCTTTCCGTAACGCCAACGCGCCACGCCCGTGCTGGATGTGGACGATGTAGAACGCTCAACAACGCGGGGCCTCATAGCTGGCAGATGCCTACCTCTCCGTGCTTACGCATGTACGCGCCCGAAGCTCGCGATGCTACCGTCTTTGCACGCCTGGATCCCAGAGCTGGCGGCTGGGCATCGGCAGAGCAGCCTTAAGCACGCCAACCAGCGCCGCCGCCGTGGTCACCGCGATGTAGTAGGCGAAGCCGCACATGCCGCCCGCCTTGCCCCGACGGTCCGTGATATATCCACGTAACGACGCGCCAAGAAACAGAACCAGCGACGTGCTAGCGAGCACCATACAAATGCCCCCATCCGCAATCAAGCTGGCCCACAGAAGCAGCGCGACGGCCGGGGAGAACCAACGCAGTATCTTCTGCATCAGCATCTGCGCCGCCACGCCAAACCTCCTCTGCCGAAGCGCCGCCCCAAGTATCACCAGCCCGCTTCTGAAAAACCAAGAGACGATCCGCACCTTTCGCCGGAACTGCGACTTGCCGGTGGGATGGTACGAGGTGGTAACGCTGGCTTCGGGCTCGTAGACGGCGAGGTACCCGGTCAGCCTCGCGGCCATTCCCAGCTCAAAATCGTCGCCGCGCCCCTCGCCCATCGGTCTGTAGCAAGCGCGCCTGATCGCGAACAGCGGCCCGCAGGCGCCAAGGAGCCATCCCGCCCCGCCCGTTGCCTCCCTCAGCTTCCCCTCTAACGTCCAATACACCTGCTCGCCGCGCCCGCAATGGCTTCCGTCCGCCCCCGTGTACTTCACGGCACCCGAAACTACTCCAACGCGTGGGTCGGCGAACCACCTCACCAGCTGCTTCACGGAGCCGGGACGCATCACCGCATCGGCGTCTGTGAAGAGGAGGATGTCGCCGTTGGCGATCTGCACGCATTCGGCCATCACCGCGGACTTGCCGAGCCGCTCCGGGCTCTCGAAGACGCGCACGCGTGGGTCGTCAACGCGTCTAGCCAATTCCGCAGTGTTGTCCGTGCACCCGTCGCACCCAACCAGCACCTCCACGGGCTCGTCCGGTCCCGCTTGCGCCAGGCAGTCTCGCACCTTTCGCTCAATCACCGCCGCTTCGTTGTGGCATGGCACGATGATGCTGACCGACGGCCACGTCCCACCCCGAGGCGGGCGCAGCCGCCTAAGGGAGGCCAGCGCCGCGATCAGCAGGGGATAGCCTACGTACGTGACGCCCAAGATCAATATCAACACCAGCGATGTCGTGCTCAAGGTTCCCTCGGTTATCCAACCGCAAACCGGCGCAGAAACGCGCGCACCACGCTCACCCCACGCACTCCTGCTGCGGCTCAACCCTGCCGTTGCGCCTCAGTAGGTGCGGAATGAACGTACGGGCAGACATGAGCGTCCTTCGCACCTCGGACGGATGCGTTGCCAGCGTGAGCAGCTTTGCCGCGATGTACCTCCCACGCAGGTAGTACTCCCGCCGGGCCCTGTCACAGAAGGCCACCAGCTCCTCCGCGCTAAGGCCCGGCAGGTCGATGACGCAGTTGTGCATCCCCTCTGGGTCCACCCACGAGGCGTAGTCCGCGGTGCGCAGGTAGCCGTTCTCAGAGGCCCATCTGTACGCCTCGGTGCCTGGATACACCATCAGCGGGAAGAACTGCATGGTGTCGGTGTTCAGCTCCTTGGCGAGCTGAAGGCCCTGTTCCAACGTCTCCGGAGTGTCGCCGGGGTTGCCCACCATGAAGCACCCGTGTATCAAAAGCCCCTCTCGCCTGGCATCCCGAGCGAACTGCTTGATCTGCTCAACCTTGATCCCCTTGTGCATCCCGTCCAGCACGCTTTGGCTGGCGCTCTCGAAGCCGACGGCCATCATGCGGCACCCTGCCTTCCGCATAAGCCTCAGGATCTCCCGCGGCACGTCTGCGCGCGCGTTGCAGTACCACGGAATCTTGCTGCCCCGCGCTATCAGCAGCTCGCAGATGGCCTGCACTCGCTTGCGATCCACCGTGAACGTGTCATCCTCAAGCCCAATCTCCTTCACGTGCGGCAGCTCCCTTTGGACCCACAGGAACTCCTCCACCACGTGCTCCGGCGATCGCTTGCGGTACTGCCTCAAAGTGTACGTTTGCGGATACACACAGAAGAAGCACCCGTAAGGGCACCCGCGAGCGGTTAGGATCTGGACAACCGGATAATGCGCGGCGGCGAAGAAGTAGTTGCGCACGTCTAGGTGGCGCTTGTACACCTTGCTTAGGAACGGCAGCGCGTCCAAATCCCTCCTGAGTTCACGCCTGGCGGTCCTCACCAACGCGTTGTCATCGCGCACGGTGAGGCCCGGCACGCTCGCCGGGCTGGCCCCAGCCTTCAGCGCTTCCGCCAGGTCGGCTATGGTGTCGTCGCACTCCCCATGGGCGATGGCATCCACGTGCGGCGCCATCGCCATCGTTTCCTCGGGGAGAGCGGAGGCATGAGTGCCGCAGAGCACCGTGAACGGGGTGCCAACCGCCTGCTTCACGGCTGCGGCGGCCTCCAGGTCGCTGTATATGCTTGGTGTTGTGGTCTCAACAACAACGAGGTCGGGCTTGTGCTCTTCAGCGGCGGCCACTACATCCGAAAGCGTGGCCCCGGACGCGGGGGCGTCCACGAACCGCACATCAAAGCCGCGGTCCTCCAACAGCCCGGTTACGGCGGCCAGCCACAGGGGGTAATACAGTGTGCCGCTCTTGGTGACTGCCGGGCTCCTGGAGGACCGGGAGAACCGTTTGTTGAGAAATGGGGGGTTCAGCACGAACACTCTCATAGAATCGCAACTCCGCTCCCAAAGGTGTCAGGCAAAGCGCGCATCCACGCTAAGCGGCGCATAGCGGCACCACGGGGCACGTGCCCAGTGCGCCGTCGTTGGCGCGACCGACGGTCTGAGCTGCCCATGGCCCCACCTCCCAAAGGCACCCTCCAGCCTGCGGTCACTTCGTGCTATTCACCGCCAAGGCGACGGAGTCCTTCCCCTAATCAGTTGCAGTTGGCAATCGATGTCGGCACGAACAGGCCAGCGGCTTCAGCGAAGGTGCATAGTTCGGCGCAGAGGCCCGGAGCGGGATGGCTGTCGGCAGGTTGCGGCGAGCTGGCAAGCATGCGAAAAGCCGGCCCATCTTCGGTGGGGCAACAGATAACAAACAGTGGCAAGCTTGGCGCCAAACTGGCAATGCCTGTGCCAGCACAACAGGCAGGCGGAAGTAGCCCGCTCCCGCTCAACATGCATCGGGGGAACGGACTGAGGTGGAGAGCCGGGGAGCGCCGCTCTTCCGAAGCGGATCATCCCCCATCGGCAAGCCGTTACTCGGCGGGCTGCGGCTTGATTTCTCGGCTAAGACGGCCTACAATTCTTGCGACCCCATTCCCTAGAGGAGGCAATTGCTAGCCAATGAACGCGCTGGTTTTGGTCTTGGCGGCCGCCCTCGTCCTCGCAATCGCGTACAGGTACTACGCGGCTTTCCTCGCGGCCAAGGTGCTGCTTGTGAACCCCGGCCGCCCTACCCCCGCGAAACGCCTCAACGACGGACGTGACTACTTCCCCACCAACAGGCTCGTCTTGTTCGGACACCACTTCGCCGCAATAGCCGGCCCCGGTCCCCTGGTTGGACCAGTGCTGGCGGCGCAGTTCGGCTACCTGCCGGGAATCCTCTGGATCCTCATTGGCGCGGCGTTGGCTGGCATGGTGCACGATCTGGTGGTGCTGTTCGCGTCGGTCAGGCACGAGGGAAGGTCGCTCACCGCCATCGCGCGCGACTATGTTAGCCCGCTCAGCGGAGCGTGCACCGCGGCGGCGGTCATCTTCATCATCATCACGGCGCTGGCGGGTTTGGGGATTGTGGTGGTGAACGCCCTCTCGGAGAGCGCTTGGGGCACGTTCGCCATAGCTGTGAGCATACCCGCGGCGCTGCTGGTGGGGATCTACATGCACGTGCTGCGACACGGCAAGATCGGGGAGGCGTCCGCCATCGGGGTTGCCCTTCTCTGCTTTGGGGTCATATACGGCGCGCACGTGCAGCACGCGCCTTGGGGACACCTCTTCGAGCTGAGCCACAAAGGCCTTGCCATCGCGCTTCCCACGTACGGCTTTATAGCCTCGGTGTTGCCCGTATGGCTTCTGTTGTGCCCCCGAGACTACATCAGCTCTTACATGAAGATCGGCGTGGTGTTCATGCTGGCGGCGGGCATCGTGCTGGTGCACCCCTACCTCAAGATGCCCGCCCTTACGCCGTTCATCCATGGCGGCGGACCCGTGTTCCCCGGCACGGTGTGGCCGTTCGTCTGCATCACGATAGCGTGCGGCGCCGTTTCGGGGTTCCACGCGCTCGTTTCGTCCGGAACTACGCCGAAGATGGTGTCTAGCGAGGCGGACCTCCGGTTCATCGGCGCGGGCGCGATGCTGCTGGAGGGGTTCGTGGCGGTGATGGCCATGGTTGCTGCCACCGTGCTGATCCCGGCGGACTACTTCGCCATCAACTCAAAGCCGGAGGTGCTGGCCAGCGTGATTGGAAAGATGCCCAGCGCCGCACACCTGCTCACCACGCCGCTGGCCCAGCTGCCCGAGCTCACCAGGATGGTGGGTGAGAATACGCTGCAGGGCAGGGTTGGGGGAGCAGTCTCGCTGGCCGTCGGCATGTCGTACATCTTCTCGTCGGTCGGCGGGCTGAGGCACCTGATGTCCTACTGGTACCACTTCGCCATCATGTTCGAGGCGTTGTTCATCCTAACCACAATCGACACCGGGACGCGCGTGGCCCGCTACTGCATCCAAGAGGTGTTGGCGGCCCTCTACGCTCCCTTCCGACACCCGCGTTGGTGGCCCGGCGTGCTCTTTACCAGCATGATGGTGTGCGCCGCGTGGGGCTACCTGGTGTACGGCGGCGATATCCGCACCATCTGGCCGATGTTCGGCGTGGCCAACCAGCTTCTGGCAACCCTGGCGCTCGCGATCGGCACGTCGTTCATTCTCTCGCGGGGTGGTAAGCGCGTGTACGCCCTCACCACCGCGCTCCCGATGCTGTTCATGCTGGCCACCACGCTCACCGCTGGCTACATCAACATCCGGGGAAACTACCTAACGCCCCAAGGCATTGCGAACGGGGGAAGGCTCTTGGCGTCGCTAACCGCCATCATGATGGTGCTGGTTGCTGTGGCATCAGTGGACGCCATGCGGTCGTGGGCCAGGTTGCTCAGTCCCAAGGCCGTCCCGAGAATCCTGGACGTGGAGCTGTCCGAGACGAGGTAGCATTGAACGGCGGTTTCAGTGGCAAGCTAGAAGTGCCGCCACGAGGCTGGAAGCGGGGGCCGCAGGTGCTTCTCTGGGTGGATCCATTTCTCAAGCTGAACCACCGTGCCGCGCGGACCCGTGGCCAGGCGTATCTGGTCCGCCAGCTGCAGCATGATGGTGTAGCCCATCCCCAGCGAGACCTTGGTTGAGAAGCCCGCCGTCAACACGCTTGCGGGCAGACTGGCGAATTGGATGCCCGTGCCACAGTCGCTTACCCTGGCGATGATCTGATCGTCAGTGGTGGTGACGACGCAGCGCCCGCCGGATGCATGCTTGATGGCATTCGTTACCGCCTCGCCAACCATCAGCACCAGGTCCTCTGCGTTGGCCTGCTCCATGCCTGAGCTTTGGGCTACCTCACGCAACTCCGCGCGCAACGCGGCAAAGTCGTCTAGGCTGTTCACGCTCCGGTCAAGGATGAGCTCGCCGGGCTGCTCGATCTCATCCGCATCCACCAGGTGCAGCTTGTCCTGAGTGACGGCCCGGATCACCTCGTGGTAGAAGTGCTTCTTCTCGACCTCGGCTTGCAGCAGGCGGTCGCTGGCGTCCGCGAGCTCTTGCTCCGCGCGCTTCCTCTCGCTTATGTCCGAATAGACCGCAATGAACCCCTCCACGTTGCCAGCATCGTCTCTGATGAGGCCCATCGAAAGGTCGATTTCGATCGGCGAGCCATCCTTTCGGACGCGCCGCACCTCCAGATTGGTGATCACCTCGCCCGACTGGACCCTCCGAAGAAGCTCTCGGTGCTCACCGATTCGCTCCGGAGGCACAGTGGGGATCCGCTTGCCCAGCACCTCCTCCGAGCTCCAGCCGAAGATGCGCTCGGCCATTGGGCTCCAGAGAAGCACACGGCTCTCGGTGTCGAGGATGGTGATTGCAAGCGGAGAGGCCTGAATGACGGCGCGGAGCCGGTGGTTGGACTCCCGCAGGCTGCGTTCGATGGTGACCCGCCTGGACAGCTCGCGGGTGCTCAGCCAGTAGAACAGCACCCCGGTGGCCACAACGAACACCCACCCCTTAGCGGTTTGCACGTTCGATATGAGCGCTGGGTCCCTTACTACGCTAAGCAGCAAACGGTCGGAGAGGGCGATCCACGCCACCCCAACCAGCACGTAGATGGCCGTAAGCCTAAGTGCTGCGCGAGTGGCTTCGTTAGCGCGCTCCTCAACAAGATAGGAATCCATGTGGTGCAACCTGTGGGTTTCGGGCCAGCGGGCTCGCGTCCCCTAGAGTGAGCGACGACGCCCGAATCACCCCCGGCGGGCCGGCGAGCCGCGCACATTGCGCGTCTGCTGCCCTCCAACTCCTACCCATTCGCACAGCATTCGCATCCTCCTCCATTAGCGATCGGCGCGCTACCCCGCTAGCCTTGGCACCACGCCCATTGCATCCAGCATTGCCCGGAAGTTTGCCTCCGGAACATCGGAGGTAAGCGCGTGGCTTGGACCCACAAGGTACCGCCCTCGGCGACCGAGGGTGCGTTTGCACAGCGCCACGTGCGCCTTCACCTCGCCTGGAGTGCCGAACGGCAACACCTTCTGCGTGCAGATACCTCCGGCAAACGCCAGGCGGTCGCCCCACCTGTCCGCAAGCTCCTCCGGCGGCATCGCATGGGTCTGCACCGGGTTCAGCATGTCAAGCCCAATCTCCACCATGTCGTCAAGTATGACACGCACGTCGCCGCAGGAGTGATGAACCACCGGCAGCCCAGCGCCCTTGAATACCCCCCACAAACGCGCATACCGCGGCTTGATGCAGCGGCGCCACGTAGCTGGCGAGAACAGCAGACCCCGCTGCGACCCGAAATCGTCTCCCGTGTAGCCGATATCCACGCCTATGCTGACGAAGTTCCGGGCGATGCCGATCTGCACCCGCAGGATCTGCTCCAGCAGCTCCTCCACCAACGACGGCTCTGCGGCCAAATCCTCCATGGCTCGTTCAAGCCCGCGCAGCAGGTAGTACCGCTCCCACAGGCAGAAGCCTATCGAGCCAACCACGGCGCGATGCCCTGCATTCCTTTGCATCGCACTTTCCATGCCAGTGTACAGCCTGTCGTCGTCCGGGTCTGGAAACCGGTAGGTACGCAGCGACTCGTGGTCGGCGAGCGGATTCACGTGGACCTGAAAGCCGTCGTTGATGGTGTTGTCCCAACCGATGCCCCAGATGTCGTAGCTGATGGGCCCGTCCACCCGCACAACGTCCTGCGGGGCCAACGGCAACAGATGGTTGCCGAGCACATCGCCCAGATCCGCCACGGCCACCCCGAGCCAACGCGCCGCCTGCTCCGCGGCCATCGGCGTGAACCCGATCTCTGTTGGGAGCCTGTCAACCGGCTCCCCCTTGAGTGCCCTCAGAAGCCTCTCGCGCGGCGTCATTCTCGTGCCTCCCACACTCAGTCCAATCTGCCCAAGCCCAAGTCTACCGCTTCGCCGCAATTGAGGCTACCGCCTGACTACGCTTTGGGCAACAACCTGGCGTATGGCCTCAAGCACGGCGGGGCTATCGCGAATGCCTTCCCAGTTGTAGATGCACACAAGCCTGCAACCGCGGTAGCTCAGTGTGTCTGCCAGCGCACGCCGCCATGGGCCCACCTCTCGCGGCCCCTGGTAGAGCCACTCAACCGCGCCCCACGTAGGGGCATTGGAGCGGGCAAGGGCCTTAACCACACCTGCGTCCTTGCGCGGATCGTCCGCGTGCCGGTAGAAGCTCCAGCCAGGGCAGGAGTAACGATTCAGCGCCGCATCGTATAAGAGCTCGTCGCTCTTCCAGCCGCCGCAATGCGTGAACAGCTTCTCGCGCGGAAGCCCGCATTGGGCCGCTGCCCTGGACTGCTCCACCAGATGGCGCCGCACAACCTCCGCCAGATCGGCCTCGGTGATTGCGCCGCTCATCCGAATGCCAGCGGTGCTCACTGCCGCGTACCCTATCTGTGCCACTCCGCGGGATGGTACCTGATCCACGTCCACCCCTGCCGTCGGATCCTGCTCCGTCGGACGATCCAGTAGGTCATTGCCATGAGGATAGTACCAAGCGTTCACGCCGATGGAGCTCTCGTGACCCACCTTCACGCCCGCAAGCAGGTAGCGTTTGCCCGCGGGCAGACGTCGCCACCAGCGCACCACAACGGGCACCAACAAGCGCAGCTTCTGGCGGCAGGCGCCGCGGTAGCGGGGGCTCATCAGGTTGGGCGGCGGCAGAACGCGAATCTGCCTGCCCCAGTTGCGCCACGCGATCTTGATGGCGTCGTCGGGAGACCAGCCGGTCCACTCGACGTTCATCCTGTTAGCGGGATTGTAGCCGGGCCGCGATGGATCCCACCAGTTCCAAAGGTCCGGTCTGGCCCCCCACCAGTTATCGCCATCCAGCTGGACGAAGACGGGGGTGTCGGTCTCTTCTGCGAGCGCCAGAAAGCGCTTCAGTGAGGCCAGCAGCACCTCATCACTGGTTGAGTTGAGGTACGAGAAGATGAAGCCAATGCCCACTTTCACCGTGCTGCCAGGGGCCTGTGGCAACGCCTGCTTCACCTCAAGGAATCCGTCTTTGGTGATGCTTTCCGGGCGATTCTGGTCCCACGGGTTGCCGGGCATTCGGTTGACCAGGATGTACTGCACTGCCCGCTCCGCCGCGAGCGCGCCGTTGGCGGCGGACACCGCCAGGAAGATCAGCGCCCCAACTACGCATGCCCCGCGCATCCCACAGCACTCCAGGCTGGCATCCAACGCCTTCGCCGCGCAACCCATCGCCGTCATCGGCGGGGCGCGCCCAACTTGCGCCGCGTTGGGTCCAGCGAAGGTATGGCATCAAGCAGCCGCCTAGTATACTCCTGCGTGGGCCGCTCGAAGATCTCCTCCACAGTCCCCCGCTCCACTATGCGACCGGCGTCCATCACGGCCACGTTGTCTGCCAGGTACTCCACCACGCCCAAGTTGTGCGTGATGAAGAGGTAGGTGAGGCCACGCTCCCGCTGAAGGCTACGCAGCAGGTTCAGCACCTGGCTCTGCACAGACACATCCAACGCGCTTGTTGGCTCGTCTAGCACCACAAAGCTTGGACCCACCGAAAGCGCACGCGCAATCGCGATCCGTTGCCTCTGGCCGCCACTGAACTCATGCGGGTACCGCTCCAGCGCCCCCGTAGACATCCCCACCGCCTCAAGCAGCTCCGCCGCGCGATCCCTCCGCTCCGCCGCCGTCCTGCCGATGCGGTGCACGATCATCCCCTCCGTCAGCGTCTCGAGCACCGTCATCCTGGCGTTCAGCGAGGCGTACGGGTCCTGAAACACAACCTGCATCTGCCTGCGAAGGGCAAGCCACTCCCTGCCCCTCCTGCCTGACACGGGTACCCCATCGTACAAGATCTCCCCGGACGTGGGCTTGAGCAGATCCAATATCAAGAGGCCAACGGTGCTCTTGCCCGACCCACTCTCGCCCACAAGCGCCAGCGTCTGCCCGCGGAAAATGTCGAGGGTCACGTGGTCGACCGCGCGCTTGTATGCCTTGGGCACAAGCAACCCCTTACGAAGGGGGAAGTCCTTGGTGAGCTCTCGAAGCGAGACGAGCGGCGTGGTGCTCACCGGTCGGCCTCCTCCGCGGCGGCGCCGTGGGCAGGACGGTCCGCCACCTGTGGGTCGTACAAGTGGCACCGCACGCGGCGTCCGTCCACAGCAAGGTACCTGGGCGGCTTGGTGGCGCACGTGGCCCATCGGTATGGGCAGCGCGGCTCGAAGCGGCAGGCTGGAGGCCACGCCTCGGCCTCTGGCACGGTGCCCTCCAGGGTCGCCAGGTCCTGACCTCGCCTAACGCGCGCGGGGAGGCTTTGGAACAGCCCTCTGGTATACGGGTGACACGGGGAGGCGAACAGCTCGGTAACGGCGGCGTACTCCACTATCTGACCCGCGTACATCACCGCCACGTGGTCCGCCATCTCCGCCACTATCCCAAGGTCGTGGGTGATGAGCAGCACGGACATGCCGGTATCGGCCTGCAGGTTGCGGATGAGGGACAGTATCTGCGCCTGCACAGTGACGTCCAGGGCCGTGGTTGGCTCGTCGGCAATGAGCAGGTCCGGCTCGTTGGCCAGCGCCATGGCGATCATCACCCGCTGGCGCATGCCACCGGAGAGTTCGTGGGGATACTGGCGCATCAGCTTCTCTGGCTCGTCGAGCTCCACCCGCTTCAGAAGCTCCACCGCCCGGCGCCGCGCCTTTGGGCTGGGCATCCCGTGCACCACCATGCTTTCAACAAGCTGATTGCCGATGGTGAACACCGGGTTGAGGCTCGTCATCGGCTCTTGGAAGATCATCCCGATCTCCCGGCCTCTCACCTCCCTCATCTCCTCCCAGGTTCTGTCGAGCAGGTCCGAGCCCTTGAAGAGGATCTTGCCACTCGCTATGTAGCCCGCCGGCTCTGGCACCAGCTGCATGATCGAGAGGGCGGTCATCGACTTCCCGCAGCCGGATTCGCCGACGAGACCGAGCGTCTCCCCCCGCGCGATGCTGAAGCTGACACCGTCCACCGCGCGCGCCAAGCCGGAGGGCGAGCGGAGGTAAGTGCGAAGCTCCTCAACCTGCAGAAGCGGCTCTTCCACGCTACGAGCTCCTCAGGCGAGGATCGATGGCGTCTCTCAGCGCATCTCCGAACAGGTTGAACGCAAGCACCAGGATGAACAGCGCAGTGGACGCGCTCACCAGGTTCCACCAGATGATAGGCTCTCTGGCCAGCTCCATACGAGCGGCATCTATCATGTTGCCCCAGCTTCCAACTCCCGCCTCCACGCCAAGCTGCAGATACGACAGTATTGCTTCGGCAAGCACGAGCCCGCTGAAGCCCAGGGTGACCTGTATTATGAGCACCGGCAGCAGGTTGGGCAATATGTGCCTGGCCAGGATCCGGGCATGGCCAACCCCCAAAGCCCTCGCCGCGCGCACGTACTCGCGGTCACGGTGCTTCAGCGTCTCGCCGCGCATCAGGCGGCACAGTCCAACCCACGACGTAACCCCCAGCGCGACACACAGCTGCACCAGCCCGCGCCCCAGCACCATCATCAGCGCGATCAGAAGCAGAATGCCTGGAATCGAGTCTAGCACCGTGTATATGTACTGAACAACGTCATCGACGCGCCTGCCGAAGTAGCCCGCCAGCATGCCGAACAGGAGAGCCAGCGGGGTAACTATCAGCGAGGTGAAGCCGCCCACGATGAGGCCCGTCCGCACTCCTTTGAGCGTGAGGTACAGCACGTCGTCGCCCACGCCGTCCGTGCCCAACAGATGCCTGCCAAGCAGTTTGTGCGGCCGCGGCTCACCAGTTGTCATTGTGGCCAGCGGCGCCGAGTAGGTCCGCTCCCTGGGGCGCTGGAACAGCCAATCGATCACGGTCACGCGCGCGTCGTCCCGCTGCCACCCTATGCTATCCATGAAGCCGATCAGCCCATAGATGCCGATGACGCAGAGGGCCACCATTGCGACGCGGTTCCGTCGAAGCCTCCGGAACGCCTCCGCCCACAGTGGTTCGCGGCGCGCCCGCAGCACCGCGGCGACCAGCAGACCCACCACAACCACGGGCACGGCGTTGAGCAGAAAGCTGTGCATATGCCGCTTGCCCCCTACTCCAGCCTCACGCGCGGGTCCACAAGCGCGTAGCTGATGTCCGTAAGGATGGCGCCAATGATGTACAGCGCCGTGCCCAGAAACACCATGGCCCGCACCACCGCGAAGTCTTGCCCGTTGATGGCGTCTACGGTGAGGCTACCCAGGCCCGGGATGCCGAAGAACGACTCCAAAAGCAGGCTGCCTGTAAGCAAGAAGGGTATGGAAAGCACCACGGAGGTGAGGATCGGGATAGAGGCGTTCTTGAGCACGTGCTTGAACAAGATGGCGCTCTCGCTGACGCCCTTTGCGCGCGCCGTGCGCACGTAGTCCTGGTTCATCTCCTCCAGCATCACCGTGCGGTAGAATCGAACGCTGGAGCCGAAGCCGGACACCACGCCGATAATGGCAGGCATCAGCACGAACTTCCAGGCGTGCAGGCCGCTCTGGTAACCGGCCAGCGGGAAATACTTAAGCACCTTGCCCAGCACAAACTGCCCTCCCATTATGTACACCAGGGCGGTTATGCTCATGAGCAGCACGCACTGAAAGGTGCCCCAGAGGTCCACGTATGTACCACGGAAGTACGCCAGCACCAGTGCGAACGTGATATCCGTGAGCAGAGCGGCGATGAAGGCCAGAGAGGCCACCGCCAGCGACGGCCCCATGCCCGCCCGCATCCTCGCGCCAATCGATTCCCCCGTGGTGTCGGACTTGCCGAAGCGGAACAGGAACAGCTCCGTCATGTGCTTCCTGAACTGCACCGCCAGCGGCTTGTCGTAGCCGTGCACGTGCAGCCACTCCTGAATCTGCTCTTTGGTTGGGTTCTTGGCGGACAGGTTTCGCCTAGCCATCTGCTCCGGCGATGAAGTGGCGTAGAAGAGGACGAACGTTACGATGGACACGCCAATGAGTATCGGCACGGCGTACAGCACACGCCTCACCACGTATCTCAGCATCACCTGGCCTCCTGGTTGCCAACCCGGATCCGCCTGTTCCTCCGCCGGCGAACCGTCCGAACGGCCGGCACGCCGGTTACCAGCATAAACAGGGCCAGCACGATCGGAGGGCGAAAGTCGGGTTTGTTCCAGGCGAGCTGAGCTCTCACGCGCTCCGCCGGATCAACGCGCAGGTACTTCGCGGAGTCGTTGGCCACCGGGTGCGGCTTGATGTTGTGCAGCCAGTGGTACGCAAGTCCGAGGCTCTCGTCGTGCTGTAGGAAAATCCAGGGGCAGTCCTCCACGGCAATGTCGCGCATCCGCTTGATGATGGCGAGCCGCTGTGGACCATCATCCATCGCGCGCATCTGCTCAAACAGGCGGTTGTATTCAGGGCTGTTGTACGCGGCGCTGTTGGGGCCAGGGCGTTTGTTGGGACCATACAACAGGAACACGAAGTTCTCCGGGTCCGGGTAATCCGCTAGCCAGCCGTAGTTGATGAACTGGAACTCGCCGTTATCCACGCGCTGCTGCCACACGAGATCGCGGTAAGAGCGCGATTCCACCTTGATGCCGATCGCCTCTATCTGCTTCTGCACCAGGGACACGAACTGGCGGCCGGCGGCGGTTGTTGCCGCGTTGTCGTAGTGCAGCACCAGGCGCTCGCCGGTCTTTGGATCGATGCCGCCAGGATAGCCCGCTTCCGCCAGCAGCTGCTTGGCGCGCTGCGGGTTGTACTGCCGGTACGGGTTGCGGTATGCCGGATCATACCCGAAGATGCCTGGCGGAATGAGGAACTGGGCCGGCCTGCCCATCCCCTGGGAGAAGAGGTCGATGAACGCGTTGGCGTCTATGGCCAGGGAGATGGCCTGGCGGAGCTTGCGTTTCTGGGGGGTGTAGCCGCCGAACACCGGGTCCCTCATGTTGAACGCGAAGTACATGATGTTGGGGCTCACATCTCGGAACATGCGGATGCGCCTGCGCCGCATCTCCGGCGAGAGCTCGCCCTGCCTGCTCATCACCTGCTGGTAGTTGGTCTGGGTAACCCCCCACGAGTCTTGATAGCCCTGGAGGAAGAGGTTCCAACCGGTGATGTCCTCTCGGATATAGGTGTACACCACCTCGTCCACCAGGGGGAGCTGGCGGCCCGCGTCGGCAAGCAACCCGGCCTCACGATCGCCGGAGGCGCCTTCCGTTGGGTAGTACTCCGGATAGCGGCTTGGGTTCTTGCGCAGCACTATGCGCTGGCGCGGCTTGTACTCCGCCAGCACGAAGGGACCGCACCCCACCGGATGCCTGGCCAGCCCGGCCGCTCCATAGTACTCCACCGCCTCGTGGGCCTGCGGCGTAGTGAAGTGCATCGCCATCAGGTAGCGCAGTTGCGGATACGGCTGGTTCAGCAGAATCCTGAAGGTGTACGGATCGTGCGGGTCAAGCTGGAGGCCTTGCACAGGACGGTGGTAGTCCGCTGGCTGCCCCCGCTGCATCCTGCGCACGTTGCTGGCCACGTACTCGTCCATGCCCACGACTTTGTCTTGGAAGAACGAGCGGACGGGGCACGGCACGCTTGGATCGGCCATGCGCCGGAAGCTGTAGATGATGTCCGCGGCGGTTACCTCCCGCCCTTTGCCATGGGGGAAGCAGGGGTCGTCCTGGAACCGCACGCCCCGCCTGATGCGGAAGGTCCACAGCTCGCCGCGCCTGACCACCCGCTTGCCGTTGCGCATTTCGGTGAAGGTGCACGGCGTGCGCACCGGCTGCTGAGCGCCCAGGTTCAGCTCCAAGACGAATGGCGCCCTCTTGAGGTAGTGGTATCGGAAGTAGGCCGGATAGATGACGTCTATGATGGCGCCCTCGCTGACCGTGTAGCTCACGCTGGGATCCAACGTCCTCGGGTCGTCGCTGATAGCCCTGTACAGCACCTTGCGCGCCGTTTCCCCGGGGGGGTACGGGTTGTTGCTGCACCCGGCCAGGAGGATGCCTGCGAGTACCGCCGCTATGGTGACCAAAGACGCGATGGGGAGCCAAGCGCGAACACGGCAGAGGGCTCTAATGCAGTGCGTCATCAACGCAACCTTGGGCGGACGCGGGGCCCGCCGGTGAGCTGGGAGGTGCCTCTGTGAGGTGCACGTGTGAGTCGCCCATGAGGCACCTCATACATAGCACATTCGCTCCACGGCAGTCAATGCCGAGCCAGCAAGGCAGTAGCCCGCAAGCATTGGGAAGGCCGCCAGCGGGCCCGCCTGCCCGTTGGGAGCACGATCAGCAGACGGGAAACACACAAGGAGTGGGGGCAACGGCGACCCGCAGCCCACTTCCCCTCACCCCCCGGCCCCCTCTCCCACGGCGCGAAGCTTGGGGAGAGGGGGAGCCTCCGGCGTCTCAGGAGCTTACACAACCAACCACGCCTCACACACTCCTCCCAGCTCCCCTCTCTCCGCAAGTGGGAGAGGGGTG
>Ga0078972_1004061_pt1 | contig 41601 bp, 30 predicted proteins | sample YelNatPaOPGAMG01_FD_67568 | JGI IMG/M metagenome (GOLD analysis project Ga0078972, IMG submission 67568) | Hot spring thermophilic microbial communities from Obsidian Pool, Yellowstone National Park, USA - OP-RAMG-01 (SPADES assembly) (version 2) | ecosystem: Environmental > Aquatic > Thermal...
GAATCAGCACAGGATGTGATGATGAAAAAGCCATACAGCAGAGAAGGAAGGTGGCAATAAAGTATTGAGGTTAACACCATTGGTATAGAGGAAGAACTGGCCGATAAAGCGGTGTCGGCGATTCTTTCTTTGCTTACTTTCTTTCTCATCGCTGAGAAAGAAAGTAAGATAAGGTTTCCCCTGCTTTTCCCCCAAAAAGCAGTAAACTATTTCTTTTGGCCGTTCAAAAGAAAAATTATTGTCAATTTTTTGTATTATAATTATAATCTTTATAGCTATTTTGATATAGAAGTTTTCAACAATACCTTAATAATGAAGGCGATATATTTATGAAGCTTATGCTGTATAATTTTTTAGGGTTATTTATATGGTTCTTTATTACAAGTGCTTGCAGTTTACAGTCAAAATCTGATAGTGGTGGAGTTGGTGGGGCAGTTACGAAAATAAAGCTAAACTCTATTGGATTTTTACCGTATCAAATAAAATCTGCATCTATCTCGGGATATTGTTCTAATTTTGAAATACTTGATACCAATGGGAATGTTGTATATTCTGGTACTGTTATAGGTCCTGTTAGCAATCCTTTGACCTCTGAAGAGATATACATTGCAGATTTCTCGGAATTAACAAATGTTGGCGTTTATACACTCAGTGTATCAAATATCGGTAGCTCTTATTCTTTTCGCATAGATGAAAACATTTATTATGAACCTTATAGAACAGCAATGCTTGGAATGTATTTGTGGCGATGTGGAACGAATGTTTCTGCTTCTTACAATGGAAGGTCATATTCTCATTCGGCGTGTCATCTGAAAGATGCTTATCTGAATTACATAACAAATGGCGGAGGAACGAAAGACGGAACAGGAGGCTGGCATGATGCTGGAGATTACAATAAATATACTGTCAATGCCGGGATAACTCTTGGTGTACTCTTTATGGCATGGGAACATTTTGCTTCGAGAATTTCTAATATTTCACTGGATATTCCTGAAAAAGGGAATTCAATACCGGATTTTCTGGATGAAATGATATGGGAGGTTAAATGGCTTTTGAAAATGCAATACCCGGATGGGAGTGGCAGGATAAGTCATAAAATAAGTACCTTAAGCTTTGGTGGTTTTATAATGCCTGAAAATGAAACTACCATGCGCTATTATGTACCATGGGGTAGTGCTGCAACGGCAGACTTTGTTGCAATGATGGCTATGGCTTCAAGGATTTTGCAGCCTTATAATTCTACTTTAGCTTCAAATTGTATAGAAGCTGCAAAGAAAAGCTATAGCTTTCTTACAAACAATCCTTCCTATACTAAGGCAGATCAATCGGGGTTTTCTACCGGCGAATATGAAACAGACGATTCTGATGATAGATTATGGGCAGCGGCAGAAATGTGGGAAACCCTGGGCGACGCAGTTTACCTGAACGATTTTGAAAAAAGAGCTAATAGTGCATCAGCAAAGATAGATAAAAGCTTTGATTGGGGAGATGTAAAGAATCTTGGGATGTTTACATATCTACTTTCCTCCAGAACAGGTAAAAATTCAACGCTCTTTGGTACCATAAGCAATGCCCTAATTTCAGTGGCAAATGAAATAGTATCCAATTCACAGTCGAATCCATATCGAAGACCTCTCGGAACATCTTATTTCTGGGGATGTAATGGTACGGTTGCAAGGCAAACGATGATTCTTCAGATAGCAAACAAATTTTCTCCAGATACAAACTATATAAATACAGCTCTTGATGCTCTTGGTTATCTTTTTGGGAGGAACTACTTCTGTCGTTCCTTCGTAACGGGGGTTGGATATAATCCACCTAAAAATCCTCATGATAGAAGGTCGGTTGCTTCGGGTTCTGCATGGCCTGGCTATCTTGTGGGTGGTGGATGGCCAACAGAAACTAGCTGGCAGGATGATTCAGACAGATATGACCTTAATGAGATTGCCATTAACTGGAATGCGGCTTTGATTTATGCACTAGCAGGCTTTGTAACAAATCAACCTTAGATCTTTTCTGCAGATTTTTTGCCCTGTTTTTCTTCATTATAGTATAGATTTAATAACTTTGATTTAATAGATTACCCATGCTATACTTTTTGAAGTATGTTATTAAGGAGCTTGAGTTGAAGCTTTCTCCTATTACCCTGAAGAGATTAGAGAGGTTTAGAAAAAATTCCTTATCCTATGCCTCTTTTTTGATATTGATAGTTCTTTATGTTGTATCCCTTTTTGCTGATTTTATTGCAAATGATAAACCTCTTGTAGTTTTTTACAAAAACAAAATATATTTTCCTGTTTTGTTTTTTTATCCTGGAGATACCTTTGGACTTGGAAAGAGCGATATACCAAATTATAAAGAGTTACAGAAGAGAGAACCCTTTCGAGAGGGCTCCGGAAATTTTATGATTTTTCCTCCAATACCTTATGGATATAATGAATCTCTTTTTTTTGAAGGCGAAAATCCTCCAACACCTCCAACATTAAAAAATCTTCTGGGTACTGACGATAGAGGAAGGGATATTTTAACCCGCCTTATTTATGGATATCGTATAAGTTTTAGTTTTGCCCTGCTTATTACAGCAGCAGGAATGATTATAGGGGTAATGATAGGAGCCCTGCAGGGGTATTATGGTGGAGTTCTTGATATTTCGATGCAGAGGTTTATTGAAATAATTTCCGCTCTGCCATTTCTGTATATAATAATAATCATAAGTAGCTCGCTGGGGCGATCTTTCTGGGTTCTTTTTTTATTGTTTATAATGTTTGACTGGATAGGAATTTCTTATTTTATTCGGTCTGAATTTTATAAGCTACGGGAAATGCCGTTTGTTGAGGCTTCAAGAGCTCTTGGAATAGGCGATGGTAAGATTATGTTTAGACATATTTTACCAAATGCTCTTACCCCTATTATTACATTTTTACCCTTTGATTTAATAGGGGCTATATTTTCTCTATCTGCTCTTGATTTTCTAGGGTTTGGTTTACCTCCTCCGGCACCGAGTATTGGAGAACTCATTCGTCAGGGTATGAATAATATTTCCTCATACTGGCTTTCACTTTTTCCTGCGGGTTTTTTGTTTTTTATTCTTCTTTTGATTGCCTTTGTAGGAGAAGGGGTTCGTAGTGCCTTTGATCCAAGGGATTATCATAAAATGGAGTAAAAGGGGTACTTTGTGAATTTGTTAAACATTGAAAATCTTACTGTTACCTTTTCCTCTGTAGAAGCTAGTATAAAAGCAGTGGATGATGTTTCTTTTGGCATTGGAAATTCTGAGGTGGTTGGGCTTGTTGGAGAATCCGGTTGTGGAAAGACTGTTACAGCACTTTCGATTCTAAGACTTTTGCCATGTCCTCCAGCAGAGATAAAAGCAAAAGGAATATTCTGGAAGGGAAGAAATTTGCTAAAAGCTTCGATTGAAGAGATGCATTCTATTAGGGGTAATGAGATAAGCATAATATTTCAGGAGCCTCTTTCAAGTTTTAACCCTGTTCAGAAAGTTGGAAAGCAGATTCAGGAAATCCTTGAAGTACACAACAAAAAGATAGAAAATGGGGAGGCTTATGAAAAAGTTATACAGATGCTTTCTCATGTTGGAATTCAAAATCCAGAATGGGCTTTTGAGTCCTATCCCCATGAGCTTTCCGGTGGAATGCGCCAGAGGGCTATGATAGCAATGGCTCTTATGAATGGTCCAGAGCTATTGATTGCCGATGAACCTACGACAGCCCTTGATGTCACAATACAGGCTCAAATTCTGGATTTGCTTGAAAAATTGCAGAAAGAAAGGCATCTTTCCATTCTTATGATTACTCATAACCTTGGCATTGTTGCTAGAATAGCCAATCGCGTTGTTGTAATGTATGCAGGAAAGGTTGTGGAGGATTCCCCGGTAAAACCACTTTTCAAAGAGCCCCTTCACCCATATACGCAGGGTTTATTGAAATCTATACCAAATCCTGAAAAGAAGCAAAGGCTATATGCTATTCCGGGAATGATTCCTGATCCGGCAAACCTGCCATCGGGTTGTACATTTCACCCGCGATGTCCTTATGTTATGGATATATGCAAAAGAGAGTTTCCTCCGTTGAATAAAGTAGATGATAGCAGGGCTGTTGCCTGCTGGTTATACTGAGGAGAAAAACTATGCCTCTTCTTGAAGTAAAAAATCTAAAAAAGTATTTTCCTGTTCGTAAGGGATTTTTTAGTAAGTCACATCACTGGATTAAGGCTGTGGATGATATAAGCTTTTCTGTTGAAGAAGGAGAGACTCTTGGGCTTGTCGGAGAATCCGGTTGTGGAAAAACAACGGCTGGAAGATGCATCCTTCGTTTGATAGAACCTACGGCTGGCAAGATTTTTTTTGAAGGAAAGAATATTTTAGACTTCAAAAGTAAAGAGATGCGCGCTTTGAGAACAAAAATGCAAATAGTATTTCAGGATCCGTTTGCCTCTTTAAATCCGAGGCGGGTTGTACTGGATCTTGTCGGGGAGGGTTTACTTGAACATAAGCTTGTAAAAAACACTCTGGAGCAAAAGGAAAAGGTTGCAGAACTTTTGAAAAGAGTAGGTCTCTCTCCGGATATTTTATATAAATATCCCCATGAGTTTTCCGGAGGGCAGAGACAGAGAATAGCAATAGCAAGAGCCCTTTCTTTAGGTCCATCGCTTATTGTCTGCGACGAACCTGTCTCGGCACTTGATGTCTCAATACAGGCGCAGATTATAAATTTACTTACAGACCTTCAGGAGGAGATGAAGCTTGCCTATATTTTTATTGCTCATGACTTATCCGTGGTAAAGCATATTTCAAAACGAATAGCTGTTATGTATCTTGGGCAGATTGTAGAAAGTGCGCCTTCTGATGAGCTTTTTGAGTTTCCACTTCATCCATATACAAAGGCTTTGCTTTCTTCTATTCCGGTTCCGGATCCGGAGATAAAGAAGCAAAGGGTTATAGTAAAAGGCGAATTAACACAGGTTATGGATAGAGAAAAAGGCTGTGTTTTTGCCCCGAGATGTCCAATTTCGGATAAAGAATGTTTTGAGAGAAAAATTGAAGAGCTTTATGTAAACAGCAGGCATTATGTTAAATGTATAAAAGAAGGAGGTATCGATTATGAGTGAAGATTTATCTCTTGCAAAATGGAAAATCTTGTTTGACTTTGCCCGGGAAATTTTAAAAACAAATCCATGGGAAACTTACTACGATACGGATATTTTTGGAGTTCAGGATCCGGGAAGTGGGGAAATTGTTTATTGTTCAGTGCTTGGAAATGAAGAAGAAATATATGGGCTTAATTTTTATGTAGGCAAGTCGGGTCTAGAAGGTCTTCTAAAAATTTTACAGATGGATAATGATTTTGAAAATGTTCTAGAAGTACAAGACATAATATGGATGCATTTTGAAAAAGGGCATTTAGTACATCCTGACGAAAAAAAAACAGCAAAGATTTTGGGGATGGATTTTGAGAAAGAAATTGGATGGCCGACTTTTGTCCGTGTGAAACCAGGTTATTTTCCATATAAGATTGAACTTGAAGATGCAGAGCTTTTAATAAGGATTTTTCCTCGAGTGCTTGAAATACTTGATGTTTATAGGGAAAAGCCGGAGAAACTCCGTCCAGAGGACTATTCCTGCATGGTTAGCTTTTTTAAAGATGGGAAGTGGAATGAGGAATTATTTAATTTGAAAACGGGTTTAGTAGAGAAATCTATAGAAGGAGATTCTTCTATGGTAATTCTAGAAAACAAAGGTAAATTTGATAAGGTGCATGCAACATGGGAAGTTGGAATAAACAAAGATATGGAACCTATTAAAGATGAACATAATAAAACATTTTTTCCGGTAATGGGAATTGTTGTTGATGAAGAAAGCGGGTTTGTCATAGTTTCAAATATAATGAAACCAGATGAAAATAACTTTTTTGTAAAAACTGTAAAAGAGGCTATTGAGCATGCCGGGTTTTATCCCTCAATTATAAAAGTTAAAGATCCCGAAGCAGAAAGTCAGTTAAGAGAGTTTTGTGAGAAGATGAATATAGAGATTATTCTTGTAAAACAACTCCCGGGAGTCACTCAATTTGTCAGATCTATTAAAAAAGCAAGGATTGCTTATTCCAGAAAATCCTTTATAGAAGAACTAAAGAGTGGTATAAAGCGATATTTTCCATCAATTAAAAGAACTGAAGATTCCTGTTATCTGGAATATTCTTCTAAGGCAAGAGAAATTATGTCTAAACGAAAATTGTTTTTTGATTATCTTGAAGCAGAGGAGTGGGAGAAAGCAGAAGAACTTGGAAACATGATTATCAGAAAACTGGCATGCCAGTTCGATATTTACAGTGCTCTATCTGATTATTATGTTGGTGAAGAAAGAATGGGCGAAGCAATTGAGATACAAATAGTTGCAATTAAAGAGTTTGATGTGATATTGCAGAATATTCCAGAAGAACTAAAGTTTGAATGGGGTTTTTTAGAAAATCGCTCTTTTCTGTGTTTTATGGCAGAAATAGGTTTTAAAATGTTTGAGAATTGTGACTATGTGAGAAGCAGGAATATTTTCGAAAGGTTATTAAAATTAAATCCTGAAGACAATCAGGGTATCAGAACAATTCTTCCGAAAGTCTACTTTGAGCTGGGGGAGTATGAAAAAGTATTGGAACTCGCTGAGAGTTATGATAAAGATATACTTCCCGCATTAGGTTTTGCAAAAGTAATTGCATATTTGAATCTTGGGAGATACGAAGAAGCGGAAAAAGCTCTGTATAAGGTATCAGAAAGACACCCTAAAGTAGTAACGGAGCTTTTAAAGAAGAAACATCAAAAACCTTCCAATCATATAGAGGGATTTATTTCTATAGGTGGGGATGATGAAGCTTATAATTATTATCTGTACTATGGAAAATATTGGAAAGGTAACGCAAAGGCTATGAAACTTCTTAAGAAAGTACAGGGATTAAAATAAGCCTTTAAGGGAGATTAGTTTGGATTTTTCATTAAAGTATGATGTTATAGTTATTGGTGGTGGGCACGCCGGGATTGAGGCGGCGCTTGCATCTGCCAGAATAGGAGCTAAAACTTTGCTTATCACTTCAAATATAGATCTATTAGGACAGATGTCGTGTAATCCGTCCATTGGTGGAATAGGTAAGGGACAGCTTGTAAAAGAAATCGATGCACTCGGTGGTGAAATGGGCAGGGGAATAGATGCTACAGGGATACAATTTCGTACACTCAATATGCGAAAAGGGCCAGCAGTTCGTTCAAGCAGGGCTCAGGCAGATAAGCAACAATACAGATCATATATGCAAAAGGTTATTCTTAATCAGGCGGGTCTTGATGTAAGACAGGACATGGTGGAAAGTCTTATTGTAGAAAAAGGCAGGATCAAAGGTGTGGTTACCGGATTAGGCATAAATTATTTCTCAAAATGTGTGGTAATAACCCCCGGCACTTTTTTAAATGGGCTTATTTATATTGGAGATAAAACCTATCCTGCTGGCAGACTTGGAGAAAGTCCTTCAAAGAATCTTTCTGAAAACCTTAAAGAGCTTGGATTTAAAATCGGTCGATTTAAAACAGGAACCCCGGCTCGACTTGATGGAAAGACTATTGATTTTTCAAAGATGGATATTCAGCCGGGCGATATACCTCCAAAGCCGTTTTCATTCTGGACAGAAAAAACAGAAGAGTTTCTGAATCGAAAACAACTGCCGTGCTATTTAACTCATACTACAGGCGAGACCCATAAAATAATCCGTGATAATATTCATTTAGCTCCAATGTATTCCGGAAAGATTAAGGCAACAGGTGTAAGATATTGTCCCTCTGTAGAAGATAAGGTTATGAAGTTTCCGGATAGAGAAAGTCACCATGTTTTTATAGAACCAGAAGGATATAATACAGTGGAGTATTATCCCAATGGCCTTTCCAATGGATTTCCTGTTGAGGTTCAGATAAAACTCCTGCATAGTGTTCCAGGACTAGAGAGTGCAGTAATGCTTCGTCCTGCCTATGCCATTGAACACGATTATGTTGACCCACTTGAGCTTTTGCCAGCTCTTGAGACAAAGCGGATAAAGAATCTTTATCTTGCTGGGCAGATTAATGGGACAACTGGATATGAAGAGGCAGCTGCACAGGGACTGATTGCCGGAATAAATGCAGCAAGGCGGGCTCTTGGTAAGGATGAATTTATTCTGCAGAGAAGTGATGGGTACATCGGTGTTTTAATAGATGATTTAACTACCAAAGGAACAAATGAACCATACAGGATGTTTACATCGCGGGTGGAATACAGGCTTATACTTCGTGAGGATAATGCTGATAGAAGGCTTTCAAAAAAGGGATATGAAATAGGGCTTCTTCCGGCCATCCTCTATGAAAAGGTCAAGAAAAAAGAAAAGGCAATTGAAGAAGAAATAGAAAGGTTGAATAAAACAAAGCTTAATCCCTCTGAAGAGGTAAATGATATATTAAAAAAAATGGGGACATCTCGGATTTATAAGCCTTACTCGCTATCTGATATTTTAAGAAGACCGGAGATTGATTATAATACCCTTATAAAATACTACCCATCTCCTGTAGAACTTTCCGGGGAAGAAAAAGAGGAGGTGGAAATAGAAATTAAATATGAAGGTTATATGCGTGAGGAAAGACGAATGGTGGAGATGTTTAGCCAGATGGAAAACATAAAAATTCCAGAGGATTTTGATTATTCTTCTATACAGGGTTTAAAAAAAGAAGAGATTGAAAAACTTAGCAGTGTTAAACCTATCAATCTTGGTCAGGCTTCAAGGATTTCGGGTGTAACCCCTGCTGCAGTGCAGATACTCTTGATTTATTTGAAGGAGAATACAAAAAATGCAGGACATGACAGAAGGTGGCATAGGCAGTAAGATTTTTAATTTTACCCTGCCTTTACTTCTTGGAAATATTTTTCAGCAATTGTACAACATGGTGGATAGCATTGTTGTTGGACAATTTATAGGTAAAGAGGCAATTGCTGCGGTTGGAGTCAGCTTTCCCATAATGTTTTTGCTTATAGCGCTTACTATGGGTGCTACAATGGGGACGACCGTATTGGTTGCACAATTCTTTGGGGCAAAAAACTTCCAGGCTTTAAAGAGGACAATATCCACAGCGTATATTTTTCTTTTTGTTACATCGATAGTAGTGATGGTGTTAGGTTTTGTTTTAACAACTTCTATTTTAAAATTGCTTGGAACACCGGCGGATGTCTTTAATAATGCAAAGACATATATGCTTATAATATTTGCCGGACTCCCATTTCTCTTTGGATATAATTCATTAAGTGCTATTTTGCGTGGTCTTGGGGATTCAAAAACCCCGTTGTATCTGCTAATAATTTCTACAATAATAAATATTTTTCTGGATTTACTTTTTGTAATTACTTTTAAGCTTGGTGTGGGCGGAGCGGCTTTTGCAACGATTATTGCACAGGGGATTTCTTTTGTTTTAGGTATATATTTTTTAAACAAAAGAAATGAACTTTTTAGTCTTAAAAATAGATTTGTTTTTGATTGGGATATTTTTAAGAAGAGTTTATCCATAGGTCTGCCCTCGGGTGTTCAACAGGTAATGGTCTCTGTAGGGATGATGCTTTTGATGAGCATTGTAAATAGATTTGGGACAGAGGTTCTTGCTGCTTATACAGCAGCAACAAGAATAGAATCTTTTGCTACAATGCCTGCAATGAATTTCAGCATGGCAATTTCCACATTTGTTGGGCAGAATCTGGGGGCAAAAAAACACGAACGAATAAAAAAGGGCGTTAGAAGTACTCTTTTAATGACTCTTGTAATCTCATTTGTTATTTCATTCTTTATTTTAACTTTTCCCGAGTTTTTAATTTCCCTTTTTAACAGAGATTCCAGGGTCATTTCTGTTGGTAAAGAATACTTAAGAATTGTAGGATTTTTTTATTTTACTTTTGCAATAATGTTTGTTTTTAATGGCGTTCTAAGGGGAGCTGGAGATACAATTGTACCAATGCTTGCAACTGTATTTTCGCAGTTTGTTCTTAGAGTACCTATTTCTGCTTATCTTTCAGGAATATGGGGGACAAAGGGCATATGGTGGGGAATCCCCATCGCATGGTGGTCAGGCATGATTTTTTCTTTTGTGTATTATAAAATTGGTAACTGGAAAAATAAGGTCATAAGGTTAGAGGAGGTTAAAAAGGAAGAAGTTCTTGAAGAACTTGAAAAGTTTTAGAGTAGAGATCATTGCAACAATCAAAATTTTTTGTTAATATAATTATTAATATAATATCTAAGATAATCGATTCCTGATTCTAAAACCTCAATTCAACACGGATTTTCACGGATTTTACAGATTTTCACAGATTACCCATTGAGTGGAGATACCTAATTTTCATTAATCCGTGTAAATCCGTTTAATCCGTAGAATCTGTGTGAAATTGGGGTCGGAATAAAAAAAGAATTGCTCAAATTAGCTGTAACTATTTTGATATAGAAATTTTGAACAATGAGATTATTATTATTAATGTAATGTAAGGAAGATATTTATGAAATCTATAATTATGGCAGGGGGATCAGGTACAAGACTCTGGCCTCTTTCGAGAAAAAATTATCCAAAGCAGTTTCTTGATTTGTTTGGAAAAGGAAGCTTTCTACAGTTAACAGCAAAAAGGCTCCTTTCTTTTACCAAGCCAGAAGATATTTATGTGGTTGCCGGGAAAGACTATGAGCATATAATCAGGGGACATCTAAGTTCTGTATGTTCAAAATCTTTTCAAAATATAATACTGGAACCTTGTGGAAAGAATACTGCGCCTGCTATAGCATTGTGTATTAAGTATTTTATTGAAAAGGAAAACTGTAAACCTGATGAGGTATTGTTTTTCTCTCCTGCAGATCATATAATAACACCGGAGGATATGTTTTCAAAGGCTTTAGAAGCCTCTCTAAACTATGCCAGGAAAGCAATTGTGACCTTCGGGATAGTTCCAGTAAAACCAGAAACAGGATATGGTTATATTGAAATTTCTGATACAGGAGAAGATGAGTGTTACAGGGTTAACCGATTTGTAGAAAAACCATCTTTTGAAAAGGCAATGGAGTATCTTAATAAGGGTAATTATCTCTGGAATTCTGGAATGTTTTTGTTTTCTATTAAGGTTATGCTGGATGCCTTTAAAAGAGATTATCCCATGCTTTACAAAATGATAAAAGAGCTTTCCTATGAAGAAATGCTAAAACAATATTCCTCACTTGATGGAATTTCAATAGATTATGCAGTGATGGAAAAGGAATCTAATATTTTTTGCAGAAAACTTGATATAGAGTGGAATGATGTGGGTTCCTGGGATTCTGTTTATGAAATTCTTTCAAAGGATGAGAATGGAAATGCTACGAAAGGGGATGTTGTTCTTGTAGATGCTAAAAGCAATATAGTGCTAAGCAGTGAAAAACTTACGGCTGTTCTTGGAACTTCAAACCTTGCAATTATAGAAACTGCAGATGCAATACTTGTAAGTGATAGAAAGTACGCTCAGAATGTTAGAGAGGTTGTTAACATTTTAAAGAGCAGGAATCGTAAGGAAGCAGATGAGCATGTCACAACATATCGACCCTGGGGAAGTTATACTGTTCTTGAGGAGAGCGGACGCTATAAAATAAAAAAGATAATTGTTAATCCGGGGGCAACTCTGAGTCTCCAGAGGCATTTCCACCGGAGTGAGCACTGGGTTGTTGTTAAGGGAAGTGCATCTGTAAAGATAGGGGAGAAGGAAATGATCATTCATGAAAATGAGAGTGCTTATGTTCCAAAATCAACCCTTCATAGATTATCAAATCCTGGTAAGATTCCTCTTGAGATTATTGAGGTTCAGAATGGAGAATATGTTGGTGAAGATGATATTGAGAGAGTAGAAGATGAGTATGGAAGAGTTTGATAGGATATAACTGTTAATTTTTGATTTTTTTTATAAAATTCTATATCATAATAAGTTGAATTTTTGTTAATAAGTAATAGGAGGAGAATAAAATGGCTGTGAAAGTTGGTATTAACGGTTTTGGAAGAATTGGAAGATTGGTTTTTGATGCTCTGGTGGAGCAGAATCTTCTTGGTTCAAAGTTTGATGTGGTAGCTGTAGTTGATATAACAACTGATGCAAAGTATTTTGCCTATCAGCTTAAGTATGATTCTATTCATGGAAAGTTTAAGGGTAGTCTGGCTACAGAAAAGTCAAGCCCTGGTGCGGAGGCTGATGATGTTCTTATAGTTAATGGGCATAAAATAAAATGTATTATGGCAACAAAGAACCCCGCAGAACTTCCATGGAAAGCCCTTGGTGTTGAATATGTAATCGAGTCAACGGGTCTTTTTACCGATTCAGAAAAGGCAAAGGGGCATCTTGAGGCAGGAGCTAAGAAGGTGATTATTACCGCTCCAGCAAAGGGTGAGGTAAAGACCATTGTTATGGGTGTTAATGAAAATGAATATGATCCTTCAAAGCATAATATCGTGTCGAATGCTTCCTGTACAACAAACTGTCTGGCTCCACTTGTGTATGTTCTTTTGAAGGAAGGCATTGGAATAGAGACAGGTCTTATGACGACAATTCATTCATACACCGCTACCCAAAAGACGGTTGATGGTCCTTCTAAAAAAGACTGGAGAGGAGGAAGAGCCGCCGCTATTAATATTATCCCTTCTACAACCGGTGCAGCGAAGGCGGTTGGTGAAGCTTTACCAGCAGTGAAGGGAAAGCTTACAGGTATGTCTTTCCGTGTTCCTACAGCAGATGTTTCTGTTGTGGACTTAACCTTCCGCTCGGTAAAAGAGACTTCTATTGAGGAAATCGATGCCCTTATGAAAAAGGCTTCTGAGACTTATCTTAAGGGTTATCTTGGTTATGCAAATGAAGAGCTTGTTTCTACCGATTTCATACATGATGAACGCTCATCAATTTATGATTCCCTTGCAACTCTTCAGAACAACCTTAAAGGTGAAAAGAGATTCTTTAAGCTTGTATCATGGTATGATAATGAGTGGGGTTATTCAAACCGTGTTGTTGACTTATTGAAATATATGAGTTCAAAGAAATAATAATTAATTATCCTATAGAGGGACTGCTATTCTGGTAGTCCCTCTATGTTTTTATAAAAGGAGGGTTTTTATGGCTATATCCAAAAGAACAGTAAGAGATATTGATTTAAAGGGAAAACGCATTATTATGCGTGTGGATTTTAATGTTCCAATGAAGGATGGTGTTGTTCAGGATGATACGCGTATAAAAGCGGCTTTACCTACTATAAAATATATTCTCGAGCAAGGGGTAAAAAGCCTTGTTTTAATGTCTCATCTTGGAGATCCAAAAAAGGATATGGAAAAGGCAAAGGAAAAAGCACTGAAGGAAGGCAAAACATTTGATGAAAAGAAATATATCGAGGGTAAGCATATGATGCTTCCTGTAGCAAAGCATTTTGAAAAGCTTCTTGGTAAGCCTGTGCAGTTTGTCCCTGATTGCCTTGGTCCTGAAACAAAAAAGATGGTGGATAACCTTCCTGAAGGTGGAATTCTTATGCTTGAGAATACACGTTTTCATAAGGAGGAAACCTCAAAGGATGCCTCTGAAAGGGAGAAGATGGCAAAGGAGCTTGCAACCTACGGAGATATTTTTGTTAACGATGCCTTTGGTACTGCACATAGAGCCCATGCCTCTACTGAAACAATAGCCCATTTCCTTCCCGCTGTTGCTGGATTTTTAATGGAAAAAGAGCTTGAGTATCTTGAAGAGAAGGTTATAAAAAATCCTGCTCGACCGTTTATAGCAATTATTGGTGGAGCCAAGGTTTCTTCAAAGATAGCTGTGCTGGAAAGCCTTTTGAATAAGGTTGACAAAATGATTGTGGGTGGTGGAATGGCCTATACCTTTTTAAAGGCTAAAGGGCTTTCTGTTGGAACTTCACTTGTTGAGGATGATATGATTCCAAAGGCTCAGGAGATTCTTCAAAAGGCTTATGAGAAGCGTATTTATATATACCTTCCCATTGACCATATTGTGGCAAAGGAATTTTCTCCTGATGCGGAGAGCATGCATGTTGCAAGGGGAAATATCGATGAAGGCTGGATGGGAATGGATATTGGTCCTTTGACAGTGCAGAAGTTTCAGGGTGCTTTAAAAGGAGTGAAGACTGTTTTCTGGAATGGGCCTCTTGGAGTTTTTGAATTTCCAAAGTTTGCCACTGGAACAATAGAAATTGCAAAGACTCTTGCAGAACTTCCTGATTGTATTACTGTAATAGGTGGAGGTGATTCCGTTTCGGCTGTTAATAAAGCAGGTGTTGCTGATAAGATGAGCCATATTTCAACAGGTGGTGGTGCTTCGCTTGAGCTTGTAGAAGGCAAGGTTTTACCCGGTGTGGCAGCGTTGATGGATAAGTGATGAAGGAGACACACTAAAAAATGACTACTTTTATACATGGAGACAACTTAGAACATAAGATAAAACATGAGAGTCAACCTGAGAATAAAATATTATTAGAAGAGATAAAAGAAAAGTATTTATACTGGAAAAAAGAGAATCTGAAGATTACTGGCATAACAAGAAAAGATATAAGTGAAAAGGTGAAACTCCTTAACGAATATAAATCTTTTATTGATCAACCAAAGTTCAAAAAGGAAGCAGGGAACAGATTTGGATTTACTTCACAATCGCAACTTCATTCTTCGGTTCTTGAAGAATTTATGTACTATTTATTTAAGGATATTGAAAAATTAGCAAATAAGCATATATATTGGGGAAGAACGCAGGCATATACCAATTTATATTTTGCACCACCAAGTATTGAAGCATTTGAAGAAAGTTCAAATATTGTGATAAATGTTAAAAATCAGGATTTTTCAATCTCAAAAGAGGTTATTTTAAAATCAAGAGTTTCGAATAATAATAATTGGCAGGAAAGTAAAATTTATGTTCCGGTTGTTTCTATTGAGTGTAAAACCTATTTAGATAAAACGATGTATGAAGGTTCTGCTTCTACTGCTGAAAAAATTAAAAAGGGGAATCCATATTGTCTCTTTTTGATTGTTACAGAAACCTACGAAGTGACTCTGGATGTTGACCCTAAATACTCTTCTATAGACCAGATATATGTTTTAAGAAAGGAGAGCGGAAATAATCCAGTATATGAAGATGTTGTTTGGGACTTATTTAATTTTGTGAATTCTCATATAGGTTCTGACTGGTATAATGTGAAGGAGAGAATAAAAAGAGGCAAAATGATATGAATGAACATATTCAACAGAATAAAATACAATATTCCAATGCTAAACTTATAAGTCGAGAAAGAAAGGTTCTGGAAAGGGAAAAGAAAGAAAAGATTCGAAGGGGGACGAAACATTTAAAGGTGATAAAGGAAGCTGTTCCAGAAATGGATATGTCGAATCTAGTAAATCGAATTATTTGCGGTGATAGCGAAACTGTTTTAAAGGATTTTCCTGATAACTCCATTGACATTATTGTAACTTCACCACCATATAACTTTGGATTAGAATATAAGGAGGATGTAAACAAGGATTCTCTGTACTGGCAGGATTACTTTGATAAATTAAACAAGATATTAAAAGAATGTTGTCGGGTTTTAAAACCATCTGGCAGACTATGTATAAACATTCAGCCTTTGTTTTCAGATTATATGCCAACGCATCACATTATCTCAAAGCAGCTAATGGATTTTGGACTACTCTGGAAAGCGGAAATACTCTGGGATAAGCATAATTATAATTGTAAATATACAGCATGGGGTAGCTGGAAAAGTCCAAGTATGCCATACTTTAAATATACCTGGGAGTTTATCGAGGTTTTTTGTAAAGAATCACACAAGAAGGAAGGTTCAGAAGACAAAATAGATATAACCGGGGATGAATTTAAGAAATGGGTCTATGCAAAATGGGATATTGCTCCGGAGGGTAATATGAAAAAGTTTAATCATCCAGCTATGTTTCCAGAGGAACTGGTTATTAGGCTTTTAAAATTGTTTAGTTATCAGGGAGATATTGTGCTAGATCCATTTAATGGTGTTGGAACTACTACCCTGGTAGCTTACAAGCTGGATAGAAAATACATAGGGATAGATATATCTGAGGATTATTGTAAAACAGCAGAGGAAAGATTAAAGCAAGAGCAAAGTCAGATGAGTCTGTTTTCTTTTAAAGAAGAATAAAAATATAAAGGAGCATTTAAATGTCAAGAAGACCATTTATAGCTGGAAACTGGAAGATGTATAAGACTACGGGTGAAGCTGTTTCGTTTGCAAAGCAGTTTAAGGATTTGGTTGCGGGTGTAAGGGATAGAGATATATTGATATGTGCCTCTTTTACGCTACTTCCTGCACTTGCTAAAGAATTTAATGGCTCGAATGTTATGCTTGGTGCCCAGAATATGTATTTTGAAAAAGAGGGGGCATTCACCGGTGAAGTATCTCCTCTTCAGCTTTTAGATGCTGGTGCAAAATATGTCATTCTCGGTCATTCTGAAAGAAGGCATATAATAGGCGAAAAGGATGAACTGATAAATAAAAAGGTAAAAGCAGCCCTTCAGTATGGATTATTGCCTATTTTATGTGTTGGAGAGCTTCTTGAAGAAAGAGAGGCCGGTAAAACTGAAATTGTTGTGAAAAGACAGGTTATAGAGGGATTTAAGGGTTTATCAAAGGAAGAGGCTCTAAAGGTTACAATAGCCTATGAACCAGTGTGGGCAATAGGAACCGGTAAAACCGCTACGCCCGAAGATGCTGATAGTGTACATCTTTATATTAGAAAAGTACTTACCGATATTTATAGTAAAGAAGTGGCAGACTCTATAAGAATACAGTATGGAGGCTCTGTAAAGCCGGAAAACATAGATTCCTTAATGGCAAAAGAAAATATTGATGGTGCCCTTGTAGGTGGTGCAAGCCTTAAGGCAGAATCCTTTGAAAGGATTGTAAAATTCAAGTAATAGTGGTATTTTATATATAGAAAATATTGCTTCTAAAATCTTGATTTTATTTTGAAATGTGCTAAAATAACCGAAATTTCGCCGGGGCGTGTGTGGGGAGGTTTAGGTTGTTCATGAAATACTTTGATTTGAAAGAAGAAGTAAAAGATGTAATTAAAGAAATCATGGATTATAAGTGGCTTGAAAGCGAAAAAGAAGGTAGAGATATAGGTCTAAGTCGAGCAGCACGAGAGTGGATAACAAAATATTATGATGGTTGGTTCCACCATAATGCCAGACGTTATATGAAGGATGCGTAGGGCGAAGATTTTAGCTGGTTTGCATGAAATGGATTAAGATAGTTTTGCTTTCTTTATTTGCTCTTATAATTTTGATTCTTGCTTATATTATCTGGGATTATACTTCCCACCCTCAAAAAATCATATCTCTTGTGGCAGGAGAGCTTAAGCGTTCTTATTCTCTTGATTTAAGAACTGGAGAGGTAAGATTTAATCTTTTAAAGGGAATAGAAATTAAGGATATAAGACTATCAGATTCAGAGCAATCCAATGGAACAGAATTTCTTACATTTGAAGAGGGAAGTATTTTTTATAATCCCTTGTCGCTACTATCCGGGCAGATAGAAATTATTTCTATCTCTGTTAAGGGACTGAGAACCTCGGATAGTAAATTAGGTGATGTTATAAATAAAATTTCCAGCCGTGTAAAGCCTCAGCAAAATGAAGGGCTTAATCTTCTAATACATAGGGTTTCTCTCGAGAATTCAATAATTCAGTATGACAATATAGATTTTACGATTAATGCTATAGTCTATCTTGATACACCTATCCAGAATATTCCACTTAATCTTCAGATTAGCTCAAAATATGGGCAGCTTTCCTATTACGGTACATACTCTGGTGGAGGAGAAATTAGCTTTAGTGATCTTGATATTAATAGAATTTTCTCTATAGGAATTCCCTTTATTTTAAGAAAAGGAAATGGAAGAGCGATTTTTATAAATAATTCTATTTTATCCATTTCCATTAAGAACCTCTATGCAATATTTGAAAGGTATGAGTTTAAAACAATTAATCCATTTACTTTTTCTTACGATTTTAAGAAGAGATTTCTTCAGGTAAATGAAGCCCCTGTTCAGATTGGGAAAAGCCTTATTTTCTTAAAACTTTTGACCTATGATGTAGGAAGGCAAAGGCTTGTTATAAACTCGGAGAATGATAGGGTGGAAACTTCGGACTTTATACCACAAACAGCTGGCACTTTATCTGGAGATTTTGATTTTGTCAAGGATAAAGGCTCCTTTTTGAGTGGAAAATTTTATCTCTCTAACTTTAATTATCTATGGATTGAAAATACTTCGGGGAATATTCAACTTGTAAATAATAATCTTAGTGCAGAAATTCTTGCCAGAACTACTGGAGGGGAGCTAAAGGCAAGACTTAATTGTGGAAATATTTTTACAGATGGTATAAATATTGATGCAGGGGCAGATTCCTTTCAAATAAATTCTTTTCTGTCAAATATAAAAAAGGTACCTGAAGAAAAGCCGGCAGGAAGCGATGAGGAAATGGTTATAAAAATATATCCTGTCGTTTTTAATCTCTCTATACGACAGGCGGTGTATGATTCTTTTGATTTTTCTGATATAAAGATAAAAGGTGTTCTGGACAAGACGGGATTGAGAATTGATAAAGGCTTTGCCAATTTCTTACGGGGAAATATTGATTTTAGTGGATTGATTACAGATAGCTCTTTCAATGGAGAAATGAGCATAACGGAGGCACGTTTAAAGGATTTCTCTACGAGATTTCTAAAGGATGGGAAAAGGCTTTATGGAACACTTAATGCGAAAAGTAGTTTTATGTTAAGGCTTTCTGATCTAAAGGCTTCGAATGGGAAAATTTCCGCTGAGATATTGAATGGTGAAATAAAGGATTTCTTCCTTCAGGAAAAGATGGCGGATGTTCTTTATGACATACCTATGAATGATATATTTTTTGACCGCATTACTTTTGATGGTAATATGTCAGATGGTATTTTTGAAGTTTCCTCTGCTGTATTTGATAGCTCCGATATAAAAGGGAAAATGGAGGCAGAAGTTTTAGTTGATACCGGACGAATAAAGGGAGAAGTTAATCTTTCATTTTCCAGAAGCTACCTTTCGGAATTACCCAATGTTGCACAGATTTTTACTTCCGGTTATCAGGAGGATGATAGGATTGTCTTTAGGGTAGGGCTTGGAGGCGAAATTAAAAAACCAGAGCTTACACTTCTTAAAAAATGAATTTTATAGAAACAGGGCTTTTTTGAATGTAATGCCCTTTTGCTTTATAATAAAACAAAGAGGTAAATTATGGATTTTATCGATTTAAAGACCCAGTATAAAAATTATAAGGCTGAAATAGACAGGAGAATGCAGGATGTTATTGAAAAAGCTAGCTTTATTATGGGACCTGCTGTTGGAGAGCTTGAGCAAAAGCTTGCAAGGTATGTTGGTGTAAAACATGCTATTGCATGTGCCTCCGGTACAGATGCTCTTCTTTTACCTTTGCTTGCCTATGGGATAAAACCCGGCGATGAAATAATCACGACGCCATTTACATTTATTGCAACAGCTGAAGTGGTTAGCTTTATTGGTGCGAAGCCCGTTTTTGTTGATATAGATGAAAGAAATTACAATATAGACATTAATCAACTCGAAAATAAAATTACACCACGGACTAAGGGAATTATAGTTGTTTCGCTTTATGGTCAGATGGCAGACATGGACAAAATTAATGAAGTGGCAAAAAAGCATAAGCTTTTTGTTATAGAAGACGCTGCGCAATCCTTCGGTGCTATATATAAGGGGAAGAAATCTTGCTCTTTATCTGATGTTGGAGCAACATCTTTTTATCCATCCAAACCCCTCGGATGTTATGGCGATGGGGGAATGGTTTTTACAAATGATGATAAGCTATCGGAAAAGATGAGAAGCCTTTTAAATCATGGTCAGGGGGAGAGGTATGTTCATAAATATATTGGACTTAATATGAGACTGGATTCAATTCAGGCTGCGGTTTTACTTGCAAAGTTTGAACATTTTGAAGAAGAAGCAAATAAGCGTTTTGAGATAGGTAAGAGGTATAATGAGTTATTAAGAGGAAGTGCTGCAATTCCTCCAGCTATAGAGAAATATACTGATAGGCATGTTTTTGCTCAGTACTCCGTAAGAGTAAGAAATAGAGATAGAGTTATAGAGGAACTTAAGAAAAATAATATTCCAACAGCTATTCACTATCCCATACCAATACATCTTCAGGAGGCTTATAAATATCTTGGATATAAAGAAGAAGATTTTCCAGTATCTGAAAAAGTATCTAAGGAAATATTTAGCCTTCCAATGCATCCATATCTAAAAGAAGAGGACCAGCAGAAAATTGCAGAAATAATCAGGAGGGTTGCCGAATAGTATGAAAAAATTTTTTTTACTTTTGTTTGTCCTTTTTTTGCCACTATATTTTTATGCAAAAGATTTTAATACATATTCAAATACAAGTCCTCATGATTTTAAAGCCTTTACAGGATTTGAAAAGCTCTTTGGATATACCCTTTATGGCGTAGGGGTGAATGAAAGTGGGGCCTTCTATATGATAAGCCAGCTAAAATTTCCTCTTGATACCTATCTTCTTAAGATTGGCTTTGAGTATATCTATAGTGAGACTTATCAAATTAATTTTGTTATCAAGAGAAATTTTATTCCTTATGCCGGTAAGATGGAAGATTCGGATTGGGGATACTGGTATATGCAGGGCTACCCGTGGGCATATTTTGATACTCTGGATATTTTTTCCACCTCTGATGCATCGCTTAGCTATTTTTTCCTTGGAGCAGATTTTATTTACAGAATAAAAATATTTTCTCCCTTTATATTTGGTTTTGGTCTGTCTTTTTTTAGTGAGCTTTTTTATTATGAAATAAGTAATGTAGATCAGTATTATCCATCCTATAACCTCTATAAGGATTATCTTGATCCAGCCACATATTCAGGACACATTATTGTTTCTGGAAAGGTTATGACTTACGAGCTAAGGCGTTTTTTGCCATATATAAATATTTTTGCAAAATACAATATGGATAATATGGATTTCCAATTAAAAGGGTACTTTTCACCTTTCAGCTTTTCCTTTGACAGGGATGATCATATTTTAAGATCCAAGGAAGCAATAAGTAGCAGTAGCGGTTTTAGTTTTCTTATTGATTTTGCCTTTTCTTATTATTTTACAAAAAACCTCTTTGCCTCTCTTACTTCAACTTTTTTTTATGTTCAGGAGTATGGGACACAAACCCAATATCGGTATAAGGAAACAGAGGAAGGTTCAATAGGAAGGATAGGTTCTATTGACTATGTATCGCAGGGACTGGAGTATAGCTTTGGCTTTAATTTCGGCTATCATTTTTGAAAACAAAAGGGGGGTAAATGATTAACTGGTTCAATCTTATACTGATAGTCATACTTCTCCTTATGTCTGCCTTCTTTTCTTCGACGGAAACGGCTCTTTTTTCACTTGACGAGATGAAAATAAAAAGACTTAAGTACAAGAATGCACGAAAGAAAATAAGATTGCTTCTGCAGAATACATCGATTCTTCTTATTACCATCCTTACCGGTAATACGCTTGTGAATACTGCAGCAACTTCTCTTCTTGAAAGAGAACTTGGAATTGGAGAGATACTTTATTCTACAATAGTAGTTACTGCTATAATTCTTTTTTTGGGGGAAATTACTCCAAAAACAATAGCCATTATGAGGGTTGAAGCAATTTCTTCTATTAATTCTCATTTTATTTATCCCGTTTATTTTATTTTCAAACCAATTTCTTCGCTTATAAATGGTTTTACAGATTTAATTACGCATTTTTTAAAGAAGATTCACAAAAAGAAAGCTACCGATATGAGCAGGGATAATCTTCTGGCTTTATCAAGCATTGTTTCCAGAGAGAAGATTTTTAATAAGGAAGAAAAAAAGCTTATAGAGAGTGTTATCAATTTTACAAGCAGAAAGGTCTGGAATATTATGACGCCCCGTACAAAGGTTTTTTCTGTAGAAAAGAATTTGTTACTTAAAGAAGTTATAAAACTCGAAAAGAAAAATAAGGCATCAAAAATTCCTGTTTATGATCAAACGGATGATAATCTTGTTGGGGTTATTTATCTTAGAGAACTCTTTCCTTATATTTATAATCCAGAAAAGGCGACAGAAAAAAAAGCTGCTGATATTATGAAACCGATGTACTTTGTTCCAGAAACTAAAAATTTGCCGGAAATGCTTGAGGATTTTAAAAGAAAGAAGATTCAGATTGCCGCTGTTGTTGATGAATATGGCAGTGCTCTGGGGATAGTAACAATTGCGGATGTTCTTGGTGAGATAGTGGGGGAATTAATGGATGAGAGTTTTGTACTGGAGAAAAAGATAATTAAACTTGGCAAAGAGCGCTATATTGTAAGCGGCGATATAAGCCTTGATGATTTTAATGATTATTTTGGAAGTTCTCTCTCAAGCAAGGAATACGAAACCCTTGCGGGATACTTTATAGAAAAAACCAGGGATATACCGCAGAAGGGATATTCAAAAGAGATAGAAGACTATATTATAACCGTTAAAGAAACGACAGGAAAAAATATAGAACAATTCATTATTGAAAAAAAGTAAAAGAGGTTAAAATGGAACTTACTTATGTCCTGCTTTTTTTTCTGTTATCTTTTTTCTTCAATGGAAGTGAAACAGCTTTTGTTTCTGTTAATAGAATAAAGCTTCATTCTCGTCTTGAAAACAGGGATAGAAGGGCGAAGATTCTTTCGTATCTTCTTCATAATTCGGAGAATTTTATAGGTACGATAGTGCTTGCAACAAACATCTGTGATGTAGCTATTATATTGAATTTTAATGAATTTATGATTAAGACCTTCGGAAGGATTCCTCTCCTTCCTGTCTATAATACATTAATATTAACACCTGTGATAGCAATCTTTGCTACCTTGATTCCCAAGGTTATATTCAGGGAATATGCTGATGAGATTATGTATCCTTTTTCTTATCTCTATTTTTTAATCTATCTTATTCTTTATCCTGTGCAATTTCTTTTTTTGCGAACAATAAAGATTTTTTTGTGGCTTCTTGGTCTAAGAAAAAAGAAGGACTTTTTTTCGAGGGATGAATTTAATATCTTGATTGACATGACAGTTGATAAGGGTATTATAAAGCAAAATGAAAAGAGGATTATTGAAAACATAATGAATTTTAAGAATATAAAGGCAAAGGAAATTATGGTGCCTTTAATACGAATGACCTGTGTTGAGGAAAATGATACAGTTGAAATAGCTTCAGCTTTGATGCTTTCCACGGGGCATAATCGTCTTCCTGTTTTCAGAATAAGGGTTGACAATATGCTTGGATATGTTGAGAATAAGGATTTGTTAAAGGCATCAAGACAGGATAGGGTGGGTAATTACATTCGAGAGGGTATATTTGTTCCGGAGCTGGCTTCTATAAGTCAGGTTTTGATAAATATGCAGGAAAAGGCAGTCCAGATGGCTTTTGTTGTTGATGAATATGGTGGTGTTGAAGGGGTTATTACAAATCAGGGCATTATTACAGAAATTATTGGTGAGTTTGTTGACATAAAAGAGGATAGAATAAAAAAAGAGGGTAACTCTTATGTGGTTAGTGGAATTATGGGTATTGATGAGCTTAATGAAGAGCTTAATCTGAAAATAAAGAAGGTGGATTTTGAAACAATTGCCGGGTTTGTAGTGTATAAAATGGAGAAAATTCCTAAGCCTGGAGAAAAGTTCGAAGATGGAGGATATGAGTTTGAAGTTGTTTCATCCACCCCTGTAAGGGTTAAATCGGTAAGAATTACTCCGAAGAAGAAGAGAGAAAAAAGAAGAAAAATATAGGAATTCTTGATGAAGGGAGATGGAATGGAATCTATTAAATCAGGAAGGAAGATAGAAAATGTACCGGAGGATTTTAATCCAAGACGTATAAAGCCGGTAAAGAGGGAGGCTTTATTAAGAATCGAAAAATATGCGGGTGAAGGAGCATGTATTGCCTATGAAAACGAAAAGGTAATATTTGTTCGATATGTTATTCCTGGTGAAGAAGTTAGAGTAAATATATATAAAGAGACAAAGGATTATGCTATTGGGGAACCCCTCGAGATTTTAGAGCGTTCACCTGAAAGGATTAATCCTGTATGTCCATATTTTGGACTTTGTGGCGGATGTGACTATCAGATGCTTTCTTATGAAAGGCAAATTGAAGTAAAAAAACAGCTTGTTTTAGAGGCTTTTCGCAGAATCGGGCAGATTAGTCTTGAAAATATTACCGGCATAATTAAAAGTCCGGAAGTTTTTAATTACAGGAATACAGAGACATTTAAGGTTAATTCTCTTAAAAAGCTTATAGGGTTTTTCAGAAAAGACACAAAGTTTATTGTCGATATTTCTGAGTGTGCACTGGCGATGCATGGTATTAATAAGGCGTTAAAAAGTGTTCGTAAACAGTCTATATTCCCTCCGCACAATTTTAAGGTAAGAACAACAGGTGATGGCGATACAGTGGTAAACTGGATTTTAACAGAAGAATATCAGGATAGAGAGGTTTATGAAACAATAAGAGCTGCAGGGAAAAATATTCGATTTAAAATATCGAAGGATAGCTTTTTTCAGGTCAATAATTCCGTTATACCTTTGTGGCTTGAAAAGATAATCTCCTTTCTTGATCCTGATGGGCATGAAAGAATTTTTGATTTATATTCTGGAATAGGGCTTATCACCCTCTTTGTCAGTTACTTTGCGAGAGAGACTATTGGAGTTGAAATTGCGCAGTCTGCTGTTACGGATGCTATTGAAAATAAGATTAGCAATGCAGTTCAATCCAATGTGAATTTTATCTGTGCACCGGTGGAAATGAAGCTGCAGGAGCTTGGATATGCGGATGTTATAATTATAGATCCTCCAAGACGCGGTATGGATAAAGAAACCCTGCAGGTATTGAGAACCCTGCGATCTAAAAAAATAATATATTCATCCTGCCGTCCACCGACAATGGCAAGGGATATAAAAGAGCTTTCGGATATTTATTCTATTAAAGAAGTTGTTCTTGTGGATATGTTCCCACAAACGCACCATATTGAAGTACTTGCTTTGCTTGAAGCTCTTTAATTATCTTTTAATAAATAATTTGTTTGACATGGGTTCTACAATATCTACGATATTAACCCTTGAAAGGTGTTTTGATATTATTAAGAGAACTGAGGAGTTGTTTTTATGGATCAAAAATCGCCTATCGAAATAGCCAGAAAATACGCTGAAGAATTGAAAAATGTAGTTCCCTTGAAGATGGTTATTTTATACGGTTCTTTTGTAAGTGGAAATCCACGGGCTGAAAGTGATATCGATATAGCTGTAGTGGTAGAAGATATAAAACAGGATTATCTGGAATTATCTTCTTTACTCTGGAAGATAGGATGGAATGTAGATATAAGAATAGAACCTATTTTGATGGATGAAAAACAGGATAGTGATTTTATTAAAGACATTAAAGAGCATGGAATCGTTGCTTATGAAAAGAGAGTGGCATAAAGGCTTTAGGTATTCGTACCAAATGGGATTATTGTGGCAGATTTCTTGATTTTTAAGATTAAAATGTTATATTAAAAATATACATTCCAGAGAGGAGTCTTTTATGCTGAAAAGTAAAATGTATTTTACAATTTTTATGTTATACATAGCCATTATAAGCCTTCTTTTTTATGCCTGTCCTATGCCTGTTGAAACAGAGTCTAAGCCATCGCCTCCACAAATAAATATTCTTTTGCCGACAAATGGACAGACTGTATCAACTAATATTATGGTTTATGGGAGTGTGTCGGGAAAGTACACTATTACAGGAGTCTACCTGTGTCTAAATAGTGGAAGTTATTCAACAGTAAATCTTAGCGGCAATCAGTGGTTTACAAATTTGTATCTTACAGCTGGCTCTAATTATATATATGCCTATGCGAAAGATATTAAAGATAACTATTCCTCTACAAATTCCATTGTCCTGATAGCTGATGATTCCTATCCTTTTGTGGTTATAACTTCTCCTACGAATAATCAAAGGGTTGAAACTAACTTTACACTTTCCGGTATTGCATGGGATGATATTTCTATTGAAGGGGTTTATCTATCTGTTGATGGTTCTGCATATTCAAAGGTTAATGGCACAACATCATGGAGTACAAATCTTATTGTAAGCAAGGCAACCCATACACTTCAGGTTTACGCAAGGGATAACTCCTCGCATGACAGCGCTATTTATCAGGTAGTGGTATATCCGATGGCAGAGCAAAATCCCTTTGTGCAGGCAAAGCGACTTGGCAGGGGTGTTAATATGGGTAATTGCCTTGAGGCATACCCTAATGAAGGAAGCTGGGGAGTAAGGATAGAGGATAATTATTTTCAATTGATAAAACAGGCGGGTTTTAATTCTGTACGTATTCCAATTCGCTGGTCTGCGCATGCACAAACGAATTCCCCCTATACTATTGATTCGGAATTCTTTACAAGGGTTGACAATGTAATCTCCAATGCCCTTGCCAATAATCTTGTTACTGTGATAAATGTTCATCATTATGAAGAGTTGGCTACAAGTCCTGATGCACATTTTAATAGGCTAATAGCTTTATGGCAACAGATAGCAGATCGCTATAAGGACAAGCCTGATAGTCTTTACTTTGAGCTTTTAAATGAGCCAAATGGAGCGCTTGATAAGACGAAATGGAATTCCTGGATTCCAACCCTTATAAGCACTATCCGCTCTATAGATCCAACCCGTACTATTGTAGTTGGCGGGGTAAACTGGAATAGCATTGATGGATTGTATGACCTTAACTGGCCTACAAATACAAACCTGATAGCAACATTTCATTTTTATGATCCGTTTATATTTACTCACCAGACGGCAACATGGTCAGACCCATCCATTGCAAATTTATCGAATGTTATATGGCCTAACCAGATTCCCGATCCAACAAATACTGTACCTATGCCATCTGGAGCTCCTTCCTGGATTGCTGACCAGATTAATTACTATAATGCTCATAGTGATAATCTTCCGGGTAGCAAAAAGGATATTTCCAATCGATTTGCACAGGTTTCTAACTGGGCCGCTTCTCATGACTGCCCGGTATGGATAGGTGAATTTGGTTCCTACAGTGGCGTAAATAATTCCACAGATATGGATTCAAGGGTAAAATGGACAGGGTATGTTCGCACTACAGCCGAAAAGTTTGGTTTTGTAACAGCTTACTGGGAATTTTGTGCAGGTTTTGGGATTTATCCATATAAAGATGGGCCGTGGATATCAGGGCTTACAAATGCTTTGCTTTCAAACTGGTAGATTTGAAGGTTGATAGCAAAAAATAATTTGTTTTGTTATGTCGGATAAAACCTAAGCTATTCAATCTGTGATATTATACCAAATTTTCCCGCAGATTTAACGGATTAGCCCATATAGGAAAAACCCTAAATAACTTTTATTTGAAAAATGAGGTACTAATGTTATAATTTAAGCCAAATAAATTGTTCTCATCTTAAAGATGGGTTTAAAAAGGGGGCTTAATATGAGAATTAATTTAATTAAGATTATTGTTGTGCTTGTCTTTATAATTTTTAAAGCATCAACTGGATTCACCCTAAAAATAGAATGCTCTATTCCTCAAGTACCCACAGCTTCTTATGTTGCCGGCACTCCTGTAAAGACGCTTTCCATAAATCTTGATAAAATCTTAAATCTTGTTTTCTCGAACGAAACCTACACCATGGATTTTGTACCGCAGGGGAGCTTCTACACAATCAGGGTCTTTTACAATTTTGATTCTTCCAGAATTGTTGAAACTGGTTTTCCTGATTATGTTGGAATTAGATATAAAGAAAGCGGGACAATTGGAACAGATTATTTTCTTCATAAAATTAATGAATATTTTGGTAATTTTTTATCTAATATTCAATTACCATATGATATTGTAACAAACACCGATAAAAAAATTATCTACCGCTTTATCAAATCTACTCGCCTCTATAGAGGAGATTAAAGAGGAAACAATTGTAAAGATAGAGATTTTTTATTACTTTTCTACAGAAAAGCTTTTTATACCTTGTGCAGTTATAACGACAAAGGATGGTAAGAGGCTTTATATTGACACCATAAGCGGTAAACCTATTGAAAAATATAGGGTGCTGGTGGGGAGGTAAAATGAAATTTTTTAAATGGGTCTTTCTTATTCTTATGATAAGCGCTTATCTTGTAATGTTACCAGGGTGTGGTGGGGGTGGTGCCCCTACTTTACCAGAAGAGTCGATAAGCGATGCAGATCAGGACGGTGTTGCAGATGAAGAAGATCCAGACTCCACGGACCCAAAACTGCCTCTTCCCGATATAAATATAAAGTTAAATTTTAACTCTACTACTAATTTATCTTCAGTTCCATTGAATATTTATCGAGAAGGTTCAATAGTATATTATAGGCTAACAAATGTTAAAGCTTTTGATTGGATTAATGATGATGGAATATATACTTATAAGGCAGACTTTGCAGTTGATGATAGCAGCTTTTACTTTATTGATTCTGCTGGGAATACGACAAATATTACGGATCTTCCTGCCAGTTTTGATTGGAACCTCCATGAACAAGCATATGTAAGTAGTGATCAATATATAAAGTACTTTGATCTAGCAAATATCCGTAGAGTTCATGGTAAATTTTTCGGTTCTGTTGTTCTGGTATACGATAAAAATAATCATGACATGTATCTTGAATTTATAAAAACCCTTGGTTCAGCAGCAAAATCTTTGATTGGAAAACAAAATATATCAGCAGATGATTTTATTAATGCTGTAAAAAATAACATTAATATCGCACAATTAGCACAGCTTATGAAAAACATAGATCACTATATGCCCTACAGTGCTCAGTTATTTACTGCGTTTGTGAATACCAATATTAATTTACCAATTTACATTGAATATAATAAATCATGGCAGTGTGTTGGTAAGCAGAATTTTTATAAGATTTCTATATCGGATTTGGGAGAGTTTAACGCCGACGGCTGGGATATTGCAAATAAGTTTAAATGGGTATTGTATACAATCAAGATAAGAAATGGTATTGATCTTTATGATCTCTCCAGTATACAACGCCCTAATGATTATGATATTATAAAGAGGGAAGCTAATATGCCAGGTAATGACGGGGTTCTGGGTTATGTAAATACCTCTGGTACTCTATGTGTCACGCCTGTAGAGGATATGGTTTCTACTTCCACATTTACTGCAATTAATATTTTGCATGGATATGTTGAAAATGCAATGCTGGGTACAACTAATATTCCCCGAGTGGATTTTGTTTCTATATTTAAAGTTTATCCAGAGAAAATGCGATATACCTCAACACCTATAAATCAAGGGCTGGTTAGACCTGGAGAAACAATAACTATTGATGTTTCTAATCCAGGTAGTGAGTTTAAGGTTACTGCTACCAATGTACCTGGTACAACTGTAGGTATTTCTACTGTGGGTTCAGCAAAAAGAGTTACAATCAAAGTTCCATCAAATCCAGGAACTTTTTACAAACTGGAAGTAGATATTCATGATAACTATAATGGTTTCCCAAGAGGAGAACGCTTATTATTTTTTTATTACATATCCAAACTGGAACATTTATCCATCCTCTCCAGTATTACCAGGGGACACCATGAGAATAGGAATGGAAATATCAGGACTCTACTATTTGTGCAGCAATGAGTATTTACCAAACTATATCAGTGTTAACTTGAATATAAAAAACGGGAGTTTGTCCACCAATATAAAACCTGCCCTATTTTATATTAATCCAGGAATTAATTTCAAACCATTATACTTTACAAATGTGGAATGTATATGTACAATAACAGATTCAAGAAGTACACCAGCAAGAGTAATGGAATATATAACTACTAACAGTGTGTTTCCATTCCCCTTTATGCTGTATGATCTTCATGCCACATATACAAATAATGAACAAGCACAACTTTTGTTTGAACTCCTACCCTCATATACTTACCTATCAAATAAATTTACAAATTTGGCAGTTTACTGGGATATTTTATTAAACAATACTTCGGTTTTGCCTTATCCCCAGATAACCTATTACGGAAGCAGCGAGAAATTTAATTATACATTTTCTGAAGACGGTCTCTATGAAATCATAGCCACAATGATGTATAATAATGTGCCTTACACTATTGATACTAATGTTATAGTATCATCTGGTAAGATTAAGTTTCTAAACATAACAAATGGGGATTATATCTTCTCTGCCCTTGGAGGCAGAAAGATAGAAATCCAATGTGCACCGGCTATAACTATTGAACTAACGGCCTCTGCTGGAGGGTTTTCTTTAACAGCAGATGGGGTATCGCAAAATCCGATAAATGTTACTGCCGGGAAAAACGGTAAGGCTACTGCTTACTATATAGGAGCTGGAGTAGCAGGTGGCACAGAAATTAACATTTCTGCCACTATTGCCGGATCTCTTACCGGTAGTATAACCGGCCTTGTTATCAAGTATAACAATAACTTTACCCTGGAAGAGATTATAAATGATACAAATGCAGTTCTAACATATGAAAGTGGAAGTTACCACACCAGTGAAACTGTGCGTCAGGTTCAGGAAATGCTAAACCAGGTTTGCCCTCGCAAGGTAATGACTGCGTTTGGTCTGGAGGGGATCCCCCGCTATAATATTATTGATGAAGACGGCGCTTTTGGCAGTGAAACCACGAACGCAATCCATTATTTAAAACAGTATTTTGTGAAGGCCACAAATAGCTTCTGCATGAATGTAAACTCTTTCTCTAATGACATGGCTTTATTTGTAAGACTATCGAATGACTATCCTCTGCTGACAAGCCCGAATATGATAGTTGACTGGAAGCTTTTAAGGGGAATGGCACTATCCATAGGCAGCGGGCAGGATATAACGCCAGATGGCAGGGATGGGCTTGTGGAGATTTATAGTAATGTTATCATAAGCTTTATAAATCAGATGCTGACGGCGGGGGAAAGGTATGTGAATTTTAATCTGCATAGTTGGTATGGAAGGGATAGTTATGCAGGGATAACTGCACAATTAAACGATTCAGATGGACAGATAACAACCAATGTCTCCTGTGTTCTTAACAATACGGGAGTATCATATAGTTATGGTAGCATTGATACAACCGACGAATTTCTTGAAAAACTGCAAAATGAAGATGACTACAATGGTGGGGCTGGTAACATTGATAATTGGAGCGATTACTTAACAAATAAGGTAGGATTGCATTCCGATGAAGAGGCTTATTGGGTAAATCAAGTAAATCCTCCTGGAGGTTATTCATGGAGAAGGCTTAGTCCCTGGATCTGGGCGGGTATTGATTGTAGGGGATTTGTACAAAGGTGTGCAAAAGCACCAAGATATAGCAACGGCGACAAGTTAGTTCCTGACAGAGTAATACCAGATTTAGGTGATAATCCTGATTATGATATAGGATGTCCTGGGTATGCCTGGTTAGTAAACAATTTAAATGAGCCAGGAGAAGTAGAAAATTATGGGAATTGTTATACAATAACAAATGATGCTGTTAAGCTTAGATATTTGCACAAGGGGGATATAATTACCACGGGAAGTCATATAGTAATAATTTATGAAGAACCTGTGGATAATGAAAGTACAACGTTTAATGTTATTAATGCGTATGGTGGAGAGTGGTATCATAGTAGTGAATTTGTTAGAAGAACCATCATTATGCCTTATAATTGGTGGAAAGGAGGTGCAGGAAGAATAAGTGATTCTTATCAATACGGGAGGGTTACCATATGGCAAAAATAATTTTTCTAACATTTCTATTTTTCTTACTTTTTGTATTTTTAAAAACAGGGTTTTCTTCTGAGGATAAATTTATGGGAAAAATTTTTCAAGGAGATGTCTTTGCTTTTTTTAATGGCGAATATTCTCCATTAGTGAGCAATGTTTATACCAACATATTTATCGAGAAAGGAATAGAAAGCCGTGAATTTGATGATACCCCTGATTTTTATCTTTTTAATAATTATATATTAATCTTAAATTACAAACCCATTTCACGACATGGCATTGTATCAATGGCTCGTACACTTCCATCTGAGCTTTTTAACCAAATCTTTATTTTGTTAAAATATAATATGCAATTTTTAAGATTAAGTTTTATTGACCTTAATTACTTTTTGGAAAAAGAGTTGAAGAAAGAAATCCATAAGCTACGAATGGATGTAAACGAAGCTTGTGGAAGGTTTGAAATACTTGCGACGTTAAATATTAAAGGTGAAGATCAGACAAATGAATATTTATTTCAATTTAGTAAAGATCTTGAGAATATTATTATCAAGAAAACAAATGAACTATTATTTACAATTATATCTAACTCTTATCGTTTTAGAATAGAAAAGGAAATGAGGATTACAGATAAATTCGGTAATTTTTATACGGCAAAATTTGATACCCTTTTCAAAAAGTTTATAAAGCTTCCACAAGGTTATTTCACAGACAACAAATCAAAAAAGTATGCAAATATGAGAATGGCAATAAATTCAGAGGAGATTTTAATTAAGGATAAAAATGAAAATTTTTTAGGGAAGCTTAATCCACCTTCTGAAATTATAGTATATTCTGGAAAACCGTCATCATATCAGAACTTTCCGACTCTTCCAAGAGGAAATATAATTTGCGAAAAATTGTTGTGGAAACCAGATTCTGATGGAAACTTTTATTATTCTGCCCGTTCCAACACCCACTGGTGGATATGGAAATGGGCAAAGGTTCACTACCTGCCCTTTGTTACCAATGAGCTTTCTGGTAGTAATTACCTTATGGCAAAGTATAAAAACTCGCTCGCATTGATGGATACTGGCAGGGGTGTATTAACACTATCGGGTAGAGCAATAGAACTAAAGAATTATATCCCGGGCAGTTTTGCTATGGGGTTCGATCAGAGAGATAATCTTTATTTGCTCTCTTCAAATCAAATATCAATTTATAGTATCAATGGCACTTTACTTGATTTCTATCCTGTAACAAACGAGATAGAGGATTATGTAATTAGTGAAAAGGGATGTGTTGTTAACTATATGGACAGGAAGGGAGTAAGCCAATACATCCTCTATTTACCAGAAGGAGAAAAGAAGGTTTCTGAAGCAGAGATGGAGCTAAATGGCTGGAGGGTTGATAAAATTCGTATTCTGGCACCGGATAAAAGCTTTGATGTAGCGGGTATAGACATTAGATACATGGGTAAATCTATAAGAGAGTTCAAGTATGGAGAGAAGGACAATATTCTTCAAGCAAGGATACTATCTCTGGACGAAAAGGGGAATGTATGGGTTAAAGTTGTTTATACCGATGGTCTTTCCGGCGAGCTGGACGGCAAAACGAAGGGAGAGATTATTAAGTTTAATAATAAAGGGGAGTATCAGAACAGAATATATTTAGACAGTGAGGCGGGATTTAATGATCCATTTCAGGACACAGTAGTAATAAATGAAAACGAGGTTTATCAGCTTGATGGGAGTAGGCTTATTAAATATGAGAAGGAAAAGATAGAAGTGCCGGGACTTGAGGAATCGAAATCGAGGATAATAGACTTTCTCAATAAGAAGGTTTATACGGGTAATAAGAGGAAATACAGTGATGAAGATAAGGCTATTCCTTACGATATAGAGGAAGATTTAATGAAGCTTGATATTGATTATAACCAGCTTTTGATAAATGAGATTTATGCGAGGAGAGGGTATGTATTCAAGGAAGAGAAATGGAGGGAGATTTTTAGTAAGACGAAATGGTATAAGCCGAGGAAGGAGAAGTTTGTGCTGAGTAAGCTAGAAAAAGCAAACATGGAGATGTTGGCTAAATGAAGTCTGATTATACCGATCCGATTCGGCACACGGATTTGACGGATTGGACGGATTAGCACGGATAGAAGGAGGAATGAAAGTGCTGTATGAAGAAATCACGGATAAGGTAATAAAGGCATTTTATGAAGTGTACAATAAACTGGGATATGGGTTTTTGGAGAAGGTTTACGAGAATGCTTTGATGATTGAATTGAAAAAACAGGGACTGCAGGCATTACAGCAGGAAGCTATCAATGTATATTATGATAAGGAAAATGTTGGGGAATATTTTGCTGATGTTGTAGTTAATGGAGTAATTATTATTGAATTAAAATCGGTTGAAACAATAAGAGAAGAACACTTGAAGCAATTACAAAATTACCTGAAAGCAACAAAGATAGAAGTTGGTTTATTATTGAATTTTGGAAAGAAACCCGAATTTAAACGGATAATATTTACAAATGACAGAAAAAATCCGTGAGTATCCGTGTCATCCGTGTAATCCGCGTGAACCATCGGGTGTTACAATAAACTTTGAGGAGGAAAATTAAGTTGAGTAAGCTAGAAAAAGCAAACATGGAGATGTTGGCTAAATGAAGCCTGATCATACCGATCCGATTCGGCACACGGATTTGACGGATTGGACGGATTAGCACGGATAGAAGGAGGAATGAAAGTGCTGTATGAAGAAATCACGGATAAGGTAATAAAGGCATTTTATGAAGTGTACAATAAACTGGGATATGGGTTTTTGGAGAAGGTTTACGAGAATGCTTTGATGATTGAATTGAAAAAACAGGGACTGCAGGCATTACAGCAGGAAGCTATCAATGTATATTATGATAAGGAAAATGTTGGGGAATATTTTGCTGATGTTGTAGTTAATGGAGTAATTATTATTGAATTAAAATCGGTTGAAACAATAAGAGAAGAACACTTGAAGCAATTACAAAATTACCTGAAAGCAACAAAGATAGAAGTTGGTTTATTATTGAATTTTGGAAAGAAACCCGAATTTAAACGGATAATATTTACAAATGACAGAAAAAATCCGTGAGTATCCGTGTCATCCGTGTAATCCGCGTGAACCATCGGGTGTTACAATAAACTTTGAGGAGGAAAATTAAGTTGAGTAAGCTAGAAAAAGCAAACATGGAGATGTTGGCTAACAGTGAGTGCTTCTAACTGGACGAAGTTAAAAGAAAGCACCGTATCGGTTAATCAGGATGTTCTGGGAGTACTGGACACCACAGCTATTCCAGACGGTACGGATGTTGTCATTCGACTTACGGCATTCGATAAGGCAGGTAATGTGAGAGAGGATTTTACCACCAACAAGGTTATAAATACCGCCGGTTATCTTCTTTCAGGTGTTTCTATAGACAGAGACTATGTATCTTCTTCCGGGGCTTCGATTAGTTATCGTCTTAACGACAATGCCTTTGTTACACTAAAACTGAAGGATAGCCTGAATAACGAGGTTACGGTTATCAACAAAAGCGAGACAGCGGGATATAAAAGCGTACCTATTGCCTCATATATTGGCGGACTATCCGATGGCAGGGTATATTTTACCATAAGTGCTTCGATTTCTGGGAAGACAAATACACTGTCGGAAGAATTTGTCCTGGATAGAATATCGCCCATTGTTACACTTTCAGACTCCTATCTTATTACTTCCCAGCGGAAGATAGATATTAACGGAAGCATTGATGATACCAATATGGATTATTACTATGTTATTATTGACGGGGCTTTAACGAACACATTTTTCAGCAGTGCCATTGAAAAAATTGCTTCAATCGAATTGTCTGACGAAAAGGATTACAATATTGAAGTAAGAGCCTTTGACAAGGCGGGTAATACATCAAGTAAAACGCTTTCTGTGTGTATTGACAGGACTTCTCCACTATGCTGGATAGAATCACCAACTGAGGGAGAATCTGTTTCAAGATGGCTTAAAATAAAAGGAATAATAAATGATTCTCATTTTGCAAGATATGAAGTAAGGCTTAATAATGATCTTCTATATTCAAGCAAGGGGATATTGAATGGGGAGACAAACTTAAATATTGCTGGTTATAATGGAAACTGCCTTTTAAGAATAAATGCATATGATACGGCTGGTAATTCTTCAACAGTAGTAAGGAGTCTAAACATAGACAACAATCCTCCTGTAACGAAAGTTTTTATCGGAAGTACTCCTTTTGAGAATGCTGTTTATAGAAGCAATAACACAAATTATGTAAACGGAAATACATATTTAACCCTCCAGGCTGAAAGTGGAGACAGTTTCTCAACGGTTGTCGACACCTTTGTATCTATCGATGGTGGAGCCTTTGTGCCTTTAAAAGTCCTCCACTTTGATAATGGTTATCATACAATATCGTATTATTCTGTTGATAACATTGGCAATACAGAAACACCAAAGACTATTTCCCTTATGGTTGATGATACACCTCCATCCATCAGCCATCAGGTTTCTATGCCATACTATCAGGATTCTTCATACACATTTGTGCCATTCGATAATCAGATAAAGCTAACTGCCAGCGATTTATTTTCAGGAGTTAGTCTTATCTACTATTCAGTGGATAACGGGATGAGTTATAAAATCTATTCTTCTTTTACTTCTGGCTTATTATTAGATAAGCCCGGTGAGAATGAAATTATGTATTTTGCCATTGATAATGTTGGAAATACCTCAGTCACAAACAGGCTTGTGCTGTTTTTAGACCCTGTGCCACCTATAACTGTATTGAAGTACAATGGGATGTACATTGAAAGAGACAATATATACTACAAAGGCATACTGACCAACACTCTATCTGCCTCCGATTTTGGATGTGGTGTATATAAGACGCTTTATAAAGTTGATAATTCCAGTTATACCGAGGCGCCAGAAATATTTTACATAAATTCGGACAAATTATCTCTTGGTTATTACAGCATGGATTTTCTCTCTAACTGTGAAATGGAATACCAGAAGACCTTTATAAAGGATGAGGAATATCCTCTTTCCACTATTTCAATTGAAGGGATTGCATATACCAATCTTTCAATCTACATATCGCCAGTTTCATTGATAAGGATTGATTCAGTAGATACCAAATCTGGCATTGAAAGTATTTTCTATTCCATCAATGGCTGCCCTGAAGAGATTTACTCCAACAGCATTAGATTAAATGAAGAAACCAATCGTATTGATTACTATGCCTTGGACAGGCTCTCCAACTACGAGCCAACTAACACGACTGTTATTATAAAAGACGGGGACGCTCCAAAAAGCGAGGTGGTGTTTTTAAGCGGAAGGCATGTGGAGAAAGATGGCTTTATATACTGCTCCTCCGGCTCAATCATAGCAATACGCTCTGTGGATCGCCTTTCCGGTGTTAAAGAGACAATAGCAGATACAAACGGAATAGTTATCTCATCAAATTGTATAGAGATAGTGGGTGCTGGAGATTATACTCTAAATTTCTACTCCATAGACAATGTAGGGAATAAAGAAGAAAAACATACTTTAACCATAGTAAGTCCGATTCCAGATACATTACCACCAGAGCTTACTCTTTCGTATGATGGAATTACTTACTTTACGAATCAGATTCTCTTTGGAAGTCCACTGTTAAAAATAAGTATTAATGCAATAGACAAATCTGCGGAGGGAGAGTTTCCATCGGGTGTGTCGAATATAACCTATTCACTTAACGGCATATGGCAAACAGTTCTATCTGATAGGGTTATTTTTCAGCCTGTTTCGGGATGGAATTACATAAGATATTTTGCAGTGGATGAAATGAATAATGTAAGTGCCACGAATGATTTTTCTATATTTATTGATTCAGAGACTCCTGTAACCTGGAGTGTTAACCTTCCGGGTGAATGGACAAATAGCTTTTTCGAGTTTTGTTTTAACTCTATGGATAAGCCAGATGAATTAAACAGCGGGATTTCCAATACTTATATTATCTATAATGGAACGGAGTTCCCCGGTATATCAATCTTCATTAAGAATGAGGGCACAAACTACATATCGTATTATTCAATCGATAATATTGGGAATCGTGAAGCTGTAAACTCAGTACAGGCATTGATTGATATAACACCTCCCGAGATAGTCTTCTCTGGTGTAACGGAGGGGACAATCTACGGTTCGGCATACAACAACAGTAATGGCGTAGTTCCATTCGTGGAAATAAAAGACTATATAAGCGGACTTAAAAGCGTTCAAATTGAAATATTAAGAAATGAGACTATCTATTTTTCTTTTGTTACAAATGAGATTAATAATTCTTTCTTTTCTTATCTCTTAAGAGCGATAAAGGAAGAAGGCTTTTATAGAATATCCTGCCAGGCAATGGATTTTGCAGGAAATCTATCGGCAGGAAGTATTTCCTTTTCGATTGATACAACTCCTCCAGATCTTCCAGCCTGTCTGAGACACCTATACGACGGATGGAATGTATATTTAGAATGGGACAGGGTAACCAATGAGGATGTAAGCTTCTATGAGCTTTTCCGTGATGATGTTTCATTCTCTGCTCAAACAAATACTTATTATATAGATAAGAATCCTTTTGGAAATCTGCATAAATACAAAGTGCGGTCTATTGATAAGACAGGGAATGAAAGCGATTTTTCATCAAACGATATTGTAAATACCTCTGGCGATATTTACTTTGTTTATCCCTCCACCAATTATCACTATTTTAATACAGCACTCCTGATATGGGCTTCCTACAAGGGTAAGGAAAGGATTGATAAAGAATTTCTTTATGCTATTAACCGTTTAAACCTTTCTGACCCTCCTACACTTTCCAACATATCCATAGAAGTAGAGGATTGTGACAATAAACATTTCCACCGCAATGCTTTTAAGATACCAATTGTTATAGATATGGCTTTATCCAACAGTCTGGTACCAAAGGATTTTATTGAAATTTATGAAAAGAACAATAATAAAGGGAAGCGTATAAGAAAGGTTTTAAATTTGACAGACTGGGAAGATGGGAGCTATGTTTTAAGAATTAAAGCCTTAAAGACGAATGCTATACCACCTGAGGATGCAGTATTCTTTGGTATAGATAACAGAGCTCCTGTTAACTATCTTTGTGTAAGTAATATGCCTGTACTGAATGAAGATATGTTTCTTAGTAAAAATCCATTCGATGGAAGGCAGGTTATTACCCTGAGCCCTGAAGAGGCAAAGGCTTTAACACTGCAGGCATTTGATCCTGTTGTAAACGGTTCTTCTTCCGGAATAAAAGACATTTATTATTCATTGCAAGAGGTAGGTATTCATGGTATTTATGGTGGTATGCAAATTCCCTGGAAAAAATACAATGGAGAGACCTTTAGTCTTAATACGGGTAGATATATAATCTGGATACAATCTTTCGATAAGTCAAAATCTTTCTGGGAATACTCCTCCTGGCCTAATGGAAGAACGATAATGCTTGAAATAGAGGTAATACATTCTGGAGCATCAGGGGTTAAATATTCAATCCTTGAAGATCCTTCTATTATACTGGAAGGTGTTTCAGACTATGGTTTGTACAATAATAGCTGCACAATTTCTTATGCAATACAGAACGCCCGCTTTTCCTCTGTATTTCTCGACAGCCATCCGATTAATGATTCGCAGGAGAGCCTTACGGTTAATAAGAAAGGTAAACATCGCCTTAGAATCTCAGCAGTAAATGATAAGGGAATAGTCATAGAAAGGGATGTTGTGTTTTATGTAAGGTAATTTTATGCGGCTTATTTTTATAGATTAAGCTAACAGGTAAAGATGTCTCCATATTTACCCGCACCAATTTAAGGACAAATATTGCCTACTTCATCTATTCCGGGAAGAGCTTCCATAGCTCCATATTTAGTAGTAACCATAGCTCCGACTTTATTTGCAAATGCGACGGAGTCTTTTAATTCGCCTGGGGAAATTTTCTTAAGTGATGGCAAAAGATTTAACTTATAAAGAAGCCCTGTCATAAATCCATCACCGGCACCGGTTGTATCTACCACTTTTACAGATAAGCCTTCGACTTTTTCAAAATTATTTTCATAAAATAAAAGAGCTCCATCTTTTCCAAGCGTTGCTATGATTATTTTCGGACCGAGGTTTTTCAATTTTATTAAGCCTTTCTTTAAATCCTTTTCCCTGCTCAAAAGCTCTACTTCAGAATCTGAAAGTTTTACTAAATCGGCATATTTAAAAGCATCTGAAATTCTCTGCAGGGCTTCTTTTTCATTCTTCCATAAATTTAAACGAATATTGGGATCATATGTGATGAACAGATTATTTTGCTTTGCCTTTTTAAGGCAATAAATTAGAGTCTTTCTTGTCGGGTTTTTTATTAAGGAAATTGAACCAAAGTGAAATATCCTGGCTTTTTTAAATATTGAAATAGATATATCTTTTTTTCTTAAAAGAGTGTCTCCTGCCTTTTCTCTAAAGAATGTAAAATCCCTTTCCCCATCCTTACCTATCGAAACGAATGCAAGGGATGTCTTTGAGTTTTTATCAAGAATAAAAAAAGAACAGTCAACACCCATATTTTCTAATTTTGACTTAAGGAAGATTCCAAATGGATCCTTTCCAGTCTTGCTTATCAGCAAAACCTTTGCCCCGAGTTTTCCAAGCCCTGCGGCGACATTTGCCGGGGCACCGCCTGCTTTCTTTGAAAAAGTAATTGCCTCTGTTAGATTTTCACTACCATCAGTACAGATAAAATCAATCAGGGCTTCTCCAAAGGTAATAATATCTGGCATATCTTTCTCACAGTGAAAGGAATTTTTTATAATCATTTACCATAAGATATTCAGGTAATACATCTTCTTCAATCTCCGGGAAGCGTCCCTGTTTTTCAAAAAAGCGATTGTCGGTTTTATCATCATTCACAGAACTTACTTCTCCAACAAGGACATCTGCTTTTTCGGCTGTAAAGCTATGGTAAATCCCGGGTTCAAGGCAAATGCTCTCTCCAGGGTTAAGCCTTACAATATTACCCGCTTTTATGGTTCGGGAAATCCCGTCTATCTTTATAGAGAAGGATTTTTTGCTTTTGTTCTCATTCCCATCAGACATATAGCATTCAATCGCAAGTATTCCACCACCGCGATTTATTATATCTTCCATTTTCTTCCAGTGAAAATGCATCGGGGCCTCCTGATCCTTTTTGATAATCATTATTTTTTCGGCGTATCTTTTTTTGTCCTTTTTTAAGTTTCCATTTCTTAAAGTAAAGAGAATTAATCCTTTCTTGTTAAAATTATTTCCGCCATAGTCTGTAATATCCCAGCCAAGCATGTTCTCAACAATCTCTCTTATATCCTCTGGATTTACTTTCTTCCAGTCAGAGAGTTTCCAGTATCCCCATTCTGGGAGCTTAAAGTTCATCCTGTTAAAGAATTTAATCGACTCCTTTATAATATGATTGATTTCGCTTCTTTTCATAAAAGTCTCCATAAAAAATCTCTGCCACTTCACACTTTCTTTCTGAACGACCAGAAAGAGAGAACCAAATGTTCACTTTCTTTTGAGCGGGCAAAAGAAAGGTAACCGAAAGAAAACCCGCCCGCCCACGCTACGCAAAGTTTGCAATGCAACTGCTCAGGCTCGGGAGCGGTG
>Ga0078972_1004062_pt1 | contig 41589 bp, 38 predicted proteins | sample YelNatPaOPGAMG01_FD_67568 | JGI IMG/M metagenome (GOLD analysis project Ga0078972, IMG submission 67568) | Hot spring thermophilic microbial communities from Obsidian Pool, Yellowstone National Park, USA - OP-RAMG-01 (SPADES assembly) (version 2) | ecosystem: Environmental > Aquatic > Thermal...
GTACAGCTTGGGAAGGCTCGCGGAGGATCTGGGCATCTCGTTCAACCACCACCGCGCGCTCGACGACGCGGTTTGCACCGCGAAGATAATGAAGATAAGCATGGACAGGATAGCTTCGCGGCCGCCGCAAAAAGCCCCGGAGGACGAAAAGGAGCTTCCCGTCTTTCACGTGATACTGCTTTGCAGGGATAAAAAAGGGCTTTTCAATCTTTACAGGCTCGTCAGCGAATCGCATATCAACCATTTTTACAGACGCCCCCGGATACCCCGCTCGCTGCTGGTGAAATACCGCGAAGGGCTTATCGTCGGCTCCGCCTGCGAACAGGGCGAGATCGTTCAGGCGATACTGCGGTACGCGTCCGACGGGGAGCTGGAGCATATCGCGGAATTTTACGATTATCTCGAGGTCCAGCCGGACGGCAACAACGCGTTTATGGTGCGCGAGGGAAGGTTCCGCGACATAGAGGGAGTGCGCGACATCACGAGAAAAATAATAAGCGTCGGGGAGCGTACCGGCAGGATGGTCGCCGCGACCTGCGACGCGCATTTTCTCGAGCCGGAGGACGAATGCTTCAGGCGCATACTGATGCACGGGCAGGGATATGCCGACGCGGACAGGCAGGCGCCGCTCTATTACCGCACAACGGCCGAAATGCTGGCGGAGTTTTCATATTTGGGCGCCGAAAAGGCTAAAGAGATCGTCGTTAAAAACACGCGCGCGATCTCAGATATGGTGAGCAAAATAGAGCTGCTGCCCGACGAACCGGCCATGCCCGAAATACCTGGGGCGGCGGAAAAGCTTGTGGAAATGGCTTTTGCGCGCGCGCGGCAGATATATGGGGATCCGCTTCCGGAGATAGTGGAAGAAAGGCTGAAACACGAGCTGGACGCGATAAACAGGCACGGTTACGGGGTGCTGTATTATATCGCGCACGAGCTGGTCAGGCATTCCCTCGACGACGGGTATCTGGTCGGGTCGCGGGGTTCGGTGGGTTCGTCGTTCGCCGCGACGATGGCGGGGATAACGGAAGTCAACCCTCTGCCGCCGCATTACGTATGCCCGAATTGCAGGTACAGCGATTTCAATGCCGGCGGCGGAGCCTCCTGCGGGCCCGACCTGCCGGAGAGGGACTGCCCGAATTGCAAAACGCCGCTTAAACGCGACGGCTACGGGATACCGTTCGAGGTGTTTTTGGGCATCGACGCGGATAAAGTCCCGGATATCGACCTGAATTTCTCCGGGGAATACCAGTCCAAGGCGCACAAGTTCATACTCGATTATTTCGGGGAGGACCATGTTTTCCGCGCGGGGACTATAAACAGCATAAAGGAACAGTCCGCTTTCGGGTTCGTGAAGAATTATTTGAACGAGCGCGGCATAAGCGCGAGCAAGGCGGAGATCGACCGCCTCGCGAAAGGCATATCCGGAACAAAGCGCACGACCGGCCAGCATCCCGGCGGGATGGTGATACTGCCGAAAAACAGGGACATACACGAGTTCACCCCGATACAGTACCCGGCGAACGACGAATCTTCGGGAAGCGTCACGACGCACTACAACTTCAGCTCGCTGCACGACAGGCTCGTAAAGCTCGACATATTGGGGCACGACGACCCGACGGCGCTGCATATGCTCAGCAGGCTCACCGGGATCGACCCGAAAGACATCCCGCTGTCCGACCCGGAAACGCTTTCGCTTTTCTCCTCGACGAAGGCGCTCGGGCTTTCGCCGGAACAGATAATGGGATGCCGCGTAGGAAGCCTTGGAATCCCCGAATTCGGCACGAAATTCGTAAGGCAGATACTCGTCGAGACCGCGCCCACAACCGTTGGGGAGCTTATACGCATATGCGGGCTTTCGCACGGCACCGACGTATGGCTGAACAACGCGCAGGAGGTGATAAAACAGGGCAAGGCGACTCTGCGCGAAGTGATCTGCACGCGCGACGATATAATGAACTATCTCGTTTCTTTGGGGATGGACGCCACCGAGGCGTTTTACATAATGGAGTCGGTGAGAAAAGGGCACGGTTTGAAGAGCGAATGGATCGCCGACATGAAAGCGTTGTCCGTTCCCGAATGGTTCATCGATTCCTGTGAAAAAATATCCTATATGTTCCCTAAGGCGCACGCCGTCGCCTACTGCATGATGGCGCTTCGGATCGCGTATTTCAAGGTGCATTTTCCGCGCGAGTTCTACGCCACGTATTTTTCGGTCCGCGCGGACAAATTAGACGCCGCGCACCTCGGTTCCGCCGAATCGGTGCGCTCCCGCATCGCGGAGATCGAAGCTATGGGCAAGAACGCGACGGCTCTCGATTTGTCGCAGCTTACCGTGCTCGAGGTTGCGCTCGAGATGATCGAGCGCGGCATCGAATTTCTTCCGTGCGACCTGTATAAATCGGACGCGCAGAACTGTATAATCGAGGAAAAGGGGCTCCGGCTGCCGTTCACGGCGTTAGGCGGGACGGGGGAAGCGGCGGCTAACGGGATCGTGAGGGCGCGCGAAAAGGGACGGTTTTTGTCCGTCGAGGATCTTAAAAACCGCTCCGGCATTTCGAGCGCGGTAATAGCGAAGCTTGAGGAAAACGGGTGCCTGAAAGGCCTCGAAAAAAGCAACCAGTTGAGCCTGTTCGACCGGATGTCTTTATGACCGCCGCAACGAGAGGATGCCCGAAAATGCAATTTCGGAACGACACGGGCTTATGACCGGCCACTGGATTGCCCTCCTGAGAGTTATGACCCGCAATCCAGTGCCGGTGGTCGTTCCCTGCAATATGTGGTATATAGTTTTTTGTATACCCATATATGTAGCGGCGGTTCATCGCACACAATTTATTTTCGGACACCTTCGCGATTAAAACAGGGGCGAACGGCGTCCGAAGAAAGGAGCGAAGGGATGATTTCGAACAACAACAGTAAGATAGTGGTTATAGGCGCGGGCAGGGTAGGCGCGGCCGTCGCGTATACGGTCATGTTGAATAACCTTGCCTCCGAGATAGTGCTCATCGACGCGGACAGGGACCGCGCGCGCGGCGAGGCGCTCGATATAAGCCACGGGATAGCGTTCTTCAAGCAGGTGGTAGTCCGCGACGGCGACTATTCGGACTGCGCGGACGCCGATATAATAATCGTTTGCGCCGGAGCGGCGCGTAAGGAAGGCCAGACGCGAATAGACCTCGCGCGGACGAACGTCGCGATAGCCCGCGGGATATCCTCAAAGATAATGGAGCACGCGAAAAACCCGCTCATTATCGTCATCTCGAACCCTGTCGACATACTTACCTACGTGTTCCAGAAATCGACCGGACTGCCTCCGGGGCGCGTCATCGGCTCGGGGACGACGCTCGATACGGGAAGGCTGCGGTACCTTTTGAGCCAGCACTGCGATATCGACGTGCGCAACGTGCACGCCTATATAATCGGGGAGCACGGGGACAGCGAAGTGCCCGTCTGGAGCCGCGCCTCGATAGCGTCGAAGCCTTTCGACGAATACTGTGAGGACTGCCCGAGAGCCTGCGGCAGCATAAACAGGCGGAAGCTGTTCGAGGAAACGCGGGACGGCGGCGCCGAGATAATCCGGCTCAAAGGCTCGACATATTTCGGGGTCGCGCAGGCGGCAGCGAGGATAGCGGACGCGGTGATGGGAAACAAAAATTCGGTGCTGACCGTTTCGAGCGTTTTGAACGGCAATTACGGGATTTACGACGTCGCGCTGAGCCTGCCGTGCGTGATAAATTATGACGGGATATCGCGTTATCTCGATATCCGTATAAACGAAGAGGAAGAAAAACTGCTGAAGGAATCCGCCGAAAAACTCAGGGAAGTCATACGTTCGTGCGTCTGACGGCGTTGTTGACTATTCATATTTGCGCAGTTATAATGAAGTAGTTTTACGGGGGAAAAGTCCCCGGCGTTTAGTTAAAATAAGCGCCTATGCACCAATTAGGGAGGAAGCGTTAAGAAATGAAAAAACGCTATACCGTGGCGCTGGTGGTATTGGCCGCGCTCGGTCTGATAGTCGGGTTTCTGATGGCCGGCTTTTCTGTGGACATATACGACTTTAAGCCGCTGCCGCAGCAGATAAGCTTAGGGCTCGACCTTACGGGAGGCGCCTACGCCGTGCTGCAGGCCGATTCGACTGGTATGGACCCGGGCGAGTTCGGCGCTAAGCTCAATACGACGTTGGGCGTGCTGCGAAAAAGATTGGACGAAAAAGGGTTCCTCGAAGCGACTGTCGTGAAAGAAGGCTCCGACCGTATAAGGATCGAAGTCCCCATCAACGAGACAAGCCAGATAAAAGACCCCGACGCGATACTGTCGTTTATAACGCAGGGCGGGTTCCTCGAGTTCAAGAACGCCGCGGGGGAAACGAAGCTTACCGGCGCTAACGTCATTCAGGCGTATGTTTCGATGAACGAGAAAAGCCAGTATGTGACGGCGCTGAAGTTCGACAATGAGGGCGCGGAGCTGTTCGGGAAACTTACCGAAGAAGCGTATAACAACGGAACGTATATCGTGATGACGCTCGACGGGAAGACGATATCGTCTGCTTCGGTCGAAAAGGGGCCGATATACGGCGGGAACGCGATTATCGAAGGCGGCGGCACAAACGGATTTACGAGGGAAGAAGCGGAAAACCTCGCGATCCAGATCCAGTCCGGCGCGCTGCCTCTGACGCTGCACGAGATCGAGAACCGTTCCATGAGCGCTTCGCTCGGACAGGACGCGCTGCAAAAGAGCCTGTTCGCGGGGCTTGTAGGAATCATCATGCTGTTCCTTTTCATGTTCATATATTACCGGCTGCCGGGCGTAGTCGCGTGCATTGCGCTCACGCTTTACATATTCATTATACTGCTCGTGCTCGCGCTGATAAAATCGATACAGCTGACGCTGCCGGGCATCGCGGGGATAATACTCGGAATCGGCATGGCGGTCGACGCGAACGTGCTCATATTCGAAAGGTTCAAGGAGGAGTTCGCGAGCGGCAAGACGCTGCGCGCGTCGATGAACTCTGGGTTCCATAAGGCTATGAGCACTATAATAGACTCCAACCTGACTACCGTCATCGCGGGCGGCGTCATCGCGTTTTTCGGCGTTGGGACCGTTAAAGGCTTCGGGATCACGCTGATAATAAGCATCGCGGTCTCGATGTTCACGGCGATAACGGTCACGAGATGGCTGCTGAATTTAGTGCTCGACATGAACGTGAAGAACGTGAAGTTTTATACGATACGAAAAAGCAAGGCGCAGCTGGCGGCCGAAAAGGAAGGCGGACTCGCATGAAGCTCTGGTTTTTGAATAAGACAAAATTCTTCGTCATTTTCTCATGCCTGGTTGTCCTCGCCGGCGTGATCGCGTATTTCGCATACGGAGGGCTGAATTTAGGGATAGATTTTACCGGCGGGAGCATATTCACGGTCGAGATGGGTTCGCCCTTCGACGACGCCGATATAAACGCGGCGCTCAAAGCGAACGGGGTTGATCCCGGCTCCGCGCAGATAATCCACGGCGGCGCGAACAACGAATCCGCGATAATAAGGATGAAGGAGCTGCCTTTGGAAACCGACGCAGTCAGCCTTCGCCAATCCATACTGGATTCCCTGTCCTCAAAATACCCGTCGGCGTCGGCGGGCGAGATAAATAACGTCGGCGGGGTGACGTCGAGCGAGATCGTGATGAACGCGTTCTTGTCCATCGTGATAGCTTCCGCGCTGATGATGATATATATTTGGATAAGGTTCACGTTTTATTCAGGCATAGGCGCGGTCATCGCGCTGGTGCACGACATACTTATAATGACGGCGTTCGTATGTATCGCGAGGGTGGAACTGAACAGCTCCTACATAGCCGCCTGCCTTACGATACTCGGCTACTCGATAAACGACACCATCGTCGTTTTCGACAGGATAAGGGAGAACAACAAGCGCTATGACACGAGGCAGTTGACGAGGTGGCAGATCGCCGATATGAGCATCAGGGAAACGCTGCCCAGGACGATCAATACTTCCCTGACGGTTCTCATAACGACGCTCGCGGTATATATCTTCGGCGTGCAGTCGATAAAGGATTTCACGCTGCCGCTGCTCGTCGGGCTGGTCAGCGGGACCTATTCCTCGATATTCATAGCGACTCCGGTATGGATGGTTTTCGAGGTATGGCGGGACAAAAGGATGCAATTCAAGCCCGCGGTCCAAAAGTCGAAGGCTTGATATGACGCTAAACATGGTTTTTTAAAAGGGCGACCGAAGGTCGCCCCTTATTATATGAAGATAAAGAAAACGAGTGAGGCCCAAACTTGAAGTTTGTCCGTAAAACCGCATACCCCGTCAAACCCGGCGCGGTGAGAGAGATATCGCGCTGCGCCGGATTGTCCGAATACGCCGCGGAGCTGCTTTGCCTGCGCGGAATAGAGGACGCGGAGCAGGCGAGGCGGTTTTTGAACCCCGACGCAAGCCAGTTGTATGACCCGTTATTGCTTCCGGACATGGAGAAAAGCGTGCGCCGCATCAGGCGCGCGGTCGAATCCCGCGAGAAGATTATGATTTTCTGCGATTACGACGCGGACGGAACGTGCGGCGGGAGCGCGCTGTACCTTCATCTCAAATCGGCGGGCGCGGACGTGGGACTGACTACCCCGAACAGGCATAAGGAAGGATACGGCCTCTCGCTCGAGGCGGTGGAGGATATCGCGGCCTCGGGGGTAAAGCTCATTATTACCGTCGACTGCGGGATAACGAACGTCGCTGAAACGGCGCTCGCGAGAAGTTTGGGCATGGACGTCATAATAACGGATCACCACGAATGCGCGCTTTCGCTGCCGGACACGCCTTACATAATCAACGCCAAGCGTCCGGACAGCTCGTATCCTTTCCCGCATCTGCCGGGGTGCGGAGTCGCGTTCAAGCTTATCCAAGCCCTGTCCTCCCTTTCGGAAGCTTTGAAATACATCGACCTTATCGCGGTAGGGACCGTCACGGACATCGTCCCGCTTTTAAGCGAGAACAGGGTTATTTCCGCGTTGGGCATCAAAAAACTGAAGGAGGCGCCTTCGGCCGGCATCGCCGCGCTAGCGCAAGCCGCGGGAATAAGCCTTGCGAAAATCAATTCTTTCGGATTGAGCTTCGGGCTCGGGCCGCGCATTAACGCCGCCGGCAGGATGGACTCCGCCTCGCTCGCGCTCGAGATACTGAGCGCTCGCGCGCCTTCGGAAAAGCTCCGCGAAAACGCGAACAGGCTCTGCGCGTTGAACGAGCGGCGCAAAATAGAAGTCGACGCGATAATAAAAGAAGCGTCGGAAGAAGTGCGGCGCAGGGAATACATGAAGGACGCGGCGATTTTAGTAGCGGATTCGAAATGGAATCCCGGGATCGCGGGGATCGCGGCGGCAAAGATAGCCGAAAAATATACGCGCCCCTGCATAATTTTCGGCGGCGGCGACGGGAGCCTGATCGGCTCCGCGCGGAGCGTAGAAGGCATAAACATATACGAGGCGCTGGCGCGCTTTTCCGACAGGTTCGAGAAGTTCGGCGGGCACGCGCAGGCGGCCGGGCTTACGATCGCTCCGGAGGCGCTCGGAGGCCTGAGGGAAGACCTGTGCGCCTATATTAAAGAAAATTACGGCGAGAGCGTCTTCGAGCCCGTTAAACGCTATGATATCGAAATGAAAACAAAAGATATAACGCGCGCCTTCGTCGAAGAAATATCGAGGTTCGAGCCGTTCGGCGCGGGCAACGAGAGGCCGTGCATCGCGTTGTTCGGCGCGGAGATTCTGAACGCGAAATACTTCGGAAACGGCTCCGGGCCCCATCTTAAGTTCGCGCTTTCGCAGGGAGGCTCGTCCGTCGACGCGGTGAGCTTCTTTTTCCGCGATTCTCACTCGCTCGTTTCAAGGAGCTGCGACGCGCTTTGCGAGGCCGAAACGGACGATTATACCCGCAATCCGAGGCTCATCGCGCGCGAGATAAACATGAAATACGATTCCGAACTGTACGAATCGTTCGCCGCGGCGAACGCGGAAAAAATGGCCGGCAATTTCATAAACGAATTTCTGCGCGTTTCAAACTCGTTCGGGAGGATAGGCGAGGAAGAGTTTTCGCGAAGGGTGTCAGAAGAGCTTTCGCGGAGCAGGTTCGGGTTTTGCATATGCGCGAAGACGGCGCCCGCGCTTCGCCGCGTGCTCGGCAATCCCGTTGTTCTTGAGGCGCTTGAGTCGGGCGCGCTTTCTCTGTTCGACGAAAAATCGTACAGCGCCGCAAACTGCGTGGCGTGCGCTAAGCCGCCCGGGTTCGAAAGGGTTTTGCGAGCGGGGGCATGCGGCGAAGCGTTTTTCGACGACGCGCTGTCGCGCGAATATATCGAATACTCAAAACGGTTCTTTCTTAACAGGGAAGAGCTGCTGCGCGTTTACGCCGCGCTGTCCGCTCCGCTTTCGAGGGAGGAGCTTATGCTCAAGGCTTCGCTCAGCCACGAGAAAGCGGCTTTCGCTCTCGCGGTCTTTGGGGAGCTCAAGTTGATTGAGGAAGTCAAAAGTGGTAGAATACTTGCGATAAAAAACGGAGAAAGAAAGGATTTGAGGGACAGCGCGGTCTTTCGCGCGTTTGAAAATCCTTAGCGGTACGCGTTGGAAGAACTAACGGAGAAACTAAAGAAAAAAAATTACAGCCAGCAGGACCAGGCTTTTTTTAAAAAAGCCTACCAGTTCGCGAAAAACGCGCACGAAGGCCAGATGCGCCTTTCGGGCGAGCCGTATTTCATGCACCCTTACGAGGTCGCGAACATACTGATCGAGCTCAACCTCGACATTTCCACGATAATCGCGGGGCTGTTCCACGACATACTCGAAGACACGAAAATTACGATGGAACAGCTTAAAGCGGAGTTCGGGGAAGAGATCGCCCGGCTCGTCGACGGCGTGACAAAAGTCGGCCAGGTGGATTTTTTGTCCAAAGAGGAAAGCCAGGCGGAGAATCTGCGCAAGATGTTCCTCGCGATGGCGAGCGACATTCGCGTCATACTCGTAAAACTCGCGGACAGGCTTCACAACATGCGCACGCTCAAATACCAGAGCGGAGAGAAGCAGATCGAAAAAGCAAGGGAAACCCTGGAGATATACGCCCCGCTCGCGCACAGGCTCGGCATAAACGCCATAAAATGGCAGCTCGAGGACCTCTCGCTCAAATATCTCGACGAAAAAGGCTACTATGAGATCGCGGAAAAGCTCACGGAGACTCGCGCGCAGAGGAACGAGTACATAAACGCGGTGATCGGAAAGATAAAGGAGCTTTTAAAAAAGATCAAAGTCGAAGCGGAAGTCGAAGGCCGTCCGAAGCATATCTACAGCATATACAACAAGATACACAACAAACAGAAGGAGTTCGAGGAAGTCTACGACCTTATTGCGATAAGGATCATCGTAAAGACCGTACGCGACTGCTACGCGGTTTTAGGCACGATACATACCGAATGGAAGCCGATACCCGGAAGGTTCAAGGATTATATCGCGGTCCCGAAACAGAACATGTACCAGTCGATACATACGACCGTTTTGGGCAGGGACGGGAGGCCGTTCGAGGTGCAGATCCGGACTTACGAGATGCATTCGACAGCGGAATACGGAATCGCGGCGCACTGGCAATACAAGGAAGGCGGGACTTCGGACAAGGAATTGGACAAAAAGCTCGCGTGGCTCCGGGACATGCTCGAATGGCAGACGGATACGAGGGATTCGCGCGAGTTCATGGAAACGCTCAAAATAGACTTTTTCGGCGACAAGGTTTTCGTTTTCACGCCGAAGGGCGACGTCAAGGAATTCATACAGGGAGCGACGCCTCTCGATTTCGCGTACGGAATACACAGCGAGATCGGGAACAAATGCGTCGGAGCGAAGGTAAACGGCAAGATAGTGCCGTTAAATTACGCCTTGCAGACCGGAGACATCGTCGAGATCCTGACGTCCCCCGCGTCTAAGGGACCCTCCCGCGACTGGCTGAAAATCGTAAAGACGACGCAGGCGAAGAGCAAGATAAGGAACTGGTTCAGGCGGGAGCTGAAGGAAGAGAACGTTTCCAAGGGCAGGGAGATGCTCGAAAAGGAGGCGCGCAGGAGGGGGTACGATTTCAAGACGCTGTTCAAGCCCGAGTGGTTGAAGGGCGTTTACCGCAAGTTCACGCTTCAGTCCGCGGACGACATGTACGCGGCCGTCGGTTACGGAGGCATCGCGACCGGACAGATCATTTCCAGGCTTATTCAGGAATACAGCCTTCGGAACAAGGCCGCCGAGGAAAGCAAGGCTCCGGTTCATAAGCCTAAGGGTTCCGGGACAAGCGGGGTGATCGTTAAAGGCTACGACGACATGGTCGTCAGGTTCGCGAAATGCTGCAACCCTGTCCCGGGCGACGGTATCGTCGGATACATAACGCGCGGCAGGGGAGTGTCGGTTCACAGGAGCGACTGCTCGAACGTCAAGACCGCCGATTTCGAGGAAGGGCGGATGATAGAAGTAAGGTGGGCGGAAGGGGAAAGCTCGTCGTACAACGTCGAGATACAGGTAAACGCGGAGGATAAGAAAGGGCTTATCGCGGAGCTGTCGGGAAAGCTTTTCAATCTTGGCATCGCCATAAACTCGCTCAACGCGCGCGCCGCCAAAAACGGCTCGGCCGTGGTGGTCTTGGGGCTCGAGATTTCCGACATATCGCAGCTCGACATCATAACGAGGAACCTGCAAAATATTTCCGGAGTTCGGGAAGTGTTCAGGCTCCATAAGTAGGAGGACGAATGATTGCCGTTGTTGAACGCGTCGCGCAGGCTTCGGTGAGCGTAAACGGGCGGGAAACGGGAAGGATAGGAAAAGGCCTGCTGTTGCTGCTCGGAGTCGAGAAAGGCGACGGCGAAGCCGATCTCGACTATATCGTGCGCAAAACGGCGGGGCTTCGGATATTCCCCGAATCTTCCGGAGGGGAAGGGAAAGCGAAGATGGATTTGAGCGTGACCGACGTCGGCGGGGAAATACTCGTCGTGTCGCAGTTCACGCTGTCGGGAGACGCGAGAAAGGGCAGAAGGCCGGATTTTTCGGCGGCCGCGGATCCCGAGACCGCGAAAATCATGTACGAAAAATGCATCCGCGCTTTCCGGGAGCTTGGCATAAAGACCGCTCAGGGCGAGTTCGGAGGCGCGATGAGGGTGGATTCTTCGGGCGACGGGCCCGTGACGATACTGCTTAATTCGAGGAGGCTGTTTTAGGGAAACGCTGATTAATTCGTACAATATCTTTGCGGTTAATTTAGCGCCTGTCCGCGCCGCAAAAACTCTTGAATAGCGCTGCTGTTCCTTCGTTTTTGCTCCTTGACAGACACTAAATTTCCTCGCAAATCTTATTGCCCTCATTTAATCAGCGCTTCCTTAGCAAAAGGGAAATGGAAATGAAAGTCATCGCGGAGCCGGTGGGCGGCATCGAGGCAAACGCGTATATCGTATATAAGGAAGGCTATGACAAGGCTTTCGTCGTGGACCCGGGAGCGGAATGCGAAACGCTGCTGAAAAGGCTCGACGACGAGGGGATCGAGGACGTCACGCACATACTCATCACTCACGGGCATTTCGACCACATAGGCGCGGCGGCGGAGCTCAAGCGCGCGACGGGCGCGAAGGTATGCATACATTCCCGCGACTTGAAACTGCTGCAAAACCCGCGGGGCAGCTTCGCGGCCTTCCTCGGCATATTTACGCAGCCGTGCGAGGCGGATATTGTTCTTAACGGCGGGGAAAAGTTCGACGCGGCGGGGATCGGGGTGGAAGTGCTGCATACTCCGGGGCATTCCGGCGGAAGCGTCTGCTATATCGCGGAGGACGCGCTGTTTTCCGGAGATTCTCTTTTTCACATGTCGTGCGGCAGGACGGATCTTCCGGGAGGAGACGCCGCCGAATATTTCGACACGCTGAACAAGACGCTGCGCTCTCTTAGGCGCGACTATATAGTCTATCCGGGGCACGGGCCGAAGACTTCCCTGTTTTACGAATTCAGGCATAACCCGTTTTTCAAGAGGGGCAAATGATCGGCCTTTTTACGGATACGCCGTTCTTTTCGGATATATCCGAAGTGATCAGGCTGTTCGCCGACGTGCGCGGGATCGGGCGCCTCGAAGCAGAGACGCCGTCCGCGCAAGGTTTATCGATCGTCCATAGGCTGACGGAATCGGACGGCGTTATAAAGAGCGAGGCTAAGGTATATGACGGCGCAAAGGAAACGGAGTGCTGCGAATATGCGTCGGACGCGGGGACGGGAGCCCTCGGGCGCAAACGCGCCGCGAAGCGCGCCTCGAAGATAAGCGTTTACAGGGCGCTGGCGCGGCATTTTCAAACGGAGCTGCCCTGGGGCTCGCTGACCGGGATACGGCCGACAAAGCTGCTGCGCGACAGCGAGCGGAGTTTGGGCGAGGACGGCGCGAGGGCGCTTTTTTTGAACGAATTCGACGTATCGGAGGAAAAGTACCGGCTCGCAAAAGAAATAATATCGGCTCAGGAAGGCCTTTTCCCTTCGGAAGACGATTTGGATCTTTATATCGGGATACCGTTCTGCGTTTCGCGGTGCGCTTACTGCTCGTTCGCCTCCGAAACGCCGGACGTGTTCAAAGGGGCGCAGGAAAGCTACGTGCAGGCGCTTCTGCGCGAAATCGAGGGGGCAAAGGCGTTGTTCGAGGGGAAAAACGTGCGTAGCGTGTACGTCGGCGGCGGGACCCCGACAGCGCTGCCCGAAAAGCTTCTGTCGGAAGTACTCGAAAGCGCGGCGGCGCTTGCGGGAAAAGCGAAGGAATTCACCGTCGAGGCGGGGCGCCCCGACACAATAACCGAAGAAAAGCTGAATATTATACGAAGCGCGGGCGCCGGGCGCATAAGCGTGAACGCGCAGACGCTCAACGACGCGACTCTTTCCCGCATAGGCAGGCGGCATACCGCGAAGGACTTCTTTTTGGCGTATGAAGCGGCGCGCGAAGCGGGATTTTTAATAAACGTCGATATCATCGCGGGGCTGCCGGGGGAGACGCGGCGCGATTTCGAGGCGACCGTCGCCGGCGTGGCGGAGCTTTCTCCGCAGAACGTTACCGTACACACGCTCGCGATAAAAAGGGCGTCGGGATTCGCGCGCGAAAACATGAACGCTTTTCCGGGGGACAAAGAGACCGCCGGCATGACCGGACACGCCGCCGCCGCGCTGCGCTCGCAAGGGTACCGGCCATATTACATGTACCGGCAAAAATACATGAAAGGCTGCCTCGAAAACGTCGGGTATTCCAGGGAAGGACACGAGTGCCTTTATAATATCGACAACATGGAGGAGCTTTGCTGCGTCGCGGCGTTCGGCGCGGGCGCGATATCGAAGTTGGTGCTGCGGCGCGGCGAGCGCATAGAGCGCGCGGCGAACATAAAGGATTTAAGGCTTTATATCGCGAACGCGGACGCTATGGCGAAAAGGAAGCTCGGCCTGTTCCAAGATGGGATCGTCAATTCCTGAAGAGAAAAATTAACATATATTGTCCAATAATCGCTTGACATATTTAACATTAAACCTATAATGGTAATTATAATAAAAAAAAGAAATTATCGTATTTTACGGTGAATCAGTAAAGTTATTAGGAGCAATACAAATTAAAATGAAAAACAAAGGCACGTTATATAAAAAATATCTTATCACGTTATTCGTCTTAATTTTTCTTATGATTTTTGTTTCCTGCCAGCCTACGCCGGATAAAGGAATAATCATAAATAAAAATGATGATAAACTGATGGATATAATTGAAGGCGGCGGGGGAACAAATTTCGGATTGACTGACGGAACAGAAAATATTCAACCAATAATAGAAAATACTGAACAAACGATATGGAAAGAAGAATTAGTTGTTAATAAAAATTTAAACATCTTTGTAAACGCAGTAGTCAGGGTTCCCAAGGTAACAAGAATTCCTGTTTATCAGGTTGAACCTGATAAATTTAACGCCGATTCGGTTACTCGCATAAAGGAAAAACTTTTCGGAGACGCACAGTTATATTATGTTGATCCTAATAAAGGAAGGGTATATACGAAATCGGAAATTGAAGAAAAAATCATAGAAATAAAACAGCAATTGAGCGACCCCGGTTCAGATATAAATCGAAAAGGAAATTTCGGCAGTGAAGAGGAACAGAAAAAAGCGCGGCAGAGGCTGGAAGATCAATTGAGATATCTTCAAGAGCAATATCAAAAAGCTCCTGAAAAAAATGAATATCAACCGATTGAGATCACGCAGGAGATATTAGAAAAAGGGTTATTCTCAATTCTGAAAAGGGAAGACGGTACAATTAGTTTTAATGTTTCAGATGTTGATGATGATATGGGAAGGCATAACTCAATCACCTGTTATTTTCCACATCCCTCGAAAATAAGCATGGAGAAATATGATGAATTATCTATTGAAAAAGCGGAGACTTTAGCAAGTGAATTAGTAAATCGTCTCGGCGCTGACATGTCAATAAATCGAACAATACTGGTCAATAAAATAGTTGAGAATAAATATAGTTGCTACGATGTGATATTTACAAAAACTTATGACGGAATACCAGAAACCTACACCGAACAGGATCAAGCGGATATCAGTAAGGACGAAAAAATGTACACATGCCCTTGGTTTTATGAAAAACTGATAGTGCGCGTAGACAACTTGGGGATTTGGTATTTTCAATGGTATTCACCGTCAAAGATCGTAAAAACAATGTCTGATAATGTTGCAACGTTATCTTTTGATCAAATCAAAAAGATTTTTTTAAATCAAATTGAGTATACAAATTCCTGGATTGATGAAGATGATCATATTATTTCAAGAAAACTGTTTATTACCGAAGTAAGGCTTGGCATGATGCGCGTAAGCATTAAAGACAGTATAAATAAGTATATGATTATACCGGTTTGGGATTTCTTTGGTTATACAGTCGACAAATATGATGCGCAACAGCCCGGCGGCTATGCGCTTGACGAAAATAACGAGTATACAAACGTTATTGAAGCTCATAGTTTCCTAACTGTCAACGGTATAGATGGGAGTATAATCGACAGAAATCTTGGCTATTAATAAATTCAAATATAAAAAACATGACAATAATGCAAACCCCGACACATTGAGATTCTTAAAAGGTATTATGACGGGACCCTTTCGCGCCTCTTTTTGCGTTAAAAACAGGTTGACACATAATACGGCATAAAATATAATCAACAATGCTGACTTATCGGAACGCCTTATTTTTGGCGTGAAACGGTTTTTTGGGGGCCGGACAGGAGTGGTTTTATGAAGATCGACGTCGCCGAGGCCGTGCGCAGCGAGGGCGAAACGTTTACGGCTGTTTTCGACGGGCCTTTGCAGGAAATCGATTTTTCCGGCGACAGTTTTAGTTTTCCGGAGGCGCATGTCGAGGCGAGATACCGTTTCGACGGCGAAGGCGTCGCGGTCGAAGGGAGCTTTTCCGCGGTAACCGAAGCGCGGTGCTCGCGTTGCCTGAAAAAATTCGGGTATCCGGTGGACTTTGAGTTTTGCGAGTATTACGCGAAACAGCCGGAGCCGGACGACGGGTTTTACCAGTATACGTCCGAAATCATAGACCTTACGAGGATGCTTCAGGACAACGTAATACTCAACCTGCCGATAAGGTTTTTATGCGCCGAAGGCTGCAAGGGGCTATGCGCCTCGTGCGGAGCGGACTTGAACGCGGGCGCCTGCGGCTGCGGCGGAACGGAAAAAGGCATATAACAAGCGTGGAGGAATATAGAAATGGCGTTACCGAAAAACAGGACTTCAAAACAGCGCAAGCATTCGAGGGCGGCGCACTGGAAGCTCGAGGCTCCGGCGGCGGCCGAATGCCCTCAGTGCCATTCGGTCAAGCTTTCCCACAGGGTCTGCCCCACATGCGGCTACTACAACGGCAGGCACGTGATGGATACGGAGAAAAAAGAAAAGCCGGAGAAAAAATAACGGGTTTTATTTGTTTCGCGCCGTAAAAAGCGGACTTTGGACGCGTTTTTATCATAATCTGCGCGCAACAAAAAATGTTGCAAAGGCATTTTATTTTATATATACTATGGCTGTGCATATAGCCCGCTATACTGATTCAAGCGGGTGTTCAAGCGAGGTAACTTTTGAAAGTCATTGTTGATGCCATGGGCGGAGATAATGCCCCGCAGGCGGTCGTCGAGGGATGCACGCTTGCTCTTGCCGAAATACCTTCCTTGGAGATAATTCTCACAGGCAGCGAAGAAAAAATATCAGAAGAGCTTTCGAAATACAATTATGACAGGAAGCGTATAAATATCATTAACGCGACAGAAGTTATAGACATGGCCGAGCCGCCTGTTGACGCTATCCGCAACAAGCGCGATTCTTCGCTCGTAAAGGGGATGCGTCTTCTGCGCGACGGGGAGGGAAGCGTTTTTATCACCGCGGGAAATACGGGCGCGGCCATCGCGGGAGCGACGCTTATAGTCCGGAGGATTCCCGGGGTGAAACGGTGCGCGCTCGCCCCGCTGCTCCCTACGGAAAAGGGGAAGGTGCTTCTTATCGACGGGGGCGCGAATACGGAATGCAGGCCTTCGTATCTCGCGCAATTTGCGCTCATGGGGAGCATATACATGCAGAAGATGGAGGGTATACCCTCTCCCCGCGTCGGGCTGGTAAGCAACGGCGCCGAGGAGGAAAAAGGGACGGAGCTTACGAAAGCGGCGTTCAAGCTGATAAAAGACATGCCCGTCGATTTTCGCGGCAACGCCGAGGGGCGCGACCTCCTTTCCGGGGATTACGACGTCATAGTATGCGACGGGTTTACGGGCAACGTCATACTCAAGTTCCTTGAAGGCGTCGCCGGAGCGCTTTTCTCGATGTTGAAACAGGAGCTTAAAGCAAGCCTGCGTACGAAAGCGGGCGCCGCGCTTGCGATGCCGGCGTTTAGGAGCTTTAAAAAGCGGCTCGATTATACCGAATACGGAGGGGCTCTCCTTCTCGGGGTCTCCGGGGGAGTGATGAAGGCGCACGGGTCGTCGAACGCAAAGGCAATCAAAAGCACATTGCGGCAGGCCGCCGGTTTTATACAGGGCGACGTCGTTAATGTAATAAAAGAAGAAATATCGAAAATATCGCTGGAAGATTAGTCTATTGATTCAGGAGGCACAAAGATGGTATTCGAAAAAGTAAGGAAGATATTGTCCGATCAGCTCGAAATAGACGAGGAGAACATAACTATGGATTCGGATCTTATCGAAGATCTGAAGGCCGATTCGTTGGCTATCGTCGAGCTTATTATGGACCTTGAGCAGGAGTTTGACCTTGACATCCCCGACGAAGAACTCCCGAAGGTCGTTACGGTCAGAGACGTTGTTTCTTACATTGAAAAGAATATCGGCGGATATTGAGAAAAAGCCCGGATTTTAAGATCCGGGTATTGTTTTGCCCGTTGAGCGGGCGGTTTTTATTGTTATTCCATATATGGAACAGGATTTTACGGAACTGCAAAAGGAGATAGGGTACCGCTTTTCGGATTTGAAACTGCTGCGCCGCGCGTTTATGCATTCGTCGGCGGACAACGGCGAGAGTTATGAAAGGCTTGAATTCTTGGGGGACGCCGTCCTCGAGCTTGTCGTCAGCGAGCTGCTTTACGAAAGGCTCCCGGAATCAAAGGAAGGGGAGCTGACGAAGATCAGGGCGGCGCTCGTTAACGAGGGGACGCTTGCGGCCGTCGCGAGGGACTTAAAGCTCGGCGGTTACATAGTGCTTGGCAGGGGCGAGAGCAACTCGGGCGGACGGGACAAGCCGTCGATACTCGCGGATGTCGTCGAAGCGCTTATAGGCGCCGTATATCTCGACTCCGGGCTCGGGAAGGTAAAAAAAGTGGTCTTCGGCTTGCTGGGCGACAGCCTCGAGACCGTGCTTTCGGGCGGAGGATTCAAAGACTATAAAACGAGGCTTCAGGAGTATTTCCACAAGCAGGGGACATCCGACATAAGATACGAGGTGTATAAGGAAGAAGGTCCGCCGCACGACAGGATATTTTACGTCAGGCTTTTGATCGACGGGAAAGAGGCGGCTTTTGGGGAAGGCTCCTCGAAGAAGAACGCCGAGCAGCAGGCCGCCAAAAGGGCGTATTCGCAAGTCTGCGGCGGGAACATCTGAAAGCCTTGGACTGATATACTAGTATGAAGAATAATAAATAAGGGGTTAACAATGCTTGATTTCAATAAGGTCAGGTCCGTCGACGAGGAAATCTATAACGCCTTGATGGACGAGCTTTTCAGGCAGCGCAACAATATCGAGCTTATCGCGTCCGAAAATTTCGTGTCCGAAGCGGTTATGTGCGCGATGGGGTCGCACCTTACCAACAAATACGCCGAAGGCTATCCTGCGAAACGGTATTACGGCGGGTGCGAGTGCGTGGACGTGGTCGAAACGCTTGCGATCGAACGCGCAAAAAAGCTGTTCGGGGCGGAGCACGCGAACGTCCAGCCGCATTCGGGAGCGCAGGCGAATACGGCGGTTTATTTCGCGATGTTGGAACCGGGGGACACCGTGCTCGGGATGAACCTCGCGCACGGAGGCCATCTTACGCACGGCAGTCTTGTCAACATATCGGGAAAGTATTATAATTTTGTGCCGTACAGCGTCGCTTCCGGCACGGAACGCATAGACTACGACGCGCTCAAACGCCTCGCCGCCGAGGCTAAGCCCAAGCTCATAGTCGCGGGCGCAAGCGCGTATCCGCGCAAGATCGATTTTAAGAAATTCAGGGAGATAGCGGACGAGTCGGGAGCGCTTCTTATGGTCGACATGGCGCATATCGCGGGGCTCGTCGCGGCGGGGCTGCACGAGAGCCCGGTGCCTTACGCGGATTTTGTCACAACGACGACGCATAAGACGCTGCGCGGCCCGCGCGGCGGGATGATACTTTGCAAGGAAAAGTACGCCAAAGCGATAGACAAGGCTATATTTCCCGGGACACAGGGGGGGCCGCTGATGCACGTTATCGCGGCGAAGGCGGTCTGCTTCAAGGAAGCGCTTACGGAAGAGTTTTCCGATTACCAGAAAAAGATCGTCTCAAACGCGTCGGCGCTCGCGGAGGCGCTTACGGAAAGAGGGATAAGGCTCGTGTCGGGAGGAACGGACAACCATCTGATGCTCGTCGATCTGACCGCGAAGGGGCTTACCGGAAAAGAACTTGAGACGCTGCTCGGGACGGCAAACATAACCGTCAACAAAAACGTCATACCGTTCGAGACGCAAAGCCCGTTTATAACGAGCGGGATCCGGATAGGCACGCCCGCCGTAACGACGCGCGGAATGGACGAGGCGGACATGAAGGAGATAGCCGGCTTCATTTCGGATATAATAGAAAAGCGCGAGGAAGCCGTCGGGGAGGTAAAACGAAAGGTTCTCGCGCTGTGCGCGCGCAGGCCTCTTTATGAATGATTCGATACGGGCTTTGACCGCATACGGGAGGGACTTATGAAAAAGCTTATATGTTGGGTTCTTATAACTGCGATGGCCGTAACCTTTTCGGGCTGCGCTTCCGGCACGCCGGAAGCGTCGGCGTCCGCGTCGGCGTCGGCGTCCGCGTCGGCTTTAGCATCCGGAGAGGTTAAAACGGTGACGGTAAGGGGCGCCGATTATATCGCCTTGCTCGTTGGCGAAATCGCTCAAACGTATATGACGGCCAACCCGGGCGTCAAGATAGATACGCAGGTCAACGGCTCCAACAAAGGCATAGCGATGTGCGCCGACAAAACGGCGGATATCGGGCTTTCCGCAAGGGAACTCAAAGACATCGAGAAATCCACATTCGTTGGCATGGAACAAAAGCTCCTCTGCTCGGACGGGCTGGCCGTAGCGGTAAGCAAGGACTCGAAGGTGTCGAACCTGACCGCGGAACAGATAAAGGGCATATTCATGGGCACGGTATCGGATTGGAGCGAAGTCGGAGCGGACGCGGGAGCCATAAACGTATATACGATGGATTCCTCGTCGGATATAAGGAAGGCGTTCAATTCTCTTTTCCTCGGCAAAAACGAGAAAGGGGAGCAAATCGATACCGAAAACAACATGAATACGATAAAAAGCACCGTGGAAGATATGATAACCGCGCTTGAAGGCGACGCAGCGGGGATAGGCTACCTCCCTCTGTCGTCGCTTCCCGCGGATAAGCTTAAGGCGTTAAGCGTCGAGGGCGCGCCGGCCACATCCGCAAACGTTGCCTCCGGAAGCTACGCTTATGTCTTGAATCATTATATCCTGACGCGAAACCCGAAACAGGAGGCATCCGATTTCGCGCGTTACCTTTTCGGAAACGATGTCGCCGCGGTTCTAAAAGGCAAAGGATTGGCAGTAAAATGATATAAACGCGCGGAGTTTTTACGGAGGGTTAACGCAGGCTTAACGGTATTTTGGTTTTTTGTTAACACTTCCGGGTTAAATTAGTCATAGTAGACAAACGGGCTTTGGATAGCTGTTTCTCATATAATAATCGGAGGTGTTTATAGTGGCTATACGGGGTGAGTTTAATTCACAGCTTGACGAGCTCAAACTCGAAATAATCAGGATGAGTTCTCTCGTCGAGGAGATATTGGCTAAGGCGATGAAGGCTCTCGTCGAAAAGGACGTTTCGGGCGCGCAGAAAATAATCGACGGCGACGACGCCATCGACGATATGAGGGACGCGTTGGAGGAAAAATGCATCACCCTGATAGCGACCCAGCAGCCGATGGCAAGCGATTTAAGGATCATATTCGCGTCGGTCGAGATGACGACCGACCTCGAGCGTATCGCGGATTACGGAGTGGGAATCGCGAGAACGGTTATCCAGCTTAAAGACGAGAAATACATAAAACCGCTGATCGACCTGCCGCGAATGACGGATATAGCGTGCGAGATGCTTCGCGACAGCGTCCAGGCGTTTGCCTCGGGGGATACGGAAACCGCGATAGAGACGGCTAAAAAGGATAACGTGCTCGATTATCTTTATCAGCAGGTATACAAGGAACTGATAACTTACGTAATGGAAGATCCGGGCTGCATCCACCAGGTGATCGCGTTCGTGCTTATCGCGAGATACCTCGAGCGCGTCGGAGACCATATCACGAATCTCTGCGAATGGATAGTGTACAATACAACAGGCCGCAAGCTTGACCTCGATTAAACGCTTCTGATAAAAATAATAACGCCGCGCCCCGGAGATAATAAACTTAAAAAGGAGCGCGGCGTGTCTGTTTTATTTGTCGTAACGCTTGGGCTGCCCGTGCTGTATCTCACGGGAAGCCTGAAAAAGATAGTCGGTTATACGGGGGTCGGGAAACCCGCCTTCCTGCTGTTTTTCGCCGGTATCGCGGCGCTTTCGTTCCTGCCGGCCGTAAGGGTCGTAAAAGAGATCAAAATCGACCCCGCGGGAGCTTTTTTGAGCCTGTCGCCGGCGGCTTATCTCGCGGCCAAGAAACGCTTCTCTTACAGATACTATCTTGCGGTCGTGCTGACGGCGTTTTTCGCGGTATCGCTTTCTTTTATATCGGACGCGTATTCCCTTCCGTTCCTGCCGCATTTGATCGGCGCCGTAATCGCGTTTTCATCGGCGCTGTTTTTTTATTCGGGCGGCCCGCTTTTCGCTCCGGTGCTGACCGGCGTTTACGGGGCGGCGGCGGGGCTGATGCGGCTTTTCAGCGGAATGGAAAACTCCGTGGTTTTTTTCGGAGATACGGATCTTACCGCTCTTAGCATGGTCCTGTGCCTTTTTGTTTCCTACGCGGCAAGGCCGCGAGGGAAACACTGCGCGCGCCGCGAATACGCGGCCCCGAATAAGCGCTGAGGCGTTTTCGCCGAAATGGTTATGGCGCGCGAATAAGAATTAAGGTATAATTACCCGAACGATAATAGGGAGGCGCCTTGTTTGTTTGAGGTAAGAAGCGTGGACGAAAACGGAGCGGCGGCGCGCTCCGGCATACGCGCCGGAGACGTGATAGTATCGGTAAACGGAGAAGAGCTTCAAGATTATATAGACTATGTTTACTTCTGCGCGAAAAAAAGGCTCCGCATAACCGTAAAACGCGACGGGAAATTGAAAAAACTTCGCGTCGTAAAGTACGCGAACGAGGACCTGGGGCTCGAGTTCACCGAGCCGCTGCTTGGGGAAAAACGGGTATGCTCAAACAAATGCATATTCTGTTTCGTGGACCAGCTCCCCAAAGGCATGCGCGAAAGCCTTTACGTCAAGGACGAGGACTGGAGATATTCCCTTATCATGGGGAATTACCTTACTTTATCCTCGATGCCGGACGCGGAGATCGGCCGGATAATAAGGCGCAAGGCTTCGCCGCTCTACATATCCGTCCATACGGTGGACGAAGAGCTTCGCCGCTGGATGCTTGGGAACGCCCGATCGAGACCCATCAAACCGATCCTGAAAAAATTCGCCGCGCATAACATCAAATTTCACGCGCAGGCCGTTATATGCCCCGGCATAAACGACAAGGATAAGCTCGAGGAGACATATTCGTTTTTGAAAAGGCTTTACCCCGCGGCTCTGTCGTTAGCGGTGGTCCCCGTCGGGCTTACGGCGCACAGGCGCGGATGTAAGGATATACCGCCCGTAACGGGAGAAGGGGCGAAAGAAATAATCGAAAGGGTTGAAAATTGGCAAAAAGAATGCTTAAATTATATCCGGACAAGGTTCGTCTTCGCGGCCGACGAGCTTTATATCAAAGCGGGGCTGCCGCTTCCGCCGGCTGAAAATTACGAATCATACGCTCAGATCGAAAACGGAGTCGGGATGATGCGTAAGTTTATCGACGAAGCGCAATGCGCCCTCGGGGACATGGTCTGCTCGGGCGCCAAGATAAGCGTCGCGACGGGGAAAGACGCGTACCCTTTTATAAAAAAGATTACCGATAAAATCAAAGGCAGGGACGTCGTCGTCCATATGGTCGAAAACACGACTTTCGGCGGCGGAGTGACCGTATCGGGGCTTTTGGCCGGGAGGGATTACCTGCGCGCCCTTAACGGAAAGGATTTGGGAGAAACGCTGCTGATACCGTCGGATTCGCTTAGGGACGGCGTTTTTCTTGACGATATGGAACTAAAAAGCCTCGAAGAAAAATTAGGCGTGAGGATAATCCCCGTTTCGGACGGATTTCAGTTTGCCGAGAGGCTGCGAGGCGGGGAGAGATAGATATGGGGAAACCGTTCGTAGCGGTCGTCGGAAGGCCTAACGTCGGCAAGTCCACGTTTTTCAACAGGGTGGCGGGCAGGAGGATATCGATAGTCGAAGACACTCCGGGAGTTACCCGCGACAGGATCTACGCCGACGCGGAGTGGACGGGCAAGGCTTTCACGCTGATAGACACCGGCGGGATCGACCCGGACAGCAGCGACGAGATGCTCGCGCAGATGAGGATGCAGGCGTATCTCGCGGTTGACATTGCGGACGTGATACTTTTTTTCGTCGACGCGAAGCAGGGGCTTATGCCCGCGGATTACGAGGTCGCGCGGATACTCCGGCGCGCGGGGAAGCCCGTGATAACCGTCGTCAATAAGGCGGACACGAAGAAAGACGAAGAGGCGGCGTACGATTTCTACTCTCTCGGGATGGAAAAACTGTTCACGATATCGTCGGCGCAGGGGCTGGGGCTGGGAGACCTTCTCGACGCGGTCGTCGAGAACTTTCCGGAAGCCGCCGAAGAAACGGAAGAAGCCTTAAAGATCGCGGTAGTGGGAAGGCCCAACGTGGGCAAATCGTCGTTCGTAAACGCGCTGACAGGCGAGACAAGGACGATAGTCTCCGATACCGCGGGGACGACGAGAGACGCGGTGGACGTCGCGTTTACCCGCGACGGGAAGGATTTCGTGCTGATCGACACCGCGGGGATACGAAAAAAGGCGCGCATCGAAAACAAGTCGATCGAGCGGTACAGCGTCATACGGGCGTTCGCGGCGGTAAGGCGCGCGGACGCCGTCGTAGTGATGATAGACGCGGCGGACGGAATAACCGAGCAGGACGTAAAGATAGCGGGATTCGTGCACGAGGAAGGGAAGCCCTGCGTGATAGCCGTGAACAAATGGGACGCGGTCGAAAAAGACACTCATACGGCAGGCAAATTCGACAAGGCGATCGAAAAAGAATTCGCCTTTATGAGTTACGCGAAGCCGGTATATATATCCGCAAAAACGGGTTTGAGGCTCGGGAAACTTTTCGATACGCTGCTTGAAGCGAGGCGGAACAGCCTGCGGCGGATACCTACGGGGCTGCTTAACGAATGCGTCTTTGAAGCCGTCGCCGCGGTATCGCCCCCTTCGGACAGGGGAAGGAGCTTAAAAATTTATTACGCGACGCAGGTTGCGGTATCGCCGCCGTATTTCGTGATATTCGTAAACGACGCGCGGCTGATGCATTTCTCGTATCTGCGGTATCTGGAGAACTACCTGCGCAGGACTTTCGATTTTTCGGGAACGCCCGTTAAATTAGCCGCGAGGAACAGGAGCGGCAATATAGATTTAAGGGAGTCTTGATAATATGTTTTGGATGTATGCCTTAAGCGCGCTCATCGGTTACCTGATAGGATGTATTTCTTTCGGGTACATAACCGGAAAGATATTCAAGGGAAAGGACATACGCGAGGTCGGGAGCGGCAACGCGGGCACAGCGAACGTCATCAGGAATTACGGATGGGTGCCAGGTCTCATAACGTTTGCGGGAGACGTGCTCAAAGGCACGGTCGCGGCTCTAATAGGGAAAACCCTCTGCGGCTGGACGGGAGTCGAGACGGCGTGGATCGGCGCCTGTGTTGCGGGGCTCGCGGCGGTGACGGGGCATATCTGGCCGGTATTTTTAAAGTTCAGGGGCGGAAAAGGCGTCGCGACCACGTTCGGGGTCTTTCTCGTCATCATGCTCTGGTACTCGCTTATCGTATTCGCGGCGTGCGTCGTGATAATCGCGATAACGAGGACGATGTCTATCGGGTCGCTGGTAGGCACGGCGGTTATGGCGGCGGTCTCGATATTGTTTCGTTTTTTCATAAGCTGGATACCCATACCGACGGTCGCGATCCCGGTCACGAGCGTCGCGCTTTTGATACTCGTGCTCTATTCGCACCGGGCGAATCTTAAAAGGCTTGCCGAAGGCAAGGAGTCTCAGCTTTGAAAGGGGGCCAAAAAGGCCGTTCCGGGCGGTTTTTTTGAAGGATAATATGCTGCAGATAATAATCATCGCGCTCGCGGTAGCGGCCGACCAGCTCACGAAATTTCTGCTTGTTCCAATGCTGCAAAGCCTTCCGGGGCAGACGCTGACTGTCATACCCGGAGTATTCAGCCTGACCTATACGGGGAACACGGGAGCTTCGTTCGGGATACTGGCGGGAGCTCAGCCCTTTTTCATCGCCGTCACGATAATAATTCTTATAGCCGGAACCGTCGTCATGATAAGGACGCGCAAAAAGCAATCGTCATTCCTTAAAATCTGCCTGTCTTTGATCATAGGCGGAGCGGTCGGGAATTTCGCCGACAGGGTGACTTTAGGCTACGTGCGCGATATCTTCGATTTCCACGCGGTCTATTTTCCGTGGATATTCAACGTCGCCGATTCCTGCCTCGTGGTCGGAGCCATTCTGTTGGGGATATACGTCATCTTTATTTACAAGCCGAAGGATAAAAAAGCGCAAATGAAGGAAGGAAAAAATCCTTCGGAAGAATGACACCCGCCTCGGGGTTTAAAAATCAACCGTATGAGGGCTCGGAAAATGAAAAGGTCGCAGGTCAATTCGTCGATACTTTGGGCATTGGGACTGCTTGAAAGACAATGTTTTAAGCTGCCGCGTTTCGGATACTGGACGACGCGGGACTGGATGAAGAATAAAGCCGGCACGGAAACGGTGCGAAGCCTGATGTTGGGATGGGACGTTACCGATTTCGGCACGGGCTGTTTTGAGAAAACCGGCGCCGTGCTTTTTACGATACGCAACGGAAGCCCTAAGGACCCTTCCGCGGGCACTCCTTACGCCGAAAAGGTGATAATGATGGCGGACGGCCAGAGCCTTCCGATGCATTTTCATTTCACGAAAACGGAGGACATAATAAACCGCGGGGGCGGGGTGATCCACATGCAGCTTTACAACGCGCGCCCCGACGGGTCCGTCGATCATGATACGGACGTCACGGTCAGAGCGGACGGCATGGAAATCACGGTCAAGGCCGGCGGATTTTTGGAGATAACCCCGGGAAACAGCGTAACCCTAAGGCCGCGCACATACCACATGTTCGGCGCTAAAAAAGGCTTCGGGGACGTGCTCGCGGGCGAGGTCTCGTCGGTAAACGACGACAGCGCGGACAACCGCTTCGCGGAGCCGGTAAAGCGCTTCTCCGGCATAGAGGAGGACGAGCCGGCGCTTTATCCGCTCTGCAACGAATACGAAAAAATACTTTCGGAGGAGCGGATCAAATAATGCAGCTCAATATCTCGCCGGCGGTTATGTTGTAAAAGCAATCCGCCGCGTTCGAGTTCAAAAGGGCTTCCTTGATATTTTCCTCGTCGTACCGGCAGCCCGTAAGGCTTTGCTCCAGCGCCCCGATGCGCTCGTCGGCGAAGAAATCGCCGTAGAACCTGATATTCGCTATCCTGCCGTTCTCGACGAGGACTTTCGCGCAAAGCTTTCCGCCCGCGAAACGGTTTTCCTTCGTAACGTTGAATTTCGGGTCGTTGCCGAAATTCCATTCCCAGCTGTCGAACTGGGAGCGCTTTATATCCTCGACGGATTCGATGTCTTTCCGGCTCAGTTCGTATGTGCCCATGCCGCGCAGCAGGAAATCAAGCATAACGTCGCGGAACTCGACGCTCGTCATCTTTTCCTTCAGGTGTTCGGAGATGTTCGTGACCCTCTGGCGCACGGATTTGATGCCCTTCGAGATTATCTTTTCGTCGCTCACGTTGAGCGACCGCACGAGCTCCTCGAGGTCGGTGTCGAAGAGCAGCGACCCGTGATGGAGCGTCACGCCTTTTCCGATGAATTCCGCGTTGCCCGAAAACTTCCTTCCGTCGATCGTCAGGTCGTTCCTTCCCGAAAGCTGCGCGTCTACGCCGAGCGATCGCAGCGCGTCCAATATCGGCCGCGTAAATCCCGCGAAATCCATCCTTCCCTCGCGTTTAACAATGAACGAAAACTGCCAGCCGTTTAAGTCGGTATATATCGTCCCTCCGCCGGTAATTCGGCGGACTATCTTGATTCCGCGCTCCTTCGCGTAAGGCATGTTTATCTCGGCCAATGTGTTCTGGAACCTTCCGATCATAAGAGTGGGCGTCGTTCTCCAGAACAGAAAATAATCGTCCGGCATTTCCGGGCACTGCATAAGGTATTTTTCGAGCGCGAAATTGAAGGCCGCGTCCGTGCTGTCGCATTTAACATGGATCATTTTTTCTTATCTCCTTTATTATACCGGCGGCGTTGTACGAGCTTCTTACCAGCGGCGCGCTCGCGGCATATCTTATGCCCTCCTTGAGCGCCGCCTTAGCGTATTCTTCGAACTTTTCGGGCGTCACGTATTCTTTTACCGGAAGGTGGTCCCGCGAAGGCGCGAGATACTGCCCGACCGTAACGATATCGCACCCGAATGAAGCTATGTCGCGGAACAAAGACAATACCTGCTCCTTCGTTTCGCCAAGCCCGACCATTATGCCGGTCTTTGTCAGTATCCCGCTCTTTTTCACTCTTTCGAGCAACCAAAGCGAGCGTTCATAATCCGCGCCGGGGCGGACTTCTTTATAAAGCTGCCTGACCGTTTCGAGGTTGTGATTGATTATGTCGGGGGACGCGGCTATCACCATGTCGACGGATCCCGCGTTTCCTCTGAAATCGGGGATTAGGACTTCGACGGTCGTCCCCGGGAGCAGGCGCTTTATTTCGGCTATCGTTTTTACAAATTGTTCCGCTCCGCCGTCGGGAAGGTCGTCCCTCGTTACGCTGGTGACAACGGCGTGCTTAAGGCCGAGCCGTTTCGCCGCCTCCGCCACGCGGCGCGGCTCGCCGGGGTCGGGCGCGCAAGGCGTCCCCTTTTCGACGGCGCAGAAGCGGCAGTTCCTCGTGCATACGTTCCCGAGTATCATAAAAGTCGCGGTGCCCGACTTGAAGCATTGGCCGCGGTTCGGGCATTGCGCGCTTTCGCAGACTGTGTTGAGCGACAGCGAGCGCATAAGGGCGCGCATGCTCTCAAGCTCGGAAGTATTCATTTTAGCGCGCAGCCATTCCGGTTTTTTGTCCATGAAGTCTCCTTTTTTGGCTATGAAAAATGATACATTAAACGGCGGCCATAATCAACGGCGAAAATCAGCCCGGAGCCATGACGCGCGCATGGTTTTCGCATGAAATTCATGGTATAATGAAACAAATATATTTAAAGGGGTTTATTATGTCTGCGAATGAAAAAGCGTCCGTGGCGGTCATAGGCTCGGGAGCAATCGGCGGAATAACCGCGGCGTATCTCGCGCTCGCCGGGTACGACGTCGAGCTCGTCTGCAAATATCCCGAAAAAGCGCGCGAAATAAAGGAACGAGGGCTTCATATCACGGGCGTCAGGGGAGAGCGGTATGTGAAGATGAACGCCGTGCCGGAAATCGAACGGCTGTCGGGGAAAAAAGACATAGTCCTTATCGTCACGAAGGCGTACGACATGCCCGACGCGGCAAAAAGGGCGCTGCCTTTTTTAAAAGACGGTTCCGCCGTTGTTTCGATGCAGAACGGGATCTGCATAGAGGCGCTGGCGGACATAACAGGGGCGCGGCGCGCGGTCGGCTGCGTCATAGGCTGGGGCTCGACGATGCTTCCCGACGGGACGCTCAACATGACCTCGGAGGGGGATTTCGTAATAGGAGGGCTTCTGCCCGGGACGGACGTATCGCGGGTGAAAGAGGCTCTCGAAGCGGTGATGCCCGTACGCGTGTCGGACGATATAATCGCCGAGCTTTATTCCAAGATGATAATAAACTCGTGCATAACGTCGATGGGCGTTTTAAGCGGGCTGTACTTAGGCGAGATACTTTCAAGGAGGATCGCGCGCGGCATTTTCGTTTCGATAATCCGCGAAGCGGTAGCCGTCGCGGACGCTATGGGCCTGCGCGTAAAACCTTACGGCGGGAAGCTCGATTATTATTCGCTGATAAAGGGCGACGGTTTCTTAGCGGAGAAAAAGCGCGACCTAATCATCAGGATCATAGGCTTTAAGTACAGGAGGCTCAAATCGTCGAGCCTGCAGTCGCTCGAGAGGGGAAAGCCCACCGAGATAGACTATTATAACGGGTATATAGCGAAAAAGGGGAAGGAACTCGGGGTAGCGGTTCCGGTTAACGCCCGGGTTACCGAGATGATAAAGGAAATAGAATCGGGAAAAAGGAAGATTACGCCGGAAAACTTCCTCGATCCCGGACTGAAGGGCAAGCAAGCCGGCAAGTATATTGGTTAAAACCGTGTTAATAATAATCGTCAGGCGGAGCGTTACGCTCCGCGAAAGTTGAAAGGAGAAGTTATGTTTGAAATAGTCGACGTATTCGCAAGGGAAATATTGGACAGCCGCGGGAATCCGACCGTCGAAGCGCAGGTCGAGCTTTCCGGCGGCGCGAGCGCGCAGGCCGCGGTCCCGTCCGGAGCTTCGACCGGGCGTTTCGAGGCCGTCGAGCTGCGCGACGGCGACAAGGAACGGTATTTGGGGCGCGGAGTCGAAAAGGCCGTCGAAAACGTGAACGGCGCTATCGCGGAGCGAATAATCGGGATGGACGCGCAGGCGCAGGCCGAAATAGACGCCGCGATGAAGGAGCTCGACGGCACCCCGGACAAATCAAAGCTCGGGGCGAACGCGATACTCGCGGTATCGCTCGCGGTCGCGAAAGCAGCGGCGATACAATGCGAGCTGCCGCTTTACCGCTACATCGGGGGGTGCAACGCGCGGACGCTGCCGGTTCCGATGATGAACATAATCAACGGCGGAAAGCACGCGGACAACAGCGTTGATATTCAGGAGTTTTTGATAATGCCTGTCGGCGCCGGTTCGTTCAGGGACGCGCTGCGCACCTGCGCGGAAGTATTCCACAACTTAAAAAGCGTCCTTAAGTCCAAAGGGTACGGGACTTCCGTCGGCGACGAGGGAGGGTTCGCTCCGAACTTAAGGTCCAACGAGGAAGCGATAGAGGTGATACTGGAAGCGGTCTTAAAAGCGGGATATAAGACGGGAGACGATTTCATGCTCGCGATAGACCCCGCCGCGAACGAATTCTTCGACGAGGCCGAAAAGAAAGGCGAGCGCGGGAAATATTACTTCTGGAAATCAGGCATAATGAGGACGACGCAGGAGATGGTTGAGTATTGGGAAAGCCTCTGCAACAGGTACCCGATAATCTCTCTCGAAGACGGGCTCGCAGAGGAGGACTGGAGCGGCTGGAAGCTGCTTAACGACAGGCTCGGGAAGAAGATACAGATAATAGGCGACGATATTTACGTCACGAATCCGCAAAGGATCGCGCGCGGGATCCGCGAGGGCTGCAGCAACAGCGTCCTTATAAAGCTCAACCAGATAGGCTCTCTGACCGAGACGTTGGACGCGGTTTCGATGGCGAACCGCGCCGGGTTCAGCGCGGTAATAAGCCACCGCTCCGGCGAGACGGAAGACGTTACGATAGCGGATCTGTCGGTCGCGATGAACACGGGGCAGATAAAAACGGGCGCGCCGTCGCGCACCGAGCGCGTCGCGAAATACAACCAGCTTCTTCGTATCGAGGAGGAGTTGGGCGCGGCCGCGATTTACCCCGGGAAAGACGCTTTTTTCAGCGTCAGAAGATAAATTATTTGTCCGCGAAAGCTCCGGCATCTTCCGGGGCTTTGTTTTTTCCGGCCGCAATAAAAAGATTAGGGGCCGCCGCCCATTTTCGGACGGCGCCCGCGAAGAAAATGAGCGCGGCGTAACCGACGGCGGGGTACAGGTACCGGACGAGGTTTGAAAACCCAAGCTGCCCGGCGGCGAAAGCCCCCGCGGCCGTCAAAGCGGCGAGCAGATCCTTAGGCAGCCCGAAAGATACCCTCCGGCATAAGCCGTACAGGTTCCCGGCGGCCGTCGAATATATTTCCGAGAAAATCACGGCCGAGAAAAACAGGCGAAGATAAGGGGAGACCCGCGAAGTTATTTCTATCATCGGCACCTCAAGGCGATAAACCGCTTTTATATTCGCGACGACGCAGTAATCGATCATAGCGACGCAAAGCCCGAGGCCGGCGGCGCCCAAAAGCGCGCCCCATAGAAGCGATTTTTCGTTCTTTGAGTTGGCGCCCAACGGCGCGAGCACCGCCATAGCGGCGACGATATTGTACGCCGCGTAATTGAAAGACGAAAGAAGCCAATTCGGAGTCGCGCCGGCTAATGTCTTACTGAATTCGAGCTCGTCCTGCGTAATACGGTCGCCGACGCTGCCGAAAAACGAAACGGCGACCGAAACGAGCAGCAGCGGGACGACCGCGCTTATAGCGTTGACGACTCCGGCGGTACCCGTTTTCACGGTAAAATAGCAGACGAGGATCATCGAGAGAGAGCCCCATACGGGAGCGACGCCGAACTGCTCGCTAAACACCGCGCCCGCTCCCGCGGTCATCACCGCGAGCGCCCCGAACAGGAACACGCTCAACAAAAGATCGATCGCGCTTCCTAAAACCCTGCCGTTGGTAAAGCGCACGATATCGCGGTACGACGAGGCGTTTAGCTTCCTGCCAAGAGAAAGCGCGTAATAGCCGAAAAAAAAGAACAGCGCGGCGGACACCGCTATCCCCGCGAATCCCGCCGCCCCGTGCGCGCCGAAAAACCGCATTATCTCCTGCCCGGACGCAAACCCCGCGCCCACTACGGCGCTGATATAAGCGCAGGCAATGCGCAAAGCGCCAAATGGCCTGCTCAACGTCTCCACGCTCCCATATATATCTCAGAAGAATATATGCGGTTCGGGCGAAATACTGAACGCCGGTGGCGCAAAAGACTTGCGTCATCATATTATGGAGTATAAAAAAAGGGAGGTAACGCCGATGCCGGCACAGGACACGTACATACTCGATTCGCTGGAGCTAAATCTGTTCTTTCTGCGTATCATGAAAGAGCACGCTTTGTTTTTGCAGCTTAATTTCACTCCGAAGGATAAGCCGTTCGCGGACGCGGCGCAAAACTTAAGGACGCGGCTCGACGGGCTGCTGCGCCGGACGATAGCCATGGCGAAAGGGCATATAAGCCCCGTTGTAATGTCGTCGGGGGAGCTGTTCACGAGGTATACCGAGGAAGCGGAACGCCAGACGCAGTATTTTACCGGCGTTCCGGTAGAAGTCTCGCTTACCGTCGAGGAGTACGACGCGGGAGGGGATGCGGCGCCTCCGGAGACGATGCTGCCTTCGGCGGACGATCTGAACAATAACGCGGCGGAGCTTACGGAGGAGCTTTTGCGGCTCAAGCGCAGCGTATTTGAAAACGTTACGGCCTGCGGCATGTTCACCGGGCTCTACCCGCTTCAGATCAGCCACGTAATGCGGGAAGCGGAGGAGTATTTGTCGCTTCTCGAAAAACTGAGGATGAGGAGGCTTGATTTGGGGCCGGAGGAGCTCGCCGCCGGCGAAGCGTTCTGGAACGACATAATGCGCGAACACGCGGAATTCATCGACGGTTCCCTCGACCCGACCGAAAAAGCGCAAAAAGCCAAAGCCGAAGCGTTCGCGGCGGAGTTCGAAAGGCTGACGCGGCAGGCGCAGGCCGCTAAAAACGCGCTCCGCGGCCTTCCGGATGTTACGGGCAGGAGCCTTGCCGCCACGCGGCGCATAAGCGATTTCAAGGCGCAGTGCGCGCAAGGCATACTGTCATGCGGGATAAGGTCGGTAATAATCCCGCTGCTGGCCGACCATGTCCTGAGGGAAGCGAATTTTTACCTCAGGATATTGAAGGAAACCATGGACTGATAAAAATGCTCGTCACGCCGTCCCGCGCTCGCGGTACGGAGCGCTTTTTCCGTGCTTATCGCGGCAGGGCGCGCAAAGACCGTGATTTTTGCAATTAATCTTCGGATACGGGCAGTCTTCTCTGCGCCCGTCCGCAGGGGACTGCGTTTTTTCTTCTCTTTTTTGCCTTGTCCCAAAAAAAATACGGAGGGCTTTTACCCCCCGTCATTATGCGCAAAAGGTCATTCGGTTTTAAAAGGAATCCCGTTCCATATGCAAAGCCTGTGGGCGGCGAACCTTCCCGCGGCGGCCGCTCCGGGCAGTCCTCCGGGCGGCATCGTCCACATTCCCGCCATTATGAAGTTCTCAAGTCCGGGCAGAACGCCGTTGAAATACCTCGGGACTTCTTTTTCTCCGCAAGTCCATGTCATCCACGCTCCGCGCCACGCGTTGCAATAACGCTCATAGGTCATCGGGGTGACGACGTCGGTGACTTCGACCTTCCCTTCGGCCTCGGGATAACGCCTGACGAGAGCGGCGACGGCGTCCTCCTCGAGTCTTTTCTTTTCGGCGGCGTACTTCTCTTTATCGGGATATATGGAATTCCAAAAATCGTAATCGGCGCCGTAAAAACTTACGAAAACGGATTTGCCCGCGGGCGCCATGCTCCTGTCGTAGCCGTAATTAAGCAGCGTGACATGCTCGGAAACGACGCCGCTTAACGAAACGGGCTTGCCGCGCCGCATATCCACTCCGCGGCAGTCGAACGGGATGTCCGCGTCGACGCCCATGAATACAAGCGCGCTTGTGACGGGCGGGTACTCCTTCGGATTGCCGAAAAGCTTCTTGTACAGAGGAGGAGTGTACCTGTCGCCGAGCATGTTTTTTAACGTCGCGTACCCGTCGGCGCACGAGACGACGTAATCCGAGAGTATCTCTTTGCCGTTTTTTAGTTTTACTCCAACCGCTTTCGCGTTTTCAACGAGAACCTCGTCCACCGCGGAGCCGTAGAATATCTTGCCGCCAGAGTCCAAAAACCTTTTTTCCATCCGTGACGCAAGCGCGCGCGAGCCGCCCAAGGGGTATCCGCAGTCGCCCGCGTTCATGCCCGCGAGCGTGGAAACGAACGCCATCGCGGTATATTCGCCGTCAAAAATCGCGAGCAGCGCCCTTTTCAGCAAAGGGCTTTTAAAGAGGCCCGCCAAATCTTTTACCTTCATCTTTCCGTATTCCGACATTTTTTTTATTCCGGCGAAATTCTTCGCGGCGAATCTTATCCCGTCGCCCGCGGTCATCATGTCCATCGGCTTGTCGATCGGCATATTTAAATCGCCTAACGCTCTTATCGCGCCGCAAAGCCTTTTTATCTGCCGCTTGTCCTCGGGGGCGATTTCTGTCAAATGCTTCTCGAGCCTGCCGGCGTCGGTATAGAAAGTTACTGACGCGCCTTCCTCTTCATACCTTACGTAGATATCGTGGTTTATGAACTTCACCGTGTCGTCGATCGCTCCGGTGTCTCTCCAAATCTTGTGGAAAGACGTGCCGGGTTTTGAACCCACAAGCCAGTGTATGCAACCGTCGAAATGGTACCCTTTCCTGTCCCAGCCCGTGCATTCCCCGCCGGGGCCCGTGTGAGCCTCGTAGATCTCGGTATCGAACCCGTTTTTCGCGGCATATATGCCGCATGTCAGGCCGGCTATGCCCGCGCCGACGATGATCGCCTTTTTCATTCTTATGACCTCCGTTAGATATAAAAATTTATTTCTTTACCATGTTAACGAGTATCTCCGGGTCGGGCGTCTTAAAATCCCGCGCGGAGAGCTTATACAACGCGAGCCCCAAAAGGGCCGCGAAAAACGTATACGCCATGCCGACGGCGTCTCCATCCCTGATTTCGCCGGACCGCTGTCCGGCCGAAAGTATGCGCGCCATCGCCTGGACGGACACCGCGGACGAGCCTAAAAGCTCCTTATATTCCGCGGCCGCGTTTTCCATTACCGACGCGTGGGCCACAATAAGAAAATAGTACGCGGAGTCTTTGAAGTTTTCTATGCTTTCGAGGATATGCTTCGCGGCCTGGCGGACTTTCTCGACGGGGGGGAGAGGCGCGGCTTCGATGTCGATAAGAGTCTGCGTCGAAGTGTGCATCGCGCGCTTTAAAAGTGCGTGAAATATCTCCTCCTTCGATTTGAAATAATGGTATACGAGGCCGTGGCTTAAGCCCGCGCGCGCGGCGATGTCGCCTATCTTCGTCGCGGCGAAGCCGCGGCTCGCGAACGCCCGCAAAGCGGCGGATAAGATCTGCTCCCTGCGCTCGTCCTTGACAGCTTCGTTTTGTTCTTCGTTCCTCGGGCTCATTTTTCGCTCCTTATGACTGACTAATCAGTCAATCATAAAATACCACGCGTTGACTCGTAAGTCAATACAAAAATAAAAAAATAAAAAGCTTCCGCGCCGGCATAGATAACATGCTTTACGATAAAGCGCGAAAGCCTTATTGCCGCGGCTGGTTACGCGGTAGCTTTTTTGATCCGCCGCAGCGCCCAGAAGAACGAAAGAAATACCAGCGCAAACAGGATCGCGAACGCTTGCCAAACGGCCGGGCTCGATAAGTCGCCGTTGAATATAGCGCGGGACGCGTCGACCGCGTATTTGAGCGGATTGAAATCGCTCAGGTTCCGGAGCCACAGCGGAGCAAGCGTAAGAGGCAGCAGGACTCCGGAAAGAAGCAGTATCGGTTGAGAGAAAAAATTCAATATAGGCCCGAGAGCGTCTTCGGAGCGCACGGCGAGAGCAAGCGCGTACGAGGCGGGGGAGATGCAAAACCCGACGAGCGCCATCATGAGCAGCATGAGCCCCACGCCCGGCGCGGTTACCGAAAGCCCTAACGGCAGCGCGAGAAAAATGACGATAAGCGTTTGCATCATAAGCGTCGTGACGTCCCGGATCACCAGCCCTAAAAGCAGCGATACTCTGCTCGCCGTGGTTACGCGAAGGCGTTCCACTACCCCCGAACGGAGATAATCGATCATCGTATACCCAACGAACATCACGCTGAAAAGGCTTACCATTACGATTAGGCCCGGGGTAAAAAGGTTTATCGCGCCTGCGCCGCCCGAAACGCCGGTTATGTTCGTAAGCAGCGGAGCGAACAGGTAAAGGTAGCATACCGGCTGGAACAGCGCCGCGAGCATCCAGAACGGGTTTCGGAGAAGCATTTTTTCATAATGAATGAACAACACCCAAGTATCTTTTAAAGCTTTCATTGAAAATCCTCCTTTTGAGCGCCGTTCGTAATCGCATGGCCGGTTTTCTTAAGGAACACCTCGTCGAGCGAGGGTTTCGCAAGCTCGGCCGACCTTATCGTGACGCCGTTGCCGACAAGGAGCGGCAGTATTTCGGGAAGCGCTTTCTCGCCGTTTTCGACATACAGCTTGACGCAATCGCGCGTCATCTGCATTTCCTTGATACCGGAAAGCGAATTCAGGAGTTCCGTTGCCCGTTCGAAATGAACGGCTTCCATGCCGATGCTGATTATATCGCCCGCTATCTGGCGTTTCAAATCGGCGGGCGTCCCTTCCGCCGCGACGGCGCCGTTGTCCATGATGCATATCCTGTCGCAAAGCGCGTCGGCTTCGTCGAGGTAGTGCGTGGTGAGGAAAACCGTTATCCCGCCCGCCCGCAGGTCCCGTATTACGTTCCAGAACGCCGCCCGAGACTTAGGGTCGAGCCCGGTAGTAGGCTCGTCGAGAAATAAAAGCTCCGGGTTATGCATCACTCCCAAGCCGAGATCAACATGGCGGCGCTGCCCGCCCGAATACGTCTGTATCTTGCGCCGGCAGTAATCCCGCATTCCGAACGCCTCGACGAGCCTTTCGGCGTTTTCCACGGCGGCTCGTTTGGAAAGGCCGTACAGCCTGCCCTGAAGCACGAGGTTCTCGAAGCCTGTCGCGAACTCGTAGCAGCCTCCCTTCTGGCTAACGTAGCCTATCTTCGCGCGTATTTGCCGCGCCTTTGACAGCTCGCAGCCCGCGACGTACGCCTTGCCCGAAGTCGGGGGCAAAAGCGTAGTCAGCATTCTCATGGTGGTCGTCTTGCCGGCTCCGTTAGGGCCTATGAAGCCGTATATCTCGCCCCGGCGGACCGTGATGCTGACGCCTTTTACGGCTTCGACGGCGCTGTTTTTGTTTTTGAACGTTTTGCTCAGCGCGTTTGTAACTATCATGTCCATATCATGCCTATATCTTTCTGTGTTCCGCGACCTTGGCTCCGCCGGTCTCGCGGTACGCGCCGGTGTACTCGACAAGCCCGATATCGCAGCCGTTTCCGATCGTTACGTTATTGCCGCGGACGACCTTCGCCGTCGTGTTTTCCAACGTTATCTCGTCGCCCTCGATCGTCTCCGCCTCGAGGGAAGGGTAGTGGGCGCCCAAAGAGAATATCGACGCCAATACGCCGAGACCGCTCTTTCCGACGCCGACGGTTATCTTTCCGCCTCCTATTTCCCGCGCCTGGCTCTTGTGCCAGTAAAGGCGGACGTCGACGGTGTCGGCGGTAAGCAGCCCGCCAATTTCAAAAATCCCCTGCGCTTCGAATTCCTCCGCGCTGCAGCCGCCTTCGACCTTTATCGATCCGGTTACCCTGACCGTACTCGCGTTAAGGCTTTCCCTTAAGTCCGCCGAGCCGGACACGGTTACGTTGCCGCCCTTGACTGCCGAATGAAACGTCGCGCTTCCGTTTACCTTGAGCTCGTTCGTTTTGAGTTCGCCTACGACGTGGCCGGAACCGTTGATCTTGAACGTCTTGCTCTCGACCTTTCCGGAGGCCTCGCCGGAGCCGTGCACGACGAACTCGTTGCAGTCGACGTCTCCCGATATCCTTCCCGAGCCGTTGATTCTTACGGAATCGTACGCCCCTCCCGATGCGCTTCCCGAACCGTTTATCCTCAGATCCGGACGCTTGTTATTGTTTGCGCTCATTTTACAATCTCCTTAAAAAATTATATTAGTTTTAATTTCAATTCTTCGATAACCGACGGTATGTTAATTTTAGCGATCACGCGAAACCCGCTGTCGGCGCATATATCGCAGGGCGGCGACGTCATGAAGCAGAAAAAAACGCCTAACTTTCTCGCGAGTATAAGGTCGCATGCGCTTCCGTGAAAACGTATCAGCCCCTCCTTGAGAAGCTCCGCCATCGTCCGGCCTTCGGGGAGGCTTAAGTCCCCCGAAGTTATATGTCTGCTCAGCAGGTATACGCAAAGTATGTCGTTTATGCCGAACTCCTGCCCGGCTCCCGAAAGTTCTGCGTACATATCTACAATGTCCGGCAGCGCTATCCCGCGGCGAAGGACCTCGTCCCTGTCGAGGCTCAAGCTCCCGCAGTCGGGCGAGAACATGTCCGCGAGGTCGTCGAGAGACGCGTCCTCCTTCATGCTCAGTATCTTTTCGATGCGCGAGAGCACCCTCGCTTTCGGAAAAAACGTTTCCTGGCCGGTGAAAGTCGATTTTCTTATAAACCATTCGTCGGGTATGAGCGACTTGCGCTTCCAGCGGTAAAGCTGTCCGTACGATATGCCGGTAAGCTCTAAAAGTTCCTTCTTCGAGATCAATTCCTCGTCCATATCACACCTCCGAAAAACAGCGTAACATAACACTGTTACGTTGTCAACAGAAAAATAAAAAAATTCGCGCCATAAATTATCGCGCGATAAAATTCTTCGATTAACGTCAGGTCTTTATCCTGAAAGAGAGCGCGAGATTTGTGACGGCGATGAGCGACGCGCAGACGAAAACGATCTGATAGCCCAAGGCTTCCCAGAGCAGGCCTCCGAATACCGGGATGGTCATGGAAACCGCATGGTCGAGGCTCACGCCGGTGGAGAGGGTGGGTATGACCTCGTTTGCGTCGTCGGCGATCTTCCTTACATACGTAGATCTCGCCATCTCGACCGCGGTTACCGAATTATCCAATATGTAACACCCGGCGGTAACGGCGACGGCTACCCCGACGGGGAAGATGTCGGCCGAAAACGCGTACCCCATGCAGAGGATGATAAGAAGGACCGCCTCCGCGGAAAGCACGGCGCGCTCTCCGAGCCTGTCGATGGCTTTGCCGACCACCGTCCTCGTTCCGATGCTCAAGGCCGCGATTATGAGCCCGAAGACGGCGAAGTACGGCGTATCGAGGCCGTACACTTTTATAAGCACCCACGGGGCGAACGTAAGGAATATCTGTTTTCTCGCGCCGTTCACGATGCTCAGGGCATAAAACAGCGAATATTTCTTCCTGAACACGAAACGGCGTTTAACATCCGGCTTCTGGGGCTTCATTCTGAAAAGTATCGCGGCCGCAAGGAAGTAGCACACCGCCGCCGCCGAAAAAGCGGCGGAGAAAGAAAGGTTGAGGAATCCGAACCCGAGCCATACGATTATATACCCGATTATGGTGGCGGCAAGGCTGTACGCGTTGTAAAGCGCGAGCCTCGCGCCGTAATTCTCCCTTTTCGACAGATTCATGCCGATGCCGGGCACGAGGGGCATGAATATATGGGTACCGAGGTTGAGGATCACCATCCAGACGAGCATCGCTCCGAAACCGGGGGAGAGAAGTCCGAGCCCCGCCATGCCTGCGGCGGAAAAGAGCATGGAAAGGGCGGCAAGGCGAGTGCTTCCCAGGAATGACAGCCCCGCGAATATGAACATCAATAGAAGCCCCGGAAGCTCGCGCGGTATCTCCACGACGCCTCTTGCGACCTCGGACAAATGGTATACGTCGTTTAAAAAGTTGTTGAATATGGAAGCGTTTATGCCGCCCGCGACGCCCGCGACAAACCCCGCCAAAACGAGCAGCGTGAACTCGCGGTCGGCAACAAGCGCGTTCCTAAGCGTTTTTTTGGGGTCAAACAGCGCGTTTAGTTTTTTCAAAAGCCCGTCGGGAAATTTCATTTATAAGCCCGCCTGTTCGCGTATGTATACCGGATAATATTATCATACAAAAAACCATAATAAAACGGCGGATCATCGGAAAAACATTACAAATCCGCGGGGCGATAATCGGCCGGCGATCCGGTTAAAATATCTTTAAGGATCAAGAAAGGCGGTGAACGTTTTGGAGGCTCACAAGATACCGGTAAGATGCAGCGTGGAAAACTGCCATTACAACAAGGATAATCTCTGCCGCGCGCGCTCGATCGAAATTAGCGCCATGGGCGACGGCAGGGCGGATACGAGCGACGGTACCTGCTGCGACACGTTTATAAACAGGACATGAAATAGGGGGGGTGTCCAAAAAGCGGCGAAGAACCGCTTTTTTATTTCTTAAATATAAACCGGTGAATTGGTATTCCGATAATAGCGAAGCGCCGCCCCGTCTGCGCTCCGACGTTGAGGGATCCCTCCCTGTTATAACGCGGGAGAAGGAATCATATGACCGCGCCGTGGCGTTATGCGCCCTTTTTCTTTTCGCCGCATTTGTCCGCGATAGGGCATCCCGCGCATTGGCCGCCGTATTGGCAGCCTCCGGCGCCTTTTTTCTTCCTGCGGCGCATGTACAGGATGACGGCCCCCACGGCGGCGGCTATCGCCGCGAGAAGGATAATATCGACGATATTCATGGTTTCTCCTTTGTCAAAGCCCCAATACGCGCCCCGTTTGATATACCGTAAAAGCTATTATCCACGCTGTCCCGGTCTGATACAGTATGGCCGCAAGCGCGCCTTTTGCGCCTATCTCGCGCTTCGCCGCGGCGAGCGCCGCGACGCAGGGCATATAAAGAAGCGTAAAGCAAAGGAATGCGTAAGCGGAAAGGGGGGTGAACAGGGAAGCGAGCGCGGAAGCGTCCGCCGAGCCGAGAAGGACGGAGAACGTGCTTATCACCGCTTCCTTGGCGCTCACGCCGGACAGCAGCGCGGTCGAAGCGCGCCAGTCGCCAAAGCCCAAGGGGTAAAATACCGGCGCGACAAACGACCCTATCGACGCGAGTATGCTCGCCCGGCTGTCGCTTACCATGTTGAACGACCAGTCGAAGCTTTGCAGGAACCATATTACGATCGACGCGACGAATATTATCGTAAACGCGCGGCGCACGAACCCCTTGCAGTTCTCCCACATGTTTTTAAGCACGTTTTTGGGCGACGGGAACCTGTACGCCGGAAGCTCTATCATGAACGGCGCGGGGTTGCCCCGGAAAGCCGTTTTGTTCAGTATAAGGCCGGAAACCGCGGCTATTATTATGCCTAATACGTAAAGCGATATCATCACATACGCCTGTCCGCCTCCGAAGAAGGCCGCCGTAAAAACGGCGTATACGGGCAGCTTCGCGCTGCACGACATGAACGGCGTGAGAAAAACGGTCAGCTTCCTGTCGCGCTCGCCGGGGAGCGTGCGCGTCGCCATGATTGCGGGCACGCTGCAACCGAAGCCTATCAGCATAGGCACGAACGAGCGCCCCGAAAGGCCGATCTTTCTAAGAAGCTTGTCCATAACGAAGGCGACTCTTGCCATATATCCCGTGTCCTCGAGAATCGAAAGCATGAAGAACAGCAGCAGCAGCGTCGGCAGGAACGACAGCACGCTGCCGATGCCCGTAAGGATCCCTCCCGTAACGAGCGA
>Ga0078972_1004063_pt1 | contig 41587 bp, 32 predicted proteins | sample YelNatPaOPGAMG01_FD_67568 | JGI IMG/M metagenome (GOLD analysis project Ga0078972, IMG submission 67568) | Hot spring thermophilic microbial communities from Obsidian Pool, Yellowstone National Park, USA - OP-RAMG-01 (SPADES assembly) (version 2) | ecosystem: Environmental > Aquatic > Thermal...
AAGGACTTTTATTCGGAAATAAAATTGATTTGAACGAGGCTGAAATTGATGACCTCATGGCAATACCCGGCATAGGATATGAAACCGCAAATGAAATTGTTCAGTTGAGGGAGAAAAAAGGAGGCTTCAAAAACCTTGAGGAACTCCTTGAGGTTCGCGGGATAGGAAAAAAGAAACTGGAAAGAATAAGGAATTTTGTTTTTGTTGTTAGATAGTCGGACCATATGGTAATAACACTATTATGAAGAATATGGAAAATCTGGAAATCTCATTCACCCTTTTTTACTCACAGGCCTCTGCGGGATGGGTTGCGAGCGGGTAACCGAGCGTCCTTACCCTGCACATGTTCTCGTGAAGGGCTCTTGAGACATCCATAAGGTATATCAAGCTTCCACCAACTCCTGAGCTTCCAAATCCAATTTCTATAAGGGATGTTGTGGTTCCTGGGGCGGTGATTATTGTGTAGAATTTCAACTGACCACCTGAATATGTTGGAGACTGAACAGGGGGAAGAGGTGGGGCTGAACCAATGAGTATTGCCCTCGTTGCACCGAGTGCGCTGAATACCTCCTTACACTTTGATTCCTCTGAACCTGTGAAGAAGTTTGCCTGATAGAACCATCCCTCTCCAGCACCTGCAGTTGAGCAGGGATTTGAAGACGCTCCGCAGTTTGGCTTGAATGTTGACCATGTGACACATCCCTCTTTTAAAACATCCTCAAGTTTTAGCATTGGGATGGATGCGGATGTTCCAACTATCTCGTCCTGTTGATGCTCATACCTCCATCCCTTTCTGTATTTATCAGATGATGTCTCGTTATTATTTGCATTGAGAAGGTCTGAATCTGTAAACCTTGAAGAGTCGTGATTTCCCATATCCCATATCCAATCAGCAGGAACCCTTACTGAATAGAAGGCAGGGAGTTTCTGGGAAAGAGGATTGTTGATTGTTATCCCTTCTGTTTCTGTTGGGGTGGCTTCCGTGCAGGAGATGTAATCCCCATTTACTGAGCATGTTAAGGCTTCATTCTTTGCGGGTGTTAAATTCGCACAGGAAGATATGTTCACATTCACATAGTCATTTATTGTGCAGGAATTCCCTGTATTCTCTGAAAGCGACCATGAATCCGCTGTGATTTGAGATGTATTTGATACATTCTGTGAGGCAGTGAAGTTGTCAGATGTCCTCTCATAAGTATTCATAGATACCGAACATCCCTCCCTTCTGCACGGTCTCAGGTTATATGTTGTGCAGTCAGAGCCTGTGCATTTATACATTCCCTTTCTATCCCCAGTTCCCATCATCACAGCCCATACATAGGGATGAAGTGGAGACAGGGCAGGAATCACGAAGAACGGGTTTTTGTCCTTTAAGAGGGTTGATTCCTTTTTCTCCTCAAATACCCTGTATCCGAACCAGTTAGATGGTCCTGGCTCCCTTAAGTTGAACATCCATATCTGACCACCTGCATCACCTGCGAACATGAGGTCAAAGAGAGGGAGTTTCTGCTTGTTTGAATCCTGCTCACCGAAGAACCATGAATGGGATGCAAATCCGGGGCTTGCAGGGAAACTGAACCTCATATATCTTCTTGAATCCGTTGCATTCGGGTCAAAGTGATAATCCCAGATTTTCTCACCATTATATGCATCAACTATGAATACACCTCTTCCCCTCATATCCATATCATCAAATCCTCCATTGAGTCCGACAACATATTTCTCCTTCCATCTTAAGGGTTGAGAGGAGTCTTCAATTTTTACAGGACCTATTGATGGTGGATTTGGTAGATGGTCTGACCATGTCTGACCCATCCAGTTTCCTGCAGGGTCATCAGGCTGAGGGAATATCCACAGGAATTGGGGATTCTCAACATCTGTTATGTCAAGGGCTGAGAAGTGAACCCCTCCTTCCCTTTCTCCAACGATTGCAACTGTCCTGTATTCATTCCATTCCTTCTTATAATTCTCATTCAAATCAACCCATACATCCCTCACCATAGGTGTTGCATCAACAAACAGATGGTGGTCAAATAGTGCCTTCTTCAGTTTTGGAAGTAAATCCGGTGGAATGAATGCCCATAGCTCCTCACCAGTTCCCTCATCATATTGACATATCGCAGTGTTCACATCGCATGACTTGTAATCTCCTGAATGAAATGCATGAAGCATTCCATCGTTTGCACCGACGAGGACAATCCTTTTTCTTTTGAAGTATGTCAGGACGAACTTGTTGTATGCATGATAGCCACCTCCGTGAAGGGCTAAAAGGTTCTTCTCCTCATCGGATAAAGTATCATATTCATCGGGGTAGAATTCAAGCGGAGCCATTCCGCTTCCATCTTTCATGTAGAACAGGGACATTATGCAGTTTGGATATGCATACTGGGCTCCATAGGAACTGCATGGTCTCGGAAGGACTGGTGGACCGACCTCAATTGGGTTTGAGTGCATTATATCACCGAGAAGCCATGGTCTTGGCTCATCCCTGTTACCGTCTGAATCATAATCAAATACATCCCATCCCCTTATGAACGATATTATTACATCTGCGCACTCAACGGGATTTGTTATTGTCCTGTTAGACCTTGTCCCGATATCCGAGCAGTTTGCAGGGTAATCAGGAACAAGGTATGGTGCTAACAACTCAACATTATAATCATTGAACTCTATAGTTCCATCATTTCTATCAATTCTTCCATCCCCATTTGTATCAATCGCTGTGTATATCTTTCTCTGGTCAATAGGTTTTTCAAGCATCTTCTGACCGCCATCCCAGTATGGGACTGCAGGATTGTTTGTTCCTTTCTTCACATAGTTTCCTTCATCATCCTCCTCTATTATGGAGTTATCTTTATCAACAAGGAATGTATCCTCCTTGTCTCCATCGTTATTTAGGTCAGTATCAGCAATTTCCTCTGAGTAAAGGGCAAACTTATATAAATGACCCTCCCATATAGGCATCTTTGATGGCTTGAACCTTCCAACAATAACACCCCCTGCTGATGATGTCCTTATCTTCGGAACAACTGCTGTTGTGAATGCAGATGTCCTTCTTAATATGTCAAGGAGGACATCCTTTATTGCCTTTGTTAGTTCATCAAAGTTGTTTGCCTCTATGAATAAACCATTCCCATTCCTTGCAGTTGCCTCAAGGAGTGGTTTTCCATCTGGTGTAGCAAACCCAATTGTGTATGTAACAACATTCTGAACACCATCCCTGTCGGGTCTCAAATCATTATTGTATAAAAGGTATGCTATATCGTCAAGGCACATCATTTTTGAAGCCTCTGATGATGCACTATACCCATCATCAAATGTAGTATCACGAACAGGGTCTGCATTCATAACATCCTTATTGGCACCCCATGGTGAGCCTGCTGGGGTATAATAGGGAATGAAGTTGTTGCAGTCCTGCGTTGGTAATCCATCTGTTACTATCACAACGAAGCTCTTTATACACGGGAAATCCTCACAGAAAGGGTCCTGGTTTTGAGAGCAGTCTGTGTCAAAGTTGTTATTGTCCTTTACAGCAGATGAACCAAGAAGGGAAGACCAGTTGTTCTTACAGGCATACAGGTTTCCTATATTGAAGAGGGCTTCTGCAAGCGGGGTATTGCAGTTGAAATCATCTCTATGAAGGTTGTTAACAATTGCATTCTGAATAGCGTTTCTGTTGCTATCAAACTGGCTTTGATTATCAAGCATATTGCAGGGGGGATTGAGACCATCCCATACAATTTTCCTTGCACCATAGCCATAATAAGCCTGGGTTTCATCAAACCTGTACAGGTTCATTCTAATTCTTCTTGTTTCCTCGTAGTTCAAAAGTTCATATATAGCCCTTCTCGCAGCAATGAATTTCGGAGGGTAAAGGTTAAGGGCTGAACCTTTAAAGTAATAATATGCTCCATCGTAGTAATATCCATAGTTTTCAAGGTAATACTGGCATGGATTCGGTGCCTGAACGCACTGCCCCTGGGTTCCTGAATGACAGCTATTTTTGCAGTCTGATTCTTTATAGCACGTGCTGTTAAGGGAGCATCTGTATCTCTTAGAGGAGGGACATGACGAGCTCCATGTGCAGGTTCCTACATTCTGCCAGCAGTTCTGCTGGCATTCCCCAAGGCTTGGGTATGTCCTTTCATCATTTGGTCCACCGGAGTTCGTGCACTTATAACCACTACCTGTCCCACATACATCGGCCACAGTTCCCACATAGTTGAAATATAAATCACAACCCGAACCCTCTCTTTTGTATACGAGGTCATTTCTATAACATGGGTCATTTTGATTTGGGTTTACACCCGGTTCCTTACATTGAGGGAATACAGGGTCCGGGTTTGCTGTAGGAGAATAACCGAGGTTTATGAAGAATGGGTCTCCATTCTTATTATAAAATGGACATGAGCAGTCATCATAAGATGAGCACTGGCCTAGATGGCAGTTCCCCTCGCACGGAAGTGCCCTCATTGAACCGGATGTATCAAGCAGCCATACTATATTCGGTATAGATGCCTTAAAATATATCGTATCAAAGTCACCACCCATTGGAGGATGGATTAAGGCATCTCCTATCGTTCTTGAATAGAGTTCACATACCGGGGCAGGAGGTGGAGCACCCGCCTTTGTTACAAAGGTTATGAAGACCGCAAAGAAAATCAAAAACTTTATTCTCTTCATCCTTTCACCCCCTTAAAACATTGATAAAAATCTAAAAATAAAGTTTATCTCCTGCTCATTCCCATTATTATCCCGGCAGAGGACAACCATTGAGTATGGCGTCCCTGCTGCACCACCACCTATGTTTCCAATCCAGTTTGTGACAATCGCTAATGCTGATGTCGCCTTTGAGCCCTCAACATCTCCGCTTCTTATCTCTCCTATGTATGAAATCTCTGATGGTGATTCCTGACCATAATGGGCAGTCTTTATTATGAGGTTCGGATTTTCTGTTATGGTGGTATCAGAAAGGGATACGCTTGTCGGTGCAACTGCCTGAAGCCGCGCTGATACATAGTTTATTGATGATATTGCGCATTCAAGGAGCCTGTTCTGGTCTGTGAATGGAACGAGCTCCCTCAGCTCCCTTGTTGCCTGGTTAACCCCTGATATACCGAGAATTGTGAGTATAACAAGGGTAACCAGTGCAATTATGAGTGCAATTCCCCTTTCATTTCTCATCTTCTCACCTCCTACGGGCTCTGAACCGCCCCAAACTGGGCGGTTGAGAGCATATTTGGCAAATAAATTGTTGTCGGGAAAACGATTCTCCTGTATGCGTAGTTTTTTCTTGCTGTTTCATCAGTTATTCCCTCCCTGTTCTCAATTGAATTTGCGAGGGATGGCTTGTCCTCACCGATTATTGTCGGGTCAGGATATGGTGTTCTCACAGCAATTGTTATTCTCAATGCAACTATGTTTGCTGGATTTGTGTTCATCCTGCACGGGTCATCCTGTGGAAGGAAGTAATACTTCCTTTCATCAAAGTATGTTGCAGGGCAGTTATTAAAATCAGAGGGATTCGGCGTTTCAACCGTTCCAGGTGTCCCTCCAATGACATTTCCATTTCTTAATATGTATGCAACCTGCATGTCCTCAACATCAGAGGCAATTGGTAGGGGGACGGTATGACCTGTGGTCGGGTCAATCGTTCCATCATCAAGCATAAGGAATGGTGTGCCTCCCTCTGTATGGATGTAGATTCTATAAAGCCTTACAGGAAATACCCATGGTCCTGATGGAAAAATTCCATTTCCACTTGAATAGCAAGAATTGTTGAACGGAACCACTGAATTTCCAAGGAATGAATCCCCTGCTCGCCCGATGTTTGTAAGAACCCTTGATGTGTGAGGTGTGATTGTTATTCTTTTATCTCCTGTCTGATTAACACTTCCAACAACTACATAGTTGTAAATACCCGCTGAGCCATCGCACATGAATAGAAGTATTGAGCCAACTTTTATGTTTGGAATTGTTATGTTCTCTGGAAATTCAATATCAGCAGAATTGAGGACACCCGTAGTTGGGTCTGCATTAAGGCTAACAGCCCTTCCCCATGTCAGTGGATTCGGGTCCCTCATAAGAAAGGCAATCTCATCAGGTGCATCCTTTCTATCCCTGCAGTCAGGAGGCGCAGGAGCGCCATTGCATGTATCTGAATTCACAAATCCGCCTGAACAGCAGTAGTATGAGAAGTCAAATACAATTGGTGGGTCAACGCCAAATCCAGCCCTCCTTATCAAACCCGTTATTGTCTGGATAATTCTTCTTGCATTCTGCTGTGCGGTAACGACATCTGACTGAACAGCATAACTCCTCTGCTGAAGCATTGCTATTCCATAAACAGAAGCAACCACCATACCTAAAACTGCGAGGGAGACAAGAATTTCAACAAGTGTTAATCCCCTTTCCTTCATCTTTTCCTCACATCAATGGAAGGGATGTCGTTACCATTGTTGAACCGGGAAATCCTGACGCAGTTGTGAAGACGACAAAAACCACAATGATTTTCGTATCATTTATACCATCACCATTCATATCCCTGTCCCACACATTCCAGAACCTCCTGAAAAATGGGTTTGTCCCATCCTGACTGCATAAAATCCCCTTGAAACTATCTGAACATGGAATAATGCCATTATACCCTGCTAAAAGCTCATCCTCATTATGTTCTGCAGATGGATTTGATGGGTCAAAGTTTGTTATAGCAGTTGGGTCGTTATTGCTCGGGGCTGTATCCATTAATCTTGTATCATTCAAGCTCCATGTCTTCATCTGATTTATCAGGTCTTCAGCAAGCATCATTGCAGATGGAAGGTCTGAACCGCTTGCATTCATCCTCAGTGTTGCTATGTTGAGATTTAAGAGTGCTATGAGACCGAAGGCAAGGACGCCCATTGAGACAAGGATTTCAAGAAGTGTCAATCCCCTTTCCTTCATTCCTACCTCCATTGCCCATTATTTAATGAATATGCCCTGGTAAATCCTGTGAACCTTGATATTGCAATTGCATACCCATCAGGTGCAGGAAAACATCCCTCTCTATCATACTTTTGCTCAAGCCCAATAGTAATTATGGCTGTATCCTGCTGAACAGGGGCGAATCCAGCGCTTCCATCGTTGAAAAATACAATTGCTCCTCTTCCGTTCTGACATATATTGCAATTCCATGATGGAGCAACCTGGAATGGAAATGGAAGGGGATTTCCCATGTCATCCCTGAACCTCAAAATCACTCCCTCAGGAAACCTTCCATTGGTCCCAAATGTGGGAAGGTCCTCAATTGTATCTCCTGAACCGAGAATGGTTTCGGGATGACGCGGGTCAAAGGTTGTTATGAGGTTTTTTATCTCACCACCAACATCCCTTATAAGGAACAAAAAGCTGGGTCCATCTGCTTCGGGCTGTGCAATAACCACAAGAACCTCCTGATACTCTGCTGTTGACCTCATTGCTGTTGCCCTTGCGATGTTTATCGCACCCTGAATCTCAGATGCTGCGGTTGAAAGCCTTGAACAGGGGCTCACAAATGTTATGTTTGCCACAACAATACCAGCAACTATCCCTATGATTGCGAGGACAACAATGAGCTCAACTAATGTGAAGCCTCTTTCCTTCATCACCTTTTAATTATGCATTTTTTATGCCAGATAAAATCATTAAAATCTCCCTCATTTTTGTGAAAATTTTACCATAACTGTGAAAATTTTTCAACATCCGTTCTTGAAAAGGGAAAGAAAATGGGTTATTATTATAAAAATTCAATGAAGAAATATGGTTTTGAAACTTATAGAAGATTGATTGAAAGGTTCATAAAAGAAATCAAAGAATCCTGCGGAGATAACTTTCTTTCTCTTGTTCTCTTCGGTTCAGTTGCAAGGGGGGAGGCAGGAGAAAACAGCGATATAGACATACTGGTGTTAATGGAAGTGAAAGGTGAGGGAATAGAGAAAAAATTTACAGAAATAGGGGTGAATTCCTATGACTGGGAAGAAAACATTGAGCTCCGGAATAAAGGGATAAGGACGAAGATATACGAAATTGTAAAAACAGAAGAAGAATTAAGGGAAAATCCCCTTATACTGCTGGACATCCTTGACCACGGAATAATCCTGTATGACCCAAAGAATAGAATGAAAAATATCCTTAAAGATTTGGAAAAAAAGCTTAAAGAACTGGGCGCAGAAAAAATAATATTCAGTGATGGAAAGTGGGCATGGGATTTAAAACCCGATTGGAAAAAGGGAGAGATTGTAGAAATAAAACTATGACAAATGAAGGAAGGAGAAAATATCTTTTTAAAGTAAAGGAAATTTCCGAATACCTCTCAAAGAAAAGAGCACCTGCCTATTACGGTGAGGAATTTTATTCCAGAGAGGAAGCGGAGAATGCAAGGAGGGATGCGGAATTTGTAAAGGAATTCGCTTTTGAAATCCTGATGAGCCTTAGATGAGCTTTAGAGGTTAAAATTTTTTAATGGGTTTCAGATATCACATAATCAAAGCAGGAGCAGGGGCAGGAAAAACGAGGAAACTCGTCCTTAAATTCTTAGATGTCCTCTTCCGTCTATACAAAAACAGAAGTGAATTCTTCTTGAACAAAATACTTGCCATCACATTTACAAATGCTGCTGCAGATGAGATGAGGGACAGGGTTATAAAAATTCTAAAAAAACTTTCAATACCAGAGCTTCCCATACGCGATATGGAGGGAAAAAAAATTGAGGAGTTTGAAAATCTTTTGAAAACCTACGCTCTTACAAAATTTGATACGAGCAAAATCCTTGACTATATAATTCACAACTATTCAGACCTTGAGATAAAGACCATTGACTCATTTGTGAATTCTCTTATCCTTTCAGTCCCATTTTCTGCAGGTGTTTTTTTAACCCCCCAGATGGATATAGCAAATCCTGAGTTTTACATAAACTATGCCTGCGACCTCCTCATAAAAAAATACGGGACAGACGATAGGACACGAGAGGTGATAGATAATTTCATAGATGCGCTCCTCAATGAGAGGAACGAGAAGATATCGTGGTATGTTAAGGATGACCTTTCAAGAAAAACAAGGGAATTCAGGAGAAGCGAGATGAATCTCGCAGAGGAAATTGATTTTAATTTCTACTCTCAAATTGATTCGGTAATAAAAGATGCGACATTTTTAAAATCGGTCAAAAAGTATGCCCCCTATGTGGCTCTTTATAAAAATGTAAATGAAGAGATTGAGGTTTTGAAGAGAAAAAGGAGGGTAGTATTCATTGATGAACTAAACATGATCGCAAGAAACATAATGAAAAATGTGGCAGACCCATTGATAATTTTTGAGAAACTTGGTGAGAAAATTTTGTATTTCATGATTGACGAATTCCAGGATACAAGCAGGGTTCAATGGGAAAATCTTTTCAATTTAATAGAAAATGCCCTCTCAGAGGGAGGTGAGTTTTTCTGCGTTGGCGACTCAAAACAGGCTATATACGGATTCAGGGGAGGGGAGCCTGAACTTTTTGAAGACCTATTCTTAAAACCACCTTTCAGGAGCATTTCCGAAAGTGAGAGGAAAACCGAAAAGATAGAGGAAAACTACAGAAGCGTGAAAGAGATAATAGATTTTAACAACAGAGTTTTTAACTCCGCTAACCTGAAGAACTGGCTCCGTGAAAGTGAAAAACTGAAAGACTACATAGACGAAGATATAGTCAATAAAATCGGAATGGTTTATGATGATTCCTCGCAGAAAGTAGTAAGAAAGGATAAGGGATTTTTGTTGGTTGAAAAAATTGAGAAACAAAAGGGTGATGAAGAGGGAGAGTATGATTTATATGAAAGGATTTTAAAAAGGCTGAATGATTTCAGGGTCTTTGAAAGGTTCTCTAAATCGGATATATGCTTTCTTTTAAGAAAGACCGAAGATGTTCAGAAATGGACTTCTTTCCTTCTTTCAAAAGGTATCCCTGTTGAATCAACTATAACAACGGATGTGAGGGAGAATTTCCTGTTGAGAGAGTTAGTTGAACTCCTAAGGTTTTTTGATAGGCCATACGATAATTTTTCTTTAGCATCATTCATAACAGGAAAACTCTTTGAGAAGGTAAGCGGGATAGATTCGGAGGATTTTTACAGATGGATTGAGAAAAACAAGAAGTATAAAGCTGGACTTCTCTATCTCAGGTTTAAAGAAGAATACCGGGAACTCTGGGATATGTATTTTTCCGAGCCCTTCCGTGCTGTGGGATACCTTCCCCTTTATGATTTTTTAATAATGGTGATGAATAAATTTCGGGTGTATGACCTTTTCCCTGAAAGCACACCTTTCCTCAAGTATTTTGAAGAAATAGTGTATTCATTTGAAGGAAAGGGAATATCTACCACAGGAGAGTTTCTCAAGAAGTGGGATAAAAGGGGAGAGGATGAAGAAAGCGCCTTCATCCTCCATCTTCCCATCGTCACAGATGCAGTGAAGGTCATGACAATTCATAAGGCAAAGGGACTTCAGTTTCCAGTGGTTGTCATCCCAAAAGTCTCCCTTACATTAAACGATAAAATTTTCAAAGCGGAGTTCATGCCCCATAAGGATGAGGGCGGAATAAGGTTTTATTACTCAAAAAAAGATTTTAGAAAGGGCTGTGAAAAACTTAAAGAAGTTTATAAGAAGCACCTCTTAAAAGGACTAACCGAGGAGATAAACTGCCTTTATGTGGCAATGACGAGAGCAGAGGATGAACTTTATGCCTTCCTTTTAGAGGGGAAAGGGGCGAAAAACCTTTACATCCCACTCATTTTAGGAGAAGCCTCAGAAAAAAGGGAGGGAGAGCCTGTAGCAGTTAAGAAAAAACCCCCTGAGAAGGAAGAGGAATTACCAGCCCTGCCTCCGAGAAGGAGATGGGACCTGAAATTCGTCCGTGAAAGAAGAGGAAGCGAGGAGATTGTTGATGAAAGGAGAAAAAGGGCGATGTTGACGGGCGAAGGAATACATCTCGTCCTATCAAAAATAAAAGGGGTTTCATCTGAGGAAGAACTGGAAAGGGCTTTAAAGGAGAATTTTAAAATTCTTCAAAAAAATCCTGATTTTATTGACCTCAAAAAAGAACTTTCAGATGTTCTCCTTCCTCTCGTGGATTTTCTAAAAAGAGTGGCTTCAAAATTCTTTCTCGTTCCATCCGAGAGGGTATTTACAGAAAAGGAGGTATTAGGTTCTGACGGAAGGGTGAGGAGGATTGACAGGTTAATAGTTTTTGAAGACAGGGTGGAGGTGGTTGATTTTAAGTGGGGAGAAAAAAAGGAAAAGGAGCACCGAGCCCAGATAGAGGATTACATGGCTTTACTATCTCAGATTTATCAGGGAAAACGGGTCAGAGGTTTTTTAATCTATTTAGATTCTGAAAAGGTGGAGGAAGTGAATTGAGTATGAAGGCAGTATTTGTGCCATTTGAAGAAAATCTAATTGAAGAGGTTTCAAAGGAACTGGTCGCTGATATGAAGGGGGATGACCTCTCTCACACAGCAGTGGTGTTTCCTGGAAAGAGACCCTATTACTACCTCATATCAAGTCTTTCAAATAGGTGTAAAAAGACAATTTTTCCACCACTGATAACCTCAATGGACGAATTCATATCAAAAATACTCTTATGGAGTGGATTTGAGTTCTCCCCATTGAACGCACTGGATGGGGTTTATATCCTTTTCAAAATTTTGAAGGATAAAAACCTCCACCTTGAACTGCCAGCCCCATACAGGGAATACTTCAACAGGTTTGAGGATTTCCTTTTCTGGGGATTTGAGATACTCAGGGCAATGGAAGAGATGGATGAGGCACTGGTTGAAGAGAAAAAGGTAGAAGAGATGAAAAAGGCACTGTCAGCAGGAAGCAACTTTTCTTCACCTATTCCAGTGGAGAAAATTGCTGAGGTTGCTTTAAACCTCTTCCAGCCATTTCAGGATGAAATGGAAAAAAGAGCACTCTGGACGAGGGGATATAGATACAGAAGGGCTTCTTCACTCCCTGTATCAGAGATACTGAGAGGAAAAAGAATAGAGAAAATTATCTTCGCTGGCTTCTTTTTACTTACCCGTTCAGAAAGGGAGGTAATCAAAAGAACTGGAGAAGGTCTTGATGTAAAACTCTTCTTCCATGTCTCTGAAAGAAAAAAATGGAAGGAATTTGATGAAATTCTTAATGTTCTCGGAATAAATGATGTGGTGGAAATCCGTTCTCAAAAAGAGATACCTCTTGAAGATAAACTTTCCTTTCATCCCTCATCAAACCTTCACTTCGAACTCCTGCGTCTATCGTGCCTTTTGAAAGATGAAAAAAACTGGGATGACCTCGCTATTGTCCTTCCAAAAAGCGAATCCCTCATTCCCCTGCTCTCGGATGTGGTAAGCAGGTTTGATGTGGAATTCAATCTTTCTATGGGATATCCCCTTTTAAGAAGCCCTCTCTTTTCTCTTATGGAATCCATTCTGACCCTCCAGGAAACAAAAGATAATGACCTTTACTACATCCACTCATACCTGTCCATTATAAAGCATCCCTACATAAGGAATATCAGGATGGAAAACGGAGAGGTTATAGGAAGCCTCCTTAGAAAGATAGAAAAGGAAATTACGGAAAAGAAATTGATATTTTTCTCTTTGAAGGACATTGAAAAAATTGTGGATGCAGATGAGAGAAAAGACCTCGTCAATTTTCACGATATTTTCGTGAAGAATTTTGATAAGGTTAAGAAGTTAGAAAGTTTAAGCACTGCTTTTGAAAAGGTTATTGAGTTTCTTGTCAGAAAAAGCGATTTCCCCTCCCACCCTCTTTCCTCCGAAATCCTTGAGGGCATCACGAACTTCCTGAAAGAGATAAAGAAATCCCTGATTAAGGATGAGGAGTTTGAAATAGAGGCTTTGAAAAGGCTCTTCAGAGGTTCGGCCACAAATTACAGAATCCCTCTTCCAGGGGTTCCACTAAAAGGGGTCCAGATTATAGGAATGCTGGAAACGAGATGCCTTAATTTCAAAAAGGTTATAATTCTTGACATGAACGAAGGAGTTATACCAGGTGTCCGAAAACATGAGCCCGTGTTTTCCACCTGGATAAAGAAGAATCTCGGGCTTCCCATCTACAGAGATAATGAGCAGATATACAGATATCACTTTTTCAGATTGATAGGTTCAGCGGAAAAAGTTATGCTTTTCTACATAAAGGATGCTGATACGCCAAGAAGCAGGTTCATTGAGGAACTTATATGGGAAATAGAGAAGAAGAAGGGGAGCCTCGTTAAGGAGGATGGAATGAAAATACCCGTTCAGATATTTCTCCCAAAAAAGGTTGAAGGGGTAAAAAAGGATGAAAACACAATGGAGCTTATTGGCAAAATGAAGTTCACACCAACAGGGATTGACGCATATCTTGAGTGCCCGTTAAAGTTTTATTTTAAAGAGGTTCTAAAACTCTCACCCGTTCAATCTATTGAGGAAGAGGTTGAGCCTCTGGATGTGGGAATAATTGCCCATTCTGCTTTGAAGAAAACCTTTGAACCATTCCTCAATAAAAATCTATCTGAAATGGATTTTGATAAAATGATAGAATCGGTGGGAAAAATAGTTGAGGAGATTATGAAGTCAACATTGAGCATAATAACACCGGAAAGGGAAATTTTCCAGAGAATCCTGACAGAGGTGCTAAAAAAATATCTCCTCAAGGAAAAAGATATTATCTTCTCAAAGGACAAGGAATGCAAAATGAGAATTCTTGAACTTGAAAACGAAGGGGCAATGGTTACGAGGATAGACGGTAAAGATGTGGAAATAACCGGGAGATGGGACAGAGTGGATGAGGTGGAAAACAGGATAAGGGTCGTTGATTACAAAACAGGAAGGTCTGAAAAACATAAACTTAAGAAATCAGGAGTTTCTTTCGTAAAATTTTCAAGGGAAGAGGTAATAGAGAACGGCATTAACTCCCTTCAACTTCCATGTTATGTCCTCATATACAAAGATAAAAATAAGCCATCCCTACCTGTTGATGCAACAGTAATTCTTTTAAGGGATGTGTTCAAAGAAAATGATTGGCGGGTGGAATGGGGCGAGAAAATTCCTGAGGAAATTTTCAAAAATATAATCATCGGAATAATTAAGGAGATAATTGATCCAGAAGTCCCGTTCTATCCAGATGAAAAAGGGGATTGCTCAAAATGTGCTTATCGCACCCCATGCCTTTCAATGAGAGCGAGATGATTACAATAAAAGACATACGGGCAGGATATCAAAGGATAAAGAAATTTATACACAAAACTCCAATAATTCATTCCGATTCCTTTTCCAGAATTACTGGTGCGAAAGTTTACATAAAAGCGGAAAACTTCCAGAAGACAGGTTCTTTTAAGGTAAGAGGGGCTTTCAACAAACTTTCCGGTATAAAAGGAAAAGTAATAACTGTATCCATGGGAAATCACGCTCAGGCAGTTGCCTTTGCAGGTTCAAAATTAGGTGTTAAGACGAAGGTCGTCATGCCTGTTACAGTCCCTATTGTCAAGGCAGAAGCAACAAGAGGATATGGTGCTTTAGTAGAACTTAAAGGAGAGAATTACTCGCAGGCACTGGAATATGCAAAAACCCAAAAGGATTACATTTTTATTCACGGGTTTGATGATGAGAAAATCATAGCTGGACAGGGAACCATAGGTTTAGAAATAATAGAAGAGATTAAAGATATAGACGCAGTTCTTGTCCCGGTTGGAGGAGGCGGTCTGATTTCAGGCATAGCAGTCGCTTTAAAATCCGTCCTTCCTGATGTCAAAGTAATTGGAGTGCAGACCAAATCTGCTATATCGGCATTACTCTCTTTAAAAAGAGATAAAATTGTTGAATTCCAGCCAAAACCCACTATAGCAGATGGAATTGCCATTGGAAGGATAGGTGAGCTCAATTTTGAGATTATGAAGAAATATGTGGACGATATAATTGCTGTTGAAGAAGGGACAATTGCCATGTCAATTCTACTTTTCCTTGAAAGGAAAAAGATGGTTGTGGAAGGGGCTGGTGCTGTTCCCCTCGCAGGGATTCTTGAAAATAAAAGGAGGTTTCATGGAAAGAATGTAGTGCTTGTAGTCAGCGGGGGAAACATTGACTTTAATCTAATAGATAAAATAATCTACAGGGGTCTTGTTCAAAGCGGAAGGATCGGTGTTATTGAAGTAGTTGTTGAAGATGTTCCTGGAAGCCTTCAGGCTCTTACAGAAATCATCGCAAGGAATAAAGGCAACATCCTTGATGTTCAGCACGACAGGATATCAAAGGACCTACCTCTTGGAAAGACGAAAATAACTTTTACCATAGAGATAAGAGACCCCGAGCATCTCAAAGAGATATTTTTAGATTTTAAGAGGAAAAAATTTTCAGCAAAACTGGTCAAGTAAATATGGCAGAGGTATTTTTCTCGGAAATAGTAAAAGAAGGATTGATAAAATTAAATGAAGAAGAGACCCATCACATAAGGGTCAAGAGGATAAAACCCGAAGAGGAGGTTATTATAACAGACGGAATGGGGAAGATAGGATATGGAAAATTAAAAGGGATAAAAAACGGGGCATTGATTTTTGTAGAAAAAATAGATGTGGAGCCAAAAAAGGAGAACCCTCTCGGCTTTTGCGTTCCCATCCTAAAAGGAGAAAATATGGATGAAGTCATAAGGACATCCGTGGAACTCGGGGTTGATGTGATATACCCATTTATCTCTTCAAGGACTATTGTCCATCCGAAGGAGGAGGGCAGGAAAGTTGAGAGGTGGAAGAAAATCGTCCTCTCGTCATCAAAGGTTGCGAGGAGATTTACTTTTCCTGAGGTAGAAAAAATCAGGAACTTTCACGAGGTAGTTTCATTAAAAAACTGGAATACGAAATTGATGCTCTGGGAAAAGGAGAAAAGTTTGACCCTATCCAATGTAGCGGAGAGTTTGAAGGAAAAAACCCTGATTCTGATGGGTCCAGAAGGTGGGTTCAGCGAAGATGAGGTTGAAATGGCTTTAAAAAACGGTTTTATCACGGTATCCATGGGCAATAGAATTCTCCGCTCCTCAACCGTTCCCTTTTATATTTTGAGCGTTGTTTCTTTTTTAAGAGGGGGAATATAATTTAAAAAGTTGTAAAAATTCTCACCTCTGATATAATAAGAAGCGGAATGGAGTTAAAAATTTTAGAGTAGGGAAAAACATGAGATGTAAAAAATGTGGATATGTATTTTTTGAAGAAACCTCAGTATGCCCAAAGTGTAATTCTGAACTGGATGAAAGTGAAGAGGATACTATCCTTCTTGAAGAGGAAGAGACCGAAGAGCCTGCTCCGGTTTTTGTAGAGGCCGAGAGGACGACAAAGGATGAAAGGAAGAAAACGAAACCCACCACCCTTAATCTTCCCTTTGAGGAGGAAACGAAAATTGAAAAAAGGGTTTTGATTCCTGCTCCAATAGGAATCAGGGCGGCTGCGTGTGCGATTGACATCCTTATTGTATTTGCAATCAGTTTTTTGACAGTCCCCCTTCCCTATTACCTGTCAGGAGGAAGCAGTGTTTCAATTTTTGAGATTTTTACCTGGTGCATAATTTTTCTTCTTGAAGCAATTCTTTACTTCTCCCTTTCCCACTACTTTATGGCTTCAACACTCGGAAAAATTTTTTTTGAGATAGAAATATCTACATACGATAAAGAGTTGAGTTTCCATTTCTGCCTCTTAAAATCCATTCTCGGGTTCATTCTTTCTATTCCATTTTTTCTTACATGGATATACTCTTTAATAAACGAAGATGAAATTCCTCTTCACGATGCTCTACTGGGGGTTTTTAGTATTGAAAAGGAGTGAGGAATATCTGAAAAGAATAATTGAAGAGTTAAAAAAGGGGGACTGGGTAAGTGGTGAGATTTTAGCAGAAAAACTTAAAATTTCAAGGACGCAGGTGTGGAAGAACATAAACAGGCTCAAGAGCTTAGGATATTCTATAAAAGGATTAAGGAGGAGTGGCTATCTCTTATATTCATCTCCCGATATTCCCTATCCGTGGGAGCTGAAACCATTCGGAAGGTTCAAAAATTTCATATATTTTGAATCTATTAATTCCACCAATACATACCTCTTCTCGTTAGCAAAAGAGGGGGCTGAGGAAGGAACGGTCCTGATTGCAAACTCTCAGAGCGAGGGTAGGGGAAGATACGGCAGGAGGTGGTTTTCCTCAAAAGGAAATATATTCATGTCTTTTCTTCTAAAACCCGGATGCCCAGCGGAAAATGGCGGTTTTATCACTCTTTTAAGTGGACTCGCCTGTGCGAGGAGTATTGAAAAATCTGGAATAAAAATCACTCTCAAATGGCCAAATGACCTGCTAATAGCCTCAAAGAAGGCCGGGGGAATTCTGTGTGAGTCAGCGGTGGAAAATGGAATTATTTCATTTGTGGTTGTAGGAATAGGAATAAACATCCACCTTCCGAAAAAAAGAAACGAACTTATTGAAAACGCAACCTCCCTTGCTGAAAATGGTTTCAAGGGTAGAAGAATTGACCTCATCCAGAAGATAATAGAAGAATTTGAAGTGCTTTATGAGAAATTTTTAAGGGGTGATACACGCTTTATAATTAATGAATATAAAAAGAGGACCATCCCTTACGGAGAGATGATTACCGTCAAAACAGGGGAAAGGATAATAAGGGGGAAGTTTGCCGGGATAGAAAACGATGGCTCACTCTTGATTATGAACGGTGAAAGGGTTAATAGAATATATACTGGAGAGGTGCTTCAATGAAGCTTCTTACAATTGACATAGGAAACACCAATATAACTATGGGACTGTTTGAGGGAGATGAGTTAAAAAGGACATGGAGGCTTGCAACAGACAATCAGAGGACTTCTGACGAATACGGACTTCTTATCATCAGCCTATTAACCCAGTTTGGCGAAAAAAAAATTGATGGGGCATGTATAAGTTCTGTGGTCCCACCTATTCAACCTGTTTTTGAAGACACATTGAAAAAATTTTTTGCCATAGAACCTGTCGTTCTTGGACCAGGAGTAAAAACTGGCATAGCAGTGATGTATGAAAATCCAAAAGAGGTGGGAGCCGATAGAATAGCAAATGCGGTAGGAGGTTTTTACAGGTATAAGAGGTCTCTCATAATAGTTGATTTTGGGACAGCAACAACATTTGACTATATAACTGCAAAAGGTGAATACATGGGCGGTGCTATAGCCCCTGGAATAGGCATTTCCTCAGAGGCTCTTTTTCATAAAACAGCAAAGCTTCCAAAGGTTGAATTCCAGGCCCCTTCAAGGATAGTTGGAAGGAATACAGTAGAAAGCATACAATCCGGTCTCTTTTACGGGTATGTTTCTATGGTTGATGGTATGATAAAACTTATGAAGGCTGAAACGAAAGATAATCCCCTGGTCATTGGAACAGGAGGATACGCTCCTCTTATAGCCCCTAAAAGCAAAACAATAAAAATTGTTGACCCGGACATCACCCTTTATGGGTTGAAATATATTTATGAAAAAAACAGGAAGTGATTTGAAATCCCAGATTTTGAACAAAATATATGAGTGCCATCGCAATTCTCGATTCCTGTAGTGGGAGGTGTTACCCCTTTTAAGAAAAAATGGATTGATACTTACCTACAATCAGGAAAAGGAGACTAAAGAATTTAACTACAAAATCCTGGTTATTCCTGTATGGAAACGGCTTTTGAGTTGATTTTATTTTTAAAAATGAGATAATTACATAATATGAAAGGCTGGAGAGCAGTTACAGGATTTTTTGTCTTTTCCCTTATTATAAATGGGGTGGTTCACGCCCAGAGGGTAAAGGTTGGGGCTATGCCATTTGTGAATCTCTCAAAGGACCAGACCCTGAAATACCTTGAGGACGAACTTCCAAAGGAAATCCTCCTTGAGATAGCAAAGGATGAGAGATTTTATACGCTTGGCAGTCAGGAGGTCAAAAAAGCAATCTCAGAGGCTGGAATTAACGAATCCATATTGCCTCTAAAAGCTGCGAGGATTGTGGGAGAAAAGACAGGGGCTGAAATAATGATATTCGGAGATTTTCAGAAGATTGGGGACCAGGTTAGAATCAGCACATACATCTCTTCTGTGAAGGATGAAAAGGTAATTGATACAGTAAAGGTTATTGGAGCATCTCAGGGCTTATTTACACTCATTGAGGAGGTTGTCAGAAAAACTGCAATTTCTGTGAAAAAAGCAATTCCGCCTTCACAGGAGAAACAGACCACAAAACCCCTTAAAAAACCTACAGGTCCACCACCTCCAGTAGTCCAGAGAAAATCTCCTTCACCTCCTCCATCGCCGGCTATTCCTCCACCCCCTCCCAAAACATCAAAGGAGGATGAAGCCACATACAAACTTCTTGAAGGGCAGATTACAAAGCCAGGTGAAAACGCCCTTTATTACTACAACAAAGGGGTTGAACTTTCAGATGGCACAGATACGGAGATTTCCTATTACAGGAAAGCAATTGAACTTGACCCTACTCTTGCAGATGCCTATTACAACCTCGGAGTAATATACTCAAACAGGGGGCAAAAGGAAACAGCAATTATGTATTTTGAAGAATTCTTAAAGTATTCAAAGGATGAAGAAAAGAGACTAAAGGTAAAATTTTTTATAAGTCAACTTAAGGGAGAGAAAGAGGTTGAAACACCGCCCTCACAGTATGACAGAAAGCTCGCTGAAAAATGGTATAATGAAGGTGTTAAACTTTCAAACAACTCGGATGAAGAGATGAAGTATTACATGCTTGCAATTCAGGCAGACCCGACATTTGACCGTCCACATTACAACCTCGCTGTGATTTATTATCAGAGGGGGATGTTCAATGAGGCTATAAAGGAATACGAAGAATACCTGAAATGGACGAATGACCCTCCAGAGGAAAAGGAAAATGTCCGGAAAATAGTTGATTACCTCAAATCAATAACGGGAAAATGAGGGTAGCCATCCTTAAAAAAACAGATGACCATTCTCTCTCGGTAATAAAGACCCTTTCCATGAAAACAGGACTTTATTATGAAATTGTTGATTCCCCATTCGTATCTCCGGACTTTAACCTTCTTCTCATTGACGATGAGTTTACCCCTATTAGGTCAATTGAGAGTTTAGATAGTAAATTGCCTTCAATACTTTTTATGAGCAAGCCAATTTTTGAAAGTGCGGTTGTGGCTTTGAGAAAGGGTGTAAAGGATATAATTCACAAACCTATAACTGCAGAGAAACTCTGGGAATCCATATCTTTTGTTTCCCCCTCTTTAAATAACCACGATTTTGAATGGATTGATAAGATAGTTGGCGTCTCAAGAGCCATTCAGGAAATAAAAAGTATTGTGAGAAATGTATCTAAAACAGACCTTCCAGTCTTGATCACAGGAGAAAATGGAACAGAAGTAGATGTTGTGTCAAGGGCTATTCACGAATTGAGCCCAAGAGCAAAGGCTCCTTTTATAAGTATAGATTGCACATCCATTCCCTCAAATTTTATTGAGCATGAGATTTTTGGCAAACCAGGCTCAAAAGAGGGAATAATTGAAAAGGCTCGCAATGGAACATTATATCTTGAGGAGATAACCGCACTTTCAGAGGGCGCTCAAATTCATCTTCTAAATCTTCTTGAGAAGGGGACATTACCATTTGAAAGTGAGGAGGTTTCAAAAAATGTTAATGTGAGAATAATTGCAAGCAGTTCTTTTGACATTTCTTCTGCAGTAAAAAGGAATACATTCCGTGAGGACCTTTATTTAAGACTGAGCATCTTTCCCATATATCTTCCCCCTCTGAGGGAAAGGCTTGAGGACATAGAACCGCTTCTTTCACTTCTCTTGAGGGAACTCGGTCCGACCTTTGGTAAAAAGGCAAAATTTTTCTCTCCCGGAGCAATAGGTATGCTGAAAAACTACCACTGGCCAGGGAATATAAAAGAATTGAAAAGTGTGGTAGAACAGGTTCTCATCCTTCTCCCCAAGGATAAAGAGGTAATTACAGAAGATGACCTTCCCCTTTTCCTTGAAAGGAGGAGCGAGGAAAGAAAGAGGAGGTTTTTAAAAGAAACCATTCAGAAGAAGCTCTCTGTAGATGAATACATTAGGGCTTTCATAGAAACCTTTGAGAAAGAATATACAGATAAGGAGATAGCAAGTTTACTCGGAGTCACCCCGAAGACTATATGGGACAAAAGAAGAAAATGGGGTATATTGAGGAGGGGAAGGAGGTAGCTTAAAAGAAGACAAACGAGTGTTATTGATAAAATTTTTATTTCTCTAACAAAAATAAGTATTCTTGATGCGGCTCTTCTTTTTCTTTGATCCATTCATTTGTCCAGCGCATAAAACTCATCACATTTTTCCTGTAATCAATTTTTTGAATTTCTATTATCTTAGAGTTTCTTGAAAAGATATCGACAAGCTCATCAAATGGCACTCTTCCGCCAGAACTATACGAAAATACAATGAATTTCGCCCTCGTTTCCTGGATTAATTTTTCTATTGCCTCCCTAGCTATAAATTTTCCCTCTTTATTTTTTCTAAAATCTTCAAATGGTGAATAACTTACTTTGTCAGAGCTATCAACCCTTCGGTTTGTAGCACCAAATAATTTCGGCTTGTCATTTTTTATAATTGTTGTCCATATATGATAGTAAGCCTGATATCTAACCCTCGAAGGTGGCATTTTATCATTGCAAGACCCGTATGGTGGATCATAATATGCTAAATCTACCTCTATCTTTGGAAGTAACTTAAAAATATCTTCCTGATAGACTTCATGATTTTGCTTACTTATAATAAACCTTGGCACCTCTAATCGCATAGTCTTATACGATCGTGGTGCCCATTCTTTTAAATATGACGCATAATGCCCAACAGTATTTTCTACTTTATCAAGAGCTAATATCAAACTGGTTAGTAAAACTGATTTCTCTATTTCATCTTCTGCTATTTTATCTATCTCCTCTCTTATAGCATCTAATTTCATTGTATTATGAATTTGCCATGGACGTTTTTGCCCTTTCTTTTTAGGCTCACCTCCGTAATGTTCCGAAAACCATCCGTATTTTCCAGGTATTTTATTAAGATAATCAATAATTTTTTGGTAATATTCCTTTGGCTTTTTGTTTAATAAATAGCACTCAGCAAATGTTTTGGACCAAATAGCAATATCATTAGCGATAACTCTATAACCCAACTTTGCAAATGCTTGTGAAACTCTGGTAGTGCCAGAGAATCCATCCAGTATGGTTTTCGGTTCTAATTTATAAACCAATCTCAAAATATGTGGGATTATTTTATCCTTTGAGCCAACATATTTTATACCTTCAGTTTCTATTTCTTCAAAAATTGGTTCATTAAATAAATTTTTTTTAAGCATAACTTCTTCCATAATTTAATTATTGGCACCTCCTTTTAATTTCTCAATATCTTTTTGAAGAGTCACAATAGCATCTTTATGCCCATTTTGAGAAGATACTAAAGCGCATCTAAAAAGTTTTACCAATATTTCATTATCAGAATAATCTATCCAGCCCCCGGTTAGACTATCAAAATATTGTTCAGCATAAGCAGTATGTGTCCAAAATCCTCTTTGGAGAGCATTTGCGTCTTTTCCGCCATACCTAACCTCACAAATATACTCCTCTTTCGCATTGTAGAATCTGAAAACAGGATATTTCCTTCCTTTACCTTCGGGTTCTAATTTTATTGTTTCAGCTTCTCGCCGTGCTTTTTCCAGATCAAAAACCATTATATTACATTTTTTATTTTTTTCCTCATAAATTAAAGGGAGAATATTCAAAAAATTGAGCCCTAGAAATGCTTCATTTTTGAAAATTTTTAAAATTTCCTTATTCCCCTTCATTTCTTTTTTTCTACCAAAAATTTTCTGCAAAGCCGGAAACATCTTAAACTCTTTATCTGTAGATAGTTGAAGAGGACCATGTCCATATGCCTTTATACTTATCAGAAATTCCTCCCTTCTTATTTCATTTATAACCTTAATATCTTCTTCAAATTCTTTCGCCCGAAATTTCTTTTTTCCGATATGTTCTGATTTATAATCATACATGTATTGATTGATAAACTCTGTAAGGGCTATTTCCGCTAAATCCCCGTGTGTTTTATTTCCCACAAGTCTCATTGTAAAAATATTACTCAGGGTAATTTTAATGAGCTTTGGATTTTTACTTATCAAAGTCCTCAATCTTTTCAAAAATTCTTTATAGGGTTGTGTTATCATGTTTATTAAATCATCGGTGCTTATATTTAAAACAATCTCCGCAAATGTCAATTTCTCTTCTGACATTGAAGTGAAGTTTCATCATCCTTAGTGTATAGCAATAAAATTATCATTCTATGGCAACTATATGAAATTTCTAAAAATAAATCAAACAACCCTTTCTTCTTTTAAATATAGGTTAGTATTCTGGGAAGAACTGACCATAGAAAAAAAGAAGCCAACTATCTCATAACTCTTGTTTCCTTACAACCTCGTTTCATAGCAGTTTAAAAAGGCACATCCTCCGATTCTATCGCCTCAGGAGGTGGTTCTTCTGTTTCTTCAGAAATTGTATCTGTAGAAGGTGGGACACCCAAAAGTTGAATCCTCAATGCAACTATTTCTGTGACCCTCCTTTTTATTCCATTTTTGTCGTCATACTCTCTCGTCCTTATCTTTCCTTCCACATAAACCTGCTTTCCTTTTGAAAGAAACTGAACTACCCACTCTGCAAGTTTTCTCCAGGCGACAACCCTGTGCCACTCAGTTTTAACTACCTTTTCTCCGCTTTTATCCCTGAAGTACTCATTTGTGGCAATGGTAAAAGTCGCCACGGGCACTCCCTCTTTCGTATACCTTATTTCTGGATCCCTTCCTAAATTTCCTATCAACATAACCCTGTTCAGAAAACCCATATTTTCCTCCTTACTTTAATTTGCAAAAAACCATTCCTGATGAAATTTTTGGATAGAAAAATGTTGATTTGTGAGGAAGTTTGAGTGATGCCCTTGCAGCCTCAAATACATCTCCCACATAAAAATCAGGAAGTTGAATGAAGGCTTCAATCTCTCCATTTCTTAACATCTTAATTCCCTGTTCCGGAAGGGATGTATAAACTAAGACTTTACCCCTTTCATCCTCTTCAGGAAGAAAAACATCAATGAGAAAGTGATGTAGAACCGCCACATCAAGATTTTTTAGAAGGGGATGTATTTCGGCAATTTTCTCTCTTTTGAGGTAGCATGCATAAATTTCATCCCTTTTGAAAAGAAGGAACTTTCCTTTTTCCTTTTTGTTTTCTTCAAAAAATGAGTTTACTTCATCCCCCTTTATTTTTGCACTAACAAAGTTTTCTCTCAAAATCCTCTCAAGCCCCTCTGTCTTTTTCAAGCCCCTGTGAATGGGATAAACTCCTATCGGAGCTTCACTGAACGGGACGATAAAAGCAAGCATAAACCTTCCTACATTCTCTCCCTTTTTCTCAAAGTAATCTCCCACCATCCTTGAAGCCTCAAATCTATGGTGTCCATCTGCTATCATGAGGTCTTTATTGCTGATAAGTCTTTTGAGATTTTCAATGAAATCGTCGTCGTGATTCTTCCATAATTGATGATAGATACCATCCGCGCCTTCCCCTTTTATTACCGGAGTGGATGAAGTTCCGGATTCTATAAGTTTTTTGATTTTCTCATCGTGGTCTGGAAATATGCAAAAAATAGGCTCAAGATGAAATCCTGTTGCAATTGTCAGTTCAAACCTGTCTTTTTTGAATATATCATAAGTCTTTTCATGGGGGATTATCCTGTTCCCATCTGAATCCCTGTTGTAAAGAAGTGCTATTATGCCAACCCTTTCTATCTCCCTGCCGAGAAATTTTGTTCTGTGTCTGTATATATAAATTGATGGCTCTTCTTCCTCAAGGAAAACTCCATTCTTTATCCAGTCTGAAATTTTTGATTTGACTTGTTCATACCATCCCTGCGGCGGAGGAATGGTTTCACTCCTTATAAGATGGGCAAAGGAATATGGATTTCCATTTATTATTTTGAGATACATATCCCTTTCTATAATGTCGTATGGCGGACATAGGGCGGTATTAGGATTTACCTTTTCTGGATTATATCTATACCCCTTGAATGCTTCAATTTTTGCCATAATAATTCTGTTTATTACAATCCCCGAAAATAATCAAGGGAATCTGGAAGTTTTAATCCCGGATGATTTTTATCTATTAAATTTCATTTTTCGGGTAAAAAACCTGATTTTTTTTCCCTATATCCAGTGCCTTGAAATAAGTCATCATCCCAGATAGAATTTTATAAAAGGAGGCTTACTATGAAAAAAATTGACCCTGTGTGCGGTATGGAAGTAGATGAGTCTACAAAATACAAGATTACCTACAAAGGCGAAACCATATTTTTCTGTTCAAGGGGATGTATGGAAAAATTTTCTGCATCACCGGAAACCTACATGGGAAAAGAGGAAGGCTCTCATCATATAGCCCATCACCACATTCATCATGAACACATGGTGGAGGATTTCAGGAAGCGCTTTTTTATTTCCCTGGTTATAACAATTCCGGTTCTACTTTTATCACCAATGATTCAAGAATTTTTAGGTATTGGTGAGAGTCTGCGGTTTACGGGAGATAAGGTGCTTTTATTTCTTCTCTCATCGGTTGTCTTCTTTTACGGAGGTTATCCTTTCATAAAGGGACTTTATGAAGAAATAAAAGGGAAAATTCCAGGGATGATGACCCTCATAGGACTTGCCATCATTATGGCATATACATACAGCACTGCGGTAGTTTTCGGATTTCACGGTGAGGTATTTTTCTGGGAACTTGTGACGCTTATTGATATAATGCTTCTCGGACACTGGATAGAAATGAAAGCGGTAATGGGTGCTTCAAGAGCCGTTGAAGAAATTGCCCGACTTCTTCCAGCAGTGGCTCATAAAATAGAAGATGGAAGGATTGTTGATATTCCTGTAGAGAATCTAAAGAAGGGAGACAGGGTTCTCGTAAAACCGGGCGAAAGAATTCCTGCGGATGGGGTGGTAATTGAAGGAGAAAGTTCTGTGGATGAATCCATGCTAACTGGAGAGTCGGTTCCTGTTATGAAAACTCCTAAAAAAGAGGTGATCGGTGGTTCTATAAACGGAGAGGGAGCTCTCAAAGTGGAAATCACCCGCACTGGAAAGGAAACCTTTATTTCGCAGATAATAGAACTGGTAAGAGAAGCAGAGAGAAACAAATCAAAAACCCAGAGACTGGCAGATAGAGCTGCATTCTGGCTCACACTGATTGCACTTTCCACCGGCGGTTTTACATTCTTTGCCTGGCTTTTCCTTCTCTCAAAAAATTTTCCCTTTGCACTTGAAAGGGCGGTGACAGTGATGGTAATCACATGTCCCCACGCACTGGGACTTGCTATTCCTTTAGTGGTTGCTGTTTCATCCGGAATCTCTGCGAGAAAAGGTTTGCTTTTGAAAAACCGTTCAGCCTTTGAACTGGCAAGAAAAGTTAAGGCAGTTATTTTTGATAAGACAGGAACCCTTACAGAAGGTCGTTTTGGTGTTACCGATGTGATAAGTTTGGACAGGGATTTTTCAGAGGAAGAAATAATGAAATACTCCGCCTCACTGGAAAGAAACTCTGAACATCCGATTGCAAAAGCAATAACTGCTTTAACAACCGAGTTTTATCCTGTATCAGACTTCAAAACTATGCCTGGAAGGGGGCTGCGGGAAGAGTAAATGGCAAAAGTGCTATGGTTGTTAGTGAAGGGTATCTAAATGAAATTTCATTAAATGTGAATGAGAAAAGGATAAATGAATTGAAGAAACAGGGAAAAACAGTTGTGTTTCTGATAATTGATGGAAAGGTATGTGGAGCGATTGCCCTTGCAGATGTAATAAGGAAAGAATCAAAGGAAGCAATAAAAATTTTAAAAGATACGGGGATAAAATGCATTATGCTGACCGGAGATAGCCGGGAAGTTGCGGAATGGGTTGCAAGGGAAACAGGGATTGATGAGTTTTTTGCTGAAGTTTTGCCTCAGGAGAAATCGGCAAAGGTGAAAGAAATCCAGAGAAGGGGAATAATTACCGCAATGGTAGGTGACGGAATAAACGACGCTCCAGCCCTCGCACAGGCTGATGTGGGAATAGCCATCGGGGCAGGAACTGATGTGGCAATTGAGACTGCTGATATCATACTTGTAAAAAATTCTCCGATGGATGTCCCATTCCTTATAAAACTCGCTCGCTCCACATATAAAAAGATGGTCCAGAATCTTTTGTGGGCAACGGGATATAACCTCTTTGCAATTCCTCTTGCGGGAGGATTATTTTATAAATGGGGAATTCTTTTAAGTCCTGCGATAGGAGCCATACTCATGTCCTTAAGCACGGTTGTTGTAGCTATAAATGCCCGGTTTTTAAAAGTATAGGAGCCCATTAGATTTATTTTAGAACGCAGAGAGCATCAACCACGAATGCTCCTTCTGAATTTAGTATGAAGGGATTTATCTCCAGCTCCTTTATCTCAGGGAATCTAACTGCTATTTCGGAGAGAACCAATATGACCCTTTCAATGTATTCTGGACTAAACCTTTTTCCCCTGAACCCATCCTTCCAGAATTTTGAAATTTTTGGCTCGTTTATCATCTCCTTTATTTCTTCAAGGCTCAAAGGAGGAATTCTAATACACACATCCCTGTAAAGTTCGGTTGCTATACCTCCACTTCCAAAAAGGAGAATTTTTCCAAATACCCTGTCCTCTGTGAAACCAGCAATAAGCTCAACCCCATCTTTAACCATCCTCTGAATGCTTACCCCTTTTATAACTGCTTCTGGAACCTTCCTTTTTACAGCATCCATAATCTCGCGAAATGCCCTTTTGATGCCTTCTTCATTCTCAATTCCTACCTTAACGAGCCCGAGTTCTGTTTTGTGAAGAATGTCAGGAGAAATGATTTTCATAACAACTGGAAAGCCGATTTCTTTTCCAGCCCTTACAGCCTCTTCCTCACTCCGCACAATCCTTTCCTCAACAACTAAAAGACCCGCAATTTTCAACAATTCCCTCGTCTCATACTCATCAAGCTTTTCCTTTCCGCTCAAAAACCCTCTTATTCCTTTTTCATCAATCTCAATTCTTTCGTATGTTAAATTTCTTAAAGCTTTTGCCCTTTCTCCATAGCTTGCTACCTTTGATAAAATAAATGCAGCCCTCTCAGGAGATGGGGCTACAAGCACCGAAAACCTTCTCTGAACCTCTATTGAAGCCTCCGGACTTCCACTAACTGCTATAACTGGTTTACCCTTTTCCCTCATAATTTTTTTCATTATCTCAACTACATACTCATCCCTCCACAGTCTTGTCTCCCTTAAATCAAAAGCTGATACCTTTTTTCCCCTTTCCTTCATTTCCCTTCTTCCCTTTCTTCCCCCTTTTAAAAATAAAAATGGAAGTTTTAATGCAGATTTTGTATAGTTTCTGAAAAAGTTATAAAGCCTTCTTAATGTCCTCGCATAAACCTGAAAACCGGAAAAGAACCTTTCTGTTAAATATCCCATAATTATGAAGGCGTCAAAATCGTCAAACTCTGAAAGGTAAGAAAGAACATCCAGTTGAACCCTTCTCCTCAATGTTCCAACCAGGTCAACAGGATTTCCCTTGCTCCAGAAGGGAGGAAGCATCTCATCCAGTCCATTTTTTGCCTCCGGAGGAAGTGGTGGAATGTTCAGCCCCTCCTTATCGCATGCCTCTGCTGCAACTACCGCCCACCCTCCTCCCATTGATATTATGCATACATTTTTGCCCTTAGGAATAGGAAGGAGTGAAAACCCTGAAAGGACCTCAATCATCTCTTCTGTGGTCTGAACCTCAATCGCTCCGCTCTGTTTAATAATCTCCTTTGTCACAAATGTGTCTGTTGCCATAGCACCTGTATGAGAGAGTGCAGCCCTTGCTCCATAGGAAGTTGTTGCGGATTTGAGAATTATAACTGGCTTTTTAACAACCGCTCTCCGAACCGCCTCATAGAACTTCTTCCCGTCTCTTATACCTTCAACATATAGAGCAATTATCTCTGTTTCATCATCATCAATGAGCATATCAATGTAGTGATGAGCGTAAAGCAGGGCTTCGTTTCCACTTCCGAAGAACCTTGAGAATCCAAGACCTATTCTTTCTCCGAGACCCATTATTTGAACACCTATATTCCCGCTCTGTGAGACGAGTGCAATTTTACCTCTTTTTGCCTGAAAAGGAGAACCGAGGGCATGGAGGGAGGAACTTCCAGAATATATCCCCATTGTATTCGGACCTATTATTTTTACTCCATATTCCCTTGCAACCTCCACGAGCCTTTCCTGCCTTTTTCTGCCTTCATCTCCTGATTCCGCAAAATCCGAAGATATAACAACTACCCATCTTATCCCCTTCTTTCCGCAATCTCTAACCGCATCAATTGCCTTTTCTGCCGGAATTGTTATAAGGGCGAGGTCAATTCCTTGAGGAAGGTCCTCTATTGAAGAAAATGTCTTGAAGCCGAGAACATTCTTTTCAGATGGGTTCACAGGGTATATCTTTCCCTTATAACCTCCGCTCACAATATTGATGGTTATGCCAAATCCCCATTTCCCGGGTATGTTTGATGCTCCAATGATAGCAATAGATTGAGGGTCAAAAAGTTTTTTTACCTCTGCCTTCTCCATTATGAATTAAATAATATCAGAAAAAATTCTAAAAGAAAGGGTTGTTGTTGAAAAGGCATTTAAGTTGAATTTTTTAAGGAAGGATGATAAAATAAAACAAATTTTTAAGGAGGTGAAGTATGAAAAAGTGGATAGTGGCTGGGGCAGTGATAGTGGCTTTGAGCGGATGTAAACCTTCTGGAGGAGGAGGGGGTGGAGGAGGAGGAGGTGGCGGTGGCGGCGGGACGGAAAATTATCCCGCAAGCATAACCCTAACAATCTCACCCACAGAGGTATCGCTTCATGGAGGAACTGCAAACATATCTGCAACTGTTGTCGGAGTCAATGGAGGTCCGGTTGATGTCGGAACTGTCGTAGAATTCTCTGTATCACCATCATCCGCAGGAACTATATCTCCGGTTCAGGCAACAACCAATCAGAGCGGTGTAGCGACTGCTACTTTTACATCAGGTGATGTCCCTGGAAATGCTACTATAACAGCGAAATCTGGAAACATAACACAGACCGCAACAATAACTGTTCTTCCTCCCCAGCTTTCAAGCCTAGTCTTCGTCTCCGCAGAACCAACTGTCATACAGATTCAGGGGAGCGGAGGAACAACTTCTTCAAAGGTAACCTTTGAGGTCAGGGATACCGCTGGACAACCAGTTGAGGGTATTCAGGTAAGTTTTGAACTCTACGGACCTAAAGGCGGAGAATACCTTGACCCTGCTACCTCCTCAACGAACAGTGAAGGAAAAGCCATTACATATCTAAATAGCGGAAGGATTGCGGGTCCCGCGAGGATAGTCGCCTGCACAACTGATACAAACACCGGAAAACTAATCTGTGCGTCATCAACCCCTATTTCTATTGGTGGCGGAAAGCCATCCCATAAGCATCTGAGCCTTGCAAGAAGGCTGGCAAATGTGAGTGGATTCCTGTGGTATGGAATAAAGGACGAAATAACAGCATTCGTAGCAGATAGATTTGGAAACATAATAGAATCTCCAATAACTGTTTCTTTCTTCACAGAGGGGGGCGGAATTGAGACTGCTCAGGTGGTTGCAGAGATGGGACGAGCAACTACAATTCTTCAGACTCAGGGTCCTTCTCCAAGGGATGTGAAACCGAAGCCTCAAAGTGAGGATGGGTACTATCTTGATTTTTCCCCATTATTCTACATTCAAAGTTGTGAAACCCAGTATGATGAGGGGACGAGATACACTCAGACACACAATCCAAGGGATGGTCTTGTCACTGTTATTGCTGTAACAAAGGGAGAAGAGACTTTCTTTGATGCAAACGGAAACGGCGTCTATGATAATGGAGAGGATTTCATTGACATAGGAGAGCCATTTATTGATTCAAATGACAATGGAATATGGGATGACGATGAGCCATACAATGACCTTGATGGAAACGGTGTATATACACCACCTGAACCATACGATGATGTAAACGAGAACTGCCAGTATGATTCCGGAGAACCTTTTACAGACCTGAATGGAAACAATGCTTATGATTCAGGGGAGACATTCACAGATGTGAACGGAAACGGAAAATGGGACCCCCACGAGTTTTATTTTGATGCAAACAACAATGGAAAATATGACGGTCCAAATGGAAGATGGGATGAGGATATCAGTATATGGCAGGAGATAAAGGTGGTATTTTCTGGAATGCCATTCCATACCCTGTGGCTTGATATGGATTACTGGATATGTGACATTGATTGCTTAAACAACTGCGCTTTCAACTCATATTCGGACTTCTGGCCATATACTCTTGTCGTTCCTGACAACAAATGTGCAGTTGTTGATTATACAATAACAGGAATTCTTTCTGATGAAAATGGAAACCCTCCACCCCTGATTTCAACCTACAAGGTTGGAGATTCAACTGTTTATGAAAACTGGGAATGCGGTCTCGGACCGGATTGCGTTTTCCTCACAATTGCAAGCAATTCACTTATCGTTCCTGACCCGTATCCTGGTGGTTCCACTGCTGTTTCAACAACTGAGGTGAGACCGAAGCTTGAGGTAAAGGTTAAAGTCGGTTATGACGATGATTTCAGCAAGGATGTAACCCTCAGAAAAGAAAATGACGATGTTCCCTGGACGCCAATAATAAACTACTGATGAGAACTGCCACCTTACCGCTCCACTACGGCTCCGCTCCAAAATGGCTTATGGACAGGATGATAAAACTTGGAAGGGCTATATGTGAAGCGGTTGTCATTTATTATGGAAGGGATGAGTTATTAAAAAGGCTTTCAGACCCGTTCTGGTTTCAATCACTTGGATGCATACTCGGATTTGACTGGCATTCAAGCGGCGTAACGACCACTGTCTGCGGTGCAATAAAGTTCGGGCTCGCTCCTCTCATGGACGAATTAGGAGTTTATGTGTGCGGTGGAAAGGGAAAAAGGTCCTTGAAAACGCCAGAAGAGATACTATTTTTTTCTGAAAAAAATGGATTTGATGGAGATTTTTTCGTAAGAATAAGCAGGCTCTCTGCAAAGGTTGACTCCATCTGCCTTCAGGATGGCTTTGAACTCTACCATCATACATTCATCTTCACAAAAGATGGAAAGTGGGCTGTCATTCAACAGGGAATGTGCCCTGAGATGAAAATTGCGAGGAGATATCACTGGTTCAGTGAGGATATTAAATCTATGGTTGAGGAACCGCATTCTGCGGTATGCTGTGATATTAAAAGGAATGTTTTAAATCTTGTTCACAGGGATAGCAGAGGATTGAGGGAGAGGACACTCAACATAACAATGGCGGTCACCCATAAGGGCCTCTCCCTCGTCATGCCAAAGGAGCATGAGATAAAGGATAAAAAAATCACTCTCAAAAAAATAGAAGAAACATTGAGAAAAGTTTTAGAGAACAATCCACAGACCTTTGAGGAACTCATTTTGATAAAGGGATTGGGAAAGGAAAGTATGAGGGCACTTGTCCTTCTTGCGGAATTGATTTTTGGTGATAAGCCATCCTTTGAAGACCCTGTAAGGTTCTCCTTTGCACACGGAGGAAAGGATGGTCATCCCTATCCTGTAAAGAGGGAACTCTATGATAAAACAATCTATTTCATGGAGGACCTTTTAAGAAAGGCGAAAATAAATCCAGTTGAAAAGGATAAGGCATTCAAATCCTTAAAACTCTTTTTGAGTTGATGAAAAGATTTTTTACAATATTTCTCTTTCTAATAACAGGCTGTGCGGAAAGAGAACTTATCCTTCCCGAGAATCCCTGTCCCGATGTCCAGAGCGCAATTGACAATTACAGAAGCGGAAATCTATTGATAAAAAGTGGATGTGAGGTTCTCATCTCAAAGGATTTATATATAAGAGGTGGAAAAATGGAGGTTGAAGAGGGAGCGACTCTATACTTTAAAGACTGTGGGCTCATCATTGAAAAGGATGCGGAACTAATTGTTTATGGAAGGAGCGATAAACCTGTATTTTTTACATCCCAGTATCTTGAGCCTTTAAAAGGGGACTGGAAGGGAATAATAATAAATGGTTCTGCAAGTATTGAAGGAGGAATTGTTGAGTTTGCTGACGATGGAATATCTTTGCTCGGGGTTCTCAATATGATTGATTCAGAGATAAGAAGAAACCTATCTTATGGAATAAGGATGTATGACATAAACGCCTTGTTTGAAATCAATCGCTCAAAGTTTTACGAGAACCTTTCCGGTGATATGCTTCTTTTCTCAGATGCCTTAACCCTTCTTTCACCGGGTCTTGATTTTGAGGGTTTCATAGTAGTTGATGGAAGCGATGGAATCATAAACAGCGGTGACTGGCAACCCTATGAGTATCTCTTTACCAGCGATGTTGAAATTCGGAATGGTGCTCAAATCTCTGTAAAATCAGGGGCAAAAATCTATGTTGAAACAGGCTACGCAATTCCTCCATACGAAATAAAGGTAAAGGACAGAGCTTCTTTATCTATAAAAGGAGCGTCATTTGAGGCATCTGATATAGATTACTGCTGGGGAGGTATAGTATTTTATCCGGAAGCAAATCCATCCACAATCCTTGATTCAAAGATATACGATGGAGGGGATGGTTATTATAAAGCAAACATATCTGTTTTTTCTGACCTGACAATAGAGAAATCAGAAATTGGAAGTAGTTGTTCAGATGGAATATACATCGGGGATAGGGGATTCCTTTCCATGTCGGATTCCTATGTAACTGATAATGCGAGATATGGAGTTTATGTGGACTGCGGTGGAACCTTTGAAGATTTTCACAATTACTACGAAGGAAATTTAAGTGGAGATATAGCAGAACCTACAGTGTGTCCCTGATTCCAATCCTTTCAAGGATATCGTTCAGATGGTCTATACTTGAAAACTTTATGTGGATGGTGCCTTTTCCATCTCTTGAGATTCCGATGCTAACCTTTGAATGAAAAAATTCTTCAAGAGATTTTATAACCCTTTTGAGATTTGGGTCTTCCCTTCTTTCTTCTTTTTTCTTCTTGAAAAGGAGTTTCTCAAGATTCCTCACGGAGAGGGAGCTTTTAATCACTTTTCTGTAGTAATTTATTATTTCCCTTTCGCTTTGAAGGGAAAGGAGAACCTTTGCGTGCCCCTCAGATATCTTTCCTGAGACAAGCCCGTTTAAAACCTCTTCTGGAAGTTTTAAAAGCCTCATCGTATTTGCCACTGTCGCCCTGTCCTTTCCCACCTTATCCGCAATCTCCTCCTGGGTCATCCCAAACCTCTCTTTAAGAACCCTGTAGGCTCTTGCCTCTTCTACAGGATTTAAGTCTTCCCTCTGGAGGTTTTCAATAAGAGCAAGTTCAAGGGATTCATCATCAGTTATTGTTCTTACTAAACAAGGAACCTTTTTCAATCCTGCAATTTTTGCTGCCCTTAACCTCCTTTCTCCGGATATGAGTTCATAACCACCTGCTGACTTTCTCACTAAAAGGGGTTCAAGGATTCCCCTTTCCTTTATTGTGTCAGCCATCTCTTTTAATTTTTCTTCATCAAAACTCTTTCTCGGTTGATAAGGATTGGGCTTTATACTATCTACTGGTATTTCAACTATTTCTTCTTTTACCTCTTTTTTCGGAAGAAGGAGGGCTGAAAGCCCCTTACCAAGTCCCTTTTCTTTCATTTTCTATCCTCCTTATAAATTCCTCTGCAAGTTTTGTATAGGCAACAGTTCCTGAGGAACTCGCATCGTATAGAAAAATTGGCTTTCCAAAGCTCGGAGCCTCAGAGAGCCTTACTGTTCTCGGTATAACAGTATTGAAGACTTCGTCTGGGAAAAATTTTCTCACCTCATTTTCCACCTGCTTTGAGAGGTTTGTCCTTCCGTCAAACATTGTTAAAACTATCCCGAGAATTTTTAAGCCTGGATTCATTCCCTCTCTTACAATTTCAATGGTATTTATAAGTTTTGAAAGACCTTCAAGGGCGTAGTATTCACATTGAAGAGGAATGAGGACTTTTTGAGCAGCTACAAGGGCATTTACGGTTAAAAGCCCGAGTGAAGGTGGGCAGTCTATGAAAATGAAATCAAATCCCCTTATTTCCTCAAGCCTTTTTGAAAGAATGAAGTGCTTTTCATCTGATGAGAGGGACTCAACCTCAAATCCAACAAGGTCTATTCCTGAAGGAATGAGAAATAGATTATCAACCTCCGTTTTTTTAATAGCCTCATCAACAGGTAATTCTCCGAGAAGAAGTCTGTAAGAAATTGGAATCTGTTCAAATCCGAGCCCGCTTGTTGCATTAGCCTGAGGGTCTATGTCTATAATGAGGACCTTTTTCCCACCAACAGCAATAGAGGCACCGAGATTTATCGCGGTTGTCGTTTTTCCAACACCTCCTTTCTGATTTGCAATTGCAATTCTTATTCCTTCTCTAAAACCCATATCTTTCTTTCTCCCATGTTATCAGGAAGGGAATAGGATTCAAGAAACTTATCTTTGAGTCCCAGTTCTTTTACTGTTTCTCTAAAGGATTCAGGATTTTGATTCTTTCCGAGCATATAAATAATCCTCCCCTTCTTCTTTACATAGGGGTAGCCCATTTTTAAAAATTCTCCTGGAGAGGCTACAGCCCTCCCTATAACCACATCCACTGTTTCTTTCATAACCTCTGAAAAATTCTTATCTTCAGCCCTTTGATGTATTGCTTTTGTATTTTTAAGAAGAAGCAATCTGACTACATGGTTTATAAAGGCGACCCTCTTCTCAGAAGATTCAAGCATCACTACTCTTAAGGAATCTTCAACAATTTTTAGTGGAAGTGAAGGGAATCCCGCTCCTGCACCTATGTCCATCAAAAATGTTCCACGTGGAACATATTTTATTGCGTGGAGAGAGTCAACAATATGCTTTATCTCTATTTCTCTATCATCCTTTATTGATGTGAGATTTATCTTCTTTGTCCATTTTTTGAGCTCTGAGATATAAATAGAAAAAGCCCTTTCCATCTCCGCTGTCCAATCATACCCGAGAGAACCTATAAATTCCTTTATGTGCCTCAAACCCTTTCTTCCTTTCTTTTTAAATAAACCGAAAGGATGTTCAAAACAGCAGGGGTCATTCCCTCCATCTCCATAACCTCTCCGAGGGTTTTGGGTCTCCTTCTTTCAAGCTTTTCCCACACCTCCCTTCTCAGTCCAGGAATGTCCTTAAAGGAAAAATCCTCCGGAATTTTTAAGGATTGAAGTTTTTTTATCTTCTCAATCTGCTCCATCTCCCTTTTTATGTATCCTTCGTATTTTATTTCTATTTCCACCTCTTCTATTACGCTATCATCGTTCTTTTTTATATCCAGCACCTCAAGTATGGAGGAAAGGCTAACCTCCGGTCTCCTTATTAACTCCTTAAGAGTGATAGGTTTCTGAACTGGAATCCCGTGAAAAGATGGGGGATAAACCTTTTTTTCGTTCAAAAACTCTGTAAGTTCTTTTATATCTCTGACCTTTTTTAAGTATTCAGAATACTGCTCATCCTTGACAAGGCCCACCTTCCTTCCTATCTCCCTTAGTCTTAAGTCGGCATTATCTTCTCTCAAGAGAAGTCTGTATTCAGCCCTTGATGTGAAGAGCCTATAAGGTTCGGTCACATCCTTCGTAATCAGGTCATCAATCATAACACCTATGTAAGCCCTTGACCTCTCAATTATTACCTCCTCTCCCCCGAGAACCTTCATTGCTGCATTTATACCTGCTATTATCCCCTGACCCGCTGCCTCCTCATATCCAGAAGTTCCGTTGATTTGTCCGGCGAGAAACAACCCATCAATTTTTTTCGTTTCAAGGGTGGGTTTTAGTTCGTCGGGATGCACAAAATCGTATTCAATCGCATAACCGGGTCTCAGGATTTTAACCCTTTCAAGTCCAGGAATCTCTCTCAGCATTTTTATCTGGACATCAAAGGGAAGGCTCGTTGATACCCCATTTGGATAGAATTCAACCGAATCGTATCCCTCCGGCTCAATGAATACCTGATGCCTCTCTTTTTCTGGAAATTTCACAACCTTATCCTCAATAGAGGGACAATACCTCGGACCTATCCCCTTTATAACCCCTGAATACAATGGAGAGCGGTCAAGGTTTTTTCTGATAATTTCGTGAACCCTCTCATTTGTATAGGTTATATAACAGGGAACCTGCCTCCTTTCTATCTTTTTGGTGCTGAAGGAAAATGGCTTTGGCGGATCATCTGGTGGCTGAATCTCCATTGATGAAAAATCTATTGTCCTTCCGTCAAGTCTTGCAGGAGTTCCGGTTTTGAGCCTGCCCATTCTAAATCCCAATTTTTTAAGGCATTCAGAAAGTCCTATTGATGGAGGGTCACCAGCCCTTCCTGCTGGAAATCTATTGAGCCCTATATGGATTAAACCGTTGAGAAATGTGCCAGTAGTGACAATAACACATCTCGCAGGAACGAATTGCCCGAAGTTTGTGATTATTCCCTTTACCCTTCCATTCTCAACACATATCTCCTCAGCAAAGCCCTGAAGAAGGGTAAGGTTCTTCTCTTCCTCAAGAACCCTTCTCATCCTCTCTCTATAAGCCTTTCTATCTGCCTGAGCCCTTGATGAACGAACAGCAACCCCCTTTTTCGTATTTATCTGCCTGAACTGAATTCCTGTATTGTCAATATTTACCGCCATCTCTCCTCCAAGGGCATCTATCTCCTTTACAAGGTGTCCCTTTGCTACCCCTCCTATAGCAGGATTGCAGGACATCTGTGCTATCTTATCAAGGTCTATGGTTATAAGAAGGGTCTTCACCCCTATCCTTGCACAAGCGAGGGCGGCCTCACATCCTGCATGCCCTCCACCGATTACTATTACATCAAACTTCTCATCCATAAAGACTATTTTCTAAAAAATGGACAAAGAATTCAAATTTTATGATTTTACATTTTTTCTTGACTTCAAAGTCATTTCGTATTATAGTAAATAAAGTTATTACTAAAATAATAAGGAGGTGGAAAGATGTTTGAATTGAGTGAACCAGCGAAAATGGTTGAGCAGGCAGTAAGGCAGTTTTGTGAAAAAGAACTCGCACCGAAGGTTGAAGCCCTTGAAGACGGAGAGATTCAACCATTTGAACTTATGAAGAAGTTCTTTGAGAGTTTCGGCTTAACGGAGATGATGAAGGCACGGATAATGAAGATTATAGAGAAGAAAAAGAAACAGGAGGAAAGCGGAGAGAAGGTTGATGTGAGAAAGGAATTTCGTGGAGAGGGGCTTATGGGTGGAGGGGACCCGATGATTGGTTTTGTTGTAGGAAAAGAACTCTGCAGGGTAAGCCCTTCCTTTGCACTTTCCCTTGCAGCCCACCTCGGGCTATGTGGAAACACAATACTCTCAAAGGGGACATGGGACCAGATTGAAAAGTATGCCCTTCCACTATTCACCTTTGAGAAACTTGGATGCTGGGCTCTTACAGAACCAGAGGCTGGCTCTGATGCTTTCGCATTAAAAACAACTGCAAAACCCGAGGGAGATTATTACATACTCAATGGCTCAAAGACATTCATCACGAATGCCCCATACGCTGACATATTTGTGATATGGGCGAAGATAGACAGGGGTGGAGAGGAAAGGAAAGATAAGAGGAGGCTCTATCCCTTTGTGGTTGAAAGGGGGACTCCGGGTTTAACTACATCAAAACCAATGAAGAAAATGGGAATGCGCGGTTCACCAACCGGAGAGGTCTATCTTGATGATGTGAAGGTTCACAAGGACCAATTACTCGGAAAGAAAGAGGAAACAGCAAGAGAGGCTGCAAAGGAAACCCTTTCAGGAGAAAGAGAGGGAGCCCCTGCAATGGCATGGGGTATAATTGAGAGGTGTCTTGACGATTGCATTGAATACGCATGCACGAGAAAGCAGTTCGGAAAATACCTTATTGAATTTCAACTAATCCAGGAGAAAATAGCAAAAATGTATATGCACCTTGAGAATGTGAGAAACCTTGCATTCAAACAGGCATGGGCAATAAAGGAGGGAAAGTCAAAGGAGCAGGACTACACAATAGCAAAATACTACTCTGCTATGGCTGCTGTTGAGGTCGCTTCTGAGGCTGTTCAACTCATGGGTGGTTATGGCTACATGAAGGAATACCATGTTGAAATGCTTTTAAGGGATGCGAAACTCATAGGTATTGGCGGAGGAACGCAGGAGATTCAGCTTCTCAATTGCTGTAAGGCACTTATACTTGAAAGAAAGGGCCTGAGGCTCTCCCTCGCAGGAGGATTTGTAGAATAGGAAAATTACAGAGAGACCTCTGAAAAAATTGTTATTGTAAAATTTCCGTTTTAAAAATTTGAAAATGAAGAATTATAGTTTTTCTTGATTTTATTCATTTGCCCTTTAAAATTCATTAAAAATGTGGTATAATAGGAGGTGATGATGGAGATAGCGTTAACAGTGATAGGAGCGGGAGTAACCTTTCTCGCAGGTGCTGTTACATACCTTGCCTGGAGGAATGGAAAAACAGTGAAGGAAAATACCACGAGAATCCTTGAAAGAATGGATGAGGGATTCAGGAGAATGGATGAAGGGTTCAGGAGAATGGACGAGGGATTCAGGCTTATCGCCCTTCTCATACTCGCAGAAACGCCTGAAGAAAAAAGGGAACTGGCAAGGAGAATACTCAAGGAAAAACAATAAATAGAAACCCAAGAAAAATATAAGAAGAAAGCAAGAGAGAAACCCGAAACTTACCTGCATTATTGTTAAACAATATGCTACACTTCTGAAAAAAGTGGACCCTTTATTACCGCCTTTCCCCGTATTCATTCTAAAGAGAATTGATAGATATTTCCGGGAGAAAACGAAGTAACCATAATCGCGGAAATTCATATCAAGTGCCCTCCACCACCTCATATATCCTTGTCTTTCCCTTTCTTCCACGCAAGGAGATGGTTCCAATGTATTTCGTTTTGAAAATCTCCCGAACTGCCTTCCATGTTTCTTCTCCTATAAAAATCTCTCCGTGTAAAGCCATGTTTTCAAGCCTTGAGGCGACATTTACTGCATCCCCTATCACAGTCCATTCTATCCTTTCACCCGCCTCTATACCTCCTACAAGGCAAATCCCTGTGTTTATTCCAATTCTCACCATTATCTCCTCTTTTCCCACTTTTACCTTTTGAAGTTCCCTTTTTATGCTCAAAGCAGTTCTTACTGCATCTATCGGATGGTCCTTTGTAAAAAAGGGGGCTCCAAAAATTATCATCGCACCGTCGCCGAGAAACTTATTTACCCATCCATTGTTTTCATTTGCCAGTTTATTAAGGAGGGTGTAAAAAAACTTTATAAAATCTGCTGTCTCCCTTATATTAACCCTCTCACACATTCCAGTAAATCCGACAATGTCGCAGAAGAGAACAGTAATTTCCATCAGTGATGGTTCAAATGTGAGTTTTTCTTCCCTTATGATGGATGACATGTCCACTGGAAGAAATTTTTCAATTTTTCTCAGCCTTTCCTTAATCTCATTCATTTCTGTTTTCATGGCAATTGCGTGAGAAATCAACGAAAGGATTTCAGGTTCAAAGGGCTCGGAAAGTGAATTGAGAACCGGGATGCCTCCAAGCAATTCATCCGCTTGAATGCTCATGATTTTCCTGATTTTCTTTATCAATTCCTCCTCTGGCTCGGTCAGTGAGGATTTTATGATTTCCACAATTTCTTTTAATGGAATTTCTTCCTCTATCTCAATTATTTCAAAGGATGTGTTTCCTGCTGTTATTACATCTCCCCTCTTTAATACAGAGTTTAACACCTCCTTTCCGTTGAGAAATGTTCCGTTTCTGCTTCCGAGGTCTTTGAGAAGAATTTTTTCACCTTCTTTCTCAATAAGGAAATGATACCTTGAGATTCCCTCGTCTAACACAGAAACATCGCAATCAGGAGCCCTTCCAATTTTGCAGGAAGTTCAATTCTTTCAGCCCTTTCTTCTTGAGAACTGGAAATTCTTATAAGAAGGCTCACCGAACAAGTTGATTGAGTTGAAATATGGGAAGGACAATGGATATTATGAGGAAGAAGACAACCCCTGCCATGAGCAAAATCATTATCGGCTCAATTACTGATGTAAGTGCAGATGTGGCAGCATCTATCTGGGATTCAAAATTCTTTGATATGCTGAATAGCATCTTTTCAAGCTCTCCGCTCCTTTCACCAATGGCAATCATGTGTGTAACTATCGGCGGGAAAAACTCACTCTTTTTTAAGGTTATGTAAAGTGGGGCTCCTTCCTCAACGCTTTCCTTCGCCCTCACAATTACCTCTTCTATCCAGTAGTTATTAACTATTCCCTTTACTATATCAAGAGCCTTGACTATGGGA
>Ga0078972_1004068_pt1 | contig 41559 bp, 37 predicted proteins | sample YelNatPaOPGAMG01_FD_67568 | JGI IMG/M metagenome (GOLD analysis project Ga0078972, IMG submission 67568) | Hot spring thermophilic microbial communities from Obsidian Pool, Yellowstone National Park, USA - OP-RAMG-01 (SPADES assembly) (version 2) | ecosystem: Environmental > Aquatic > Thermal...
GAAAGGGTAAATGGAAACATAATTACAATAAAAGAATTGCCAGAAAAAACAAAGATAATTGTTCTGAACTATAAATAGTAAAGTGCTTGACCGCATAGATTTACAAGGTAATAATTGCCCTATTGCAAACATGAAAGATTTATTCGGTCAAGCACATTATTTATTATCACTAAAATATCCATCCTCTCCTTCTTCGGTGTCGGTGTCTCCATCCTTTTTTTGGTAAATCTGATGATACGTCTGTGTGATTGCGGATTTCAATTCTCACATAAATTTGGCTGGCAATTTCTTTATCAACTGCGTATTGTGTATTGCCAACCTTAAAAACATAGGAAGGATAACGTTGTATCAATTGAACGGATGTCCCCGGCAAAATTCCAATTGATACGAGTTTTTGGACCTCGTTTGATTGACTGGACAATATGTATGCTATTCTGCCACCCTGTCCGGGAGATAGATCGGCTAAAGCAGATACAACAGGCTCTCCAACTTCTTTTCTTTTAAGGCAACATTCGCCGGGCGGTATTGGTTTTCCGTGTGGACATACCTTAGGGTGTCCTAATAATGTGCAGATACTTTCCTCTGTTCCTTCGTGTATAAAATGCTCAAATTCACAGGCATTTTCTTCAAGGACACTATGCTTTGTCTCTAACACATCATTTAATAGACGTTCCGCGAGACGATGTCTACGTATAGCAGTCTCAGCTTCCTTATGACCCTGAGGTGTAAATTTAAGGAAATCATCAGAAATAGAAATTAATTTGTCATCAATAAGTTCCTGTAATTGTGGTGATTGTTTATCTAATCCCAAATCATTTATGCTGACTTTATCTTTTTTTTCTTCTTCAATAGCGATCCATAATTTTTCTAAAATTTCCTGAGAACCTTCACTAATCCTCATTTTTAACTTTCCTTCCTAATTTCTTTATAAATTTTATCAAATTGGGTTCAATAGGTGTCTCATATCCGCAGTTTGGGCATCTCTGAAGTTTGCATTTTCCTTTGGACATAGGGCATCCTACACAAGCCTTTATCGCTTCTTCTTCATTGTATTCAAAACCACATAATGGACATTTCATTTATAGATCATCTCCCTATAAACTTAATTGTATAGAAAATATATTTAACATAGCATTCAATAAAAACCCAGTGCCAAATGCTAAAACTAAAATGATCCCTATCATTGCTAAAGATGTTTTTAGTCCGCGTTCCTTAATCATAACCAGAAACTGTGCCACACAAGGGAGAAAAAGCGTTAAAACTACCGCAGCGATTACAAGCTGATTCCCTGTAAGTCCAACAGTTCCCGTTGCTTCATCATATAAAGCGGCAGCTGCATAATCACGTCTGAAAAACCCGTAAAGTATCGGCTCTGCTGTTTCATTTGGAAGTCCTATAATATTTACTATCGGTTGTAAACCTTTTATCAATAGATCAAATACTTTCGTCAGCCTGCCTATCCATATTAAGACGCTTGCGATGATAAATAAAGGGAGAATCTCTAAAAGATACCATTGCATTCTACTATAAGTTTTTGTCAAAATGTTTGTAAACTTTGGCAATCTTAACGGAGGCAATTCCATATAAAAGCTTGGTTTCTCTCCGGGCAAGACTTTTGAAGAAAGGTAACCGATAAGAAGAAGTTCACCTGCAACTACACCGACCCATATCATCATCGCAGATATATTTTTTGATAATATGCCGACAAAAACAGCTTGTTGTGCAGCACAGGGAATCCCCAAAGCCAAAAGAAATGTTGCAATAATCCTTTCTCGCTTTGTCTCCAATGTCCTCGTAACCAGTGTCGCCATAGTATCACAACCAAACCCTAAAACCATTGGGATCACTGCACGTCCATTGAGTCCTATAAACTTGAAAACACGATCTACTAACATCGCCAGACGCGGCAAATAACCAGTATCTTCTATGATTGAAAAAACAATAAAAAATATGCCTACAATAGGAAATACAATTGCGATTGCATACCGAATTCCAAGGGTTATTATCCCATATTCATGGACAAATAAATCCTGCAAGAATACCCATGGGATAACCTTTTCGGTAAATCTTGTTATATATGGAATGATCAATCCACTTTCAGCATCGCCAAAGAATTTTGATTCTAACAGGTCAACAAGAATTCCAGCACCAAAAACTCCAACTGAATAATATATAAATATTAAAGCTAATATTAATATAGGAACACCAGTTAGGGGGTTCATCATTAAACGACCCAATTTTTCCCCAAATCTTTCTTTTTGCTTTTCCGAAATATTTATGACATCTTCTAAAATCTCATTCACCTTTGACTGTCTAACCATAGTAACAATATATCCTAATGAATGACTATAATTAGATTTTACGTTTTCAATTATGCTTTGAATTGCATCGTATTCTTCGCCCTCATTTTCCTTAACTAATCTGTGTATTTCTGCATCATTTTGTAATAACATTAAGCCTATCATTCGCTTTGAAATCCGATAATCGCTATGAAGATGACCTTCTATTTGTTCCAAAGCAGATTCTATAGCCTCATCATATTTAGTGATTACACTCATGTTTTGAAACTCCGTTTTTATAGGAACTCTGTTATTTTATTTCTAAGTGTCTCCATTCCTTTCTTACTAATTCCTACAGTGGGAATAACAGGGATCCCTAATTTATCTTCTAACTTTTTTATGTCAATATTCAATCCCATTCTCTCAGTTTCATCCATCATATTTAAAACAAGAATAACAGGTAATCCTGCCTCTATTAGTTGAATTGTAAATGACAACATCCGATCTAAATTTTTGGCATCTACAATATGTAATATCACACTTGGACATTCATTAAGCAATATAGAACGACCTATTCTTTCTTCTTCCGTAATAGGTATCAGAGAATACATCCCTGGTGTGTCAATAACTTCTGCCATTTTGCCATCAAGTTTTGCTACCCCTTTGGATATTTCAACCGTAGTGCCGGGATAGTTAGATACCGTGACATACATACCTGTAAGGTTATTGAATATGACACTTTTCCCAACATTCGGATTTCCAACAAGGGCAATTTTCTTATCTAAGCAAATTGATTCTGAATTGTCTTTATGACAACGTCTAAAAAGATTTTTAAATCCCATTTTTACAAGTCTCCATATTTTCAATTAATTCTATTAGCCTCTCTACCGTAACAGGACTAACAGAATGTTCTATACCACAAGCGTCTTTTTCAGCAGTATCAGGATCAATTTTTAACACTTCTATAAGAAATTTAGCTATGAGATTATGACGTTTTTTTACCTCGTTAGCTATCATAAGTCCTTGTTCAGTCAATTCTACATATTCATATTTTTCATGACGGACAAGATTTTTCTCTGCCAAAATTTTGAGTGCAGAAGTTACGCTTGGCATCTTTACTTTCATCTCTTTGGCTATATCTTTAACCCTGACATATTTTTTCTTCTGTCCAAGCATAGAGATAACTTCAAGATAATCTTCCATACTGTTTGTAAGAACTGCATTATTTTCCATTGTCATTTCCCTTGTTTCATTTTTGTTAGTCTTGTCTAACTTTATTATACATGTAAAACTATATTTTGTCAAACTAATTTATTGATCTTTATAATGGAGTTATGATAAAATTTACACAACTCAATTCTGAGGCTTTATTACGACCACGTTTCAAAGTAAATACTTACGATTAAAATCATAAACTTTTGATGGGAGAAGCAAATTATGAAAAAAAGTGTTTTGGTCTGGTTTATTATATTTTCTGTGTTTCTGTTGTCCAATGCGACAATAGGTATGGTAGATAACTCAATTGTGTTATATCTTACATTTGATTCTGATGAAGGAAAAACTGTAAAGGACATATCTCCTCGTCATAATGACGGCATCATAAAAGGAAACCCCAAGAAAGTAGATGGAATTTTCGGTTCCGCACTTGAACTTAACGGCACGACGGATTCAATAGAAATTCCCCATAACGAAAGCCTCAATATGACTAATGCGATTACTATGGAAATGTGGGTAAATCTTGTTGCTGGTGGAAAAACTGACAATCAAGCGGGGATAGAAAAAGGCGGTTGGGAAGCTGGCGAATATAGCCTTTATGCCTTCTATGTTCCGGGAGACGCACTTGCAGTTCAATTTTTTGATCTACCTGCTGACTGCGGAGATGCTAACTCGGGCAATCTTGGAAAAAATATAAAAGACGGGAAATGGCATCATATCGCAGGCACTTGGGATGGCAAAAAAATCTCTATATATACAGATGGCAAATTGGATATATCCTTTAATTGCTCTGGCAGTCTATCAAAAAACAACAAATCTGTCTATATTGGATCAAGAACAGGTGATCAAAGATTTTTGCAAGGTTTAGTAGACGAGGTAAGATTATATAATAGGGCGTTGTCAGAAGAAGAGATAAAAAAGGATATGAATACTTTTGGGGGATTCTCTGTATCTCCTTTGGGTAAATTAACGGTCTGCTGGGGAACATTGAAATCAGTGATCAGTAATCAGTGATCAGTAGATAGCATAATTTTTTAGAGTATATTTTAACATACCTGAAAATGATATGGAGGGAAAAAATGCCAAAAATTGCTTTTCTTGGGGCAGGAAGTTTAGGGTTTGGTCCTCGGTTGATAAGTGATATATTATCTTTTCCAGAGCTTGCTGATTCCACAATTCATCTTGTTGATATTGCATCAGATAGATTGGAATTCATAGCAAATTATGCCCGTCGCATGGTAAAGGAAGCAAATCTGCCAACTAAAATTGATGCATCAGTTGATAGAGAACCAGCATTAGATGGGGCAAGTTATGTTATAGCCTCAATCCGTGTAGGACAATATTTTGAGCCAGAAACAATGGATGTTATCATACCATATAAAATCGCTGGATTAAGACAAACGGTATCAGATACCGTAGGCATAGGCGGAATTATGAAAGGTCTGCGAACTATTCCGCCGATGTTGGATATTGCCCGTGATATTGAGAAAATATGTCCAAAAGCTATATTGCTTAATTATACAAATCCGATGGCGATGATTATGTGGGCGATTAATGAGGCGACAAAAATTACATCAGTTGGTTTATGTCATAGTGTTCAAGGGACAAGTCAGCAATTAGCGAATTATATAGGAATAGAATATAATCGCATGCGTTATCATGTGGCTGGTATCAATCACATGTCTTGGTTTCTTGAATTATCTGCTAACGGAGAAGACCTCTATCCCCGTTTAAGAGAATGCCTCAATAATCCAGAAATCTTCGCAAAAGACCCAGTCCGTTTTGAAATTATGAAACACTTCGGCTATTTCGTCACTGAATCGTCAACTCACATGGCAGAGTATGTCCCTTACTTTATGGCACATACTGATGAAATAGAAAGGCTTAATATAAGGTTTCGCGCACCTGAAGCTGACCTTAACGAAGATAATTTAGCTCAAAGACGTGAACAGCATAGAAAAAGGTTGTTAGAGCGTCAGAAACAATTAGAAGAGCAACCTGCGGTTATAAGACGTTCAAATGAATATGCCGCTGCAATTATCCATGCAATAGAGACTAATACTTCAATTCGTATTAATGCAAATGTCCCTAATACGGGGCTTATTACAAATCTGACACAGGGATGCTCAGTGGAAGTCCCATGTCTAATAGACGGTTCTGGAATTCATCCTTGTTATATCGGAGAACTACCGCCTCAGTGTGCTTCACTTTGTCAAAGCAATATAAATATGCAGGGCTTAACGGTAAAAGCAGTGCTTGAGCAGAATAGAGAGTATGTCTATCACTCCGCGATGGTTGATCCGAATACTTCTGCTCAAATGACACTGCCTCAGATTCGCGAGACAATAGATAAACTTATTGAATCTCAACGTGATCTGATGCCACTACTTTGATGGAGGTATAAAATGGAACTATCAGCTATTCTTACTTTGATGAGTTGTTTATGTGCTTTCCCAGATGGCATTAATTATGATGAGTCAAAAGTGCCTCCTTACACTTTGCCTGATCCATTGGTAATGAGTGACGGGACAAAGGTAAGCGACGCGAAAACTTGGATGGAGAAACGAAGACCAGAGCTTTTAAGGCTTTTTGAGGAGTTTATGTATGGCAAATCGCCCGGAAAATTAGAAAGCACAACCTATGAGGTTACCTCTGTTGACAATGAAAGTCTTGATGGCAAAGCAATTAGAAAAGAGGTTTCGGTCTATTTTACAGGGAAAAAAGATGGTCCTAAAATGGATATTTTGATCTATCTTCCTAAATCCGCAAAAAAGCCAGTGCCAATATTTCTTGGGCTTAATTTTTGGGGGAAATCATACAGTTCATTCAGACCCTAATATCACATTATCAACACAATGGATGAGAGATAATCCAATTTGGGCATAAAAAATGTCTTGAAAAATGAGGTGCAGTACAATGTGTAGTAAAAAGGTATAGAAAACAGTTGACGAAAGGATTGTAAATAAGTAATAATATAGCAAGAAAGAAAGCATCCATTTTGTTAAGTATTGTTTGAGTTATTAAATCTGACAATAATAGTTTGGATGTTTTTCTTTCTCATCTTCGTTTAATCATTTAAAAAGTGTGAAAGTATAGTATTTTATGAGAAAGCCGTTATAAAAAGGAGACAAAAATGATTCGTCAAGGGCTTCTTGAATCGCTAATTCATTATAAAAAAGCAAAGACGTTAAGGGCATCTTCATGGGACGTTAGCGGAAGAAATGGTGATGCCTGGGGATTTCAGCCGGGTGAAACTAAGGTGCTTGCTGACATAAAAGGTCCTGGATGTATAAAACACATCTGGATGACACAAGGTCAGGGCTATCGTGATGTCTTAATTCGCATGTATTGGGATGATGAAGAAAATCCAAGCGTATTGTGTCCATTAGGTGATTTCTTCGGTCTTGGTAATGAGATTGTCAATTCCTATCAATGCTACCTATTCAGTGCATCTACTTGGGGAAATAACAAACGGGGCGGTGGCTGTGCACTCAATTGTTACGCCTCTATGCCATTTAGAAAATCTGCAAGGATTGAACTTGTCAACGAGGGAGATAAACCACACGGTCAATATTTCTACATTGACTATGAGCTTTATGATGAACCTCTTGCTGATGATGTGATCTATTTTCATGCACAATTTCGCAGAGAAAATCCCTGTAATGGTTGGGGACACGAAATAACGGTCAATACTCCCGAGGCGAACATAGTGAATAAAGAGAGGTTGGCATGGACTAATAATTATCTCATACTTTCCGCAGAAGGAAAAGGACACTATATAGGCTGTAATATCTCCGTCACTAATTTTCAAGGGACATGGTGGGGCGAAGGCGATGATATGATTTGGGTAGATGGATATAAATGGCCCCCCGATCTACATGGCACAGGATCAGAAGACTATTTTAACCATGCATGGGGTATGCAAGCTAACGCTTTTATGCGAAACGGATCATCAATCCATGAAAGCAATACAAATGGTTATCAGACCTCTTATGTCCATCATTTAGAAAATCCCATTAGATTTGAGAAAGAAATAAGGGTTACTATTGAGCATGGACACGGCAACCATTTAAGCAATGAAATGTCGTCAGTTGCATATTGGTATCAAACTGAGCCACACAAACCTTTTGGCATTGTTCCAGTGCAACAACGTAAACCTGTCCTTCGTGCCGAAGATGGGACATGGATTATTGAAGAATCGGCAAAAACTCCGCCAGCACCATTGGAAATAAACGATGAGATGAGAAAGATGAAAGAACAATGGAAAGCTAAACAGCAGGAGAAAAAATAGGAATTTTTGTCAGTTTTCAAAGACTGATAAAGATGAATTTAATACTTATATCATTTTCCAATTGAAAAACATCATTAATAATGTCGTTCTGAACGAAGTGAAGAATCTTCTTTTCGCTCAAAATGACCTAATTGAATTAAGAAATGGTATTATGACACATTCCCACAACTGAAAAGTTTATGGGAGTGTGTCAGAAAACATAACTAATCTTCAAACTCGCCTGCACATTTTGCACAGACCATATAGAAATGAATATCCTCTGATTGAGCATACTTTTTTATAGTATCCACTAATGGTTGAGCTAAATCTGCACCACACTTTGCACATTTATAAAGCGACCCAGGAGGTATTGGCACATTAGACATATCACCAAGCATATACTTCCATCTTTGATAATCCCAAGGGATAGGTGTTCCTACTGAATTGGAGATATTAAGCCCTCTCTGGATAAGAGCTTTCGCTTCATTTATGCCTATCTTCTTTGCAGGACGACCTGCCATCACTGAAAATCGTTTATCAAACTCCTCTTTGCTGATGTCAACATCAACAAAACAATCTTTTAGACCCATTTTCCAAAAATCAAGCAAGAAAAACATTGATTTAAGCCTTTTATCAGGCTTTTCAAACCCTAATGCAAGAGACAAGAGTCCTGCTTTATCTGAATCGCTGACCCATCCACCATAAAATTTTGGGTCTGGTTCAGGAAAGTCTCTACTGCGGGCTAATGTGTAAGTATAATATTTGCAAGATGAACAAGCTGACAGGTTAGGACGCATACGTTTACAACAAACTGGACATATACTCGCGTTCATACCCGGACAATATCTGATCGCCTCGCGGATACCACAACTTCTGCATCTTATTCTGCTATGTCTTATCGCACGTTTGCCTGTCTGTCCCATATTTTATCCTATTAAAATAGGGCAGTTATATCAATCCTGCCCTAATCTTTTGATTTTTAGAATTTTTAAGGTTCTACTAAATGATTACTCTTTTTATATCCTTACCATTATTTCTGTTTCTCAACTTTAATCAACCCTGACAGATATTCTGATGCCTTTTTCGCTAAATCGTCAGCGTTGATGTCCGCAAACTTCAAGAATTCTTTAACCATCGGCATAACTGCGCCCGTATCCATAAGATTAGTTGCTAATTTGCCCATTGATGATTTGCCAAGCCCTGGGGAAGCCTGATCGCCCATATTTAATATTCGTATGCTTTCAATCTTCTCAACAGGTTTCATCATACGTTCAACAATTTGTGGGGCGGTCTCTATAAGTTGAAGTATTGCTTGCTGGACAAGTATTCTTTGCTCTGTCACGTTCTTAGCTTCTATCATCTTCATCTGACCTTCTGCCTTAGCTTTTGCCTGTGCAAGTATAGCTTCCGCGAGTCTTTCCATCGGCTTTGCTTCACGTTCTGCACCGATGATAGCGATTTCTTTCTCTCGTTCCGCTTCTCCTACCCTCAGTGCTGTAACTGCGTTGACATCTGCGACGTTCTTAAGAGCAGTAGCTTCTAAATGTTCCTTGGTTGCAAGATCAGTCTGTTTCATCTTAAGTTCCATACTGATCTTACGATCTTCGTCAGCTAATCCAATTACCAATCTCTGAGATATATCCGCTTGACCGACCTTTTGTCCCATATCTATCTGTCTTAGCTCAATAGCAAGGTTTCTGTCAATATCTCTTTCAAGTATACGTTGTTCTTTGCTGATCCTTGCAACTTCTTTGACTACTTCCTGATCATAAACGACCTGTGCTGCTTCTGCCTGTCTCTGTGCAACGTATGTTGTAATCCGTTTCCTCTGATCTGCTTCTGCCCATGAACGATCTTGTTCAAGTGCGAACTGTTTAATCTGAGAATCTACATCAGCACGTTTGATCCCAACATTTGCTGAGAATATAGCTTTTTGAACTTCAAGATTTCTTTCTATTTCTCTGATCTGCACCTTCTGTCCCATCTCTATATTCGCTACTTCCACTACTCGGTTCTTGTCTATCTCTCTTACCTGTATAGTCTGTTCCTTATTTATCCTCGCTACCTCTATCAACGCTTCTTGCTCGTATTGGACCTTCGTCCCTTCTGCCTTCCTTGTCGCACTATAAGCCTGAATTATCTTCTTCTGATCTGCATCTACTATCGCTCTGTCTTTCTCTAAAATATATTGCTGTTTCAATGAATTGACTTCTGCTTCCTTGATACCTAACTGTGCCTGATAGGTCGCCTTCTGGATTACCAAGTTCTTCTCTATATCTCGCTCTTGAACCTTCTGTGACTTCTCTATATTCGCTATCTCTATGAACTTCGCCTTCTCTATGTCCCTGACCTGTATAGTCTGATCCTTACTTATCCTCGCTACCTCTGCTATAGCCTCTTGCTCGTATTGTATCTTTGTCCCTTCTGCTTTCCTTGTCGCACTATAAGCCTGAATTATCTTCTTCTGATCTGCATCTACTATCGCCCTGTCCTTCTCTAAGATATATTGCTGTTTCAATGAATTGACTTCTGCTTCCTTGATACCTAACTGTGCCTGATAGGTCACCTTCTGGATTACCAAGTTCCTCTCTATCTCTCGTTCCTGAACCTTCTGTCCCATCTCTATATTCGCTACTTCCACTACTCGGTTCTTGTCTATCTCTCTTACCTGTATAGTCTGTTCCTTGTTTATCCTCGCTACCTCTATCAATGCTTCCTGCTCGTATTGAACCTTTGTCCCTTCTGCTTTCCTTGTCGCACTATAAGCCTGAATTATCTTCTTCTGATCTGCATCTACTATCGCTCTGTCTTTCTCTAAAATATATTGCTGTTTCAATGAATTGACTTCTGCTTCCTTGATGCCTAACTGTGCCTGATAAGTTGCCTTCTGGATCATCAAATTCTTCTCTATGTCTCGCTCCTGAACCTTCTGTGACTTCTCTATATTCGCTATCTCTATGAACTTCGCCTTCTCTATGTCCCTGACCTGAATCATCTGATCTTTATTAATCTCGGCAACTTTCGCGATAGTTTCTTGCTCAAATTGGATTTTTGCTGCTTCTGCTTTACGAGTGGCTGAATAAGCTATAACTGCTTTATCTTTATCTGCTTCTGCGAAAGCTCTATCTTTTTCTAACACATATTGAACCTTTAATGAATTGACCTCAGCTTCTTTAATTCCGACTTGTGCTTTATATGTAGCTTTTTGTATTTCAAGATTTCTTTCAATTTCTCGTTCTTGAACTTTCTGACTCATCTCAATCGCTGCTATTTCAACAAATTTGTTCTTTTCAATTTCTCGTTCAAGAACTTTTTGTTCCTGAGCGACTTTGTTGACAGCAATAGCTAACATTTTTTCTATTTCTCTGATACCAACGCCTTCTTCTTGTGCGATCTTAGCTTTTTGAATTGCCAATTGCTTTTCGTAATCTTTAATTCCGACTTTCTGTTCCTGATCGATTCTTTTGAGTTCTACTTCCAACGTTCTTTGGATTTCTCTTTCTTGGACTTTCTGTCCCATTTCAATATTTTTAATTTCCACTACCAAGTTCTTTTCAATATTTCTTTCAGCAACTTTCTGTTCCTGTTCAGCTCTGGCAATTTCAACTTCTTTAGTTTTATTGATTTCAGCTTTTGCAAGTTCCTGATCTTTTATAATTCCAGCCCTTTGACCGACGACTTCCTGTTCGTATTGAATTTTAATGGTTTCAGCTTCTTTTTCGGCAGAATAAGTCGCGATTTTCATCTGCATATCTGCTTCTGCCCATGATCTATCTTGTTCAAGGACAAACTTTTTCTTTGCAGCATTGACGTCAATTCCTACTATGGCAACGTCAGCATCCTTAATGGCTTTTTCCTTTTCAACGGCAGCTTTCTTTGTAATTTCTGTGATCTCTTTGATACCGACAGCATCAAATCTGTTGTTTGGGTCCATATCGGCAACAGGCGTCTGGTTGAGCATAGTGATTGTAACAGTTTCAAGAAGCAAACCGTTTTCTTCAAGGTCTGGTGCAACAATTTTTTTAACTTCTTCGGCAAATTTTTGCCTTTCCCTTTGAAGTTCATCTAAATCCATAGTTGCGGCAACAGCTCTGAGCGCACCATCTACTTTGTCATCTAACAAAGCTTTAATATTTTCTAACATTACATCTTGTTCGGCTTTCTTCTCTCCAGGCTTTGGTCTCCTTCGTCCGATACTAAAAAATCTTTTCAACTCGGGAACAGGGACAGTTTTTTGACCAAGTGTCTGAGCCGCTTTTATAACGCTTTCTTCTTCAGGCGGAACTTTAACATAGAATACCGCAGTGACGTCAGCCCTCATAAAATTGCCAGTGATTAGAGATTCTTCTTTTCCGACACGGGTTATTTCCAATCTCATAGTGTTTAATGATACAGGTCTTACTTCATGGAATATCGTATTAACCCATACTCCACCACCTTGAAAACGGACGACATATTTTTTCCCTCCTGTTCGGACAATGGCTTGGTCAGCTTTTGGCATCTGGTACCTATAAATAACGGCAAAGAATATACCAAGCACAACTATAACAAGAGAAGATATTAAGTAGAAAGTGGTTTCAATGCTTGTAAAAAGAACCACTATCATTGAAAGCACTATGAGTCCCGCTAACGATAAGATCGCAACAACAAGACGCATCTTAATCCCCCTTAATCATGGGTCTATGAAAAAGTTATCAGTTTTAACTGAAAACTGCCAAACTTGTTAATATTCTACACTATGAGTCATAACTTCACGGCGCAAGCCATGTAATTGTCTTGGAGATGTCTGCCAAGCAAGACCTGCTAAATAGACCAAAGCATTTTGAATAAGCGATTTTGCAGCTTGTCCTCTTGCAGGGTCTCTTGAATCCAAAGCGAAGGTTACATAATGTCCCTTCCCATATTTAAGCTGAAAACTCACATATTCTCCTTTTAGTTTAACTAATGTTGCAACATAATTCAAGGCATTTTGGATCAATGGTCTTGCAGCTTCAGACCTTGCTGCATCCCTTGTATCCACAGCAAAAGATACATAATATCCAGCACCCCATCTCAGCAATATGCCAACTGCATCGTTATTATCTCTCCTAATTGCCAAACGTTGGTATGCCCTGTCCGTTGTAACCCAATGGTGATCAGTGGCAATAGACTCTATATTTATCCTATTTGGAGTAGAAAATAGACCAGATGTATTGCCAAAAGCAGTGATAAGAATACCTGTGTCTTTTGATTTTACAACTCTTATGGGATGAACATCAGTCGGCATCCAAGTGCCTCGCCAACCTCTGCCTTCTAATATATTATCATCCATTGCAGACGCCCACACAACACCACCACGAGCGACGAAGTTTTTTATAAGCACGTCCGCATCTGCGATGAAATATTCTCTATCATGTCCGGGAGCGTTCCACGTAAACCAAACTACATCATATTGAGTTAAATCAACTGAACTTAATTTAATAGCTTTTGGGTCTCCGAAATTGTCTGGATTAGGATTAACAGATACCACATCAAAGGCAAAATTGTTTCCGCCAAGAACAGTCAATTCTTTAAGAATGTTATGTTCGTTTGTCCTACTATCTCCTACAACTATGAGAACCCTAATAACTGCCCGCCTTGTCGCAAGGATACGATAAACAGGATCGTCTGTGACCCAATGATCGTCAGTAATAAGGACATTAGGATCAACTTTATTTGGCCATGAAAATAGCCCTGAAGCTTGCCCAAATGCAGTTATTGTTACGTTTGCATCTTCAGAGCCGACAACTCTAATAGGATGTGTTTCAACAGGTAGCCAATTTCCGCGCCATGTGCCATTCTCGTTTATATTATCATCCATAGCAGAAGCCCATACAGTTCCGCCCTGAGTTACGAAATCCCTTATCATCCCCTCTGCATTTTCAAGAAAATATTGTCTATCATGCCCTGGCGCGTTCCAAGTAAACCAGACAATATCATAATCTGATAGATCTAAAGTATTGAAACTAATCGCAGTGCTGGGGTCTCCATAATTGCTTGGATTAGGATTAATAACAACCGTTCTGAACCTGAAAATATTTCCCTCAACATTGGTAAATCCAGCAAGAATCGCAGGTTCAACAGTGCGAGTATCGCCGACAACTACAAGCACATTGAATATACCCGTGGGGACAATCTTTACAGATGATATTATATCACCAAATCTCTGCGGATGTGAATGCAAATCTAATATATATTTTTGGAATTCTAACCGACCAAGTGTCACAGAAAAGTTTGCACCTTCAAAGTTAGGTTGTTCAAAAAATATAACTCTACAACCAGTAGGTGGAAAATTGGGTCCTCTGGTAATTTTTATGGAAGAAATAGACCTATCAAGCCCAATTTCTTTCATATCGCTGACGTCTTTCAAAACCACGCCTTTAATACCTTGAAGGTCTCTGTCTTGATAAAGTTCAACTATTAATGGGACAACACCATAATCTGGACCAGTAGCAACAATAGCAGGGGCAAACTGTATAGAAGATATAATATCACCAAAACTATATGGGATATTATGTATATTTGGATAAAAACCTGGTGGTAAAACTATACGTCTTCCGGTAAAATTTGGATGTTCATAAAAGATTGCCTTGAAACTTGGCGCAGCATCAAATCCCGGCCCTCTATATACCTTTATTGACGAGATCATATCGTTGCATCCGATAGTGTTTGTATCACTAACAGAGTCAACGATAGTGACTTTTCTCCCTCTAAAATCTGGGTCACGAAAGACCTCAACAATAAGTCTTGGTGCAATGGGCATATAACATCTGCTCCTTGTTTTAACTGTCTATAAAGGTTGTGTTGACGCTGCGGAAGTTCCCATGGACGACATTTGTGAAGCTAATCCAAGCGTAGTAGTCGCAACAGGTCTTAATATCTTGAAATAGTCAAATCTGGTAACTGTCGGAGGGATATTCCCCGGACATAAGGCATGGATACCGACCATCAATGGGTCATTCATAACAACAGTGGCACTTCCGCAGGTTGTCCATGTCTGTCCATCGGGGCTAGAATATGCCTGAAATTCATGTCCAGTTCGTTCTATACGTAAGAAATTCACCACAGAGCTATGTTTTCCACGTCCTATTGCGGAGTATCTCCTGTCTACATGGGTTTCAAAACGTATATCCCCTCTAAAAGCATGGAGGGCAGAGGTTTTATCAAGCCTTATAAATCGGTTCTCGTCTTTCCATATTAATATCCCGCCATGTTCTTTTTGCTGTTCAGATGGCGTCATTTTAATTTCAACTGCAAAATCACCAGAGATAGGTTGTAGCATGCGCGGTGCATCCATATTCCCGCTTCTGCCATCTGGTCCCCACCAGAGATCGTGATTAGGACCGACATGTATTTCAAGCCAACCACTTCGTTCACGCAAGATACCCCCAGTAGCGGGCTGACCAAGCTGACGCACACAGTCACCTCTCGGGTCTATCCACTGCCATACGGGCTTTATAGTATCAAATTCATCAAGGAACACTATATCTCTGAACCTACCAGTTCCACCAGAAACCCAGGATTCTATCTTTATTGAAGAAATAATATCCCCAAAATATTGCGGTTGAGTATGTAAGTTTGGCAGTTCCTTGCGATAATCTAATGGACCAAGGGCTACCACTAATTGCTGACCTTCATATTCTATATGCTCGTAAAATATTGCTCTACAACCTGTTGGGGGGAAATTTGGTCCTCTGAGAACTCTAATTGACGAAATAGCATCATGTAATCCTATATTTGCGGTATGATTAACGTCCCTTAAAACTATGGATTTAGTTCCTCTAAAATTTACATCTCTATATACTTCAACGATCAATGGTATTGTCCCATATTCAGGACCCGCAGTCACAAGAGAAAAGCCAAAACTTACCGATGCAGTTACGTCGCCAAAATCATAAGCTATGTCATGAAGATTGGGATAATATCCAGGACCAAGCACTAATTGTCTGCCTTTATAATTTGCTTGTTCATGCAAAATTACCTTATAATTTGGGCTGGTTGCATAACCTGGTCCCCTGAAAACCTTGACAGACGATACATTTTTCAAGAAACCGAAGTCACTAAGATTTGGTATATTGTCAATTATTGTTGCTTTGGGACCCTGAAAATCCGGATCAACATACAATTCAACCACAAGCCTTGGCAATCTTGGAGTTGTTGAAAATGACGTTGATCCCGGTTGAGTCATTTGGTATGTTGTCGTAGGTTGATATACACCTGATGGTTGATATGGAGTAGTCATAACCAAGATTCTCCTTCCAAAACTGATTTATTAAGTTTTTAAAAACATAATCTAATCTTCAAAAAACGATGATAATATCTATAAAAGCTATCAAAAATAAACGATTTTTCCAACAGTTCTGTAAACATTATAAGTAGTATACATCATTAATTATTGCATGTCAAGAACAGGATAGGTAATTTTTTAGATAAAAGAGCAAATGATCTGAGAATTCTGAAAACCAGTTAAATCCAATTATCATAAGGATTAGAAAGCCATATAAAAATGAAAATGCTCCACATTTGTCATTCCCGTGAAAATGGGAATCCAGAAAAATCATAACAAAGAAATGGATTCCTGATGCAGTTTACCCCCTGCCAAACTTGTCCCTGCGAAACTTGTCCCTGCGAAAGCAGGGAGCAGGGAGTAGGGGCAGGAATGACTGACGACTGGTCCTTTAGAGACCCAATGGATTTTGCCTTCTAAAAGGATTAGTATTTTCTTTCTCCGATCTACTGGTGACAAATTTATTGTTGACAAACTTTTTCATAGGTGAAATTGTTTTACTTAATGAGCATTTTCATATAAACATTTAATTCAAACTTTGATAAATACTGGTTTTGATTAGCATTTTAGAATTACCAGTATCTTAAATTTTTAGCTAAAAAAGATAAATTTTTTATATTCTGTCGCTAAAGTTTTTAAAATTTATTGCCGATATATAAGCTAACAATATCAATCAATTAGGGCATAAACATTTTCTGGATAAAATTTGAACTTTATTATTTGAACCTTCTAATGGAGTATAGACGGGGATGAGCGAATTTATACAAAAAATTGAGGAGCTTTCTGTTACTTTCGTTATGGCTGATTTAACGGATTTACAAGCACTTGCGGATTTATACAAACGGTTTGAGGAAATAGCAAATTTAGCTAAAACAGAGCAAAATCAAACTTTGGCAAAAATTGCGATAGCAGCATCAAAGCTAATAGAGAAGATTATACTTGATGAAGTGGAAGATAAAAACAGGGCGATTGAGGTTATATCTCAAACTATTAGTTCTATGCAATCCATTGCGGTTCACAATCGTAATATAAATGAAGCAGGAATTCCCAATGAACTCAACGAATTCATTCCTGACGGTCTGGATATGGGAAACGAGATAACAGAAAAAGCAGAAGAAAAAGAGCAAGAGACCTCTGAAATAATTAAAGAGCAGGCTTCAAAATCAGATGATTCAACTGATGTAGCTTCTGAACAATCTGTTTTGATCGGTGATGAATCCCTTATAGCTGATTTCATTGTTGAGGCGAGAGAGCATTTACATGAAGCCGATGTGCAACTTCTCAACATAGAAAGTGATCCGAAAAACAACGATGCGTTAAATGCTGTATATAGGTCTTTTCATACTATAAAAGGCGTTGCTGGATTTCTTAACCTTAAAGATATAGCAACACTTGCCCATGCGACTGAAGATCTGCTTGATCGGGCAAGAAAAGGAGAACTGCTTCTTGTCGGCACTCCTATTGATGTTACATTTAACGCTGTTGATACTATGAAGCAGATGATCTCTGATGTTGAGACTGCGTTATCCACTAAAAAGGCTTTAGTCCATAATTTGCCACTTTCAGAACTTCTATCTGCTATAAAATCAGCGAGTTTAGGCGAGATTATAAGCGAAAACGATACTTCAAAAGAACAAGCTACGTCAATTCCCTCTACTGAAGTAGTGCAAGAATCGGATCAAGAACAAACTTCAGAAATGGACAATTTAGTATCAAGTCCCGATGAAACAAAAGAAATTGAGACCAATATTATAAAAATTGATCAGGAAATTAAGGAAGATCATGGAATTAAAGAAGCAACTCAGCTATCAGATCAAAAGGATTTTCAAGAAAGGTCTCAGGCAAGGTTAGTATCTTCACAAGGAGTAGTAAAAGAAACCATAAAGATAGAGGCAGAACGTCTTGACAGATTAGTTGATATGATAGGTGAATTAGTCATTGCAGAATCTATGGTGACACAAGATACAGAGATCATGAATAAAGCATCTGCCAGAGTATCTAGGAATCTCGCACACTTAAATAAGATAACCCGTGAACTGCAAGAAATAGGCATGTCGCTTCGTATGATGCCTGTCCGTCCTGTTTTTGAGAGAATGGCGAGATTAGCCCGTGATTTAGCGAAAAAAAGCGGAAAAAAGATAGAATTTACTATGTCAGGAGAAGATACAGAACTTGACAAAAGCGTTGTTGAAAAGATAAGCGATCCTTTGACACACATGATAAGAAACGCCATAGATCATGGTATTGAATCATCTCCTTCAGAACGTGTCAAACTCGGCAAATCTGAAATAGGTCATATCTCGTTAAAAGCTTTCCATAAAGGCGGTGACATTATTATTGAGGTTAGCGATGATGGAAAGGGGCTTGATAAAGATGCAATACTGGCAAAGGCAAAAGAACGCGGGATTATCAGAGAAGATCAAGTATTGTCCGAACAGGAGATTTACAATTTGATCTTTATGCCGGGATTTTCCACTGCGAAAGTCGTAACAGATGTCTCTGGTCGTGGAGTTGGAATGGACGTAGTCAATCGTAACGTGCAGGCATTGAGAGGGCAGGTAGAGATACATTCTGTTGTCGGAAAGGGAGCAACGTTTATGCTTCGGTTGCCACTAACTTTGGCAATTATGGACGGCATTATCGTTCAAGTTGGTTCTGAACAATATATCATACCAACCCTGTCAGTTGTAGAATCAATTAGACCAAAATCAGAGGAAATATCAACGGTCATGGGGAACTCAGAGATGCTTTGCATTCGTGGGAAACTCCTGCCGATGTTCCGCATATCTAACCTCTTTCAATTGCATGATGCAATAAAAGACCCAACAGAAGCATTGATAGTCGTCGTTGAAGATGAGGGAAAGCAGGTTGGGTTTATGGTGGACAGTTTAGTCGGACATCAGCAGATAGTGATTAAAAGTTTAGGTGAATCTATGGGAGATTTGAAGGGCATCTCGGGCGGAGCCATAATGGCTGACGGTCGGGTTGGACTAATATTAGATGTCGCAGGCATCGTCAAGTTGGCTATAACAGGAATGAATTCCAGTTTGGCTGCATAAAATTGAATTTTTTAAAAAAGGAGTGTAATAAAAATGGCTGAAACAATGATTGAACAAAATGAAATCAGCACTGCTGTTATGGAATCCGGTGAGGATAAAGATGTTTCTAAACTTGCTGGTAAATATTTGACCTTTGTATTAGGTAATGAGGGATATGGTATTGAAATCCTTAAAGTCAGAGAGATTATCGGTCTAATGGATATAACAAAAGTCCCAAATATGCCTCATTATGTCAGAGGGGTAATCAATCTCAGAGGTAAGATACACCCAGTTGTTGATCTGCACTCAAAGTTTGGAATGGGCATTACCGAGGATACAAACGAAACTTGTATAATAGTAGTGGATGTCACCCAAAACGGTAAGCCAATGATGGTTGGCATACTTGTTGATTCTGTATCAGAAGTGCTTGATATTTCTGCGAGTGAGATTGAAGAAACCCCCCAATTTAATATAAGCCTTGACTCTCATTACATAATGGGAATAGCGAAAATTAAGGACGAGATAAAAATTCTATTGGATATTGATCAGGTTTTAGCAGACGGAATGAATCTAACATAGGCGATTTTCTAAACTGCCATTTTTGTAGTATCAGTTTTTGCTGTTTTTCAACTTTGGAAGGAACGATGCAGTGAACACATACGAGTTAGAAACAGGAGATACATCAGATAAAGAGATATTTGATCGTATTAGGGAACTGGTATACAAAAGAAGTGGTATTAAACTTGATACTAGCAAGGAATCCTTAATAAGAGCTAGGGTTGGAAAGCGAATGCGGGCTTTAGGCTTGTCTAACCATGCAGAGTATCTAAAACAGGTTATAGAAAGCAATGACGAAAATGAGATCGTCCATCTTTTAGATGCGATATCTACTAATGTGACGAGTTTTTTCAGAGATAGCGATCATTTTAATCTGTTAAGAATTCTGCTAAAAGAATGGACTGCGTCAGGTCAAAGAAGGTTTCGTATATGGTCTTCTGCGTGTTCCAGTGGAGAAGAACCATATTCAATAGCGATGACTGTTTTGGATTCAATAGGCGGAAATTTTGATACCAAAATCCTTGCTACTGACATATCAACACGAGTTTTAGATAAAGCCCAAATGGGTATCTATGAAGCCGAAAAAACTTATCAAATCCCAGAAGATTTCATAGAAAAATATTTTGATAAGATTAATAATCTAAATAGCGTATCGTATAAAGTTAAACCAGTGTTAAGAAATATGATCGTCTTTAAAAGATTAAATCTATCAGAAACGCCGTTTCCAATGCAGGGACCTATGGACGTAATTTTCTGTAGGAATGTGATGATATATTTTGATCAAAACACAAGGCGAAGACTGATAAACGAGATATTTCGTTTATTAAAGCCGAATGGTTATCTCTTTGTAGGACACGCAGAAAGCCTGATAGGTCTGACAAACGGTTTCAGGACAATTAAACCATCAGTTTATCTGAAAGAATCATAAAAATATTATTTTTAACTAAACAAATTTATCAAAACACTAAGCAAAGAATTATAAGTGGGAGAGATGAATTATACAATTGGTATATCAGAGATGCGGGTTTCAAATCAACCCGATGATGTTCTTGTGACATACTCACTTGGATCATGTATAGGCGTTACCATATATGATCCCGTTGCCCGAGTTGGTGGAATGATCCATTGTATGCTTCCAAATTCTAAAATTGATATTCAAAAGGCACAGAGTTTTCCGTGTATGTTTGTAGATACTGGGGTTCCTCTGTTATTCAATGAAGCATACAGGTTAGGTGCACAGAAAAATAGGATCATTGTCAAAGTCGCTGGTTGTTCGCAGATCCTTGATGATAAAGGATTTTTCAACATTGGCGAACGAAATTATATGACCTTGCGTAAGTTGCTTTGGAAAAACAGCGTCTTAATAACTGCCGAAGACATCGGCGGAAATGATTCCAGAACTCTTTACCTTGAGATCATTAATGGTAGAGTTACAGTCAAATCTCGTGACAAAAGAATTGAACTATGAAATAGGGAGATTTAGTAATGTCTTATAACATTCTTATAGTAGATGATTCTAGAACAACAAGGATGGTCATCTCAAAAACGCTTAATCTTTCAGGCATCCCAATCAATCAATTATATGAGGCTGAAAACGGAAGAGTGGCGCTTAAAATATTAGACGAGAATTGGATTGATTTAGTTTTAGCTGATATTAACATGCCTGAAATGGATGGGGTTGAAATGGTTGATCAAATGGCAAAAGACGGTCTGTTAAAAACTATACCAGTAGTTATAGTATCAACAGAAGGCAGTCAGACTCGTATTGAAGAAATGAGGGCAAAAGGAGTGAAGGCTTATGTCAGAAAACCTTTTACCCCTGAGCTTATAAAAAATCTTGTAGAAGACATATTGGGGGAAAAACATGTTGGATGAATATAAAACAGTTCTTTCAGAAGTTTTTTGTGATGTTCTCATGCGATATGCTTTTATGTTTGGTGAAGAATGCGAAAAAGAGAGCATTTTGTTAGACAACCCTGATTACCTTCATGTCAATGTATCATTCAACGGTTACAAAAGTGGCAATATCGGTATATTAGCTTCTCCTGAGTTATGTATTGAAATGGCAGCTAATGTTCTTGGAACTGATATGGAAGATGATAATTGCGCGAATGATGCAAAAGATGCTCTTGCAGAGTTGGCTAATGTTGTCTGTGGTCAATTTCTCTCTAGTGCTTATGGCAGTGAGCCGATATTTAATCTATCCCCTCCTTCTGTATCAGAGGTTAGCGAACTTGAATGGCAAGAAATATACGAAAATGATAATAGCCTTACCTTTATGGTTGAAGATAACCCTGCTTTGATATATCTGGATATAGAACAGGAGGCGGAAGTATGATAAAAGTTTTGATTGTTGATGACTCAGCAGTTGTTAGAGAGATATTTACCAATGAACTTTCAAAAGACCCAGAGTTAGAAGTGGTCGGAACTGCTATTGATCCTTATATAGCCCGAGACAAAATTATAAAACTTAAACCAGACGTTATAACATTAGATGTTGAAATGCCCAGAATGGATGGCATAACTTTTCTTCGTAAACTTATGAAATATCATCCTATGCCTGTTATAATAGTATCATCATTAACCCCAAAAGGGGGGAAATTAGCAGTAGAGGCGATGAACGCAGGCGCTATTGATGTCCTATGTAAACCTGGAGCAGCATATACCGTAGGCGATATGTCTATAGAATTAATTGATAAAATAAAATCAGCAGCAGCAGTAGATATGAGCAAATGGACTAAGCTTGCTACACAAACCCAAGAACAACCGACAAGATTAAATGTTATACAGACAACAAATAAAGTCGTGGCAATTGGAGCATCAACAGGCGGAACACAGGCACTCCAAAGCGTATTATCCGCTATGCCAACAAATGCACCAGGCATTGTGATCGTTCAACATATGCCTGAACATTTTACAACGTCATTTGCACAAAGGCTTAATGAATTATGTGCAATTGAGGTGAAAGAAGCTGAGAATGGCGATTCTGTTATCCCAGGGCGGGCATTAATAGCTCCCGGCAACAAACACATGCTCCTAAGAAGATCAGGGGCAAGATACTTTGTAGAGGTAAAAACCGGTCCGCTTGTGTCACGTCACAGACCATCTGTTGAAGTTCTATTCAACTCAGTAGCACAATCCGCAGGACCTAACTCCATCGGAGTTATTATGACAGGCATGGGTGGCGATGGAGCTGACGGCATGCTAAAGATGAAAGAAAGCGGAGCTGTAACCATTGCCCAAGATGAAGCCAGTTGTGTTGTCTTCGGTATGCCTAAGGAAGCTATTAAGCGCGGCGGAGTTGATCATATTGTCCCTCTGAGCAAAATACCCGAAACAATATTGGCATATGCTTCATAAAATTAAAATTTATGATACCTGAGAACAGACAAAATTTAGCAATGCTTTTTTAATTGTCACTTATCTGTTTAAGATTTGCTAATTGTTTAATAAATACGTCAGGTATCTGTCCGTTTTCCATTATTGGCACGTCCCAAGTGACGACGCCATCTTTTGAATTTACATGCTTAGTGTACCCTATAACAAATTCATCGGGAAATCTCGGTTCTCCGCCACCCCACCATTGCCCAAGATAACTCAAAATATGATATTGTGCACCGTTGACCCATCTGCCGGGGCAGGTAGGAAACGCATCAGAAATTTCTCCTGCGGTATAATCTTCATATTCCGTATGTGAAATCACTGGCACTTTAACACCGGGATTGAATGCGACTATACTATCAGGATTTCCAGATTTCAACGACAAAGCGAAACTCTTGAAATTTGGCGGATCAGGATGCCTATACATCTCATCGGCGAAATAACAGCCGTCAATCCACCAACCATGAATATTTTGTCCCCATCTGTCTGACCATTCTTTGACAATCGCTTCCCATTTTTTCTGAAATTCCACAAGTCTTTCACCTGTTCGCTTTCCACCTGATGGCCAATTTCCTTCATAACCCCATTTCCAGCCAAGCCTTTCCACTGCAACAAGATCAGATGCAGGAGCTCCACTTGGCAAATATACCATCAATTTTATGCCTCTTGGGTTTAAAGCCTCGTATATGTCTTTTATTAAATCTCTTTCTGAACATTTGCTTGGCTTTATTCCAACAAAGTTGTCATAAGTTGAGTTAGGCGAACAATAATGACCAGAATTTTGCCCTATTGTGATAAAATAATATTTAGTCCCGACAAATTCAAGTTGCTGAGCAAGTGCAGACACATCAAATTTATTGACCCGATTATTCCAATCCTTCGCCGACGTATCAGCAGTTGTTAAATAATGTGTAAATACTCCCCAACGAGCATCTCTAAACCAATCAGTATTTGATCTCTTATAAGCTGAATTTTCCATTGGAACCTCCAAAATATCTAAGACTTGAGTTAATAAATTTCCTCTTATATATTATAACATTTTGTTTGAATATTGTTTATATTTTTTCACCAAAAATATTAAATATTGATTAACAGATATGAACTTTTTTTCCTTCTGATGGGAATTTATTATCCTATAACAACCAATATTTTCTATCTCCAAATTGATTCAGAGTGTCAAAATGCCAAGAAAACCTTTATCAATCAAATTTGGTATGGTAATTGCTTAATTATAAAAAAAATCTAATTACCTCATTTAAAAGTGAAAAAAATTTAAAAATTCACTTTTTAGAGTGACGCAAGTATGTCACAACCCCAATGCTATAATTCTCATCAGAAAGTTAGAGATGAGAAAAAATGTTTGATATTTGGTTAGACTGTGAGTTTTTTCATGATCGAATCAAGGGGTATTCGGTCGCTATGAGGTATAGGAGATGTTAGAAGAACTTTGGAGACGACATAAATACGAAAAAGATTCTCATGCCCGCGAAGAATTAATTACAAAATGTCTTCCATTAGTAAAATCTTTGGCACAGAGGTTGTCTGTCTACTCATCAGCTTGCTGTGACACTGATGATCTTGTAAGTGCAGGAATAATTGGCTTAATTGACGCTTTGGAAAAATACGATCCAAATGAACAGACAAGTTTTAGAACCTATGCTAAATGCCGTATTCGCGGCGCAATGTTAGATGAAATCAGAAATTCAAAATGGGCACCAAGATCAATACAGGAGAAAACACGAGCATTAAAAAGCATATATGCCAAACTTGAACAAAAACTATCAAGAACGCCAACTGAATACGAATTGGCAGATGCTTTGGATATGAGCATTGAACAATTCCGAAAAATGATGATTCAGATTGGTCCTTCCGCTATTTTCCTTTGTAGCACAAAAGTTTCAGAAGAAGAGGAATATGAAGAATATTTAGAAAGCCATTTTCAGGATTTGGAATCTGTAAGTCCAGACGAGCAGGTTATATTTGAAGAAACCGCATCAATTCTTTCTTCCGCTATAAATAGCTTGCCAGAGAAAGAAGCTTTGGTCATCAGCTTATACTACTTTAATGAGATGACTATGAAGGAGATCGGAAAAATTCTTTCTTTGACAGAGTCCAGGGTTTGTCAGATTCACTCAAAAGCTCTTCTTAAACTTTTTCAGGCGATTAATTCAAAAGAAGCAATTTATGAAAATTACAGAGTAGAACACGCTAACGTTGAATGATTATTTTTATTATATCATTGACAATGATAAGCTTATATGTAAAAATAATTATAGAAATTTTTATGCTCAATATGATTTTCTAACATTGTCAATGCGAGGAGAATTATGCAAAAGTTATCCATATTTTTCATTTTATTATTAATATCAATTATGACTTCCTGCTCTGCATTAAATTCAAGACAGTTATTAAAGGAACAACAATGGAGTGATAACTATGCTTTAGCTGATGGAGTTCAATCTACTTCACCAGAGATGATAGACGGAGATATGAATACTGTTGGCAAGATGCTTTTTCCAGAAAGTGTTTATGGTGGAAAAGCTATTGTTGGAGGTTTTCCAAACGCCGAAGTTACGATCAAGTTGCCAGAAAGGAAATCCATAAGAAAAATAGTAATATACAGTGATGACTTAAAAGATTTCAATGTCTATGCTTCCGTAGGAGCAATGGGAGGCAAGGAAGATTGGAAACTGATAAAGGAATTTATTAACAACAAAGAAAAGGAGATAGTAATAAGAACATCAGTTTTAACGGATAAAATACTTATCAGGGCAAAAGGAAAAATGCCTCTTGAATCAACAGAAAGCGTGAGAGTGCTTGGCGGAGTTGTAACTCAAAGGAAAGTCATGGAGCCGGAGATAAAGGAGATTGAGCTTTATGGCTTTAAGTAAACAAGTCTCTGTTTTTGATTTTCAGTTTTCAATAGGTAAAACAAGTTTAGTGTTTCTGATATTTTTTTGTCTTATCGCTTTAATGGCAGGTTGTGCTACTCTTTCACAATCAAGTTTAAAAAGCACAGAAACAGAAAAAGAGAGTAATATTGAATGGATAACTTCTTTCAATGATGCCAGAAAATTAGCTGAGACAACAAATAAATCAATGATGCTGGTTTTTTATGGCGTTTCTAGCAAGCGTCTTGACGAAAATGTCTTCACCTCACCTGATATAATAAAGCTATCCAAAGAGTTTATCTGTGTCAAAATAAGTTCCGATCAAAACGAATTGATGAAAAAATATAGAATCGATCAGTTTCCAACATTTGTATTTACAGATTCTCAAGGAGGAGAATATAAAAGAGTTGTCGGTTATAAATCTGGATCGTCATTTGTAAGCGTCCTTAAAGAAGCACTTATTCCAATTGATGTATTATATAAAGTTCAAGTCAATGTCCCTCAAAAAGGGAAGGCAATTGTCAAATGTGAGTTTAACAATATCAGGCAAAAATCGCTTCTAATGTATATTCAAGAAAAGGCAAACAAACCGCTTAATATATCTTACAATAGTAGCGATGGACCACCCTCATTCAAGGAAATAGAAGATGGAATATGGCAAGTTGAATTTGTCACGTCTGGAATGAAAACATTTTCTATCCAATACGAAACCAATCTTAATGTCTTATCAAGTATGGATTTTTTGCCGTCATACATAAGCTATATCGGAGAAGATTATGGTATATTAGATGGACATGGGATATTCATAACTCCACAAAATCTATATATAAACGGCAAAGTTAGAGTTCAACTTGTATTGCCAAAGGATTGGAAAGCAATTACTCCATGGGTTGAAGAATCACCATTTTTATTCAACACAAACTATATTCAAGAAGTTACAGATTCCGTCTTCTGTATTGGTGATTTCCAATTTGTAAAAAGAGAGTTTGGCGAGAAAGAATTATTCATAGTCTATTGTGGAAAAAGAAATATAGGCTCTGAACTTGATCGCAGGGCTGATACAGCGGTTAAAATATTCAATGATTATACATCAAGATTCGGCAATTTTCCATTTAAGAAATATCTTGCCATATTTGCAGATAAAACTCCTGACGGAAAATATATTCACGGAAGCGCTCATGGATTGGGATTTGCCGGTCCGATGGAAATGGTCCCGCCTTTTCTATATCAATTTATCGCCCATGAGATATTTCATGTCTGGAATGGTGGAATCATAAATCAAAAATCTTATTATGAAGTCTGGTTCAAAGAGGGTGTTACGCAGTATTATGGATACATAACGCCTTATAGGGCTGGCATTTATTCTGAAGAGCAATTCTATGGCTATTTAAGTAGTGACTATCAAGAATATATCAAAATCTACGAATCAGGCGACGATATAGCTTTGGCAAGGGTAAATGAGCAGATAGCGCGCAAAGAAGGGCATTATCAAGCTGACAGTATCAGAAATTTGATAATGTATCGGAAAGGGGCGCTTGTTGCTTGGCTAATGGATAAAGAGATCAATAAAGCTACTAATGGAGAAAAGAACCTTGATGATCTTATCCGTTATATGCTAAGCTTTTATCGCGACAAAAATTATTCATCTGATGATATTCTCAAATCACTGAATACCATCACAAATCAAGATTGGTCGGGATTTTTTGCAAATTTCGTTTATGGTAGAACTAAATTGCCCTTCTTAAAATAGACCTACAATACCCATTAACAGCTATTTCCAAGTGGAGTCAGCTCTCAACGCTGATATACCCGCCTGCAACAGCGCCACAGCGTAAGCAGGATTATGAATTGCCTGAACATTCATTCCCGGATCACTCATAGCCAAACCATAGTTTTTTCTTGCGGAAATATAGGCTTTTGAATTTTTATTGGGATATTTTTCAAGCATGTCTTTCAATTCATTAGCAAGCGGAATTATTTTTGCGTTCCATTCTGTTAATTCTTCTTGTATATTATCATGGCATTTTAGGCAGATTTTATCATCAACGCGGAATGTATGCCCACCTTTTATAGGAGAATCTTTACTTTCCTTTGATTTTGCAGACCAATAATGGCATTCAACGCATTTTTTCGTCATAATTTTGCTATGTTCTGAAGGCATATCTTTAACACCGAACCCGCCGGTGCCACTGAACATCTCTGTTTGAGAGTGTTCGTGAGTGATCCCAAGTCAGCCACAGTCAAACTTATGGCAGGATACGCATAACTTATCAACAGGCATTATTAAATTATGTTCTATGCCTGTTCCGTGCCTATGACAGGACGAGCATGAGACCGAATTTTTCATGTCTTTTACACTGACTACCTTAGGAGTAGCCCCCCATGCTGTCGTCTGAGCATAGGCAATATAATCAGATGAATGACATTTCAGGCATCTTGCATCAGCCTTTGGTTCTTTTTGAACCGTCAGAAGTGCCTTTGCATGTGCAGAATCCTGCCATTCTTTAAATTGTATAGAATCTGAATGACATTCAATACATTTATCACCAGATTTTGAACCTGCATCAGAACCAGCGTATATGACAACTACAAATACTGCAAATGCCAATACGATAACAGATATTGATATTACAGCGTAAGTTCTGCTTTTCATATCACTAATTTTTTATAAATCCCCAACAAGTTGTAAGTTTATCTCTTTTATCAACAACAGCGGATTTTTTTATTCCATCGTTCATTAGTTTATTAATCTGTGCTTCTGAGAGTGCTTCATTATAAAGGGCAACCTCGTCTATTTTGCCTTTTAGCCATCCTCCACCTACCCATGATCCGATGGTAATTATCGTTTCTGCTGTATCGGGCTTTAAGGTGTTTGCGGTTTGACCATCTACAACTCCGTCAACATAGCAGATAAAGACCTTTCTATCATAAGTCGCTGCGATATGATGCCACTTTCCATCAACAACATTACTCCTCGCATTAAAGGATTGCCATGCCTTGTTTGATGTGAATGAATAATGTATTAGCCCGCTTCCGTCATTTATGAAAAGTCCATAATTCCTTATAGGACCATCTGTATTTTGAGTTACAATAGTCTGCCAACCCCCAGTGAATCCCGGGACATTTATCCATGCCATTAAAGAGAATTTTTCAACAGAAAGGACAGGAGCATGCTTTATCTCCACATTAGAATTTGAGCCTGTGAATTCTAAAGCTTTTCCGAATTTTCCATCAACTACGTTGGCATTGTTAATTTTGCCATCATTTTTATTGCCAGAAGCATCAAGGGCAACATCTTTTTTCCCTTCATCAAAAAGCCAAGCACCGACAAGCTCTGCCTTTGTTTGATTAACAAAAATGAAAGCTAAAATTAAAAATACGAAAAGGAATAAGTATTTCATATTATACTCCTATTTTTAAGCAATAACTATAAAGACAATTAGCCCCAGATACACACAGACATAAACGAAAAATACTTTTATTTCTTTACTCTTTTCTGCATATTTCTGAGTGATTCTGTGGCTAATTGTATATTTAAATTACGATCAACTTATATCATCAATGACTAACGTTTCAAATCGCCCCAACAGGTCGTAAGCTTTCCTTCTTTATTAACTGCGGTAGTTGATAAACCTAAATTCATAACATTTGCGATCTCCGCAGGTGTTAGTGCATTGTTGAAAAGTGCGACTTCATCTATCGTCCCTTTTATCCAGCCTCCGCCGACCCATGAACCTATGGTAACAGGGACATTAACCGCTGTATCGGGCTTCAAATTATTTATAGCGGTCTCTCCATCATTTTTGCCATCTACATAGCAGATGAATTTGGCTTTATCATAAGTTGCTGCGATATGATGCCATTTGCCATCAACGATGTTTGACTTGGCATTAAAAGACTGCCATGCCTTGTTTGATGTAAATGAATAATGGATAAGTCCACTGCCATCATTAATAAATAAACCGTAATTCCTAATTGGACCATCGGTATTTAATGTAGCAATTGTCTGCCATCCACCAGTGAAGCCAGGGACATTTACCCACGCCATCAGAGTAAACGTCTCTACTGATAAAGCCCCTGTATTTGTTATTTCAACGTTTGCGTTTGTTCCGTTAAATTGAAGGGCTTTACCATATTTGCCTGCGACCCATGTAGCATTATTGATTTTACCGTCACTTTTTCCAGCACTATCTTTGACGGCAGTTCCTGAACCTTCATCAAAAAGCCACGCTCCAACAACGCCTGCTTTTGAGTAAGAAGCGACACACAAACAAAGCAATAACGCTAAAAAAATAGAAACCGATCTCATTTCATAACCTCCTAAATTGATTTTTATTGATCGCTAAGGAACCAAAAACTAATAACAAAATAACATTATTTGATAAAAAGATCAATACAAAAATGGATTGAAAATTATTTTTCATTTATAGCAGAAAAAGCAGCATTTTCTCCTGCGATATACCCCGTGCTCCAACATATTTGGAGATTATATCCGCCTGTGGGACCATCAACGTCTATGATCTCGCCTGCAAAAAAGAGATTTTCTATCAACTTTGATCTCATAGTCTTTGGATCGATCTCTTTTATGTTAACGCCTCCGCTTGTTATCAATGAGTGTTCAAAACCTAAAAGTCCAGTAACGGTCATATCAAGGCTTTTCAGAATGTTCACCAATCTATGTCTTTCTTCCCTTGTAATGCTATTCACCTGCTTTTCTGGGTCTATACCTGATAACCGGACGATCACTGGTATTAGCTTTTGCGGTAGAAGTTCATCTAACGAATTTCTGAAAAATCTGTTCTGATATTTCAAAAAATCCCTTTGTAATCTATTGTCCAACTTTGTCCAATCAAGCGCTGGCTTTAAATCAAGAGATAATGCCACATTGCCTTTTTTCATCAATAATCCGACATTTTTGCTTATTGTAAGAATAATCGGACCACTGACGCCAAAATGTGTGAATAACATCTCGCCAAAAATGCTCTCTTTTTTCTCCCCATTTAATAGAACATTGACTCTTACATTTTTTAGAGTTAACCCTTGCAGAGATTTGACCCAATCCTCACTTATGCTCAAAGGTGTTAATGCTGGTTTGAGTTCGGTTACATTGTGTCCTAAATCAACTGCCCATCTAAATCCGTCACCTGTTGACCCTGTTCCCGGAAAGGACTTTCCTCCTGTGCAGAGTATATAGCTATTAGCGACGATCTCACCTTTATTTGTGATAAGGCATGTTATCCTGTTTCCATCTTTTTTTATATCAATTACCCGCGTATCACACAAGACTTTTACATGATTTTCAGATAAATATTTGACAAGGACATCAAGAACATCTTTGGCATTATCGCTTGCAGGGAAGACTCTATCGCCTCGCTCAATCTTTGTATCAAGCCCACGACTATTGAAGAAATCTAACGTCTCTTTCACGCCAAATTTAGATAGTGATGAGAATAGAAATTTTCCGTTTGGTCCGAATTTTTCTATCATCTCGCGGACATTGAATTCCGCTTGGGTGAGATTACAACGACCGTTCCCGGTGATCAAGAGCTTTCGTCCAAGTTTGCTATTTTTTTCTAATAGGACAACTTTTGCGCCGAGTTCGCCTGCCCTTCCAGCAGAGATCATACCTGCTGGTCCTCCGCCAATTACCACTACATCAAATTTTATCCTGTCATCCATTATATTCCTGTATTCATTTTGTTCTTACTTTTATATGCTTCATACATTGCCATTATATTTTGCGGAGATACATCTGCTTGAATGTTATGCACAGTGCAGAATACAAAACCGCCATTTGGTGACAACTTTTCTATTCTCTGTTGAACGTCCTTTTTCACATCATCAACACTGCCAAATGGCAAAACCTTTTGGGTGTCACAGCCTCCGCCCCAAAAGGATATATGGTTTCCGAACTCGCACTTTATCTCTGAAAGGTCTTTGCCCGTAACTTGGACAGGATTCAATATATCCATACCTATTTCAATGAAGTCAGGGAGAATATCAAAAACTTGACCGTCTGAATGAAAGAAAACGAAGAATGGCTGAGGGAATAACTCTTTTTGAGCTTTGAAAAGTCGTTCATGCCTTGGTTTGATCAATTTGCGATACATATTAAGCGAGATCATCATGCTTTCTTGACCTGCTACATCATCGCCTTCCCTTATGAATTGGATATATTGACCAATCCGCTCAGAAGCCATTTTATAAAATCCGATTTTGAGATCAACGAGTTTATCCATTAATCTACAAGCTAATTCAGGATTTATAGCCAAATCCATCAAAAAATCTTGCGTCCCCCTGATCCTGCAACTCATCTCAAATATTCCAGCACAAACGCTTTCTAATATAACAGCATAGCCATCGTCATAGTATTGTTTCGCTTTCTCAACAAGCCCATCAAGCAGTTTCGGATCGCTTGTGTTTGGAAAGGGAAAATTTTCAATATCATCTTCGGTTATCTCACCAGAAAGAGGACTTTTGACAAGATTATAATACAACGATCCTTCTGGCATTTCCCATCTGACGCCCCATTCGTCTGTAAAGGCTTTTTTAGTGTCTTGCTCCTCTATCATTGGATTTTTTCTGACTATATTTGGGATGATCCCTCTCACATCTACATCAAACTCTTTTAATAAGGATTCATCAACAAAGACTAATTGTTGAAGGGTATCAAGGAATTGCAAGTCTTCAATATCTTTACCGAGATACTTCATCAGATTTATGTATGCGATTTTATGTATGCCAGTAACGAATGAACTGCCTAAATCAAATGGTATTTTATCGGAGTTTTCATGTTTGATAGCTGACAACACTCGGTCTCTTGAATTCATAGCGATTTCTCTTTTTATTATTTTATTACAATGATTGAGTTTTTAGCTTTTGCACTGAGGACTTTTGAATAATGGCTGACTTTATCGGAACTAACTTCTTTTATAGGAGTTGGCTCTAAGACGACAAAATGTGCCTCATCAGACCTATTATATGCGATATATGCCAGATCAAAGCATTCAACCATTCTATCCTTTTTTGATTCAAAGTTTGGCAGTAAAATTGGTCCTGTATCAACTTGATACATTAAGGTCTGATCGTTCACATTCATTGTTTTTATAGGGAACTCAATTGTGGCATGGATTTTTGCATGATTATCGCATATTTCAGTGCGACCATTGATCGGATAATTGGAAAGTGTAGCTTTTACGATTTCATTATTATCGTCAACTATGTCTGCTTCTGTCATCTTTATATGGAAATGCACATCTAAAAAATGCCCTTTATTATCGCCAACGGTTATGTTATTTAACTCTGCATTATGATATGTGCGAATAATTATGAAGTCTTTTGAGGAGTAGATCATGCAAAAATCATAGTTTGGCACAAAGAAAAGCCTGCCTTTACCATAGGTGTCTTCGCCTTTGCATGATGCTACCAAATAGTAAGTCTCTGATTTTCCTGTATCTTGATCAGTTATTTCACATCTTGACTCAACTTGAATTCGGGCATTATTGGTTCGGTTTTTCGTTGTAAATGTGATAAATGATCGGCTGAAATCACAAGTTTGCATATTCGCTCAGTTTAATTCTAATGATGATGGTGATGTTCATGACCTTCTGCTTCTTCTTCCTCAGGCATATCCGTTATCATCGCCTCAGTAGTAAGCATCATACCAGCAACGCTTGCAGCACTTTGAAGGGCAGAACAAACTGTCTTTGTCGGATCAAGTATCCCAGCAGAAAGCAAGTCCTCAACTTTTCCAGTCAAAGCATTGAAGCCGAAGTTTTCGCCCATTTCTAGGACTTGGTTAATAATTACTGTTCCTTCTGCACCAGTATTTTCCGCGATACATCTCATAGGTTCTCTGAGAGCCTTTTTTATTATATTTGCCCCAAATGCTTCATCGCCTTGAAGATCAAGTTTATCTAGGTGCAGAGACGCCCTAAGAAGCGTTACGCCGCCACCTATAACAGCCCCTTCTTCAAGAGCTGCTTTCGTTGCGGAAAGTGAATCTTGTGCTCTTGCTTTTTTCTCTTTCATTGCTGTTTCTGTTGGAGCACCAATATTGATAATAGCAACTCCACCAGCTAACTTTGCCAGACGTTCTTGGAGTTTTTCCCTATCATAATCTGATTTTGTATCCTCAATCTGTTTTCGTATTTGCTTTATTCTTTCGTCTATTTTGTCTTTATCGCCGTTTCCGCCGATTATAGTTGTGTTGTCTTTGTCAACGATTATCCGCTTTGCCTGACCCAACATACCGACGACAACATTTTCTAACTTGAATCCAAGCTCCTCAGAAATAACCCTACCACCAGTTGCGATAGCGATGTCCATAAGCATTTCTTTTCTTCTATCGCCATATCCTGGGGCTTTTACCGCTGTGACGTCAAGCACGCCCTTTACTTTATTGACAACGATGACATTTAGCGCCTCGCCGTCAACGTCTTCTGCGATTATAAGCAATGGACGATTTAATTGGACAACTTTTTGAAGCAATGGTATTATCGGTTGTATTCCGCTGATCTTCTTGTCGTGAATTAGGATGACGGGGTTTTCCATAACCGCTTCCATTCTCTCTGCATCTGTGACCATATATGGGGATATATAACCCCTATCAAACTGCATTCCCTCAACTATCTCTATTCCTGTCTCAACGCCTTTGGCTTCCTCAATTGTGACTACACCATCTTTTCCCACTTTATCAAGCGCATCTGCGATAAGGTTTCCGATCTCTGTATCATTATTCGCAGCTACTGTGGCGACTTTTAATATATCTTCTTTTGTTTTTATTTCTTTGCTTTGGCTTTTTATAAAATTTACAGCAGATTCAACTGCTTTATCAATCCCTTGCTTTACCTTCATGGGATTTGCACCGACAGTTAAGATTTTATTCCCTTCCCTTAATATACAATGAGCAATGAGTGTCGCTGTTGTTGTCCCTCCGCCGACAAGTTTATGTGTCTCTGTAACTGATTCTCTTAACATACGAGCGCCCACGTTTTTTGATGGGTCTTCAAATTCAATCTCTTTTGCTATCGTATTGCCATCATTCGTGACAACCGGTGATCCATATTTTTTTCCAAGAATGACATTCCTTCCTTTTGGACCCATAGTTACTTTCACTGTCTCTGCTAATTCATCTGCGCCCTCTTTCATTTCTGCTCTTGCTTCGTCGTGAAAAAATACTTGCTTTTTTGCCATTGATTTCTCTCCTTAAAGTTTGCAATATTATTGATTTTTAATAGAATATTTGATCTTGATGATAACCTATCATTGCTTTACCGTATTGATTTTTCAATATAAATAAAATTAACTTGGTCAAGCACATTTATCTTCTTATGTAAAGTTTAACAAACAATAAATGATACAATATTTCCTTATATTTATCAAGATTTTTTTGACTGAGGCTATCATCTTTCACCTTGCTTTTTATATCAAACATGGAGTAAAATGTATTAGAGAAATGGATAAATCTATCAAATAGGTTGTTCATATCCTTATATTTATCCCCTTGGGTTAACAAGGATAAGTAACTACAAACCCTTGATATTATTAAGTTTTATTTAATAAGAGAAAAGAAAAAAGAGAAAAGAGAACCCCCAAGGGGACTCACTATTATCTTACCACATTCTTATCCTTTTGAAAATATAGTTGAGGAATTTCTAAGGAATTTCTGATTTTTCGTTTTTTTATGTTTTCTTATGAGAAAGCCATTGATCATCAGAGGAGAAAAACGATGAACAAATTACGTATCGCCGTTATAGGTGCAGGACCTAGAGCTAATGACTATATGGCAACAATAAAGAAATTAGATGATAAATACGACTTTTGTGCCTTAGCTGATAAAAATTTAGAACGTGCTAATGCCTCTGCCCAAAAATATGGTGTCCATCCGATCTACACTGATGTAGAAAAGATGCTTAAAGAAGAAAAGCCAGACGTATTTTTTGCACTTACGCCAACTGATTCTTTAAGCGTTATGGCGATTATGTCCGCAGAGAATAAGGTTAATGTGATCCGAGAAATTCCAATAGGCATCACAAGACAGGTCGCAGAGGCGGTAGAAAAAGCCTGTATTGATAATGGAGTTAAGCACGAGATCGCCGAAAACGTATGGGTTTGGCCACACGAAAGATTAAAAAGAAAAATTGTAGAAGCAGGTCTTTTAGGGAAAATCCTCCATGTCCGACTTTGGTATACCTCTGGTGCTTATCACGGTTTTAATGCTGTCCGTATGTTGCTCGGTAGTGAAGCGAAAAGAGTTTTGGGATATGTAGGCAAGGTTGAAGTCCCGACATATACTAACTATGGCGGAGAACTTGATAATACAAGGTTTTGGGAAAGCGCGATCATTGAGTTTGAAAATGATGTAACTTGTCTTTTTGGAAAACCTTTGCCAGGTCCCCGATCAAGTCTTTGGGAAGTTGAAGGCACAGAAGGCTATCTTTCAGGAAGTGAATTAGTGCTTTTCAAAGATAACTTGCATTTTCCATTCCGTGACATTTACGAAGAAATTGATGGCAAACGGGTGCTTGATCATGTTAGAATTGATACTGATCCACCTATAATATGGTCAAATCCGTTTAAAAAATATGGCATATCGGATACTGACGAGGTCGCAAAAGCTACTATACTTTGTAGTATGCACAGTGCAATCACTGAAAACAAAGACCTTATATATGGTGCAAAAAACGCATTAAAAGACCTTGAACTCTGCGTCGCAGTATTTGAGAGCGGGATAAATGGCAATAAGTGGATTGAACTTCCCATTCAATATGAGACAGAAGTTGAAAAACGTATACATAAAGAGTTTATCCGCAAATATGGTTATGACCCAATAAAAGACGCAGATAAGCTGAGAAATACCATATTCACAAGGGCAAGCGTTATCTGGAAGGTTGCAGGTTGGTTATAGTTTAGAGCTGATCACTTTTAATCGGAGAATGGTTAATGAAAATGTCTCTTTGGAAAGTTAATATTCTTCTTTTATTGCTTATCAGTCTTTTTGGTTGTAATGTGATAAGACCTAAACCCGAAATAATGCCTACTCCTGATGTTAAATCCATATTACTTGATCTGAAATCTCGTTATGACCTAGTGGAAACGATGAGAACGTTGGTAAATTTTAAGATAGAGCAAAAAGGCAAATCAGATGAGGTCAGAGGTTATATGAACTATGCCAGACCCGATAAACTGAGTATCTACATTATGGGTCCTTTTAATGAGCCGAGAGTTATAGCTTCTGCTGTCGGTGATTCGCTGAAACTTTTCTTTGTAACCGAAAACGAGCTTATTCAAGGACAACTCACCGATACCGTTATAAAAGATATTTTTGATATTGATATTAGGGTATCTGATATAAAAAGTGCAATTTTCGCAAATCCATTTCTTGATGGAAATACCGACGATCTTAAAATTGAAAGCTATGGCGATGAATACTTGATTAAGAGATCATCTGATCAGGAAGGCTATATAGAAGAAATAAACATCTCTGCCAAAAATACAACTGTTAATAGATGGCGGATAAAAGATGTCAATGGAAAGATTATACAGGATATTAGCTTTTCAAAATATAAAGTGATAGGCGGTGTTATGAGACCATTAAAAGCGACAGTAAATCGTCCTTTGGATTCAACGATAATATCTCTGGAATCCGTTGATCCAGAAATAAATGTTAAAATAGATAGCGAAGTTTTTAACCTCACAATCCCTGAGAATGCCAAAGTATATCAGATAGTTGATCTAAAAAATAAAACATAAGGAGGCTTTTCCAATGATATTAACTTTTGTTGTTCAAATGTCGTTTCTGCTTATCGGAGTAGCAGATCAGAATGATGAAATTCGTAATATTGGTTCACGTCTTGAACTTTTCGTTGATGATTGGTTGATAGACAAAATGGACGGAGCGACACTAAAACTTAATAATCCTATACCTCGCGAATCTGTAATAACTTTTGACGCTGAATGCGAAGGCAATACAAGTGCTTATGTGACTGTCTTCCAAGATGAAGGCAAATATAGAATGTATTACAGAGGATCAAAATACGATTTTCAAAACAAAAAGGACCTTCACGAAGTAACCTGCTATGCAGAAAGCGATGATGGGATACATTGGCGAAAACCTGAACTTAACCTATTTGAATTTAACGGATCAAAGAAAAATAATATCGTATGGAAAGGTATTGGAAATCATAATTTTACGCCGTTTAAGGATACAAATCCAAACGTAGAACCAGACGCCAAATACAAGGCATTCGGCGGAGTTGGTGATGAAGGGCTTCATGCTTTTAAATCTCCCGATGGCATACATTGGACACCTATCCAAGATAAACCAGTTATTACAGAAGGACATTTTGATTCTCAAAATCTCGCTTTTTGGAATCCTGTTACTAATTGCTATATGGATTTCCATCGTCAATTTAACGAAAATATAAGGGATATAATGACATGCACTTCTAATGATTTCATAAACTGGACTAAACCTGTGCGGTTAAATTTTGGCGATGCACCTAAAGAGCATCTTTACACAAACGCTATAACTCCATATTACCGAGCACCCCATATACTTATGGGATTTCCAAAGCGATTTGCGGAAGGCAGAAAAAAAGTTGATGAAGACTTATGGACAGGCGTCTCTGATGGCGTTTTTATGACCAGTAGAGATGGGCTAAATTGGCATAGATGGCTTGAAGCGTTTGTCCGCCCCGGACAGTGGCGAGAGAGATGGAGACAGCGAAACAATATGACCGCTTGGGGAATTGTCGTCACAAAGGCAGATACACAAGGTATGCCTGACGAACTGTCTATTTATGTAAGTGAAGCTTATTGCACAGAAAAAAACGGGCTCAGACGATATACATTGCGGATTGATGGGTTTGTCTCTGTAAATGCACCATATAAAGGCGGAGAGATGATCACCAAGCCATTGATCTTTGACGGAAATAAGCTTATTATTAACTATGCGACATCTGCAATAGGAAGCGTTAGAGTTGAAATTATGGATCAAGACGGTAAAGCTATACCAGGATTTAGCCTTGACGATTGTCCAGAGATATATGGCGACGAAATTGAAAAGATCGTTGAATGGAAGGGAAAGCGAGATCTCAGTGCATTGTCAGGCAAAGTTGTCCGTTTGAGATTTGTCTTAAAAGATGCAGACCTTTATTCCATAAAATTTGATAAATGAAATTTGACTAATTGATAGCTTTTGCTGTTGTTTTATGGGGATATATTTTAACCTAAACTAATGGGAGGAGGACGAAAATGGATCAAATCAGAGTTGGAATTATTGGCTGTGGAGGGATATTTCGGGGATTGCATATCCCTTATTATGAGATGACTAAAAGGGCAAAGATCGTCGCTGTTGCAGATATTAATGAGAATTCTGCAAAAGAGATAGCACAAAGATTTGGTGCAGATGCTTATACGGATTATCGTCAACTTTTAGATAGAAAAGATATTGATGCGGTTGATGTATGTGTCCATCCAAAACCACATAGAGATATTGCGGTATATGCTGCACAATCGGGAAAGCACATACTCGTTGAAAAACCTATGTGCAGGAACATCGCAGAGGCAGATGAGATGATCTCTGCCGCAGACAAAGCAAAAGTTATGCTTCAAGTGGCGTATATGTTGCCTTTCAATCCTACCTATATTAAACTGAAACAAATGTTATCAGATGGCGTTCTTGGCGATGTGAAAATGGCTTATGGCAATCAGGTTGGATGGTTTCCTCCAAGACATCCATGGCTTTTTATCCGTGAAGAATCAGGCGGAATGTTAGTTGAACAGGCGATACATAACTTTGATGTCTGGCTTTGGCTTTATGGTCCTGTGTCATCAATCTATGCTAAGACGAGCCATGTTCCATTAGGGGGGACGTATCCCGAACCAAGCAAAGCAGTTGAGAATAACGCCGTTATGATAATGAATTTCAAGAACGGTGGAGTTGGCATGTTTATAAAAAGCTGGGCAGCGGAAGTCGGTCACAGTGGAGAAGGCGTCGTATGCTCAAAAGGCTCTGCTGTTTTTTCAGAAGGCGGGATTCGCTGGAAAACACAAGATATGAAAGAAGCTGAATTCTTCAAACCAGGAGTCCCTGATGATGACACTTATCGCACACTTCCGCCAGAAGCAAGAGAAAGAAATTATTGGGGCTATGCCTCTAAAGGGGCAAGCATTGACCATTGGTTGAAGTGCATTGTCGGTGAAGAAACACCTACAACATCAGGGCGAGTTGGACGTGCAGGTATAGAACTCGCAGAAGCAGCTTATCGCTCATCTGAATTAGGTATGCCTGTTTCATTACCGTTATAGTTTTTTATGAAATAGCATAGAACTTATACAAGGAGATAGAATAATGCTAAAAGTCGGAGTTGTTGGTTGTGGAGGGGTTGGCTTGCTTCATTCAAGGGCTTACCAATCGCATCCACAAGCTGATTTAGTCTGCGTCTGTGACATAGTCAAAGAAAAGGCAGATGCAAGGGCAAAAGAGTTAGGAGTAAAAGCATATTATTCTGTTAAAGAGATGCTTTCATCAGAACCTGAACTTGACGTTGTCGGCGTCATAACCGCAGATCATCTACATTTTGAACCTACGATGGAAGCTCTGGAAGCAGGAAAACACGTCCTTGTTGAAAAACCTCTTTCGCTTAAAATAGAAGAGGCTGAACAGATGGTGCGCAAGGCAGAGGAAAAAGGCGTGAAACTGGCGATTGACTATAATCGCAGATATGCTCTGCCATATCTCAAAGCCAAAGAGTGGATTGACAACGGCACTGTCGGCAATATCGCTTATGTTATGATGAAACTATCTCAAGGCGGTCCTGCAACCTCCAGTAAAGGCAAGTATTACTTGCTTTATGAGTTAGAGACTCACGCTATGGATATGATACGTCATCTCGGCGGAGAAATTGACGAAGTGAGCGCAGAGATGGCATGTCCTAGAAAGCCAAAAGCCAATCCCGGCGAAGAGGTTGTCTATACCAGTATAGCTATAAGCATAAAATTCGTAGAGGAACGGGTTGCTGTTTTAATGGCAAGCTGGGACAGTGCATTCACTCATCCAATAGAAATTGTGGAAGTCTGCGGAAGCAATGGCTATCTGCAAGTGAACAATATAGTTGAAAGCGTGAGTTTCTTTCCTCATGGCGACCCAATTGTTAGGACATGGAAGCCAAACATCTTTGATGTAGGTGCACTAACCTTTAACAAAATATTTGAAAACAGAATACACGCTTTTATCAATGATATGCTTGCAGGCAAAGAACCATCGCCAACAGGACTTGATGGGCTAAAAGCTTTGTATGCAATAGAAGCAGCTATAAAATCTTATGAGGAAAAAAGGGCTGTCAAAGTGAGGAATTGGAAGTAAAAACAAATACAATCATCTTTGAATAAAGCATATCCTTTTTAGTTAGAAAATCCCTCTAAATCTCCCTTTTCCAAAGGGAGACTTTTATGGCTTCTTCCTTTGAAAAAAGGATAAAGGGCTGACAAAGGTAGGTTTTTTAAGTAAATCTTTGAAATATAGGGTTTTTAACGCCGTTAGACGTGAAATATAAAAACGCTGTTTTTGAGCCATTTTTATATGTCACTCCTTCAGAGTTTAGATTTTTGTATTTTG
>Ga0078972_1004071_pt1 | contig 41551 bp, 41 predicted proteins | sample YelNatPaOPGAMG01_FD_67568 | JGI IMG/M metagenome (GOLD analysis project Ga0078972, IMG submission 67568) | Hot spring thermophilic microbial communities from Obsidian Pool, Yellowstone National Park, USA - OP-RAMG-01 (SPADES assembly) (version 2) | ecosystem: Environmental > Aquatic > Thermal...
CGCCACGCCCGGCTACGCCGCGCTCGCGATCGCCGCAAGGTTTCCGGCGGCGACCCGCCACGCCCGGCTACGCCGCGCTCGCGATCGCCGTCTAGGTTTAACGAATGACAAATTCCGGCGGAGAATCCGCCGACAAACCGCAGGACCAGGCAAGCGAACCGGAGGATCCGTCGGCGCAGCCAGAACGGCACGCTCCCGACCCCGCTCCCGAATCGCCGCAGTCGGGGTTCGCCGAGCCCTGGGGGGCGCCGCCGGCCGGTTATCCCCCACCGGCTTTTCCGCTGCCGGGGTACGCCCCGCCCGGTGGCTACCCGCCGCCGGGATATCCCCCGCCGCCCCCGCCGGGGTATCCGCCGCCTGGGGGATATCCCCCGCCGGGGTATCAACCCAGCCCGGGATACGGCGGCGGTTCCCTTTACCCGCAGGCGCAGCCCGGAGGGTCAGAAGGGGGCTATGGCCAGCCTCCAGCAAGCGGCTACCCGGTACCGGACTACGCCGGCGGCTACGGGCAGCGCGCCGGAACCAACACACTGGCAATCGTTTCGTTGGTCGCATCATCACTGGGGCTGCTCTGCGGGGGAATCAGTGCCATCGTGGGCATCGTGCTGGGTGCGGTCGCATTGAACCAGATCAAACAGACCGGCGAACAGGGCTATGGCGCTGCGGTCGCCGGCATCGTGATCGGCGTCGCTGTACTGCTGATTTACCTGGTCGTCGTCATCGTCGGGCTGCGTTAGCAGCACCGGCCGCAGCCACGGTCGCTACGCCTGCGGCGGCACGAAGGGACCGGACTGGCGCCGCATGCCCGCGGCGCGCCCCTTGGCCGCGATCACCTGGGCCATCTTGCGGCTGGCTTCATCGATCATCTCGTCGCCCAGCATCACCGCCCCGCGGGCGCCGCCGGCGCTGGACGTGTACCACTCGTAGGCCTCCAGGATCAATTCGGCGTGGTCGTAATCCGCCTGACGGGGGCTGAAAATCTCGTTGCCAGCGGCAATCTGATCAGGGTGCAGCACCCATTTGCCGTCATAGCCGAGCGCTGCCGACCGTCGCGCCACCCGCTGAAACGCCTCCAGGTCATGGACCTTGAGGTAAGGCCCGTCGACGGCGGCAATTCCGTGCGCCCGCGCCGCGACCAGGATCGTCATCAGGGCGTGGTGGTAGGCGTCACCGACGTCGTAGCCCTCGGGCTGTTCGCCGACGACCAGCGTGCGCATGTTGAGGCTGGCCATCAAGTCGGCGGGACCCAGCACCAGCGCCTGCACACGGGGCGCGCCGGCAATCGCGTCGACGTTGCGCAGGCCGCGTGCGTCCTCGATCTGCGCGTCGATTCCGATGCCACCCTGCGGGAGTCCATGGACGGTCTCCAACTGGGTCAGCAGCAGGTCGAGCGCCCGGACATGGGAGACGTCAGAGACCTTCGGCAGCACAACGACGTCGAGCGTCGCGTCGGATGCGGCGCCGACGGCCGACACCACCTCGATCACGTCGGCGTGGGTCCACGCCGTGGTCCAGCCGTTGACCCGAACTCCACGTAACTGCTTGGCCCAGCCAGGCGCAGCAAGCGCGGCTGCTACCCGGGCGCGGGCCGATTCCTTGGCCTCCGGCGCGACGGCGTCCTCCAGATCAAGGAAGACTTGGTCGGCGGGCAACCCCTTGGCCTTGTCGATCATTTTCTGACTGCTTCCAGGTACCGAAAGGCAGGTCCGGCGGGGTCGATAGGCGTTGTGCACGTTTTCACTCCTACCCTTTGAACCATGACGTCGATCGATAGGGTCTACACGGCGCGGCTAGCGCGGATGGTGGTGTTAGGCCCGCTGGGCGAGTCACTCGGCCGGGTGCGCGACGTCGTGATCAGCATCAGCATCGTCCGCCGACAACCGCGCGTCATCGGACTGGTTGTCGACTTACCCTCTCTCCGAAGGATTTTCGTTCCGATGGGGCGCGTCTCGGTGATCGAGCCCAACGCGGTGACACTCAACACCACGAGCCTGTCGCTGCATCGGTTTCAACAGCGTCCCGGCGAGGTGCTGGTGCTGGGCCAGGTTCTGGACACCAAAGTGCGGGTCAGTGATCCCGAACTGCCGCAGCTGACCGGCGTCGACGTGGTTATCACCGACCTCGGCATCGAGCAGACCCGAACGCGCGACTGGGTGGTGACCCGGATCGCCGTCCGCACTCAGCGACGGCTGGGCCGGCGATCGAGCGTCTACATCGTCGACTGGCGCAATGTGCAAGGGCTGACGCCGTCGGCGCTGGCCATGCCCGGCCAGGAGGTAGCGCAACTGCTGCACCGGTTCGAGGAATGGCGTCCGATCGAGGTTGCCGACGCCCTGCGTGAGTTGCCGCCCAAGCGCCGCTACGAAGTGGTGACTGCACTCGACAACGACCGACTGGCCGACATTTTGCAGGAGCTGCCCGAGCAGGATCAGGCCGAGGTGCTCACGCAGCTGGGCACCAAGCGCGCGGCCGCCGTGCTGGAGGAGATGGATCCCGACGACGCCGCCGACCTGCTCGGGGCGATGAACCCGAGCGACGCCGAGGTGCTACTGGCCCGGATGGATCCCGGCGAGTCCGATCCGGTGCGACGGCTGCTCACCCACTCACCCGAGAGCGCGGGCGGTCTGATGACGTCAGACCCGGTGGTGTTGGGGCCGGACGCCTCGGTGGCCGAAGCACTGGCCCGGGTTCGCGACCCCGACCTCACCCCCGCGTTGGCGTCGTTGGTGTTCGTGGTGCGCCCGCCCACGGCCACGCCGACCGGGCGTTACCTGGGCTGTGTACCGCTGCAGCGGCTGCTGCGCGAACCGCCGGCCGCGTTGACCGGTGGCATCGTCGATACCGAGCTGCCCTGGCTGACACCGGACACCTCGCTGCCCGCGCTGACCCGCTACTTCGCCGCTTACAACCTGGTGTGCGGCCCGGTGGTCGACGACCAGCAGCACTTGCTCGGCGCCGTGACAGTGGACGACGTGCTCGACCACCTGCTGCCGCACGACTGGCGGGCGAACATCGACGAGCCGTCGCTCGATACGGCCGGAGGGGCTTTGTGACCAAGTTCGTGAGCAAATCGCCGGCTCGGCAGCGGCTCTACACGCCGCGCACATCGCGCGTGCTCGCGCCGCGGGTAGATCCGGAAGCGTTCGGGCAGCTCACCGAAGCGGTCGCCCGCTTTTTCGGAACCGGCCGCTACCTGGTGATGCAAACGGTCGTGGTGGTGGCCTGGATCACGGTCAACCTGACCGCAGTCAGCCTGCGCTGGGATCCCTACCCGTTCATCCTGCTCAATCTGGCCTTCTCCACCCAGGCGGCCTACGCGGCGCCGCTGATCCTGCTGGCCCAGAACCGCCAAGAGCAGCGCGACCGCGTGGCGCTCGAGGAGGATCGTCGCCGCGCCGCACAAACCAAGGCCGACACCGAGTACCTGGCCCGCGAGCTGGCCGCGCTGCGACTGTCCATCGGTGACGTGGCAAAGACCCGGGACTACTTGCGCCACGAGTTGGAAGGTCTGCGCACACTGCTTGAGGATCGGGAGCCGCGGTCGGCGGACACCGCGTCAGCCGATGCCGGTTACCGGACGGATCATCGCGTCAAGCGTCCCCGATAGCGCGTGTCGCCCGGCCCAGCGTGGGCGCGACGCCGAAACGCCGCGCCGACTGCGCCGTTGTTGCCATCGCAGTCACACGTGTTATGTATGGTGACTTAGTTCACGAAGCCATCGCGGCATCGCGAGCGCCCGGATAAGACTCGAACATGCAAGGACGGTCGAGTGCGCATTGGGGCACGTTTGGGTGCACGGCTCGACATTGGCCGCCTGCGGCGGCCGATGATACGAGCAGCCAAGGCCCCCGCGGTCGGCGTTGTCGCGGTCACCGCGCTGGTGTTCGCCGGAGCAGTGAGCGCCGCGGCTCCCCCGTTTCCGGCGCGGCTCGACACCGCCATCACCCCGGTCGCCGCGGTGGCAAGAAACTCGGCCGACACCTCGGGCCCGCGAGTGATCGCGGTGGCTCGCAAACCAAGCAACTTCCACATTGCCGTGGCCACCGGAGCGGCTCCCCCGCCGGCCGCTGCGGTGAATGCAGCCGGCACCTTGCGTATCCCGGCCACGGCGCTGGCCGCGTACCGCAACGCCGAACAGATGATGACCGCCTCCGACCCCGACTGCGGCATCGGCTGGAATCTGTTGGCCGGCATCGGGCGTATCGAGTCGATGCACGCCAACGGCGGTGCGACCGACGCCCGAGGCACCTCGATATGGCCGATCTACGGCCCCGCTCTGGACGGCACGTTGCCCGGAAACGAGATCATCGTCCAGAGCAAGGTCGGCGGTCGCGTCATCTACGCGCGCGCGATGGGGCCAATGCAGTTTTTGCCGGGCACCTGGGCGCGGTATGCCTCCGACGGTGATGGCGACGGCGTGGCCGATCCGCAGAACCTGTACGACTCAACCCTGGCGGCAGCGCGGTACCTGTGCAGCGGTGGCCTGAACCTGCGAGACCCGTCCCAGGTGATGGCGTCGATCTTGCGCTACAACAACTCGATGCCCTATGCCCAGAATGTCCTCGGCTGGGCCGCGGCGTACGCCACCGGCGTGGTTCCGGTGGACCTGCCGCCACTGATCGGACCTGCACCGCCGCTGGGGGACATCCACCTGGAGAACCCGGAAGGACTCGGGCCCGGGCTGCCGCTCAATATGCATGGTCTGCCCTCCACCGACCCACTGGCGCAGATGCCGCTGATCGACTTCGGCCCCCCGGCGATGCCCGGCCAGCAGCCACCCTGGCCGTGGCCGTGGCCGTCGCCGGCGCCTCGACCGGCGAGTTGTACGGTGATCTGCATCGACCCGCCGGACACGGCGGCGCCCCCGCAACCGTTCGGGCTACCGCCTCCGTTCGCGCCGCCGCTACCGTTCGCGCCGCCGCTACCGTTCGCGCCGCCGCCACCCGGGGCGGACCCGGCTGCGCCCGGTCCGCCCGGCTGACCAGCCGGTCTGCTCGGACGCCTACACTCGGCGGTGATGTCTGAAACGCAGGATGACGCACTGACTGCTGGTGTCCGCGCCGCGTTGGCCACGGTGATCGACCCGGAACTGCGGCGTCCCATCACCGAACTCGGGATGGTCAAGGATATCGACGTCGGCCCCGACGGCACCGTGCACGTCGAGATTTATCTGACCACCGCGGCATGCCCGAAGAAAACCGAAATCAGCGAACGCGTCACGCATGCGGTCGCCGGTGTGGCGGGCACCGGCGCAGTGAAGGTCAGCCTCGACGTGATGAGTGATGAGCAGCGGACCGAGCTGCGCAAGCAATTGCGCGGCGATGCCCGCGAGCCGGTCATCCCGTTCGCCCAACCGGGATCGTTGACCCGGGTTTATGCCGTGGCGTCTGGCAAGGGCGGTGTCGGTAAGTCGACGGTGACGGTCAACCTGGCCGCGGCGATCGCTGCGCGCGGCTTGTCGGTCGGCGTGCTCGACGCCGATATCCACGGCCACTCCGTCCCGCGGATGATGGGCACCACCGACCGCCCCACTCAGGTGGAGTCGATGATTCTGCCGCCCATCGCCCACAACGTGCGGGTGATCTCGATCGCGCAGTTCACCCAGGGCAACACCCCGGTAGTGTGGCGTGGCCCGATGCTGCACCGGGCGCTGCAGCAGTTCCTCGCCGACGTCTACTGGGGCGATCTGGACGTGCTGCTACTCGATCTGCCGCCCGGCACCGGCGATATCGCCATCTCCGTGGCCCAGTTGATACCCAACGCGGAAATTCTGGTGGTGACCACGCCCCAGCAGGCCGCCGCCGAAGTGGCCGAGCGCGCCGGCAGTATTGCGCTGCAGACCCGCCAGCGCATCGTGGGGGTAGTGGAGAACATGTCGTGGCTCACACTGCCAGACGGCTCACGACTGCAGGTGTTCGGCGAGGGCGGTGGCCAGCAGGTCGCCGAGCGGCTCTGCCGCGCGGTCGGCTCCGACGTTCCACTGCTGGGGCAGATCCCGCTGGATCCCGCGCTGGTCGCCGCCGGCGACGCCGGGGTGCCAATCGTGCTCGGCGCCCCCGATTCGGTGGTGGGTAAGGAGCTGCGCAGAGTTGCCGACACCTTATCATCGCGCCGTCGCGGTCTAGCCGGCATGTCGCTAGGGCTGGATGCGACCCCCACTAAAACTTGACCCGTAATGGAGCCCAATCACGTCGCATCGGTGTCGTACGGGGCCGGCCCCCCGGCCGGGGACGCGGGCACGGTCGGCGACGAGCGGGGTGCAGGTTGCGGAACAGCCTCCTCTGCCCGGTCGAACCTGCCGGTGAACAACCACTCGTCACCGTCGAGAAGGTGCTTGGCCAGCGCCGCACGCGGCGTCATACCACGCAATTTCTGCAGTTCGCTCAGCGGTTCCCGAAGTTCGTCGAACTCCGGCCCGATATCCTCGCGCAGCTGAGTCGTCAGCCCACTGAGGTAATCGCGCACCTGACGCAGCGCGCCCACACTCCATCGGATTGCGCCGGGAAGCCGCTCGGGGCCCAGGATAACCAGCCCGACCACCACCAGGACCAGCATTTCTCCCCAGCCGATGTTGGCGAACATCTAGCTAGTCTCCGGGCCGGGGGTCACCGTCAAAGTCACGTGCCGACCGTCACGCACCACCTCGATCGGCGTCGGCTTACCGATGGTCATCTGGCGCACCGCCACGATGAACTCGTCGGCATCGGCCACTCTACGGTCTCCGACCTTGACCACCACATCGTTTTCCACGATGCCGCCCTTTTCTGCGGGGCTGCCCGCCTTGACGTTCTTCACCAGGGCACCCGAGGCGATCGAGTTGCTGACCGACGCAACGTTCACGCCCAGCGTCGGATGCACGATCTTCCCGTCCTTGATCAGGGTCTCGGCCACGAACTTCGCCTCGTTGACCGGGATCGCGAACCCGAGCCCGCTGGCGCTGTCAGACAGCGACTTTCCAGCGGTGTTGATGCCGATCACCAGGGAATTCATGTCGATCAACGGCCCACCGGAGTTTCCGTGGTTGATCGACGCATCGGTCTGCACGGCGTCGATAACAGTGTCGGTGTCGGAATTCTCACCCGATAACGGGACTGGCCGGTGCAGCGCGCTGATGATGCCGTGCGTCACGGTGCTGCGCAACCCCAGCGGCGACCCGGCCGCGAGAACACGGTCACCCACCCGCACCTTGTCGGAGTCGCCAAGCCGGGCCACCGTCAAGTTATCGACGTTGTCGACCTTCAGGACAGCCAAGTCCGTCTTGGGGTCGCGACCGACCAAGTTGCCGGGCACCTCCTTGCCGTCGTTGAACACCACGGTCGTCTTCCACTGACTGGGGTTGTTGGCGGCCGCCGAGATGACGTGGTTGTTGGTGACGATGTAACCGCGGCCGTCGATGACCACCCCGGAGCCCTGCATACCCTCCTGATCGCTGACCGACTCGATCGTTACCACGGAATCGGCGATCGCGGCCGCCACCTTGGCGTACTGTCCGACCGGCGGTTCGGCATTGTCGCTGGTGGACAGCGTCACCCGGGACGTGGTGAACGCCTGCACCACCTCGGCGGTCTTGCGCCCGACCACACCGCCGACCACGCCGATCAGCAACGCGATAATGGCCAGGACGGCCAGCGCCAGGTAAGAAACCCGGCCGCCGAACAGCACGTCGCGCACCCCGAGTTTGTCGCGTTGGCCGCCGTCGATGTGTGGTGGCGTCGGCGTCAGAGCCGGGGTTCCCAACGCGGCAGACGCGCCCGGGTCCCGCCACGGGTCGGCCGGCGCAGGCTCTCCGTTGTCTTTTTCGGCGTCCAGTGCGCCGGCGTCGGTCGGGTGGCGCTGCAACGACTCGACACCAGGGAAAGGAGGGCCGAAAGCCTCGGCGAGCACCGGGTCGGCCGGCTGGTCGTGCGGGGTGAATTCGCTTTCTGTGCGGTACTTTCGCGGGCGGACACGCTCGGCGACGAAAGACCCTGGAACGCCGTCGGGACGGCTGAACGTCTGCCTCGTCGTAGGGTCGACCGTCGGCCGCGACACTGGTCGTGGCGCCAGCCGCCCGGCGCCATCGTGGTCCTGGTCGGAGGTCACGTCATCCTCTTCCGCGCTAGCACAATTTTGTCGCGCACTGGCTTACCCACCCTACCGGCGCTTACGCCGGTCACGCTCGCCACCGTCCGCCAGCTGGTCGGACAGCACATCCCCCGCTTCGTCGTGCGGAACATTCGGGATTTGCGACAACATTCCCAGCAACGTGCCGGGAATCCTGATTGGGCTGGAGTCGCGCAGCGCGGCGCGGGCCCGGCTCTGATCTTCGACATCGGCGGCGCATTGCGGGCAAAGCGATAAGTGGTGCGCGGCGCGCAGGTGCGCATTCATCCGCAACTCGCCGTCGACGAAGGCCGCTATGGCCTCGGTGGACAGATGCTCGGTGGATCCGAACTGGCGAGGCGCGCCGACCGGCGCGTCGCTTTGCGAAGCAAATTGGGACGGGAGCCAGGAGAACGCGCGACGGAACACCTGTCCCGGGTCGACCATCACCTGCTCCTCTCGGTATCAGCGCTAGGTATGCCCTGAACTATTTCAGCGCCGCTTAACAAGTTACTTCGAATGTAGCGCGCAACCTGGCGCCCTACAGCACTGAAAAGTCCGGTTATGGCCGACTAGTTATGACTGACTAGGCCACGACACCCGGCTCGCCTGCACGGCGAAACGGCATTGCCCGCCCGGAATGGACGCCAAGATAGTCGCGCAGCGCCTGTCGGCCACGGTGAATGCGGCTGCGTACGGTCCCGAGCTTGACGCCCAGCGTGGCACCGATCTCCTCGTACGAGAGACCTTCGATATCGCAGAGCACCACAGCGGCGCGAAACTCCGGCGGCAGCGAATCCAGCGCGGCCTGAAGGTCAGGTCCCAGCCGAGAATCGTGGTAGATCTGCTCGGGGTCGGGTTCGTCGGCGGGCACCCGGTCGTAGTCCTCGGGCAGCGCCTCCATCCGCACGCGACCGCGCCGGCGCATCATGTCCAGGAAGAGGTTGGTCGTGATGCGGTGCAACCAGCCTTCGAATGTTCCCGGCTGATAGTTCTGTACAGACCGGAAGACCCGGATGAAGGTCTCCTGGGTGAGGTCTTCGGCGTCGTGCTGGTTGCCGGAAAGCCGGTAAGCCAGTCGGTAGACGCGGTCGGCGTGCTGGCGCACCAGCTCATCCCAAGACGGCATCGCCGCCTTGTCGCCGGTCGCGTCGAAAACCGCAGTGCCGTAGGGTTCTTCACACGGTTCTACCCAACCGGCATCGCGATAGCGCCCGGGATGAGTCATGCTCGCCGGGCTCGTCAAAGTGGTGATGGTCACGTCCTCCGGATTGATGTTGCCGACATCGGACACTGCGTCACCGCACGCAACATCAAGAGATTCAGCGGTATTCCCGCCCCCCTGCTCTCCCCACTGCATGCTTCCACGGTTGCTTATCGGCTTGTGGCCGGTATGTGGCCGCACTGAACATTGACTGAGAAACCCGGCTGTCACCGGCCTAAGCTGGGCTTTTACGGCCCAGTGTGACATAGCACAACTTTTCGCCGTCGCGGCGTGTCGCCGGGCGCGCCTGCCCGGCTAACGGGGAGGCTGGTTTTACGCTGCGGGGCATGGCCAGCACCGATCGCACATCCGGCCAGTCGGCCTCGGCCGATCGGGCCGCCGCCATCTCTGCCCACGCCGAGGGGTCGATCTCCGAGGATGTGATCCTGGCAGCCGCTCGGGAGCGTGCCGTCGACATCGGCGTAAGCGCGATCAGTCCCGCGGTCGGCGCGCTGCTGAGCCTGCTGGCAAAGCTCAGCGGCGGCAAAGCTGTCGTCGAGGTGGGCACCGGCGCCGGGGTCAGCGGACTGTGGCTGCTCTCGGGCATGAGCGAAGACGGCGTGCTGACCACCATCGACATCGAGCCCGAACACCAGCGGATAGCCAAACAGGCGTTCGCCGACGCCGGGGTCGGACCATCCCGGACCCGGCTGATCAACGGCCGAGCGCAGGAGGTGCTGACTCGCCTCGCCGATGAATCCTATGACCTGGTGTTCATCGACGCCGACCCGATCGACCAGCCGGACTACATAGTCGCCGGGGTTCGGCTACTGCGCCCGGGCGGGGTCATCGTCGTGCACCGCGCCGCGCTGGGCGGCCGGGCGGGTGATCCGGCCGCCCGCGACCCCGAGGTGACGGCGGTCCGCGAGGCCGCGCGGTTGGTCGCCGAGGACGAGCGGCTCACCCCCGCGTTGGTGCCGCTCGGCGACGGCCTGCTGGCCGCCGTGCGCGACTAGTTCCCGCGCGGTTCCCGCGCGAACAGACACAGAATCGCACTTTTCGCCGCTCATCCATGCGAATCTGCGTCTGCTCGCCACACGATGTTTGACGGCCATCGAGCAGTTCGGCCGGCACGGCTTCGAAACGGGCCTGCGCGCCATCGCCGGGGCTGCGGGAGTGAGCGCGGCCCTGGTCATCCATCACTGCGGCTCCAAAGAGGGCCTACGCAAGACCTGCGACGCCTACGTCGCTGAGCAGATTCGCAGCGAGAAGTCCCTGGCGGTGCAGTCCGACGATCCCGCTACCTGGTCCGCAGTAGGCAGTCGGGTGGTGAGCTTGGAAAGTCTTTGTGGTACAGGATGATCGACAGCACCGAAGAGTACCTCGACGAGGGTGTGCGGGCCGGCACCATCAAGCCCAGCTGCGATCCCAGACCATGTGCGAGGCATTTCTCGCCAAAATCGATCAGGGAGACCAAAGCCGTACACCCATCGAAATCCTTAACCTGACAAAGAACTTCGGAGTTACGCCCAGCGATGTGGTGTACAGCGCGTTGCGGTTGCTGGGCGGCGATTCCTGGACCGCCGCCGCCGAACTGCATCGCCGGCTGGCCTACGAGCCAGGCGATGTCACGCTGTAGCCCAACCTGACCGGCAGTGCGGTCCGCTGGCCCGTATGCGCGGCAGCCTCGACGAGAAACGCCGGGCAGAACTGATCGAACGTTTCGAGCTGGACCCGCACAACAAGGCGCGCACTCGAAGGGCAACCACGGCGCGATCGTGCTGGCCATTCACATCCGAGATGAGGAACAGCTGCTCGGGAAGGAACTGGCCGGATGCCGTGAATACACCCAGCGGGTGCGCTATCGGTTGGTGCCTTATGTGTGGTGACCCCGCGCGAGCAGACGTACAATCGCACGTCAAGCCGCCGAATCATACGATTCTGCGTCTGCTCGGCCGCTAAATCCAGACCCCCTTGCCGACCGCGACCACACCGCCGGCGCTGATCGCGAAGCGTTCCCGGTCCTTCTCCAGATCAACCCCAACCATCTCACCGGGCCCGACGACGACGTTTTTGTCCAGGATCGCGTGGCGCACCACCGCGCCGCGGCCGACCCGGGTGCCGGGCATGATGACGCTGCCTTCCACGATCGCACCGTCGTCGACGACGACGTTAGACGACAGCACCGAGTTGCGGACCGAGGCCGCCGAGATGATGCTGCCCGCGCCTACCACCGATTCCTGGGCGGAGCCGCCATTGACGAACTTGGCCGGTGCAAGGTTCTCCGTCGCACCGCGAATCGGCCAGTGCCGGTTGTACAAATTGAAAATCGGATGAACCGACACCAGGTCCATGTGTGCGTCGTAGAACGCGTCCAGCGTGCCGACGTCTCGCCAGTAGGCGCGGTCGCGCTCGGTCGCGCCGGGCACATCGTTGTCGAAGAAGTCGTAGACCGCGGCCATCCCGTCGGCCACCAAACGCGGAATGATGTCACCACCCATGTCGTGATCGGAGTGGTCGTCCTCGGCGTCGGCGCGGATAGCGTCCACGAGCACCTTGGTGCTGAAGATGTAATTGCCCATGGACACGAAGCTGGAATCGGGATCGTCGGGGGTCCCCGGCGGCGCGGCGGGCTTCTCGACGAAACTGCGGATGCGGCCGGACTCGTCGGCGCTGATACAACCGAACGCCGACGCTTCCGCACGCGGCACCCGCATCCCGGCCACCGTCACCCCGGCTCCACTCTCGATGTGGAACCGGACCATCTGCTCGGGGTCCATCCGGTACACGTGGTCGGCGCCGAAAACAACGATATAGTCAGGATCTTCGTCATAGACCAGGTTCAGCGACTGATAGATGGCGTCCGCGGAGCCGGTGTACCAGCGCGGGCCGAGACGCTGCTGCGCCGGAACAGGGGTGATGTACTCACCGGCCAGGCCACTCAATCGCCAGTTCTGCGAGATATGACGGTCCAGCGAATGCGACTTGTATTGAGTGAGAACGCAGATCCGCAGGTAGCGGGCGTTGACGAGGTTGGACAGCACAAAGTCGATCAGCCGGTAGGCGCCGCCGAAGGGTACCGCCGGCTTGGCGCGGTCCGCGGTCAAGGGATAGAGCCGCTTACCCTCCCCACCGGCCAGGACAATGCCCAGCACCTGTGGTGCTTCCCTCATAGCTCAAACCTATCGGCCGCCGCTAGCCGCTGCCAGAGCAATGACGCGATTAGGCGCGATTAGTCGGTGCTGACGAGCTGTCCGTCAACGTATTTGGTTTCCCCCGATGCCGCTTGACCACTACCGTGCCGGGTATGCGGGTAGCAATGATGACGCGTGAATATCCGCCGGAAGTCTACGGCGGCGCTGGCGTACACGTTACCGAACTGGTCGCGCAGCTGCGAAGACTGTGCGCGGTGGACGTGTACTGCATGGGCGCGCCCCGGCCGGATGCGTTCGCCTTTCAGCCGGATTCACGGCTGCAGGATGCCAACCCGGCGCTGTCGACGTTGTCGGCGGATCTGCTGATGGCCGACGCCGCCACGGTGGCCAGCGTCGTGCACACCCACACCTGGTACACCGGATTGGCAGGGCGGCTGTCCGCGCTGCTTTACGGCACCCCACATGTGCTGACCGCGCATTCCTTGGAGCCGATGCGGCCGTGGAAGGCCGAACAGCTAGGTGGTGGCTACCAGGTGTCGTCGTGGGCAGAGCACATCGCGATGGCCAGCGCAGATGCCATCATCGCTGTCAGCTCGAGCATGCGCGCGGACGTGCTGCGCGTCTATCCGGGCGTGGACCCGTCCCGGGTGCACGTCGTGCGCAATGGCGTCGACACCGATGTGTGGTACCCGGTCCAGCCTTGGCACGGCGATTCGGTGTTGGCCGAGCTGGGAGTCGACCCAGACCGGCCCACGGTGGCATTCGTCGGGCGGATCACCCAGCAAAAAGGTGTCACCCATCTCTTGGCTGCCGCGCACCGGCTGCGCAGCGACGCGCAGCTGCTGCTGTGCGCCGGAGCACCCGACACCCCCGAGATGGCCGCGCAAGTGACCGCTGAGGTCACCAAACTGGCCGAGAAGCGCACCGGCGTGTACTGGATCCGGGAAATGCTGTCCATCCGTGATTTACGCCAAATATTGTCAGCAGCAACCGTTTTCGCCTGTCCATCGGTGTATGAGCCGCTGGGTATCGTCAACCTCGAGGCGATGGCGTGCGGCACCGCGGTGGTGGCCTCCGACGTCGGGGGGATACCCGAGGTGGTAGCCGACGGGGTCACCGGTTCGCTGGTGCACTACGAGGCCGACGATCCCGCCGGTTACCAGGCCGGCCTGGCCGACGCGATCAACGCCCTGATCGCCGAACCACCAAAGGCCACGCGCTACGGTCAGGCTGGACGACAGCGCTGCATCGCGGAATTCTCCTGGGTGCACGCCGCCGAGCAGACGCTCGAGATCTACCGCAACGTGTGCACCTAGCGGCAAGGTTTAGCTGGTGACGCTCTTGAGCTCGTCACCGAGCGCAGCCGCTTCGTCGGGCGTCAGCTCGACGACAAGTCGACCACCGCCCTCCAGCGGTACTCGCATCACGATGCCGCGCCCCTCCTTGGTCGCTTCCAGCGGACCATCACCGGTCCGGGGCTTCATCGCCGCCATCGAGTGCTCCCTCCGGATTCGAGCTGGTCCGCCGACACGGACCTGGTGGGCGCCGGGTATGCCGCGCCGTTTTCATACCCGGCGATGAACTGCCACGTCACCCCCCCATTGTTCCCTATCACGGGGTCGGGGGTGCACAAGACCCGGGCGACGGCGGTTTCATCGCACTATCGGGGGCACCCAGCATGCGCGCAGGTGATCGTCGACCATCCCGGTGGCCTGCATCAAGGCGTACGCGCTGGTGGGTCCGACGAAGCGGAACCCGCGGCGCTTCAATTCGCGTGCCATGGCCCGCGACTCGGCAGTCGCCGCGGGGACTTCGGAGGCGTCGGCAGGCCGGGGCCGGGGCGGCGGGGCGAACGACCACAGCAGCTCGCAAAGGTCGACATCGGCGGCGGCACGCGCGTTGGTGATCGTCGCCTCGATCTTGGCGCGATTGCGCACGATTCCCTCGTCGGCCATCAGCCGGGCCACGTCGGCATCGCCGTAGCGGGCGACGGTTTCGATGTCGAAACCACCGAACGCGCGGCGGAAGTTCTCCCGTTTGCGCAAAATGGTCAGCCAGGACAGGCCGCTCTGGAACCCTTCCAGGCTCAGCCGCTCGAACAACGCCGCCGCCCCGCGCAACGGCCTACCCCACTCCCAGTCGTGGTAGTCGCGATAGAGCTCGGTAGCCGAGGAAGTATCGGCCCAGGGGCAACGGATCAGCCCGTCGTCGGGCAGCGTGGTCACCCCGGATCCCCACCGTGGGTGCTATCGCCGGTCCCGCGATCGGTGCTCGTGGCCGCACGCGCCGCCGCCAGCTCGCCGCGCAGCAGGTCCAGTTCCCGACCGAGCCGGTCGAGCACCCAATCGACTTCGCTGGTCTTGTATCCGCGCAACACCTGGGTGAACTTGACCGCGTCGACGTCGGCGCCGGTGACCCCGGAGGCCGGCAGCATGGTCGCTGTGGTGCCCCGGGGCAGCGGCGGCAGTTGCTCGCCGCGGCCGAAAAGCACGCTGGCCACACCGAACAGCACGATCGACAACAGGATGAGCACCACCAGGTACAGCAACACCAATGCCACGTCACCGATCCTGCCTCACGGCGGCATCATGGCCGGGGTCGCAGCGCGTTCATCGGCGGCCGGTCGACCAGCGACACCGGTGAGGTGCGCGGGGTGTAACCGTCGCCGTCGACGAAGAATTGGGTCAGCCCCGCCCCGGAGTCGGGGATACCGCAGCGCGAGAGCAGGGTGGCGACGATCTGCCGACTCATCGGCCCCAGCTCGGCCAGCGGCCGGTTGCGGTGGGTGCGCACCCCGAGGTTGACCTGGGCTATGGCGTCCAGCCCCAGCTTGTCGTAGGTGTCGACCAGCAGGCCGATCTCCACGCCGTAGCCCGGCGCGAACGGCAACGACATCAGCAGCTCGCGGGTGGCGGCATACTCGCCGCTCAGCGGCTGCAGCATGCAGCCCAGCTCGGGCCGCAGCGCGGCCAGCAGCGGCCGCGCCACCAGCTCGGTGACCCGGCCTCCGCCGGTGGCGCCCTCGCTGCGGCTCACGTCGCTTCCGGCGCCCAGGTTCAACGGACGCCGGTAGAAGCTTTTGACCAGGTGAATCCCCGCGCCGGTCAGTAGCGGGCCGACCAGCCACGGCACGAACATCGGGTGCGGATCGATCAAGTCGGAGTCGATGAACACCACGATGTCGCCGCTGGTGGCGGCCAGCGAGCGCCACAACACCTCCCCCTTGCCGGGCCGCGGCGCGTGGTCGGGCAGGGCTTGTTCGCGGCTGATCACGCGGGCACCGGCAGCGATCGCCCGGATCTCGGTGTCGTCGGTTGAGCCCGAATCCAGCACGATCAGCTCGTCGACCAGCCCACCGACCAGCGGCACAATGCTGTCGATGACCGATCCGATGGTGTCTTCCTCGTCGAGGGCCGGCAGCACCACCGAAATGGTCCGGCTCGCCTTGGCGGCCACCAGTTCGTCGACCGTCTTGGGACGGCTCCAGCTACGGTCGGGTAGCCAGGTGCTGCCGGGTGTCGCCGCGAGAGTTCCGTCGCCGACGAGATCGACCAGCTCTGATGTCGTCATCTGCCCTCCTTCGGAGGAGAACCCCGGCGTTGACGCCGGTCAGGGCCGCCGATCCCATATCGCGGTTCCGGTCGTTGCCGACTACTGCTGTGCAGGTGGCGTTGTCGGCGCCGTTGTCGCAGTATCGCCGGGAGCGCTGTGGGCATGCGCGGCCCGGGCGGCCGGCAAACTGTGAACATCAACTCTGCTCTCCTGCTTCTTGGGTAGGTAGACCGGGTGGCAATTCCCGTGCTTCGCGGGGGGAAGGACGTCACGCCAGTCCTCGCACTGTGCGCGTTGGTGGTCGCTGCCCGCAAATCGACGCCACCATCTCCAGGACCCTTCGGGTGGGCCCGACTTCGTGCACCCGGAACATCCGCGCGCCCGCGGCGGCTGCCAGCGCGGTAGCAGCCAGCGTTCCCTCCAGCCGCTCGGTCAACTGCACTCCCAGAGTCTCCCCGATGAAGTCCTTGTTGGAGAGCGCCATCAGCACCGGCCAGCCGGTATCGACTAGATCGTGCATGTGGCGCAACAACGCCAACCCGTGGAACGTGTTCTTGCCGAAGTCGTGGGTCGGATCGATCAGTATCCGGTCGCGGTCCACCCCCGCTGCGACCGCCCGCTCGGCGGCCGCGGTCACCTCCCGGATCACGTCGTCGACCACGCCCCGGAGGGTTGTCCCGTAGCTGACTCGGAACGGACGGGTGCGCGGTGCCGCGCCGCCGGTGTGTGAACACACCAGGCCGGCACCGAACGCGGCAGCCACCGCGGGCATGTCGGGGTCGACACCGCCCCAACTGTCGTTGATCAGGTCGGCACCGGCCCGACAGGCCTCCTTGGCCACCGTCGAGCGCCAGGTGTCGACGCTGATCAGTTGCTCGGGATAGGTGTCGCGCAACCACTCGATGAACGGCACCACCCGGGCGGTCTCGGCCGCGGCGTCGACGGTTTGGCCCGGTCCGGCCTTGACACCACCCACATCGACAACGTCGGCGCCGTCAGCGATGGCCCGGTGCGCTGCGGCTTGGGCGGCCTCGTCGGTGAAGGTCGCACCGCGGTCGTAGAACGAATCCGGGGTGCGGTTGAGGATCGCCATGACCAGCGGGCGATCGCCGGCGACCGAGCGGCCGCACAGGGTGGACTGCACACATCCATGGTGCCTGGTCGCCGCTGACTCTCGCCGTCAGCCCTGCGGTCGCGTACCGGCCGCGACCTCGTCGGGATACTCGTCGTAGAACGGCACATAGCCCTCGTCGCGACCCGCCAAAACGTAGAGCGGATCCCGGACGTCCGGGCCGTACGCCTGTTTACGCAGATCGACCTTGCGGCTCTTGAACGTCGTCGTATGCTCCATCGACTCCACCAGACGCACGAACAGCGGCACCGCGTACACCGGCAGCTGCTCGTAGAGCAGGCGCGCCAGCGCCTTGCCGTCGAACTCGACTCCGTCGCGCAGCTTGATCGCCGCCATGCCCGCCCGGCCGCCGGTGCGCGGGACCTCGACGCCGAAGACCGTGCACTCCTCGACCGACTTGTCGGTCGTCAGCGCCGCCTCGACCTGTGTGGTGGCGACGTTCTCCCCCTTCCACCGGAAGGTGTCGCCGAGCCGGTCGATGAACGCGGCATGTCCCATGCCTTGGGGCTTCATCACGTCGCCGGTGTTGAACCAGCAGTCACCATCCCGGAAAGCGTCGCGCACCAGCTTCTTTTCAGTCGCTCCGGGATCGGTGTAGCCATCGAAGGGCGCCAGCCTGTTGACCGGACTCAGCAGCAAACCCGGCGCGCCAGCGAGCACCCGGCGCACTCGGCCGTTCTCGTCGCGCAGCGGCGCGCCGGTATCGGGGTCGTACTCCACGTACGCCAACGGCATCGGCGCGATCCCGGTCGTCTTGGGCACGTTGAAAATGTTGATGAACGCGGTGTTGCCCTCGCTGGCCGCGTAGAACTCGCAGACCCGTGCGATGCCGAAACGAGTGGTGAACTCCTCCCAGATCTCCGGGCGCAAACCGTTGCCGGCGATCAGCCGCACCTGGTGCGCGCGGTCGGTCGGCTTGGGCGGCTGATTGAGCAGGTAGCGGCACAGTTCGCCGATGTAGATGAACGACGTTGCCTCGTTGGCGATCACCTCGTCCCAGAACCGCGAAGCCGAGAACGACCGGCCCAACGCCAGCGTCGCCCCGCAGTTGAGCACCGACGCCACCGCCACGGTCAGCGCATTGTTGTGATACAGCGGCAAGCAGCTGTACAGCGTGTCTTTGCCGCGCAGCCGCAACCCCAGCCCGCCGAAGGCCCCCAGTGCTTTCAACCACCGGCCGTGGGTCATCACGCTGGCCTTGGGGTTGCCGGTGGTACCCGAAGTGAAGATGTAGAAAGCGGTGTCCTTGGCCAGCACCGCCGACGCTGACACGGGATTGCCGGTGGGGGCGGTGACGGCCAGTCGCTCCAGCTCGTCGATGGGCAGCCGTTCGGCGCCGGGAGCGCCGCATTCGTCGACGACGTCGATCAGATCCGACTCCGCGACCAGCACCTTGGCGTTCAGCAGGCCCAGGCTGTGGGCCAGCACGTCGCCGCGCTGGTGGTAGTTGACCATCCCGGCCACCGCACCTGTCTTGACCGCGGCGAGCATCATCAGCACCGCGTTGGGGGAGTTACGCAGCATGATCCCCACGACGTCGCCGTGGCCGACCCCGCGCGCAGCCAGCACCGCCGCGTACCGGTTGGCGGTTGCGTTGGCCTCCCGGTAGGTCAGCTGCGTCTCGCCGAACCGGAGGAAGACCCGCTCCCCAAACTGGGCGGCCCGGTCCTGGAACACCTTGCCGATCGACGTCTTGGCGGTGGGTCGGACCAGCAGCCCGGTCATCGCCCCGCGCGCCATCACCGGGACGTCGGCCAGCACACTCGGCAGTCGGGTGGCGATATCGACAAGCCCGACCGATGTGCGGACGTCGTGTTCAGACACTGTTCGCCTCATTTCACTGAACCGCAGTCGGCAACCGAGCCTAGACCGCGCGCAAAGCCGATGTCACAATCGTCGGCCGACGTGACCGTTGCCGCGGTGGCCGAGCCGGTCACGCTCAGCGGGGTGCGCAGGCCGTCAACGCCGCGTTCACCTCATCGACGACCACCAATCGGTCCAGCGCCGCCGCCGAGACGTAGCCGCGCTCGATCAGCCCGTAGAGCCAGGCCCGCAGCCCGTCGAAGTGACCACCCGGGTCGAGCATCACCACGGGTTTGTCGTGCAGTCCGAGGTAGCCGGCGGTCCACGTCTCGAAGAGCTCCTCCAGCGTGCCGATCCCGCCGGGCAGCGTCAGGAACGCGTCGGCGCGGTCCTCCATGACCTGTTTACGCGCGCGCATGGTGTCGGTGACGATCAGCTCATCGGCCTCGGTATCGGCCAGTTCCCGCTTCACCAGCATTTTGGGGATTACCCCGACGGTCCGGCCACCTCGCGCCCGCGCCGCGGTGGCCAGCGCACCCATCGCCGAGACGTTGCCGCCGCCCCATACCAGCGTCCAGCCGCGGTCGGCGATCGCTTCGCCGACCTCGGCGGCCAGCGCCAGCAGTCGGGGTTCGGTCGGACGGGAGGCGCAATAGACGCAGACCGCCCACTGATCGGCTTCCGGCTTCACACAGCGAAACTAGACCAGTATTGCGGCAGCGTGCATTTGGGCCTCTGGCCGTGGCGCCGGGGCTTCGCGCCATAAAATCCGGCGGTGCCCTGGGTTGTCGTGCCGGACGAAACCGTGCTGCGCCAGGTGACGCGCGCCCTCAACGACGCGGATCGGTCCGGAGCGGTGCTGGTGGGACCCGACGGCGTCGGCAAGACGATGCTCGCCCACATCGCCGCGAAGCGGTACGCCGCGCAGCGGCCGTCGACGACGGTGCGCTGGGTGCGGGGCACCCCGTCGGAGCAGATGGTCCCGTTCGGCGCGTTCGGCCGGCTGCTCAACCTCGCCGACATCGGCCGTCCCGCCGCGTTGCTACGCGCCGCGCACGAGTCACTGACTGCTGATCGTGATCTGCTGTTGGTAATCGATGACGCACACCAGCTCGACAACCTGTCCGCCGCGCTGATCTACCAGCTGGCGCGGAAGCGCTCCGCTCGGCTTGTCGTGACCGTTCGCGCCGGGACGCGGCTGCCCGACGCGGTGGCCGCGTTGCCGGGCGACGACCTACTCATCCCCATCGAGGTGGCGCCGTTGAACGCAGCGCAGACCGCCGCGCTGCTGGAGGCGGTCACGGGCGGACCGGTAGCCGCCGTCGACGAGGTCTTCGCAACCAGTCGGGGCAACCCGTTGTACCTGCGGCATGTCATCGAGGCTGGCCGCCTCCACGACCGGACAGCATCGCTGACCACTCTGATCGACGAGTATGTGCGAGCCCTGCCGACACCGGTGCGGACGGTGCTGGATCATCTGGCCATCGCACAACCTCTGCGCCGCAGCGACCTGGCCGCACTGGCCGGCCAGGATGGCGTCGCCGACGCCGAAGCCCGGGGCGCCGTGGTGTCCGACGACGAGGCGATGGTGTATGCGGCCCATCCGCTCTACGCCGAGCGCGCCCGCGCCGGGCTTCCCGACGAGAAGGCACGAGCGCTGCGTACCGCACTGGTCAGGCAGCTGACGAAGGATCCGTCCGATCGGGTCAGCGACCAGTTGCGCTTGTCGACGCTGGCGGTCGATAGCGACGGGCCGGCCCCGGACGCCGCTGCGGCCGCTCAACAGGCATTGCGGCTCGGCGACCTCGCCCTGGCCGAGCGACTGGCCCGAACCGCGGTCGATCAGTCGGGCGGCCTGGCAGCGCGGCTGGTGTTGGCCCAGGCGCTGGCCTGGCAAGGCCTCGGCCGAGAGGCGGACACCGTGCTGGTCGCCGTGAATCCCGACAGCCTGTCGCCGCCCGAGCTGATGGCCTGGGCACTGCCGCGAGCGGCCAACCAGTTTTGGATGCTCGACGAGCCGGAGCGGGCCACCGCATTCCTGCACACCATCCGCAACCGGATCGAGGCACCAACCGCCCGGGCCGCCCTTGATGCGCTCGCGGCGACCTTCGCCATGAACGCGGGCACGCCGCTGCACGCACTGCGGATCGCCGAGCAGGTACTGGCCGCACCCCACACCGACGAGGTGGGTTTGGGCTGGGCGGCATCGGCAGCGGCCCTGTGTTCGGCCCGCGTTGGCCGGTTCGACGATGCCCAGGCCTACGCCACCCGGGCGCTGGCCACTGAGCATCCGGGTTTGCTCAGGTTCACCAGCGGCTTTGCCCGGATCACCGCATTGGTGATGGCGGGACAGCTCGACGCGGCACGCTCGCTGGCACAGCGATACACCGATTTCGCCGAGCTGCAGCAGCCGGGCAGGGCAATCGGCGAGGTGCTGGTGGCCTATGTGGCGATCGCTCAGGGGGACTTCGGTACCGCCGTCGCGCTGCTCGGCCCTGCCTGCGACACGCTGACGCGGACCGGCTATTCGTGGGGACCGCTGTCGTTGATGCTGCTCGCTTCGGCACTGGGCCAGCAGGGCGAAAAACTGCCGGCGGCAAAGGTATTCGGCCGGGCAGAGTCGCGGCACGGTCTGAAATCGGCGATGTTCGCCCCAGAGCTGGCACTGGCCAGAGCGTGGTCGCGGCCGGCTCATGGCGATGCAGCCGCGGCGATCAACGCTGCCCGGGAGGCGGTGCAGGCCGCTGAACGCGGCGGGCAGTCCGCGATCGCCCTGCGTGCGCTAGCCGATGCGACGCGCCTTGGTGACACCCGGGCGGTCTATCGGGCTGAACGCCTCTCCGTAGAGGTGAACTGTGTGCTCGGCCGGCTCACGCTGGCGCATGCCCGCGCGCTGGCGGCCGGCGACTCCGCAGCCCTGGCCGACGTGGCGGCCGAGCTGGCCGAGGCGGGGTTTGGTGCCGCGGCCGCCGACGCCGCCGCGCAGGCGCAGCGCTGTCGTCAGTCGGCCAGATAGCGACGCAACATCGCGACCGCGCCTCTGATCTGCTCCACCGGCACCCGCTCGTCGCGACGATGCGCCAGGTTGGGATCCCCGGGACCGTAATTGACGGCGGGGATGCCGCGGGCGGCGAACCGCGACACGTCGGTCCAGCCGTACTTTGCCCGCACCTGGCCGGCCGCGGCCTGAACCAAGGCCCCGGCGGCCGGCCTCGACAGCCCCGGCAATGCGCCCGCGGCGGAGTCGCTCAGCTCGATATCGACCTCCAGGCCGTGGAACACGTCGTGCACGTGTCGCAGTGCGGACTCCGTCGACCGGTCAGGAGCGAAGCGGAAATTGACCGTCACCGACGCCGCGTCGGGAATGACGTTGCCGGCCACGCCGCCGTCGATGCGCACCGCCGACAGACCCTCGCGGTAGGTGCAGCCGTCGATTTCTACGGTGCGGGCCTGATAGCGCGTGAGCCGGTCCAGCGCGGCGCCGAGCTTGTGGATGGCGTTGTCGCCCGACCATGGTCGGGCCGAATGCGCACGGGTTCCGGTCGTCTTGACGACGACACGCAGTGTGCCCTGGCAGCCCGCCTCGATGTACCCGCCGGTCGGCTCGCCAAGAATCGCCACGTCGGCCGCGAGCCAGTCCGGCAGTTCACGCTCGATGCGACCCAAACCGTTTGCAGTGGAATCAATTTCCTCGCAGTCGTAGAACACCAGGGTCAGGTCGTGTACGGGTGCGTCAATCGTCGCGGCCAGGTGCAGGAAGACCGCGTCGCCGGATTTCATGTCCACCGCGCCGCAGCCGTGCAGCAGCTCGCCCTCATGGCCGGTCGAGCGGCGGCTGGGCAGGTTGTCGGCCACCGGGACGGTGTCGAGATGACCCGCCAAAAGTACCCGCGACGGCCGGCCGAGATGGGTGCGGGCCAGCACGGCATTGCCGTTGCGGATGATCTCGAAGCCCGGGGCCTGCGCGCGCAGCGCAGCCTCCACCGCGTCGGCGATGCGCGCTTCGTGACGGGATTCGCTCGGGATGTCGACCAAGGCCGCAGCCAGCTCGACCGGATCCCCGCGTAAGTCCAGCACGACTCCAGAGTAGTGGGCCGCTTCTCGGGCCGAGCAGTCGCAGAATCGCACGCACCGGCGCGGCGGAATGCGATTCTGCGTCTGCTCGCCGGGCAGGGCCCGGCCAGCACCGACGGAGGAGCTAGTAGCGTTGGCCCGGTGACTGGAGCATCGGGTATCGGCCTGGCGACGCTCGCCGCCGACGGATCGGTCCTCGACACCTGGTTTCCCGCACCGGAACTGATCGACTCCGGCGCAGGCGGCACGACGCGACTGTCGGTCGCCGAGATTCCCGACGGGCTGGCAGCACTGACCGGCAGCGACGACGACCGCGGCACCGAGACCGTCGCCGTGCGCACGGCGATCGGCTCGCTGACCGACAAGGCCGCTGACGCCTACGACGCTTATCTGCGGTTGCATCTGCTCTCGCATCGTCTGATCGTCCCGCACGGCCTCAACACCGACGGATTCTTCGGCATCCTGACCAACGTGGTGTGGACCAACTACGGGCCCTGTGCGATCGAGGGCTTTGAGACTGTGCGGGCTCGGCTGCGCCGCCGCGGACCCGTCACGGTCTACGGTGTGGACAAGTTCCCCCGGATGGTCGACTACGTGCTGCCCACCGGAGTGCGGATCGCCGACGCAGACCGGGTGCGGCTCGGCGCGCACCTGGCGCCGGGAACCACCGTGATGCACGAGGGATTCGTCAACTACAACGCCGGCACGCTAGGTGCCTCGATGGTGGAGGGGCGCATCTCGGCGGGCGTGGTGGTCGGCGACGGTACCGACATCGGCGGCGGCGCATCGATCATGGGCACGTTGTCCGGCGGCGGCACCGAGGTGATTTCGATTGGGAAGCGTTGCCTACTGGGCGCCAACGCAGGGCTGGGCATCTCACTGGGCGACGACTGCGTCATCGAAGCCGGGCTGTATGTCACCGCGGGCACCAAAGTCACTACTCCCGAAGGGACTTCGGTCAAGGCCCGTGAGTTGTCCGGCGGCAACAACATGCTTTTTCGCCGTAACTCGGTGACCGGCGCCGTGGAAGTGGTGTCCCGCGACGGCCGGGGCATCGCACTCAACGCTGACCTGCACGCCAACTGAGCGAGCTAGTCGCATCTCGTCAATTTATCCTTCAACACCTTACCCATCGCATTGCGTGGCAGCTCGTCGACAAAATGTACCTCCCGTGGCCGCTTGTGCGCCGAAAGCTGTTGGGCAACATAGTTAACCAACTCATCGGCGTCGGCGTCGCCGACGATGAACGCGACAACCCGCTGGCCGAGGTCCTCGTCGGGCAAGCCGACGACCGCTGCTTCGCGCACTCCCGGATGCCCGAGCAGTGCCGTCTCGATTTCGCCGGCGCCGATACGGTATCCGCCGGATTTGATCAGGTCGACCGACTCGCGCCCGACGATGCGGTGCATACCGCCGCAGTCGATGATCGCGACGTCGCCCGTGCGGTACCACCCGTCGGTGTCAAATACCTCCGCAGTCGCTTCCGGCCGGTTCAGGTAGCCGTCGAACACGGTTGGTCCGCGGACCTGCAGACGACCAATGGTTTCCCCGTCCGGTGGCACTGGATTGCCGACGTCGTCGACCAATCGGGTCTCGACGCCGCACAGCGGCAGGCCCACCCAGCCGGGACGACGCTCCCCGTCGGCACGGGTGGACAGCGTGATCAGAGATTCGGTACTGCCATAGCGCTCGACGGGCGCATGCCCGGTGACCCTAACCAGTTCGTCGAACACCGGCACCGGCAACGCGGCACTGCCCGACACCAGCAGCCGTGCCGGCCTGAGTGCCTCGGCGGCCGCCGTGTCGGCAGCGACCCGCGACCACACCGTCGGCACACCGAAATACAGCGTGCCACCAGATTGGGAACACGCCTGCGCGTAGCCGGCAGGCGTCGGTTTTCCGGTGTGCACGAAGCGGTTTCCGACCCGCAGCGAGCCGAGCAGACCCAACACCAGTCCGTGTACATGACAGAGCGGCAGCCCGTGCACCAGCGTGTCGTCGGGTGTCCACTGCCAGGCCTCCGCCAAGGCATCCAGGTCGGCGGCAATGGCCTGTCGGCGCAGCGGCACACCCTTAGGCGGGCCGGTGGTGCCCGAGGTGTACATGATCAGCGCGGTAGCGTCCGGCGCCGGCTCGGGATAACGATGCCACGAGCAAGCATGCAGCCGCACCGGAATGAGCGGCAGCCCCTCCGGCTCGTCGGGCACCGGTCCCAACCAGGCTTGCGCGCCGGAGTCGGTCAGAATGTGGCGCCGCTCCGCCTGTCCGACGTCAGCGGGCACCGGCACCGCCGGCACACCGGCGATCAGGCACCCGGTGATTGCCAACACGGTCGCCGCCGTCGGCGTAGCCAGCACCGCAACTCGGTCCGCGCCGCCGACCCGCTCGGCCACCGACGTCGCGGCACCGATCAGGTCGCTCCGGCTCAACGTGACGTCGCCGATGCGGACCGCGTCGCCGATGTCCGTGGCGCCGGACGCGGGATCCAGTGAGGCCAGCAACACGTGAGCAGGTTACCCGGCGCCGGCAACCAGCCTTGGCTGCGGCGAGGACGGGGCCGTGGGTGTGGGTGTGGGCCAGCCCACATCGGACGACACTTTCAGCACCGGATGCACCACGAAGAATCGCCCTGGATAGCTCATGCTGACTGCATCGCAGTGCTGCGCCCAGTGCAGCTGGTGATCCGGCGGCAGCAGCGCGTGACCCTAAACGCAGTGACTCCGGCGATCATGGCGTGGTCGTCACCGCGGTTGATAATCCGTGCAGTCCCGGCATTCGCGACGCCCGAAGAGATCGACGACGCGCCGAGGGTCACCCCTGTTACCAGCCCAGCCTCATTCGCTGACCCTGAGTAGGTCGTCGATGCTCGAGTCGTTGTTCGGGGCCGCCGCAGCCATCATGGTGGCGTGGGCGTGCTCGGAGTCAGTGTTGGGAGGGACCACCAACAGCGTGATCTTGTTACGGTTGACTCCGAGGACTTCGAGGGTGTTTATCGGCTGGAGTCGGTATCCATCAAGTCGCACCGTGTGTCCGCCGGTTGCGAGTTTAGCTGGTGGTTTCTCCCATTCGGTGAGGTTGTAAAGCACGCGATCGACGGCGCCGAGCCGAACCGATAGCACTGCAAGCAAGTCTGGAAGCTCTTTGGCGAGGTCAGCACTATGTGGCCACCAGGCCCCATCGACATAGCCGGTTGCGGGCGCCTTGGCCTTTAATCGCAACCGGGGTGTGTAATCCGGCGGTGTGGGGTGTCGACCGGGTTGGGGTCGGGATTGTTGTTGCGTCATGGCGACGCTCCCGTCTTGGCCACGAACCGGCCAAACATCGTTTGAATCGGCGGCGACATAACCTCAGAGCGGCCAGGTGCGAAAGACCACCGATGGATATCACTCTACTCCCCGCGGTCCAGAACCGGAATCGGCGGGAGACGGGTTAGCGCTCAGAATTTCTGAAGCTTGCGAACGAAGTCGGCAACGGGGTTCGGCCGCGCGCACCCTCGGCGCTGGTTCAACCGCGACCTGCTCCAGCGTAATCCTTTGTGTGGCTGCGTTTTGACAACAAATTGCCGAGCCCGCCGGCACGGGTAACATTCGGGGTGGAGGAGTTCCCGGTGCGCGCGATACCGTGAGCCGAGGGTGCCGGGGTGAGCACCGGGCAGACAACATTACGTGCTTGGAGCAAAGCGGCTTTCGCCAGCACAGGAGCGCAATAGCCGACCACCCGAGCGAACGACAACCGGTGCCGAAACTCGACTCGGCCGCATTCGGCGAGTACCGAGTCGATCAGCTTTGGCGGATAACCTCGATCCACCATCATGAACGTGGATCGATCGAGGCGCACCTGTGCATGGTGTCCGTCACCCTGGCAGTAATCAATAAATTGAACGCCAACCTGGCTGGGGCATAGAGGAATTGATTTCAAAACTACACGATCCCAGCCTTCGTGCGCCGGCGGCGCCGTCTGCTGCACGAAAGTCGGACCCGTCGCAGCGCGCCCAGGTTCTCATGGCGGCCGGGTCCGACCCGGCGTCGGGTTCGGTCGGCCCGAAGCAGCCGAGCAGCTCATCGGCGGCCTCCAGCTCCGTGCACGCCAGCCTGCAGTGCACGGCCGACGATCACCCACAGGTGTAGCGTTAGTGGTGCCGAGTCCGTCAGCCAGTCCAGAGAGGATTTGGCTGTAGGCCGCTGAACTTGAGGAGCGTTTGCTCGTGACGCGCATTCCATATACAGCGGTCGAGATGACGCATGTACATTTCGCCTATTGCCTCGTCAGCGTTAGCCCGGAATTCACCGAGCGAGAGTCACCGTGCCGACGCTACCGGCAACACCCGGCCGCACAGCGAAGGAAGCGTCGATGCGGCAGGGGCGACGCCAAACCAGGCAGTTACCAAGCTGGATGACGCCTTCAAACACTGGTGGCAATCCTTCTCTAAAAGATCTACGCAGAAACTAGGTACACATCATGATCGTTCTCGGAATCATCCTTATCGCGCTGGGGCTCCTCCTCCCTTCCCTCGTCCCGACCTTCGCCTACGCCCATATTTGCCTGGTCATCGGCATCATCCTCCTCGCCATGGGCCTGCTGGTGATGCTGATGGGACGGATGGGTCATGCCGTCGGTGGCCGCCGCCACTATTACTGACTGACCAGATACCCGCGACAGCGGTGCAGGGACCTGATGAAGAGAACGGATAGAGTTGGGATACAGCAACCCTGAAACTCTTGATTCCGCCACCCAGAAGGACACCGTAGAGCCGTTGACCAGTTGCGGCGCAGTCCCGCAGCCAGCCGTTCGCCGCATCAAGCCGTCGAGGTGACGGACTTGGCTGCGGATCAGGCGCTTGCCGGTGGCGTGACGCTTCCAGGTGCGGTAGGTCCGGGTCGTTCGCTGCCGATGGACGCCGAGAACCCGATATGTAAGCCCGAACTTTGTGGAGAAACCGATGGCGATTACTGACGTTCCGGCGTTCACTCACCTGACTGACGCCGACATCGAGAATCTGGCTATGGAGCTGGACGCGATCCGGCTGGACATCGAGGAGTCGCGCGGCGAGCGCGATGCGCGTTATATCCGCCGCACCATCGCCGCGCAACGTGCCCTGGAGTTAGCCGGCCGGCTGCTGCTGGCCGGCAGCTCGAAACGTTCCGCGTGGTGCGCGGGAACGCTTTCCCTGGGCCTGGCCAAGATCATCGAGAACATGGAGATCGGTCACAATGTCATGCACGGCCAGTGGAACTGGATGAACGATCCCGAAATCCACTCCTGCACGTGGGAGTGGGACATGATCGGCACGTCCAAACACTGGCGCTTCACCCACAACTTTCAGCACCACACATACACCAACGTTGTCGGCATGGACGACGATGTGGGCTACAGCTCCGTGCGAGTCACCCGGGACCAGCCCTGGAAAGGCTACAACATCGGCAATCTGCTGTTTAATACCATCCTCGCGCTCGGATTCGAGTGGGGAATTGGCTTGCAGCCAATAGAGTTCACTAAGCTCCTCAGCAGGGGCGGCTCGGACCGCGAAATCACCCTCGTTCAGTTGCGCGAGTTTTCAGCCAAAGTCGCAAGGCAGGTGATCAAGGACTATGTCGCGTTCCCGGCGTTGACCACGCTGTCGCCGGCGGCGACCTTCAAATCGACGCTCACGGCCAACGTGGTCGCCAACATGATCCGTAACATCTGGGCCAACGCGGTGATCTTCTGTGGGCATTTCCCCGATGGCGCCGAGAAATTCGCGAAGACCGACCTGACCGGCGAAACGCGGGGCCGATGGTATCTGCGTCAGATGCTGGGCAGCGCCAACTTTGACGCGGGGCCCGCGATGCGGTTCCTGAGCGGCAACCTGTGCCACCAGATCGAGCACCACCTCTACCCCGACCTGCCTAGCAACCGGCTGCACGAGATCTCGGTGCGGGTCAAGCAGGTCTGCGACAAATACGACCTCCCCTACACCACGGGTCCGTTCCTGATGCAGTACGGCAAGGCGTGGCGCACCATTGCCAAACTGTCGCTGCCGGACCGCTGCTTGCGCGACACCGCCGACGACGCTCCAGAGACCCGCAGCGAGCGGATGTTCGCCGGATTGGGGACCGGTTTCGCCGGGACCGACCTAGCGACGGGGCGCCGCCGCGGGCTCACGACAGCGATCGCAGCAGTGCGCCAATTCCGCCGTGATCTCCGCGTGTCCGCGCAGAAACAAAACAGCTCGGCATCGATCAAGCGCCAGTGATTGACCGGCCAGCAATCTGCGGGACCGCAAGTGACACTGACGCCTGCTCGAAGTCGGGGTCTTTCGCGGGTTGCTGCGTGATCTGCTCGATGACCGACCTGAACCTGATATTGCGGATCCTGTCGGCGCCCGGAACCGAGCTGGTGCTGCCGGTGATCGCCCCGCGGCCGGTGTTGGACGCCGGGAACAGGCTGGGGTCCTGGCTCCTGTCGGCCGGGATCCGATCGCCGCGCGCCGGCGAGATATGGAGGGCCTATTCGTCGTTGTCGGATCGGCAAGCACGCCAGGCGTTCCCGCGAACTTTGCGCTCCGTGGTTGATTACCGCGGCCAGGCGGTCACTGCGCTCAGCAAGATCATCTCAGCGATGGATTGCCCACCTTGCTGATTTGGGGCGAGCAGGACCGGATCATTCCGGTCGCCCATGGCTACGCCGCTCACGACGCCCTGCCAGGCAGTCGACTTGAGGTGCTCGCCGGTGTCGGACACTTCCCACATGTCGAGTCCCCGACAGCGGCGGTCGACATCGTTGACGACTTCATCGCCACCACAGGGCGGGATCTCGATCTGGACCAGAACCAAGACACCGCGAAACTGTGACAGCCGATCAGCGCTCCGGTGTCGGTCCCGGCAACTGCCAGCCTGGATCACCGAAACCGCGGCATTCTGGGCGGCCGACCGCTGGTCGGTGTCCAACCTCGCCATCCGCCAGTGGTTCTCGTCGGCACTCCGAAGTTATTTAGGCCAACGTCAAAAACAGCTTCTCGAGTTCGGCCTCGGTCAGAGGTGGCTCGCCGTTTGCGTGGTTGCCGCTGAGGCAATCCCGGAGACCGGATGCGACGATTTTGAAACCGGCCCGGTCGAGCGCGCGGGACACCGCGGCGAGCTGTGTCACGACATCTTTGCAGTCGCGGCCCTGCTCGATCATTGCGATCACACCCGCGAGCTGACCCTGGGCGCGTCGCAAACGATTGAGTACCGCGGTCATGTCGACCTGATCAGCGATCACTTGTGCCTCCATCCTTTCCGGACACCAACAAGATTGTACCCGGGGTCTGCTGGCATACCCCTGTGGGTATCTGTATCGTGGTGGCCATGAGTGAACACAGGCACCACGACGTACTCAACGACCTCAGTCCCCAGCATCGGGCCCTCCGCAAGATGATCCCCGATGTCTACAAGGGATTCGCGGAGATGAGCAACGCCGCGCTGACCCCCGGCGTACTCGACAAAAAGTTCAAGGAACTCATCGCACTGGCCATCGGGGTGGTGGCTGGCTGCGACGGCTGCATCGCCTCGCATGCACAGGGCGCCGCTCGCGCCGGAGCTTCGAAGGAAGAAGCCGCCGAAGCAATTGGCGTCACATTTCTGATGCACGGCGGGCCCGCCACCATTTACGGAGCCCGCGCCTATGACGCCTTTTGTGAATTCGCCGACGCCGAAGTCCGCGCATAATGGGCCTGCGCCTGTCCCTTTGCGGCTCACGCGGTCGAGGACAGGGCCTATGGCCGTGCGACTGGTGACTTAGGCCCCCTGACCCGGACGCCATGTCCTCCTAACGTCGGTAGTGAGGGCCGCAAGGCTGTCATGGCCCCAGCAAGGAGACAGATAAATGTCCGGCCCTACCAGTCGGTCAGGCATCGTCGTCGGAGTCGACGCGTCGCCTGCTTCGCGCTGCGCCGTCGATTGGGCGGCGCGTGACGCCGCAATGCGCAATATTGCGTTGACTATTGTGCATGCCGTCAGGCCCATGGGGATCACTCTGCCGCAAGCGCCGATGGCGGCGGCCTTTGCCCGGTGGCAAGTGGAGAACGCGCAGAAATACGTCGACGACGCGGCCGAGATCGCCCGGCGTAGTACTCCCGACGGTGGTCCGGCCAAGATCGACACCGCGGTGTTGTTCGCGCCCATCATCCCGGCCCTGGTGGACCTGAGCAAAGACGCCGAAATGGTTGTGGTCGGCTCCCGGGGGCGCGGCGGGTTGGCCCGCACCGTGCTGGGCTCGGTGAGCTCCGGTGTGCTCCGCCACGCGCATTGCCCGGTCGCCGTCATCCACGACGAAGACCCGCTGATGCCTTATCCCACCGAGGCGCCGGTGCTGGTCGGCATCGACGGTTCACCCACGTCGGAACTGGCAACCGCGATCGCCTTCAACGAAGCCTCGTTTCGCGGTGTGGACCTGGTGGCGCTGCACATCTGGAGCGACGTTGAGGTGTCCGATTTCCCCGCGATCGACTGGCCTGCGATGAAAGCGGAAGCCGAAGAGACCCTCGCCGAGCGGTTGGCCGGTTGGCAGGAGCGCTACCCCGACGTGAAGATCCGCCGCGTGGTCGAACGCGATCAGCCGACGTATCACCTGATCAAGCAGTCCGAATCGGCGCAGCTGGTAGTTGTCGGTAGCCACGGCCGGGGCGGATTCGCCGGCATGCTGTTGGGATCGGTCAGCTCCGCGGTGGCGCACTCATCGCGGATGCCGGTCATCGTCGCTCGTCATTCCTGAGCAATGACCGGACCACTGGTCAACGGTGCCGACCAGCGCAGCACCGTCCCCCTGCCGGGAACGCCTTCGACATGAAGAACACCGCCGACGTCGTCGGCGCGGCGGCGAAGATCGGTCAAACCGGGGCCGTTGGCCCCATCGGGAATTCCGCGCCCGTCGTCGACCACCTCGATGCACAGCTCGTCGTCGACTCGGATGGTGACCTCGAGCTTGGTGGCGTCGGTGTGCGCGACGGCATTGCGCACAGCTTCCCGTACGACGGCTTCCGCATGATCGGCCAGCGTCGCATCGACAGCGGAGAGCGGGCCGACGAAATGCGTCGTGGTGCGCAGACCATCGCCGGCAAACCGGTCGAGCTCCTCCTCCAGCCGCTTCCGCAGCCGGGTGGCACCAGACGGTGCGCCGTGGAGGTCGAAGATCGCGGTGCGGATGTCTTGCACCACGTCCTGCAGATCGTCGATAGATGCCGTCAGACGCCGCGTTACCTCCGGGGACCGGGCCAGCGGCAGTGTTGCCTGCATCGCGAGCCCGACAGCGAAGAGCCGCTGGATGACATGGTCGTGCAATTCGCGTGCGATGCGGTCTCGGTCGGTCAGAACCTCGAGTTCACGCATCCGCCGCTGCGACGTGGCGAGCTGCCAGGCCAACGCCGCCTGGTCGGCGAACGCAGCCATCATGTCGAGCTGTTCGGCGCTAAACGGCGCCAGATCCCTGCGGCGCAACACGACTAGCACGCCGGCGATGTCGTCAGAAGCGCGCAACGGCAACAGCAGCGCCGGGCAGGGCGCATCGACGGTGCCGACGGTCAGCTTGAAGGAATCCAACCGTCGCGGTGTGCGGTCTCGAAAAACCTGACTGATCACCTTGTCGCGCAGAGGTATCGCGGCCTGGTTCGCCGGAACCGACAGCGCACCAGCGGCTTGGATGACTACTAACTCCGTGCTGTCCGAAGGTGGCGCCTCGGCGTCGCACGGGGCCGCGACGAAGGCAGCTGTCGCGTCGGCCAGCAGCAGCGCTTTCTCGGCGACAAGCCGGAACGCCGCGTCGGCGTCGACGCCGGACAACATCTCCGTCGAGATATCGCGCGCCGCCTCGATCCAGTTCTGTCGAGTCCGGCACTGCTCATAGAGTCGCGCGTTCTCGATAGCGATACCGGCCGCGGACGCCAACGCCCGGACCAGGACCTCGTCGTCGTCGGAGAACAGTTGACCGTTTGCTTTTTCGGTCAGGTACAGATTGCCGAAGACCTCGTCGCGGATCTGCACCGGGACCCCCAGAAAGGTTCGCATGGGCGGGTGGTTCGGTGGAAACCCGACCGATGCCGGGTGGTTTTGGATGTCGTCCAACCGAATGGGCTTCGGGTCGTCGATCAACACCCCCAAAACACCGCGGCCCTGCGGGAGGTCACCGATCAGCGCCCGAACCTCCTCGCCGATCCCCTCGAAGACGAATGCGACCAGGTTATGGCCCTGCCCGCGCACCCCGAGGGCGCCGTAACGCGCGTCTACCAGCTCTATCGCGGTCTGCACGATCCGGCGCAGTGTCGCATCGAGGTCAAGACCCGACGTGACGGTCAGCATCGCCTCGATCAACCCATCCAGCCGGTCGCGAGATTCGATGATTTCTTCGACCCGGTCGTGCACGTCGGCAAGCAGTTCGCGCAGGCGCAGACGTGACAACGCATCACGCAGTGGATTACCGCTGCCGTCCTCGCGCGGCCTCTTCTCGACCGGCACGCCACCCATGATGGCATGGCATCAGGCGAAGCGCAGCACTTCCTCGCCGGCTTACTGACACCGTGCCGGCAACCGGCTACGTTGCCGGCTGTCTTCTCCGTCCAGCATCGGTCCCTGCGCAGATGAGGCCGAGTGCTCGAGCGGCGTTTGCCTGCATCGGGCCACGCGGCGCACTGCGATGCCGCCTCGCTCGACGCCTGCGCCGCAATATCGATGCCCACTGCAAGCAAATGTGTTGCCGACCAGCATGTTCCAGTTATCTGTCCCCGACGCTGGATGCATGCCGCCTCGCTCGCGGGCGGCGACATCGAAACTGTCCCGGTCGGCGCACATATTCTGTTGACCGCCTCATCCAACGGAATCATCGCCGGCGTCGCCCTGTACCGTGTGCCCGGTTGATCGCGCTGCTCAACGGTATACAGCAGCGTCGACATCTTGCGGCGCGGCCACGAGTGATGTCAAGCGCTCGAGGTCGTCCCGGTTGCAAACAGCCGTTCCCGGCGTCATCAGCATCGCGGCCCCTGCGGCAATTCCGTACCGAACGGACTCGGTCAGCGACCAACCTCGGATCAGCCCGACCGTAATAGCGGCTACCATCGCGTCGCCTGCACCGACTCCGCTGCCCGACCGCATCCTGATCGCCGAAAACCGCTGACGCACTGACGAGGTGACCAGCAGCGCACCGCCAGCGCCGAGTGATACCACGATGACTTGCGCCACGCCGCGCTGAATCAGCTCTTGTGCCGCCGCAACTTGATCTCGCTCCGTGGCGAGCTCGGCTCCGCTGCATTCACGTAGTTCACGCACACTGGCTTTGAGCAAGAACACCCCTGAGCTGATGTGCTGAAGGCCACGACCGGAAGTGTCCACAATCAGCAGGGTGGCCAGGTTCTGGCACACATCGGCCACCCGTTGGTAGTAGTCGGTCGGCACGCCCGGCGGGAGGCTGCCACTTGCCACCACGAATTGCGAGGTGGACGCCACCATCCGAAGTTCGTCGAGGCAGCGGGCCTGTTCGGCGAAGGTCAACCGGGGCCCTTCGAGCACGAACCGGTACTGCTGACCGGTGCTTTGTTCGTTGACGGTGAAGCTCTCCCGGGTGTTGCCCGCGATCTTGACCCGATGGAAGGGCACCCCGGAATCGATCAGCAGATCGGTGAGCGCATCTCCGGTCGGGCCGCCGGCGGGAAAGACCGCCAAAACCGGCGCACCGAGTATCCGCGCGATGCGCGCCACGTTGATACCGCCACCGCCTGGGTCGTAGCGAACGCCTTGACAGCGGATTTTGTCAGTGTGCCCCACCTGCTCGGCGCTGGTGGTGATGTCGAGCGCGGGGTTCATCGTCAACGTGACGATCCTCGGTCGATTCGCCGTCGAATTGGTCGGTGTCGCCATGCGTGTTGCTCCGCGCTGAAGGCTACAAGCCGGAGGGATAGGTTTCCGGCATCTCGCCGGCGATCCACTGGCTGGTGATTTCCAACGGTTCGAGAGCTTGAGTGTTCTCGATGTGAATCATCGCGTCGAACTGGGCCGCCGGCCGGACATGGAAGTAGTGGCTTTGCCGTTCGGTTGCCGGCAGGTAGATCACGCCGATCGCGCGATTCAACCGGACCACGTCCAATGCGGCAGCGGCGTCGCCGTCATGGGTCACGATGAACTCCGGTCGACCCGTCTCATGGAACAGCTCTTCGATGCTACCCGCCAGTGCGGGCCGCACCATCTTGCGCTCGGCGACACCACCCCAGTCACTGGCAGCGGTGACGGTGCCGGTGTAGGTGCTGAAGCCGATCAGCCGGCAGTCTTGACCGTAGCGTTCGCGGGCCAGCTGGCCGAGAGTGAGTTGACCGTCGCTGGCTACCTCGGTTGCCCGAGCATCTCCGACGTGCGAGTTGTGCGCCCACACCACGATTCGAGGTATAGCGACACGCCGGCTCAGATGCGTCAATAGCGCTTCCACGGTGTGGGCCATGTGCTTATCACGCAGATTCCACGACGTGACCCGTCCCCGGAACATTGCCCGGTAGTACTCCTCGGCGTTGCGCACCACGTACGCGTTCTGCTCGGTATAGAAGAGTTCGTCTTCCGCCAGCTGCCCGTCGCGGCGCGCGTAGTTAAGTGCATTGCGCTGGATATCGATGAGTTGCTCGATGACTTCACGCTCACAAGAGGGTCCGGCGCCGAAAGCGGCTGCAAATCCGTACGACTGGCCGTCGTCGGCGGTCACGTGGTCGAAGCAGCCGTACCGCTTGCGAGCACGGGCCGCGGCCAGCGGGTCCACTTTGTCCAGATAGCTGATCACCTCGTGCATCGACCGATGCAGGCTGTAGAGGTCCAGGCCGTAGAACCCGGCTTGCGGTCGGTTGTCCAGCGAGCATTGTTGGTTGTTCTCCCGCAGCCATTCGACGAAGTCGCGAACGACGATGTTTCGCCACATCCAAGCCGGGAATCGTTCGAATCCCCGCAGGGCTTCTTCGGCCGTGGTGTCGTCGTCGCATCCGCGCACGTACCGGTTCACCCGGTAGGCATCCGGCCAGTCGGCCTCCGCCGCCACCGCGCAAAAGCCCTTCTCCTCGATCAGCCACTTGGTGATCTCGGCCCGGGCCCGGTAGAACTCCTGGGTGCCGTGGGAGCTCTCGCCGATCAGGACGATTCGGGCGTCGCCGATCAACTCGGACAACACTTCTCGCGGCGGCACACCTCCGGCGGCGTCGACGGCAACTCTCCGGATGACCTCGGCGGCGCTTTCTTTGGGGATCTCAACCAAAGTCGGGCCGGTGGTCGGGGCAGCGAGCAGATCCCGAACTTCCTGATCGCTGACTTGGCGGAAATCCCAGTATGATTCGCCGACCGCGAGGAATGGGGTCGGCATGCTGGCACAGACCATGTCATCGACCAGCCCGGCGAATTCCCGGCAAGTGGACTCGGGTGCTGCCGGCACTGCGATCACGATCTGCGCGGGTTCGGCCTCGCGCAACGCCTGTACCGCGGCGAACATGCTGGCGCCGGTGGCCAACCCGTCGTCGACGAGGATGACGGTCTTGCCGGTGACGTCGACCGGAGAGCGGCCATCCCGATAGGTGACTTCGCGCCTGGCCAGTTCTCGCCCTTCGCGTTCCGCGATCTCGCGTAGCTGCGCAGGTGTGATCCGCAGGCCCCGCACGACGTCGTCGTTGACGACGACGTGGCCGCCGCTGGCCAGCGCTCCCGCCGCGAACTCTTCGTGGCCTGGTGCGCCGAGTTTGCGCACCACGAAGACGTCCAGTGGAGCGCGCAGTGCGGCCGCGACTTCCCAGGCGACCGGTATTCCACCTCTCGCCAGGCCCAAAACGATGACATCGGGTTTCCCCTTGTACGCCTGCAGGAGGCTCCCCAGTACCTGTCCGGCTTCGCGACGGTCGCGAAACACCCGGCGCGAGGCATGCCCGTCGGCGCGTATGGCTCTAGTCATGCCACGTTCCTGCCGATTTCTCTGTGTCGCGGGCCCGCGACAGCATGCTGCCGCCGCGGGCCCGCCCTCGAATTACGTCAATTCGTCGATGCGATCGGTACGTGCTTCTCGGCAGTCTTGGCCTCGTTCACTGGCACCGAGACCGTCAGGATGCCCTTGTCGTAGGTCGCCTTGACATCGTTTTCGTCGGCGCCGCTCGGCAGCGAGACGGTGCGGACGAACGAACCGTAGGAAAACTCTGAACGGCCCTCGAAATCCTTCTTCTCGCTGCGCTCGGCCTTGATGATCAGTTGTCCGTCACGCACGGTGACGTCGATGTCTTTGGCCGGGTCGACGCCGGGGATCTCGGCGCGTACTTCATAACGCCCGTCCTTCATCTCGTCCTCGAGTCGCATCAGCCGGGTGTCGAAGACCGGCCTTAGTCCGGCGAACGACGGGAATGCGTCGAACAGCTCGGAGAACTCCGGGAAGAGCGAACGTGGCTGACGGTGGACAGGTAGGGAGCTCATAGTCACCTCCTTGTCGATGGGTTTCGCTTCTGGTAGCGATTCGACCACCGGGCCGAACTCGGCACTAGGGACCGAAGTCCCGGATTGCCGGGCCGTTGGTCGCTGTCACACCTGCTCCGGACAGGCCAGGCCGGACTGCACGATTGCCTGGTCGATGAATCGCTGGACAGGGTGCGAGCGGAAGAATCCGGTATGGCCGCCGCGATACCACACGATCTGCGGTCGGCCCCAGTGCCGCCACAGCCGGATTACTTGCTCACGCGGGTGCACAAGCTGATCAGCGATGCGGGCATAGATGAAGCGGCCCGACAGCGCTACCCGGGGTTCGAGCGACGGCGGGGAGATCATTCGCCCGATAGGGGCGGCCAGAGCGAGCGTGTCCCGGCGCGGGTCGTCGCTGCTCAAGCCGGCGTGGCTGCCGAGAACTTCCACGAGGTCGGCCACCGGCACGCCCAGGATCACGCTGTTAGTCGGCGAGCGCTAACACCTCGTCGAACCCCGCGACAAGGGCATCGTGGAACACTGCATAGTCCGGTATCGCCCCGGTGTCGACGTTGATGCCCAGCGCGCAGGTGCCAACATAGGTGAACAGCGTGACATTGACCGCCGCGCCGATCGTCGGCCCGAATGCGTATTGCATCTGCACCGGGGCGCCCCCGAGATAGACCCGTATCGGCAAACCGGGCACGTCGCTGGCGAGGAAGTCGACGTGTCGCAGGATCGAGCCGATGTACCACCGCGGCATCAGGTTCAGCACACCGGCGATGACCTGGGTGTAAGACAGCGAAGGTTCATGGCGCACGGCGTCGGCGAGCTGGTGTATTTCTCTGATCCGTCGTGCCGGGTCTGCAATGCCGACGGGCACATCGAACCGCATCAGCGTGATCCGGTTTCCGCCGATCGGGTCGGCGTCGGTCCGCAGGCTGATCGGCATCGCCAGGTGCAGGTCGCCGACCATCACGCCATGTTTTTCGTGGTATCGGCGCAGTCCGCCGGCGACCCCGGCGACGAAGGCGTCGTTGAGCGCACCACCGGCGCGGTGTGCCGCGTCCCGCAGTTGTGGCATCGGTACTTCATGTACACCGAGGCGACGTATCAGGCTGCGCTCCGTCATCAGCGGCGACCCGGTCCGGTTCACCGGTCGAACCGTGCGATAGATCGACGCCGCGGTGGCCGCCGCCGATCCGAGGGTGGCCGTAGGTTGCCGCACGGTGTTGTAAATCAGACCCGGAATCGCCTTGACCGCACCGGTCAGGGCCTTGCCGAGCAGGTCGGTGTCGTAACGCCATGCGTCGAGGTATCCGCTCAGCGGCGACGGCCTACGTGCTTCCGGGATGGCCGGCAAGGCCTCGGGCGGGTGTTGACGGCCGGGGATGTCGAACAGTTTCATCGCGATCTGTACCCCGCCGATTCCGTCGGTGAGGGCGTGGTGGAACTTCAGCAGAACGGCGGCGCGGCCATCGGCGAGTCCCTCGATCAACGTGGTCTCCCATAGCGCCCGGGCCCTGTCGAAGTCTTGCATGTGGGCCACCCGGGCCATTTCCAACACGCCCTCCAGCGTGCCCGGTGGGGGCGCCGGCACCCGGCGCATGTGGTAGTCGAGGTCGAAGTCCGGGTCTTCCTCCCACCGCGGCGGCGCCGGCGGAAGCGAGGGCACCACACGTTGTCGCAGCATCGGCAGCGCCCGCGCCATTTTGACGAAGACCTCGCGCACTACGTCCCAATCCGGCGACCGCTCCAGGAGCACGAGTGTGACCACGGTTGATCGCAGCCGTGGATCGTTTTCCATTGTCCAGGTGAACGCGTCGCTGTGGCGCATGAGTGCGGTCATTTTTGCCTCACCAGCGTAACCGTAAGGACACGATCCACTCAGCTCGATAGTCCGTCGGAAAAAATGGCTTTATTCCCTACATGTCGGGCCTTTCGGCCTGTCACCTCAGGGGCTGCCTGGTCACTGGCAGAAAACCTGAAAAAAAGCGACCTCGTGCGACTGGCGCCCAAAGGCTGGATGGGCCTGCACGACGGGGCGGCGCTGCGAGTGGTAGACGTCGTACCGCAGCAGCGAATGGGTTAGGTGTTCGCAGTCGAACTCGCGGGGCCGGTCACGGCGCTGCTGGCACGTGGGATGCTGCTTGGGATCAAGCGCCGCGCTGAGATGCAGGATGCACCGGCGGCGAATGTGGGCGCTGGCGCGGCGTCGCGCACCGTCAAGTCCCCCCGCTAGTCGGATACTTGGCCGGTGACACCAACGCAGTCTGCTGTCCGATGGCCGACCCGGGTCCGTCGGAGGTCGAACAACCGTCCGGTGGACGGTCGCGCCCACCGGCACGATCTCGCTGATCGCCGGCACCACCGCCGGGATCGAGCCGATGTTTGCGATCGCCTTCACCCGGGGGATCCTGGGCAGGCACCTGCTCGAGGTCAACCCGTGCTTTGATCGGCTGGCCCGCGACCGAGGCTTCTACCGCGACGAGCTGATCACCGAGATCGCCCAACGCGGCGGCGTGCGTGGCTACCGGCACCTGCCCGCCGAGGTGTGGGCGGCCTTCCCGACGGCGGCCGAGATCGCACCCGAATGGCATCTGCGCATGCAAGCCGCCATCCAGCGCCATGTCGACGCGGCCGTCTCCAAGACGGTCAACCTGCCCGCCAGTGCGAGCATCGACGATATCCGCCGGATCTACCTGGCCGCCTGGAAGGCCAAAGTCAAGGGCATCACGGTCTACCGCTACGGCAGCCGCGACAGTCAGGTACTCAGCTTTGCCGCCCCTGAACCAGCAATCCCGCAGGCCGACAGCGAGTTTAGCGGCGGATGCGCAGGACGGTGCTGTGAATTCTGATCGGGCGTGCCGTCCGCAGCCATAAATCCGGCTGCGCAATGACCTTCGACCCTAGCAAAGTCACCCCGCGGGGGTCTACTACTGTAGGCATGGCGAAGAAACGCGGCCTCGCAGAGGATTTCGATGTCGAAGTTTTCACCCGCGACGAGCTTCCCGGCATCGCCGACTATGCGCGCCGCAAGATCGGTGGGCTCGGCCGGTTCAGTAATCAGCCCGTGCTGTTTGCCCGTGTCAAGCTGACCAAACTCCCCGACCCGGCGGTCGAGCGCCCGATGGTCGCGCAGGCCAATCTCGACGTCGATGGCCGAGTGGTGCGGGCCCAAGTAGCGGCCGCCACCGCGCGCGAGGCGATCGATCGGCTGGAAGCCCGCTTGCGACGCCGACTCCAACGCGCTGCCGAAAACTGGGAAGCCCGCCGCGGCAGTCAGCCGGTCACTGACAGGCACGAATGGCGGCACGGGTCCGAACCGACGCACCGGCCGAGCTATTTTCCCCGTCCGGTCGAGGAACGTCGCATCATTCGGCACAAGTCCTTTACGCTGGGGACCCTTACTGTCGATGAAGCCGCAGATGAGATGGACCTGCTGGACTACGACTTTCACCTGTTCACCGAACGGGGCACCGGGCAGGACAGTGTGCTGTACCGGGTCGGGCCGACCGGTTACCGCTTGGCTCAGGTGACGCCGGTGCCGGCAAGCCGACTGGCCCCGTTCGAATTGCCGGTGACGCTGAGCACCCGACCGGCGCCGCGGCTGACCGCGGAGCAGGCTATCGAACGCCTAGTCCAGCTTGGGCTTCCGTTCGTGTTCTTCGTCGACGCCCAATCCAATCGCGGCAACGTGCTCTACCACCGCTATGACGGGCATTACGGGTTGATCACCCCGGCGACGTCGCAGCCGAAATCCGCGACGTCGTCCGGCTAGACGTATAGGGGGGCTGGGGCCTCGCTCACATGTGAACGTGGGTTGCCGACAGGAAACGGTCCTGCGCGTTGGACGGAGATACCGGTGAGGTATTCGAACGTCGGTTGACCCCGGATTATCCGGAGATCTTGGACTGGTTGCGATCGTTGCCGGTCCGGCTCGCGGTCGCCTATGAGGCTGGCCCGACGGGCTTCGGTCTGGCGCGCTTTCTGGTGGCGGCTGGGGTGATGTGTCTGGTGGCGGCTCCGTCGAAGCTGCAACGCCCGACCGGGGATCGGGTCAAGACCGATGCCCGTGATGCGGCGCATCTGGCCCGGTTGCTGCATTTGGGTCAGATTGTGGAGGTCACGGTTCCCAGCGCCG
>Ga0078972_1004072_pt1 | contig 41533 bp, 69 predicted proteins | sample YelNatPaOPGAMG01_FD_67568 | JGI IMG/M metagenome (GOLD analysis project Ga0078972, IMG submission 67568) | Hot spring thermophilic microbial communities from Obsidian Pool, Yellowstone National Park, USA - OP-RAMG-01 (SPADES assembly) (version 2) | ecosystem: Environmental > Aquatic > Thermal...
GATCCATTATCTGAGCTACTAATTGGAGTGCTTCTGAATCCATGTGCGGGATTTCCTGATCTGAGTAAAGCCTGCTGAGTTGGTAGTCCTCCTTCACCTTGACCTTCTGTATTCCAAACTGTTTCAGCTTCTCTTGGAGTTCCTTTACATTCTTTCCCTGATTTCCTATAACTCTTCCCATTATCTGGGAGGCACAGTAAAGGTAGACTGTTTCAGGACGTATTTCTACAATTATGTATTTAGTTATCTCAGAAGGATAGTGGTTCATTACTGTTTTTGTAATTTCGTTTATCTTTATTTCAGCGTCCTCGAACTCTGCTCTCTGTATCTCTGGAAAGAACAGCACGTTAATTTTCTGGATAGTATCACGGCACTGGTCTGCTATTTCCCTGAACTTGCGATATGCATCAGGGTAAGAAGCGGTAGTAGTGAACAGGAGGAAGAGATTATTCCCGACTGAGAATATAATATAAGCATAGTTGGGCCCTATCCCTCCTTGAGGAAGGAGCTCGATTATCTTGTTCGCTAGATCTTGGAGCTTCTTGGATCTGTTGAAGATCTCATTTCTTGTATTGAGGAGATAAAAAGAATCGCCGTACACATCCTCAGGGAGATTTAGGAAATGTATTGTATCCTTCTTTATGTTTTCTGCTATCTCTTGGAGCTTTGTCCATAGTGCTCTCTGTTCTTCTGTTGCTAGAGAGGGGTCTATCTCTCCCTCTCTCTGAGGAGGTAGAATAGAGGAAAGCCTGCTCTTAAAATCTAACCAAATTTCATCCACAGAGGATCACCCTCCCCTCAAATTCTAAACCGTGTTTTTTCAGTTCTTCCAGCAAGCTCTCAGAAGGAACCATGAGAAAGTAGAGACTACCATCCTCGTTCACTATTATAGTTACTTCTTTCATCTCCTCCGTTTTTATTATATAGTTCTTGAGGTCTTTTTTCATCCTCCATTCACCTCCTTGACTTTAGTAGCAGAAGCGGTGGAATAGAACTCTGGTGTTACCTGTGTTGTTTCTATTGAAACATCGAGACCTTGGGCCTTTAGTAGAGTATAGAGCTTCTTTGCCTCCTCGAAGCAAGCACCTCCGGCAAAACCAGAATATAATATCTTCACCTTCCCGTTCTCATCTATTTCTACTTTTATCTCCCTCATCACATCACCTCCATCGCATGAATCATTATTTTATCCTGTACTTTCTGTTCTTGGACTTTGTATCCTAGTTTCATAAGTGAATACTTCATTGCCTCAGAAGCATATCTCTGGACAAGCAGCTGCTTGAATTTTTCTATCCCCTCCTGAGAAACCCTCCAGAAGTCCCCGACAAGCTTTACCTCTCCGTTTTCATCTATCTTAATTCCTACTCCTCTGTAAAATGTGTCGTTTGTGAAGCCTATTACAAAATCTTTGCCTTGGATAAGAGTGTTGTAGTTGGCATCACGGATCTCCTGCACAACCTGCCCTCCTGTTTCCTGCACTATTTTCTCAACAGCATTTTTGAGGAGATCAATATTAGGGTTCTGTATCTTGACTTTAATTGCGGAGAAGTGGCTCATTCATATCACCCCCGCTACTCTGCTTTCCTCTTTCGGAGCAGTTACCATCCTCATCGCTTGCTCTATCAATGTTTGGTTTATGTTTTCGAACTTCTTGAGCTCGAATATCATGGCCCTGAGCTTCTTTTCCCTCTCTTCTGGATTTATGTTAATTGATTTTATGGCTTTCTGGAAGTGATCTTGCTTTATATGATCAGAAGACTCGTCCATAGCTGTTATGGCTGCCTCTATCACTACTTTTTCAAGCTCAGCACCTGTGAAGTACTCTGTCATCTGGGCTATCTTTGTCAGATCAACATTATTATCGATGGGCATTTTTCTTATTACTGAAGTGTGGACTCTTAGAATCTCTAGTCTTGCGTTTACATCTGGATAGAACACTGGGAGAGCGTCATCGAGCCTTCCTGGTCTCAAGAAGGCTGGGTCTATGTCGCTCAGAAAGTTGGTCGCACCAATGACAAATGCTTTTCTGTTCTCGTCACCGAGCCAGCTGAGTAACATGTTTGTCATCCTCCTTGACACTCCTGAGTCTGTGATGAGCACAGATGCTCTAGATAGAGTAAGCTGGTCGAACTCATCGATGAATACCATGCAAGGAGTTAAAGACTCTATTAATTGAGTTACTCTTTTTACTCTCATCTCTGTTTCACCAACGATCCCCCTGAGAAAGACAGAGGGGTCTACTATAATCATTGGAAGTCCCACTTCCTTCGCCATCGCCTTTGCGAACCATGTCTTTCCTGTTCCAGGTGGGCCAAATAAGAGAATTCCCTTGGGTATTGGAATTCCATAGTGCCTCGCAATATCAGGCTTTCTCAGAACAGTTATTATCCTTTTTGAGACATATTGTTTCAGGTAATCATAACCTCCAACGCTCTCGAATCCTCTCTTCGGCTCGATGTACTCTAATCCTGCTTCTTTCAATAGTTTTATCTTGTAGTTAGTGAACTCCTGAACTACAAAGTTCTTATGCTTCTTAAATGACTCTAAGGCAGCTGTGGAAACCTCGTGCAAGTTAAGTCCGCCACTAGCGTTTATTATGTCGTCGTTCACTGTTATTGGAAGATCAGCTATCTTCCTCCTCTTCAGTTCCTCTAGGATGCCCTTCCTGAGACTTTCCAAGACAGCTCTTCTTTCCTCAGGCGTCGATGAAACGATGGTTATAGTATAACAGAGGTTTCTCAGAACCTGTGGGAACAGTTCTGCATCAGCACAGAATACTATTACTGTGCTTTTGTTCTCGTAGATTCCATCGTCATGAGAGGAAGCAAGAAGAAAATCACTAAGCATATTAGCTTGGCTTTGCAGATAAACGTATTTTATTACGAGCACAGTTGTCTGGCCCTTGCTCCTTAGCTTCGGGAGGAAGCTAATGGGATTAATTCCAAAAGGAGATGCCCCGTCAAGTTGCACAGGTGACTTGGTGACCGGATCATAGACTTCGTTTGTCTGGAGATCCCAGACCATTATCACCGGAGGATATCTGAACACATCCTGTGTTAAAGATTGATCAGTAAGAAATGACAAGAATTGAGAAATTCTCTTGAAATCTTGGGTCTCTAGAAAATAGACGTTAGTAACATTTGCACTTCTTTTTATCGAGAACTCCTTTATAAAAGATACTTCGTTTGAAGGTGTATTCATTTCTCATCACCTCCTTATGTGTAACTTCTCAGAAATCTTGTATCCTTCTTTTTCTAGATTGTTTAGCAGGATGTTATACCTGACGATATCATAGATACCAAAGCAGTCAGAAAGGTATATGGCATCATGGAGAGCTATTAACTCGTTCAATTTCTCATCTGTCATACTCTCACCTGAACAGATCCTCCCTCGTCAGAGGGGGAACCTTGAAGTACTTCCCTGCCGTGAACTGGTAGAGCTCTATGTTTACATGCGAAAGTCCGATGGCCTGCCCAAGCTCAAATGCTAGAGCTAAGGGCCCAGAGAGAACTACTTTTACTGGTTCTCCTCCTCTTCCAAGTTCCATGATCATCTTGTAAGCTTTGGTAGCTATTTTCGGGATCTCTGTCTCAGTTATTGTCCTTGGAACACTGAGTACAGTGAGATCTTTTTCGCTCTCTCCAAGCTGGGAGGCCACATCCTTCACAATCGGCCTCCCTACCTCCAAAACAAAGACTGGGGACGTCCTCCGTCCCCAAGATTCCTTCATATCTGCTTCCATCCCATCACCTCTCTACTATATAGGGGTAAGCAGTTGCTTATAAAGTTTAGTTAAAAACATGTCGAAAAAACATTTGAGAAAACTATCGAGGAATCTCACCAAGTCAAGCAATTGCTTAACCTCATTAGGCTATCGCCTATCTGATCCCAACTATTATTTTAATAAAAAGAAGGGTTTATAAAGGGATGAAGAATATATAAAATTAGCCCCCTCCATCCTGGCGGAGGGGGTACACTATTTTATTTTTCCTCTTAGAGGGGGAACTGGGATCTTCTCCGAACGGCAGAAGTTGAATAGTGCTTCTTCCTGATGGAATACCTCTACCTCAGTCCTCACTATCCTGAAATCCCCGACTTCCTCAGCATACTCTTTTATTATAACATTCGGCTCTATGAAGATATAAGAGGCATTATCAGTCTCAAGATAGTATGAATTGACCACATCCTTGAACTTCCTCCAGTCGATCATCTTTCCCACCACGCTTTTCTTATGGTCTTCTCGTAAACATTCGTAAACTTTGAAAGCTCCGATATGAGCTTTCTTGTATCGTCAATGGATGGTTCTGGCAGCTTGTTCCTATAGTTGTCATAGCCAACGTAAACCATGAAAGGCTTTATTTCCCTGATTTTCTCGGAAAAATCATCAGTGAACTTCAGTATCGGCTCTATCGAGATGAACTTCTTGTTCCAGTCCAGATCAGCCATCGCTTTTATCCTTTCGGATGGTGGGGGAGCTCTAGATATCCCCCTGTAAACAGTGTCATCATCTGTTTCTATTGTCGCACCCAGTATAGCGTTCTGGGGAAAGGCAGATATGAAGTTGTGGTATCTCTTGGGATTTTTTGTTAGAAAGAGAAACTTTGTGTTCGGGAAATCCCTAATGTAGTATATCACCTTCAAAATCCAGGCATTTGGGACAGTTTCAGCCATTATATCTCCCATGTCCGAGACAAAGACTATCCCTCCATTGAACTTTTTTGTCAGCTCCTCCGGATTTAACCTGCTGAAAAAGCCTTCTTTATATCTCTCGTATCTTTTTAGTTTACCAGATGCCATTTTTCTGGCCCAGCAGTAAATGCAGTTATGAGGACACCCAGTTATCGGATTCCATGTGCTTTTCACGACTGAGAACATCTTGTTCTCTTTCTTCATCTTATCCCTCTAGAGTATGTATTCGGAAGCTCCCTCTTTTTCAGCCTTGTCCTTGCGAAGCTCTTCTGACATCCTGACAACAAGCCTAGCTGAAATTGCAGAAGCAAACTCATCGGCAAAATCCCTAAGATCTTCCTTCTGGCATCCGTGTGCGACAGCCGCTCCCCTCACTATGAAGTCTATCCACACCACCCTCTGGAATTCCTCAGGAGGAATGAAGCCCAGAACCTTTCTGGTCTCCTCGCATCTCTTCATGAGGACAAGCAACAAAATGGATCTCCATGTTGCTATTGAGAAGTGTTCTTTCGAGTCCTTATCCTCAAGTGCCGCTTTAATCAAGATCTCAGTAATCGCATCTACATCCCCTGTCATCACGATCCATCCTTCCAGAATCTTGTCCACGAGGTATCTCTTTTCATAAATTCCAAATAGGGAAAGGAGAAGAGCGATAAATCCATCCTCTGTGAACCTATATTTAACAGATCCCTTCTCTTTCACCTTTATTATCGCACCGAGTTTCTCATGGATTTCTATGTACTTCTTTGCCTCTTCCTCATCTCCTTTCTTCGCATATATATCCCTGATCACCTCTCCAGCATCAAGCTTTTCTATTACCTCTTTCAGCTCCTCTCTTTTTATATAGCCTTCACGGATGAGCTTCTCCATATATTCTATGACCACATCCATCTTGCTCATTTAATCACCTTCAACTTGGATACACACTCTTTATACCATTCTATTTCCAAGTTTATGAAGTCTATTATGTCTTCTATTTTTCTGCCTATGCCATAGTATATATTCTCCCCTTCTTTATCCCTGAAAATGACATCTCCACCCACTATTGCCTCAATGCAGGTCTTGAACCCTTCGGCTATCTTCTTCAATTGTTCGTATTTATAAATTATATATTCCATCTCCTTTATTTTCTGATCGATCATTCTCTGATCCTCACTCATATGACCACCTCATATCTCTATTCCCAGCTCTTTCGCCATTTTTTCAGCTTCCTTTTCCGCTTTCTCCTCCTCTTCGACTTCTTTCTTTATTATGTCCCTATACTTCTTTTTTATGAAGAGTGTTCCATTAGTTGCATCCATATCTATGTAATCAACATTGGTCTGAATGTAGTTCCAAGCCTGTCCTATTAAATATGCTGAATAGCCAGTTCTCGCAATCAGCTCCCCTATCGTTATACTCTGTTCTTTCCTGACTATCTTCACTATCTCGTTCGCTGCTTTTATTATTTTATCCTGTCTTTCCTGCATCTTCTGAGCTTCAGTCTTTCTTGGCGTTTTCTTAGGCATTAGCTTTCACCTCCTGAGATTCTTCAGGCTTCTCCTCTGGAGCTGGTTCTTCTATCCCCTTAATCCCATGTTCCTTCATGAAATTCTGAACCTCCTCATCCTTGAAGAATTTTCTTATCATCGCTTTCTCTGTCTCAGGCAATGTCTTCACAAACCTCTCCTTCATCACAATGATTACTGCCTCTCTTGTTGGATCATCCCCTTTGCATCTCTTGAATGTATCCTCGAGCTGTTTTATGTCCCATTTTCTGAATACATCGATCCATCTCACCACAAGATCCTTAAGGTTTCCCCTTCTTGTAGCCCATGAGAAGTCCGTTGAGGGCTCCTTTGGTTTCCCTGATGAGGGAACTCCTGCTAATGGAACTTCACCTTTTGGAAGCTCGGGCTTAGCAAGCTCAGAGGTCTCAGTTTCTATATCCTCCTCTGTGGGCTCTTCTTTCGCCTGCTGGGTTACTTCTGGTGCTTTGCTCTTAGCGGCATCTGCGGACTTAGGAGGAGCGTTCTCTTGTGCTTCAGGAGGTTCTATTTCAGTGGGCATCTTGGAACTATCTACTGGAGATTCTTCCTCGAGCAATAAAGATCCTCTAGTCCTTAGACCTCTCTCTATCAGCTCTATGATAGCTGAATTGATACTTCGCTTCTTTGTTACTCTCGCATACTCTTCTATCTCATGAAACAGATCTTCAGGGATATATACAACCCTATTTATGGTCGGCATATCCTCACCTCCATCTATCCATCTATGGATGGATGCATGGATGTATACATGTGATTTACTTTTGATGCATTATACTTATCTATATATTCTTTTAGGGCGGCTATAAAAACAGTATTTATCGTCCAGTATCTCTCCCTTGCAATTTTTTCCGCCAGAATGTACAAGTCTTCAGGGATTCTAATAGTTCTTCTTATCTTCTTAACCTCGTGTCGGCCAGTTTTCTTAAGGTTTGATTCGGGCATAGGATCACCTGCTTTCCCCTCCAGATGATTGGGAAGAGTCCTTATAGTGAGCTTTGTAGAACTGGAGAAGTCTCTTCACAACATCATTGAACGGCTCTCTAGGATGGATCTTCAGGGAGAGGAGCTCGGAATAGACCTCATCCGACAACACTACCTGCTTCCCCATATGACCACCTCTACTTAGATTTATCTTGATCGATTATATAAATCTGCGTGAGCACTTTCAAGCAATTGCTTAGGGTATGAAAGAAAGATGCTGAAGAGACAAAATGCATCCATATCAGTTTAGATAACAAAGTTTATAGGTAATGTAGATATTAAAGTCTTATGATCGAGAGGAGGAAGTTCTTGGGGACATCTGTCCTGAGATACCTAATTCTGAAGAAGGTGGAGAAAGAAGGAGGGATGAACCTGATGGATGTTGCTGATCTAGTGATAGGATCAGGGCTATCGATAAGCTCGGAGGAACCAGTACAGCTAGTAGCACATGCGACGAAGATAATAAGGGATATGATAGATGCGAAGCTCTTGGAAAGGAAGGAGGATAAGCTGTATCCAACGGAGAAGGGAAAGAAGCTCAGGGAGGATCTTGACAAGTTTGTTCAGGCATTCGGATTTAGAATAGAGGTGGTTGAATGAGCGAGCCGTATGGGAGATTTCTTGGAACCTCAATAGTGAGGTATGTTGTCCTGAAGAAGCTCTTGAAGGAAAATAATGGGGTAAAGAGATCAGACATAGCCAAGATGATTCTGAGAGCCATCGCTGTCTCGTATCCGGAGGGTCTTGTGTCTATATCTCAGTGGATGGATATGATTATAAAGCATATGGTGAAAGCTGGGCTTGTTGAGAAAAAGGATAAGAGGTACTATGTAACTGAAAAGGGAGCAAGGCTTGTTGAATCCTTGGAGAAGTTCATGAAGGCGGCTGGATTTTCCATTGAAGAGAAAACCAACAATCCATAATCTTTTTATAGAAAAAGGAGTTAATTATGAGAGGTGCCATATTATGGCGGAATCCAAGCTTCTAGATGAGTTTTCCGAGTTTTGCAAGAAATATGGAGGGAAGGTAGAGATAGCAGGAAATCATATTGCTTGCGAATATGTTAGGGGACGGGAAGTGGACTTTACAGAGCTCAGGGATATTGTGGCAAAGATCAGCAGAGAGATAAACAAAGTAGAAGGGGTAGGATTCCCAAGATCTTTTTCGATTAATTTAATAGGGAGGACTGCCAGCGAGACAAAAGCGGCACCTGAAGGAATAGAAATAAAGGTCGAGAGCTGGAGTAGATATCATATTCCGGAATTGATAATCCTCACGCACCTAGTTATGGATGATCCAGAACATGTATCAGCCGTTATGAGGGATATTGTTGCAAATGGAATAGAGTATGGAAGAATGAGAAAGCTACTAACTGAGCCTGAAGAGTATCGTGAGTGGTGATATCATGGTGAATATTTCTGAAAAGTTTAGAGATTTCTGCGAGAGACATGGAGGAGAAGTTGTATACTGGAGAACGGATCATCCAAGTGAATACCCAAACGGATACTGTCGTGGGGTGGATCTCAGTACCATAGATCCCTCTGAAGTAATAGGCATTCTGAATGAAATAAGAAAGGAGATTAAGGAAAAGAAGTATACAGGGATAGGGATTGATGTAGAAGGGGTTAATCGGAAAGAGGGATTTGGGATTTATGTGATGTATAAAGGGAGAGGAGAGATACAGGAGAAAATTGAGCTCCCTCGTGGAATGTTTGAGGGAGAACAAACGAAAAGGCTAGCAGAAAGAATATTAGAAGAAGTGGGGAGAAAGTCTGATTATGTACATATCATAGGACATGGCTGAATGTCAATTCCCCTCGCTTTTTTATATAAAAGGTTAAATAGAGAAAGTTCCTCTATTTAGCGTGCTCAGGGATGATTTTAAGGATTTCTGCTTGAGACATGGAGGAGATTTCAGGGAGAAGGAAGGCTCTCTTCTATGCGAGCATTTGAAATTCTCGGAGATAACAGGATCTGAGGTCAGGGATCTGATAAAAGAAGCCGGAGATTACGTCAGAGGAAAGGATACGACGATTGCACTGAAGCTTCATGGAAGAAGGTATTACGACTACATCAGGATAACAGTTTCATCCAAGGAGATCCTTGCTGATGCTATTGAGAGGATGCTGGGAAGAGAACCGATAAACAAGGAGCCAACAGCTGTCCATGAAGTTGTGGTGAATAGGCAGATAAAGAGAGAGATGAACCCATCTTTGCTATCTCTGATAGTTCAGAAGCTAGCAGGTAATGTCAGGGAGATGAGGGATCTTGGGATGAAGGGGGAGTGCAGGCCTTTCATGTTCCATGAACCTCATTTCAGTGTATATTGCGATTTTCAGAGGGACATCTATACTGGGCCTTTTGAGGATATAGCTGATGCAACGGGAAGATTAATCGATAAACTGAATTATTTGATGGAGAGTCCTGAAGAAGGAGTGGAAAAAAGAGGGGAAAGAACTTATGTTATGATCTAAAAAAGTCAAGCAAATCGTTTTAAAGAAAAGCCGGTATATCCAGCATGCCCAATCAGGACAAGATGTACAACGGGATGAGAAACATCCGAGATATTGCAGCAAACATGATTCCTCCTGGTGTTTGTTATGTTGAGCCTTTTGGTGGGCATGCTTGGGTCGCTAAGGAGGTCTGTGATGCCCAAAAGGGAAAAGCATCGACATGTATAATAGGAGATATAAATCCAGAGCCTCTAAAATGGGTTCAGCAGAAGCATAAAAATCTAAAAGCTATATTCAAGGTTCAGGACTGGAAGAAGACTGTCAATGAAGCTCCCTCCAACTGCGTCTTCTTGTTTGATCCTCCATTTCAAGTAGCCCCTGTTGTACCTGGAAGACAGCCTGGGAGGAACTGGAACTACAATTACTATCCTGATATAAAGGAATGGTGCGATAAGACAAAGAGGAAATGTATAGTGAACCTTCCGAACAGCAGGGCAAATCTATACAATGTGGTTAAGCCTCTCTTCACTAATGACAAGAGATGGAAGTGCATAGAGGGGGAGAAGATCCAGAAGGGCAAGAAGCCTGGAGCTAAGGATCTCCACTGGAGGTACCTGATCTGCAAGAACTTCTAAGCAATTGCTTAACTTTTTTCTTTTCTCTAAAATATTTAGAAAAACACTCCCCCTTCATTTTACATTTCTAGGAGGGAGGCAATAACTAGAGAAGAGATGAAGAGGAGGAATAGAGAGATATACTCTCATATTATAGTACATCCTTTCCACTCCAACTCCATATATGTCCCCTGAGAGAAATGTTAAATGAAGGGGGAGTGTTTCTCTGAATATTCTATTCTACTATGATAATCCCCTCTTTCTATAAAATGTTAGTAAACATTCGCTACAATCTTTATATTTTTCACCTTTCCCAGTGGCATATGGATCTCACGAAGTTTATAGGAGATGAGGCCGATAAGTTCATATCGGCCGGAAAGAACATAAAAGATCCCAGATTTTTTGATCTGGACTTTGTTCCGGACTCCATTTATTTAAGGCCTGAGGCAGAGGATCTCATTGAAGCGATAGCATTCTACATTGGATCAAGTCTGAGACCTCACCTCAACATACAGGGTGGAAAAGGAGCTGGGAAGACTGTTACAACTAAATATGTCCTTAACACAATACTGAAGTCACAGATGAATAAGGGAAATATAAAAGAAGATGAATGCAAGGTCTTCTATGTCTCATGCAGGGACTATCCCACATCACAGAAGATCTATGCTTACGTTACAGGTGAGAAATGGGGAGATCCCTTCTTAGTGGACAAGTTCCTCGAGGAGATGAACTCCTATAAATACTCGTTTTTGATACTGGATGAGGCCGATTTCCTCAGAGATCACAACATAATATTCACAACAACAAGAGAGACAAGGACTTTCCTCATAACTATTGCTCAGAATGTGAACTTCTTCGATTCCTTAGATCCAGCTACACAGAGTTCCTTCCTTCCAAGACATGTCTCGTTCAGGCCATATAATCCAGAGGAGCTATTCATCATAATGAAGGACAGAGCTGAAAAAGGTCTTCACAAATTCTCCCTTTCCATAATAGAGAAGATGGCTAGGGAGATAGCTGAATGCCATTTTGGGGATGCCAGGGTAGCCATAAGATCTCTGATGTACATGGGAGACAACTGGATGGAAGATTACATCCCATTTGCAATAGGAAAAGCTGCACAGTCAGTTATATTCGATTCTGTGAAGAAGCTCAGGGATAGAGAGCTAAGTCTTCTTTCCTTGATACCTCCGAAGGAGATAAAGACAGCTGACCTCTTCAGGGAATTTTTAAAGAGATTCCCCAAGTGGAAGATGACAAAGCCAACCTTCCTTTCCATGCTCAACTACCTCCAGGCTCAGGGCCTGATATTGACCATGAAGGGAAGGGGGAGAGGAGGAAGTGCATGCCGCCTGATAGTAGATCCCCTCTTGGTCAGTAAAGTTATTAAAGAGAGGGAAGCAGAAATAGGAGGGGAGACAAAAGGAGGGTAATCATGATAGATAAAGTTTTCTTTGAGAAATGCAGAAGTTTGGGAGGAAAGCCTTATTTTAAAAAGTCAAGAGTACTTCCAGTACTAAGCTGCAAGCTCGGATCATTCGAGAAAGCTGAGGAGATGATCATGTTTACAAGAAAACTCGATACCCAAGGTAAAAGGTTTGGTTTCTCTATAAAAACAAGCGAGAAGAGAGGAGATCTTGAATACTCCCTAGAAAGAGATCCAAGGGGAAGGGACGCAGAATATCTCCACATATTGATTCTGACCGATGAACCTCCTGGAATGATAGAAGAGAAATTCAGGGAGTCATTCGATTCAATAGCAAAAAACTTATCAAATAACTTCAGGAATATATTAAAGAATAAACTTGCATATATAACTAATGGAGTGTGTGATATCGACATGGCATTCTATACTAATGAACCTTTTGAGGATAAGGAGCTTGAATTTATATTTCAAAATGCTAAAAACGCTCAAAGAGAAGCTCAGGGGATATTGGAAGACTTAACGAATAAGGCGTTGGAGGAGCTGATGAGAAGTGGTACCCAAGTCTCCAGTAGAACAGTCCTCAAGTTCTGAGAAGGTGCTTAAGCTAAAGAAGCTTATAATGCCTTTTGAGCTCCATCTAGATGAGCTGGTGCCAAGGGGAAGATGGATCAAGAGGAAAGATTCTTTCGGAGGGGAGGAAGAACACCTCTACTATTTAGGCATCACTACTCTGGAGGAGCCTTTCCTAGCAGTTTACATCGATGAAGATGAAGAAGGGGAATTTAGAGGGATCAGGACAGAGCCAGTCCGAGCTTTCGTAATCCGCCTCAAATTTAGAAAGAAGAACTCAAATCTAGAATTCCTCCCTGTTGTGATGGACGGACTCCACCTGAAGATGGAAGAGGAGACTCGCTTTGGATATTTCCTAGGTGTTGTTCCTCAGAAAGATTTTGCAGGAACTCAAGACTTCTTAATTGAGGAGGGAAGAAAAAAGCACGAGCATATAAAGAAGTATCGCAAGAGTCAGATGGAAATATTTAGAATAGTCGTGGAAGAACCAGAGGAAGAGCCTCCTCTAGAAGAATTAACCCAAAGAGCATCTTTCAGAAGAGGGCGTATAGTGGAGATACTTGCCAGAATGGAAAAACAATATGAAAATGGGGCAGTTCCTCAAGAAGATCTGGTAGCTCAAGTAGCAAAGGAGCTTAAAATGGAGGGGAAGGAGGATATAATAAGAAAGGACATAAGAGCAGTATATGAGTCTGGAAAGATATATTCTCCAAAACCAGGCCACTATAAGACGACTCCTAGTAGATATCTCTAAGCAATTGCTTGGCTTGTTTCATCATAAATAAAAGTTAAATAGAGAAGGTATCCTATCCCTAGATGGATCTCCCAAGCTGTATAAATGAGATATCTGGGAAACTAAGAGAGAAAGCAAGCAATGATGAAACTGTAAGAGATATCGTGAGGAGAAAAGGATTGGAGAAAGCATCGAAGGACATCTGCCTCCTGCTAGAGGGATCAAGAAGATGGGACAAAACACTATCTCTCTTCAAGGAGAGAGGTCTATACCATGCAGATCCAGATTCCTTCGGGTTTGAATTCACTATCTTCAAGGAAGGGATTGCTGAAGTGAGAGTTGGATTCGAGCCGAGCCATAAAGCTAGAGTTGATCTAAACAGGATGAGAGTTGAGTACTATGATATGAGTAAAAACGTCAAATGGGTCGTGAAGAATCTATTCGAGGATCTAGGAGCTAAATGCAAGACCGAAGTCGATTCCCTTATCTGTGATATCTCAGGCTTATCCGATGAGGATATCGTCAGGATATTTCCGAGGTTCGCAGCTGTTGTATCGATGAACGTCAGGCTCAATGAGGGAGGAGAAAGGTGGATGAGAGATCCGATTGCGAAGCAAGAATGCTTCGATAAGGGCCTTAAAGATGAGGAGCTTGAGCTTTGTTGTGTGAGAACTTTCCTGGAGGAGATACATGAGGGAAGATAAAATAGCAGAACTCTTCTCTGAGAAATGCAGAAGTCTTGGGGGAACACCTTATCTAAATGAGGAAGCTTTTGGCCTTGCCATGAGGTGTAAGATAGGTTCATATGAGAAGGCTAAGGAGATGCTCTGGTTTGTAAGAGGGCTAGAAGCTCCAGATGAAAGGGAAATATACTTCAGTGTGGACGGAGGAGATAATCTTCGTTCTTTCGGGTACTCTCTGAAGAAAGATCCAAAGAACATCTATATAATTAGAGGTCATGAGGGAATTAATATAAAGCTCATGATAAAGGGAAAACCTCTCGGGTTGATCCAGAAGAAGTTTGAAGAATATCTAGATTCCATAACTGAAGAGTTATCGAATGGTCTCAGGAGTCTGTTTCAGGGAAAACCAGGGTTAGGCGGGACGTGGAGGTTCAAGAGAGATAGTTCCAGTGGAGGATATTCCCTGGATATTGCTCTCTATGGTACTGAATTCAAGGATGAAGAACTGGAAGCCATATTCCAAAATGCGGAAAATACCCAAAAAGAAGCCCAGGAGATACTTGATAACCTGAAGAAAAATGCCGTACAGGTCTCCGATAGGACAGCTATCCTATTCTGAGGAGGTTTAACATACTTCCCATAAGTTAAACCCATCGGGAAAGCAGGTTTAACTTACTCCCCTCTAGGACAGCATAAGTTAAATACGAAGCTGACCGATACCTACCTATGGCGATGAGGAGGAACTATAAGTGTGGAAGGTGTGGAAAGGAGTATACATATAAGGAGTTTGAGAAGCTCCCTGAGGTGGTAATAAACCCAGAAGATCCCCAGCAGAAGTTCATAAAGCGGAAGGTATGCGAATGTGGATACAGATTTGGGATCGATAGATGGAAGAAGGAGGAAGAGATCTTACTTCCTGAGACCAGAATAACTGTCGTCGCTGAGTTCACAGAGCTGAATTATGGAACTGACGAAAGACCTCTCTGGTATTCTGTCGAAGTCATCCCCAACAGGTGGGACATAGATCATCTAGAGTGGCACTTTGAGACGAAGGAGGATGCTCTGAAAGCTTTCGAGAGGGCTATAACCCTCCTCAGGAATGGGAAATACAAAATACTTCCTCACGGATATTATCTGGAGCTGGGAGATGAGACAGATTGTTCTATATTAATATAGAACCTAAGCAATTGCTTAGGTAGATCTTCGCTTCATAACTCTATAAATGTCCTTTCCCCAACCTTTTCCGCCTTTTTTGCTTTATCCACTTTATCCCAATACTTTTCAGCTCCGGTTATGATTCTATCGATAAGAGGCACTATGTCATAATCATTCGGTGCATTGAAAGAAGCCCTTATGGACGCATGATCATCCCCCCAGTCGATGTAAGTGTAGCCATATGAGCCTCCTGGAAGTCTCTTCCTTATTGTTCCCTCCACTTCTGCAAGTTCCTCATTAGTTGCGTTTACCAGAAGCCTCCTAAACGTGTCTTGGGCTTCTTCGGGCTTGAAAGAAGCGGTGATGTCAAGGCTGTATCTTCTCGTGAGGAAGCCTTTCAGTCGATCCTCCCTGAAGTAGAAATGTCCCCTATCCGTATTAACAGATACCCCCATCACTAATTCCTTTTTGTCATCGGGGATTTCCAACTTCCTGCTAAATCTGATCATCTCCCTTCCATTTTCCACAGAGCTCAGTTCACAGAGCAACATCATGGGGAATATGAACTCGAATTTTCCCCCTAATTCCTCGCATTTCCTTTTGAATATTTCCGTCAGTTCTTCTTCATCCATCAGTACGACCCTATCTTTTTCAGGAGTTCCCTAACAGCACAGAGCTCGAAGTCCTCCCTTTCGGATAGATCACTGCATTTATCATATATCTCAGGCTCGCTCTCCTTCCAGTCATCGCCTCTGTTGTTCATCCTTATGTCCATCGATGTAGCGGCTGCTATTCTCGGAAACAGCCTGTTGATTATGTCCTCTTCAGATAAACCTGAGATATCGCAGAAGACTCCCTCGTCATCGTCCTCGCATTTAGCTCCTACTTCCTCAAACAGCTTTTTCATTACCCAGTTCACATCTCTGTCAGTATCATAATACCTGAGCTCCATCTTGTTCAGATTAACTCTGGTTCTGTGTCCTGGAGATGAACCGACAGTCATCTCTATTGTCCCTTCCTTCGCTAGGATCACAGAGTTTAGCGGTCTTGCATCCCCCTCTGTGTAGAGTCCTCTCCTCTTGAACTCAGATGTGGCTTCCTCCCACTTCTTTGCTCCCTCTATCAAAAGACAGGCATTTCTAGCTATCTTCTCCAGTCCTTCTCTCTCTATTGCTTCTCTAGTCCCCTCGTCTTCTTGAGCTTTCTTCTGCAACTTTATTGATACTTCCTCAACACAGGATGATAGATCCAGCATACTGGATAAAGCCTCGTCAGAATAAAATGGTTACGCTTTATACTTTGTAAATAAAGAAGGATCTCCAGATTACGATTCTTGAACGTTTAACTTATCCTCTATAAGTTAAACCTTTCGGATGGGGAGGTTTAACATACAGTGTCAAAAACAGCAGTAAGTTAAACCTATTTTTTGCGGAACCTATACTTCTACCTGTGTTTTCTCTAGACCCTTGCCTGCCTTCCTGAGGAAACTCATGCTTTCATACTTCTCTTTTATCAGATCCTCTGCTACCGGCATCTGTGCCCTGAGGGTTTCAAAAAGCTCAAGAACATCTGATTTTGTGGGAGCAGTATGGGTCTTATAGCAGTACAGATGAAAGTTCTCATCTAGACGACAGCTGGACTCTAGTTCCCCATTTATCTCATCCCTGACCTTCATCCAAGTCCACTCATCCAAGTCCACCTAGATCCTGGAAAGGACAGTATCGATCTCACAATCTCCTCAGGTAGTTTCTTCTGAATCAGAGTACTGCTATGATACTCTTTATCTGCAAGCTCGTGCACTATCCTTCCGTCATCAAGAAAGAATGTAAAAGTCGGTCTGACCAAAATATCTCTGAAGGGCTCAGCTTCCTTCTCAATTTCCTCCACAAATTCTCCTATCTCACGAACTATCCTTCTGTTCAACTTTCTAGGTATTACACACTCTCTCCAAGAGGATCTTCCGCCTATTGATCTGCAAAACTCCCCAAAAAGATCACGAAGCTTCTTATCAGCCTCATAATAGGCATCTAAGCTAGAACTCATAGCTTTTTCTAGCACCTTAGGAATTTAAGCCTCTATTGAAAAAGTATAAAATAGGATCTTTTTATCCCCAAGATAAGATACATCAAGTGGTCTCATGGAAAAACTACAAGCGGAATATCTCTTCTTTCAGGAGTGCAGGAGTCTAGGAGGAAAACCTGATGACAGACCAATACCAATATGTGAACTGAATTCAGTGGAAAAAGGAAAGGAGATGATGAAATTCCTCTCTAGGCTGGATGTTCAGGATCTTTTCTTTGCACTGGTGAAGGTTAATACGGATAGAGGCTCCATCCGTTTTAGGAGATCACAGATACATGGAGAGAATCCGAGCTATGAAGTTTTTATAGATATCCCGATAAGGGGTTTCTCGGATTCTGTGCATGAAAAAAGGGTATATAAGGAGTTTGATGATAAGATGGAATGGAAAGTACATGAAGAAAGAATAAGATTGGAGGATCTCATTAAGAACCTTCTCCCAAAGGAATTCAGACGAGATGCGGAATGTGGAAGCGTTTACCCCTCGGATTTAGATAAAAAATCTTTCATAAGTATAAAATTCCATGCCCCTAAGGATCATAATATAGATCCTATCATCAATACATTTACTGAGAGTGCAGAAAGACTCTGGAGTGAAGCCGAAAAAATAAAGGAAGAGGTAAAGAGTAAAGAGGTAGGAAAACGCACCTTTATTGAGATATGAGGCGGTTAGATGAGGAAGGATGACGTTGTAAACTTATTCCTTAACAAATGCAGGGAGCTTGGAGGAACTCCAAAGATTGAGAATTCCCCTCATTCTCCACTTCTTGGATGCCAGTTATCCTCTTTGAAAAATGGGATGGAGCTATCCCGCTTTGCAGAAAAAATTGAGGTTCCTAAGGACACCACAGTAATCATATTTTTCATCACAGGCATTGAGAAGACAGAAACATGCGATATAGATTTTCTTCATGTTGAGAAGAAATATGAAGGAGGGAGAAGCTCTCACATTAGCATAAGCCTGAATTTCCCTAGAGTAATTCCGGAAAACATGTATGAGCCTCTGGACAAGGAAGTGAGGGGTATTGTTGAGAAGGAATTGGGGAATTTGAGAAGAAAGGCTATTGCAAGCAGTAGTGTTTATTCTCCTGGGAAGGCTAACCTCTCAATTAATACTGAGGATGAGCTCGAAGATGAGGAGATAGATAAGATATTGGACTGTGTCAAGCTGATAGAGAAGAGAATAAAAGAGGTTAGCGGGGATACTAAGAGAATTTCAGAAAAGATATTTCTAAATATATAAAATAAGATCTTTTTATCCTGAAAAGTAGGATACTGAGGGATTATGAGAAGCGAAGATCTATCTCGTTTGGTGGGAGGCAAATGCGAGGAATCTGGTGGTAAGTTTGAATTCTGGCCTGATATCAAAAAAGCTATATGTGGATTAGACTCAACAGAAGGTCTTCCCGAGCTTATAGATTTTATCAGGAAAATAGAACTTCCTGATGATATGGAGCGTTTTGTCTTCGAGGTAAGGGCCAGCACTAGTGAAGGAGATCTTGCATATGCAATAACGAAGAGTAGAGAAGAGAAAAAGATCTATCATTTCGTAAGGGCGGATGCATATAATACTGAAGGGCTTGGATCGAGCTTTTACAGGATCATGAGAACAGTAGGGAAAAGCGAAGAGAACAGGTTAAGGGAAGTTCTTGGAAGGTATGGCGGTCTGTCAAGGATAAAAACTAAGTTCGGATGCGATAGAAAATATGAGAGTTGCGGTATCATTGTTATGTTTGATGGAGAGCCATACCAGATAGATCCAACCATAGATAGGGAGATTATAGAAAGTGCAGAAAAACTCTGGAGTGCCACTAAAAATACTGAAAAGGTAGGAAAACGCACCTTTATTGAGATATGAGGTGGTACGATGAGGAGAAAGGAAATAGAATCTTTGTTCTCAAGGAAGTGCTGGGATCTAGGAGGAGAGGTTTATATGTCTTTAGATGGTCTTACATGTCACTTAGACTCAATAGAGAAAGGGAAGGAGATGATGAGGTTCATTGAAAAGCTGGATGCTCCAGATGACGAGCACAAGATAATAGGAGGGATCAAGATAAAAACTGAAAGCGGTCTGATCGAACTCAGGAAGGTTCAGTGGAGAAATGAGAATTACTCCAGATATATAGGAAGGATAGTGTCGAGGGATTCCCTCCCATTTCAAGCAAAGAAGATGCTAGCAGCAGAGGAAAAAGCAGTTAAGCTGGAAAGGGTATTGAAGGAGATCTTGCCGGAGGAATACAGGGATGTCTATGCGGAAGGAAACGGGAACGAGAGCGAGACATATATAGATTTGTTTTTTGACACTCCTAAGAATTATGGCATAGATCCCATTTTCGAGAGGATAGTTGAGGTAGCTGAGGACTTCTGGAGCAGGATAGCAGACCTGAAGATGACACAGGTAGGGGAGAAGACATTTCTTGAGATATAGATTTCATGAAAAATGAAATAGAAGATTAAATACTCCTGGCTGCATAAAGTAATATGCAATCGGAGTCAGAGTTGCTGGATGACCTCGATAGGGACTTCTACAGCATATGCGTGGCATATGGTGGCACACCAGAGTACGCATCCCATCATCTGTTCAGCAATAAATATCTAATCTGCAAGAACGCAGACCTGAAGAGGATTACATCGGGATGGGGAATAGAGAGCCTCCTGAGGAAGATAGCCTACACGTTGGATGAGCTTGAGCCTGTTCCCCCAATGAAAACCAGACTTGGGGTTTTGCCTTGGAGCTCCAGATCTATCTTCTTCAGGGTAGTCGATGGAAGTAGTGGCTCCTACATAGAGGCAAGAATGGACAAAAACACGGACGGAACCCTGAAGGTAGAGGAGGAGATCAAGGTGGGAGGGAGTATCTTATTCATTGGTGATCAGCCATCAACAGAAGATTATATCTCCAATGTCATGCTAAAAAACCTTAAGCCGAAACTAAAGGATATGAAGATGGCTGGACTGAGGGGTAAGTGCGAGTCCACGTCCCTCTTCGAGCCGTCCATATACTGTGAGTTCTCATCCAAAAAAATATCCCCCGAGGCAATAAGAATCCCATCCACAACGGATGTTGCCAAGTCCACAGGCAATCTTGTTGCTGAGATCATCAGGCTGTTGCCCACACCGTGATAAGTAATGCTCCCTAGAATGATATGTTTAACTTACTATCTCTTTTTTCAATGTATGTTAAACCTCCCCATCCGAAATGTTTAACTTATCTACCATATGTTAAATCCACATGCCCAAACTGGAGACGAGGAAGAGACCTGGAACTTGGGATATGGGAGTCGATTTCGTAAAATTGTATAAAACATACTCAACAGCAATGAGGAAGTTCAGGAAGAGGATAAGGGAGCTGGGGAAGGAAAAAGGGGAGACATACGCACTGAAGTTTACAAAGACAGCCATACTCCTCCTACAACTGATTAATGCTAGCAGGGTGGGAGAGGCGATAGAGGCTATGAAGAAGTTTGCAAAAGGGGAAGATGTCAAGGAGATAACTGCAAAGGGAGCTTCTGGGGAAATACAGAAGGTGAAAGTTGTATATGTAAGGGTCGAGAAAGCGAGAACCAAGAAGGTGAACAAGGAGACTGGTGAAGTAATACAGCTTCCTGAACCGAAGAGGATGATGGTTCTCCCTCCTGAGATAAAGGAATCGGATCTGGAGATAATAAGAAAGTATGTGGATAGGATGTATGTCGCTCTGATTTCCATGTTTTCTCGGAAGACATTCGGTGTGAACACCCACACAGGCAGACATGCGGCTACTTCATATTACGTGGCGGAGATGGGAAGGTCTCCTGAGGAAGTAGCAAGGATGCAGGGAAGAAAGTCCCCCGTGACAATATACAATTATGTCCAGAGCACTGTTGCTGAAAAGACACTGATAAGGACTGCTATCTCAATTGGAAGATCTCTGGAGATAGAGGAGACAAAAGAATAACGCTTTTATAGAAAACCTCTGTAATTTATTATGCCTAGAGATCCTTTTGTTGAGTTAAAGGGCAGGCTTTCAGCTCTATGCAGGTCAATAGGAGGAGAGCTCTATATCTTCATGAAGGAAGGTGATGTGAACTTCAGCTGTTATGGGGCAAAGGAAGCTGAAATCAGCATAGTGAAAGAGCTGGGAAATATCCTCTCTGACTTGGCAAAAAGAAGGAGAGGATACTTCTTTATAACAGGGGAAATAGAAGCACCCGCTATTGGGAGATTTAAGGATGCATCGATAGAGCTAGAAGTTGTCGGAAGAACAGGACTGGTTTCAGCAGGATATGTGAATGTAAGAGCTGACTTCCCAGAGGATCTCCTTGGAAAAAAGGATATCTTGGACATGGTTGGCTCTGATATATGTTCCATACGCAAAAGCTCAGGGAGGGAAGAATACTGGCAACTCTATTGCGAAAACCTCATAGATGAGTATGAGGGGGATATCCTCAAGGCTTTTGCAGATATAAGCGATACAATGGCTAGAATGAGCAGTGAGTTCGTGAAGATAAGTGAGAGGACGGTAATAGAGATATGAGGCGATATGATGAAGGGTACAGAAGCAATAGACCTCTTCTCCAAGAAATGCGAGGAGCTTGGAGGAACTCCAGAGGTAGTCGATACTCCGGACTTCATCCCTCTTATCTCCTGCTCTCTTTCCTCTTTAGATAGAGGAAAGGAGATGATAAAATTCATCAACAAACTCGAAAGGCCGGAGGATCTTAAGGGAACAACACTCCAAGTTGTGGTGGAATCTGGGAACGGATGGCTCTGTTACAGGAGGACATCAACATATTACTCAGGGGAAGAGAGGGAGTGGAGCGATCTCATAATAAGAGGAAAGAATCCAGGGATTCCAAGCTCTGTCTTCCAAGACATGATAAAGCCTGTTGTTGATGGAGAAGTAAAGAAGATAAAGGAAAGCATGGAGAAGGTGTTCCACTCAAACATAGCTTGGGATTTCGACTCATCTTTCTTCATCGATCTTGGCTCCAGGGTTCTGGAAGATGAAGAAGTAGATTCTGCTATCAACTCCGTAAGGGAGATCTGGGATCAGATAGAGAGATCCAAAGAGCGTACTGAGAGAGCAGGGGAGAGAACTTTCCTCATGATATAGCTGTGGAAACACAGAATCTACCACTTAGGAGGCCCGTATGCCATGTAATAGGATATGAAAGTCCATAAGATCCAGAAGAGTGCCAACATTATGCATACCTTTATAATTCCTCCCCATCCTCCCTCTTTCTCCTCATCACGTGAAAACCTGTACATATGATCCCAACAAGGGAAAAATATAAAAAGTAATGCTTTAAATTATGCTATTTCCTTCCTCTAATATACTTCTCCTCAAAATAGCAGATGTGATCCCAAGCGTGATCCACTATCCTTCCGAGAACCTGAATTCTCTTTCCATTGAATAGAAATTCCTTGGAGCAAAGAGGACACCAAAACCTGTATTTGAAAACATCACCTCCCTTTCTGAACTCCCCTTCCTCTAAGAAGTTCTCAGGCTTGCTCCATATCTTATATGCTGTGCTTATATCCTCGTCCTCAAAATAAGTTTCCAGAGAAGAAGGTGATTTTGTAACAGATGCTCTCATAGCTCTCCCCCTCATGATCTCCCCCTATCCTGTGGCTCATCAAAGGTCATGGTTATCCCTCCACAGATATTCCATGCTTCTGAAGGTATTCCTTTAGTGCTTCAGCAATCGCTTTGCTCCTCGATATTCTTGGGTCTTCTTTCCTCACTTCCTCAATGTATCTATCTAAAGCATTGAGCAGGGCAATATCAATAGAGAGATTGATTGATATCTTTCTCTTCTCGGATGGGATTGTGCTTCTTGGCATGGTATCACCTCACGATTCTTCATAAAACATAAGGATATCGAAGAGCACCATGTACACTTCAGCGAACTCAATTTTCCAGCCCTTCTTTGAGAGGAATTCTAGAACTTGTATGAATCCTTTCAGGCATGGTATCACCTCTCTGGGAAGGAATAATTTGGTGTAGAGCCAGCTATCTTCGTTGATAACCTTCTCCACCTTAGCTATGCCTTTATTCAGATCCAAGAAGATCTTGCTAGAATTGACGTATATGAACACTAAGTCATCTTTTTGGTATATCCCCCATTTCTCTGGGGGAAGCGTCTCCCAGTCCTCCAGAGTGAGTTCATTCTTCATCTCTTTCTTTATTTCCTCACTCATTTGCCCACCTCCTCCACCTTAACATTTCAGGGAAAAGGGGTGTTTCGTCAAAGTAGAGATGGACTACTAGGCCGTTCTCTGTTGATTCAACATCGAATGCCACATCAGCTCCATATTTCTCCCCCAGTTCCACTAAGCGATTCCAGGTACTAGACCTGAAGATCCAAGGGCCAAGCTCTGCATCTATCGCTATCCCTCTCCAAGATGCATAAGTTGGTCTGGCTGGAACATGAAGGATCTCCGATACTTCACGGGAAAGGTCTTCAGCGAGGGTCTTGACTAGGAAAGATCTATACTTTGGGTCTTTATACTTTGGGTCTATGGTACTTATCTCCTCGCTCATCTAATCACCTCACACTTTCATATGCAATCAGGAGGCACAAAAGATGCTCATTCGCATGGCTAATTGCCTGCTTAATCAGCTTCGCATCTGATTCATTTTCAAGAACTTTCTCGCATACTGGACACTTTATCCTGTATTTTCCCTCGAAGACGTACATGTATGCCTGTGGATGTGCCCAGAGATTCCATGCCTTCTCAAGCACTGGGTTTGAAAACATCCTACCCTGGGGTGATGTAACCTTCTCTTCACTCATCTCTATCACCTATTCTCGCCCTGAATTCTTTCATCTCAACTATTATTGCTTCTGAATTCGTGAGATAGAGCTGATACTGCTGTTTAGTTAAGTTTTTCAGAGTCTCGCTTGCCACCGGTATTCTCCACTCGTTCCTGTCCCCATTGGGAAGTTTCACTATTATACACCAGTTGCAGATAGAGAATATAACTTCCATGTCAGCAATAGCATAGCCTTTATATCCGTCCATGTATCTTGCATATTTTAAGGCCAGTTTTGGCAGATCATGCGGGTATACCATATTTTCTTCTGCCATCAGTGCTGCAAATGCTTGGCAGTGCTCTTCTCTCGCATATGCTCCTTTCCAACATACGAAATTTACTCTCCATCGGGGCAGTATATCGGCGGAGGCCCCTGCCCTCAGGCTCTCCGTCGCCCCTTGCGGGGATAGGACATTCTCTCTCTTCTCGCTCATTCCATCACTCCCCCCGCCGGCCTTTTCAGACCGGTCGGGTCTGGGAGGACAGACCAAAACAACAGAGATTCCCCATCTCTTGTTCAGGCCTTTTGGATGCCAGAACAGCGTATGGGATTTCAAAACTTCTCCCTCCACTTTTGTTGGGATATATTTTTCGTCCTCTGATACAAGATCTGTGCTTACAGCAATCCTGGCTGTGTCGAGCCAGTAGTAGAACACCTTCAGTGCATTTTCACCTCCATGAATTTTTGTATCAGCAAATCTTGTGATTTTATCATTGAATATGAAGACAATAACATGGAAATCAAGATCGAGCTTCTCTATCTCCTCATCCCTCATCTTGGTCACCTGAGAAAAGTGTACCATTCTTTGGATTTATAGTCATATTTTAAACCGATCTGTTTTGCAGTTGCGACGAACTGATCGAATAGTTCCTTGTCCACATACTTGATAGCTCTTACAGTTATTTTGAAGCCATCGTTTTTCACTTCGACGAACTTCATGCTCAGGAATGCTTTCCTTACCCTCTCTTCCTTCTCCTTCCTTTTCTCCTCTTCTTTTCTCTTCTCTTCCTCCCTCTTTCTTTTTTCCTCTTCTATTTCTTTCTCTATTTGAAGGGCAAGCTCTTCAACAGACATGCCAAAGTTCTCCTTTGCAACTTGCTCTACCTCTGGATCGCCTTTCCACTTTCTTAGCTTCTCTGGGTTTATGATTGGCTTCATCCCCTTTGCCTTGTCCAAGATGACTTCTTTTATGTAGTTCCTCTCTCTGATTAGCTCTATCTCCTCCATTGTTCTGAGTTTTGAGATATCTACACTGGGGTGATAATAAGACCATGTCCAGTCGTCATCGTAACCAATATGTTCGTACATCTCAACTGCAATGATTCGGTCATTCTGATCAACAAATAAGTGAACATACATCCCAGATCTCTCGATGAACTTCACAAGCTTGGCGTTAAGGATGTCCAAGGATTTAGATATCCTGTAAACGACATATTCGCCATCCTCAATGTATCCTGAGCCCTTTATTATGCTGATTATGTCACATATTGAAACCGAAACTGGGGTGCTGAGCTTCTCTATTTCCTTTCTTACTTTGCTTACTTTCGCTTCAAGCTCGGAGTACTCCTTTGTAACTTTTACTGCATCTCCTAGAAATCTTTTCAAAAGAGGACAGTACAGCTTGTCGTTTATGACCTGTATCTTCCCGCACCAGAACTCAAAGGTTCTCCTTGCTAGCATGCAGAAGCTGTTGTCGTCATCAATTGCATCCATGAAGGGACACCAGTCCCTCTGTGGATCGAAGGGTCTGTATTTCTGGACTTTGCGGAGTTGCTCTTCCAGTTGCCGAAGCTCTAACTGCTTTTGCTGAAGCTTGCTAAGTCTCTCATTTTCTAACTCCTGTTGCTTCTTGGAAATCAAATTCTGGAAGTCTGTAATGCTTAGCATTTAGATCTCCTCCCTTGAAATGATTCTTTCTGTTGTATTTTCTTTTGGTTTATTCTCTTTTTCATATTCCTCTTCGAGGTATTTCTTGACAGCAATGAACAGGTGTGCCAAGCTGACAGGGTCTTTCTCAAGTTCTAATGGCTTTTCACCAGCTTGAGCTAAACCGTCCTCATATGTCAGCCAGTTTATAGCATAGTCATATGGCATAAGTCCGTAAACGTAGTGGTGCAACCAATTTATCGCTTTTACTTGGTCTTCTGTGAGCTTTGATGCCCAGTCTTGGATCTCCGTCAGATTTTCTGGTATCCTTTCCCTGTCCTTTATTTCCCTAACGTCAATGTATTTCACTCTAAATCCCTCCTCCCCTTCCTCAGGTTCATGGGCCGGAATGCTTCCTCTCAGTCTCGTGGGCTCGAAAAGGAACCGTGGTACTTCGTCCCACCCCTCTTCCTCTGCAAGTTGCTCCAAAGATATTCCTTTATACCTTTTCTCTGGTTCAACAGAAATTATTCTGTGCGCTTTTCTAAATTTCTCGCCTTTCTCCCCTTCCCAGTCCTCCTTCTTGAACCAAACGGTTTCCTCTCTTTCCTCTTTTCTTATGAAAGTCTTGTACACTGGCTTTGGTGGCTGAGGTATTGTATTAAAAACAGAGATGAAATGCTCCTTCATTTCCTCATACTTCTTTCTTCTCATTTCTTCTCTAAGCTCCTCCATGTACCTCTTCCACCCTCTTTCATGTTCCTCTAGATCCTCCCTTTTCTTTTCCTTGACTTCCGTCCAATGCTGTTTAAGTTCGCACTTGAATTCATACTCTTCTCTGACTTTTTGTGTGTATTGTTTCCAGAGATCCTCAGCAGTTTCGCCAGGATAGACATTTATCTCCGCTAGAATCATCTTTCTTGCTTCTGGCGGTGGAAGAACTATGGGAAGTGAAGAATACTTAAGAATGAGATATTTGCAAAGTAATTTAGCTCTGTCATCAGAACCTTCTCTTCTCGGGAACAGCGAATGTACCACGAAAAACTCTTCAGCTTTTGGATTTTCTTCTACTTTTATGTTTACTGGTTTCCCGAACATCAATGATAGAATGTTTTTCACAGTCTTTATCCTCCATCCTGATTTACCAATGAAATAGCCAGCATTCTTGGCAATCACTATTATGTTATTTCCTTCGACGTAAACAACATACTCTGGCGTAGTTGTGTCTGTGACAATCATCGAATCCTTTGCTGGCTTTCCTCTATAATCGACCCGGTGCAAAAAAGGAGTCCAGTAGAATAAATCCCCAGCAACTTTCTTGATCAAAAACTCCTCAAAAGAGGATTCCACTCTCAAAATCCCATCACCTCTACTATATGTATGACCAAACAAATATTTAATCATTCTTCGTCAATAGCTCCTCAGTTTCCATACTATTAAATTAATTTCTCTAGGCATGAGCCGAAAAGATAGCTCCATCCAATAAATTAATGATCTGTGAAAAAGGGAGAGGACAAAACCCTTCCCTTCTGAGGGGGTATATAAACCTTCCCTCAATATCGATAATTGATATCGATCATCGATATAGACCTAAGCAATTGCTTGACTTCTTCTGGGTCAGCTTTATATTTGGCGACACTCATTTTTCAAGGTGTATGATATGAGTGCTAGGTTCCCTGAGAGAAAGGTGTTCAGGTCTAAAAAGGAGCTAGCTAGATGCCTCGCTGCTGTTTGGGATCTTGCTGATGATGTCCACTTTGGGAACATGAGAAGAGCAGGAAGCGATGCTGAAGAGATCCAGAGATCTTGTGGGATAGATATGAGCGATATAATAAAGGAACTTGAGGAAGCTTACAAGCTCAGAGGAAAGGACAAAGCAGAGGCTGAGCACAAGTTTATGCGTGCAATATCCCATTTCGTGGATGACTTAGCAACAGCAAGCGAGTACTAGAACGATCGAAAGAGGAAGGATAGTAGAGTTTTTATTGAATCCCAAGTTTAATTGGCGATGTGGCACAGCATTTACAGAGCTTATGTAAGCGACAGAAGGACATTTGCACTCTCATCGGTGATATCTGCCATATTTGCCATAGCATACGCTCAGGTGGAGATATGGCTCGACTGGAGGAAGGTTTTTCAGGCTTCCGAAGCACTTCCAGATTTCAAGGGAATAATAGCATACAACTGGTTCTTCACCAACGCATTATTTCTGCTTGTTGCCTTTTCTCCCTTAATCCCCCTCCTCACAAAGGGAATTGATAAGAAGGCAATAGCCATGGGCTTGGGTAACTTCTTCCTTATATGCGTCCTTGAGGATGCATTCTACTTTCTGTTGCAGGGAAGGTGGATAACGCAAGATGATCCAACTGCGAAAGTGATGGGTTCCATAGAGATAGGAGGGATATTGATCCCAGTCTGGTACTTTGCATATATCCTCTTCGCCTTGTATTTGTATTCGACAGCGTTTTCAGATTTCCATGCCGAAAGCTCAGGATACAGATATTCTTGATCACTTCTTTTCTTGAAGTATCTTCTTTATGAGAAATAGTTCAGCTTTCAGGTGTTCTATCGAGGGTATTGGCTTGTTATCACATGCTCCCAACAATAGGATTATCAGCTCCTCATTGGTGAGCTCTTTTTCTTCTTTTTTCTTATCCATCAGATTCCCTCGATGAAAGTCCTCTCGCTCACCTTCCTCATGCTGGCTACTCTGCTTATCTCCGTTTTTGCGTTCCTCCACCTCTTAAATAGCTCGTCAATTCCCTCCCTTATGCTGCCGGATGGTTTCAGACTCACCCTGCAGGAGTACCAGTCCGGAGGGGTGAACATACAGTTTGGAGGGAGTCCTTTAAACAGATCCTTTGCATTCCAGAACTCCTCCGGAACTTTCTCGGATATCCCTATCTCCTTAACATCACCTAAGGAAGTGCCTTTCCCCAGATAGTAGTGCATGGACTTTCCTCTGCTCAAGGAATAAAAGTTCAGCCAGATGGCCCAGCCCTCTGGGAGCTCAGGAAAAACGGATGTCTCATCATTGTCTATGGATGAGAAAAATTCAGCAATCTTGGATTCTGGTATGTCGGGGACAAAGCAATCCCCAGTCAGACCACGCTCCCAGATCCCAGAGTGCTTAAGGCCTCCCAATGACTCACAGAAGCTGTCGAACTCCCTCTTTATCCTCTCTATATCTGGCATTTTCCCCTAGATTCAGATCGCTTAGAGATAAAAAGATTTATTCTAAATTAAACTACTGATTCTTCCTTCCTTCTCCTCAGGCAAGCTCATCCTTGCGATGCTGTTGAGGAATTCCACTAGAGGCTCAACATCCTTTTTCCTAGTGGCTATGTAACTTCCCTATCTGTATCTCATGAACTCCTTCTTGTTTTCAAGGGAGAAGAGGATTATAGCGAGAAACAGGACTATAAAAAGCACCAAGAGGCCAGCTAGAAATACTGGCATTACCATAGCCGTGATATAGTCCATCCAGTCACCTTCCATGTGATGGCAACAAGAAGAACTAAGCTCAAGAAGAGAAGCGGTATCTTCACCGGATGCCCAAACACTGTGACTACTTTATACTCCACCATGAAAGAGGGAATCCCCTCAGTTGTAGATCCAAGAGAGTCTCCCTTCGTGAAAACCCTATCCCCCCTTATCTCGAAGACCCTGTGGCATATCGTCTCATCCCCTATCCTGAAGACAGCTATATCCCCCACATTTATGCTATCGGCTTTCTTCACTAGCACAAGATCCCCAGGAGCAATTTCAGGCTTCATAGATCCTGATAGCATCAGAGTCCACCTGTATCCAAACAAGAACAGAATAATATTCACAGCGACAAATATGAATAAAGCAACGGTAAGGAGCTCAGAAGTCCGCAAGTGTTCCTCCCTCCTCTTTTTCTTCCCTTCTCTTCCCTCCATTCGGGAGAGGTATTAGCTCTCTGGCCTTCCTTGCGTTTTCTCCTCCCTTTATCCCGTACTCATTCTGTGCTATGATCATAGACTGGAGGCATCCACCTGATAATCTAACGATCTTCTTGGGCATCTGCACCCCCTGTCTACCTATATCTTCCTATATAGCCTTTTCCCCTGGACATCAGAGCTATCATCAGGATGCCGAGGAATATCCACACAGCAGGTATTGACATCAAGTAGGCTATTGACTCAGGAACTCCTGATGCAATCAGAGATTTGTAAAAGCTGTCGCTTGGCTTCATCAGCTCATCAAATAGACCTGAGATAGATGTTCCCGATGGTGTTCCGGAGGGAGCCGTTCCACCGGATGAACTTGTTCCAGATGAGGTCTGATTTGTTCCAGATGAACTGCTTGATGTCTGATTGGTGCTTGTCTGGTTGGTGTTTGATGTCTGATTGGTTGTGGTCTGGTTTGCTGTCTTCACATACAAGTTCCCGCTCACAGACTGGGTTCCCATATACCCAGTTTCCGTGACAGTTATCACATAGGTTCCAGGAGTCGATGGTGCATTGAACTTTGAGTTCCACCACCTCCCGTTATCAGTTATCTTAGTCACGGGGAGGTTCGTCGTCTTCCCACTAGGATCTTTCATCACCACTGTCACAGAGGAGGCATATGTTATCCCTTCATCAGTCTGCCCTCCTACTCTGACCCAGAGATCGACAGCCTGTCCAGGGCTGTAAACTCCATTATCGCTGTCAAGCGAAAAGGAGACATACTGGCCATAATAAACGACCATAGGCTTGAATGTGGCCACTAAAATGAGGCCCATGCATATCATAAACAGAGCTACAATGAGGAAAGGTGATGTCAGATTAGCTCTGAACCTGTACATTTGATCACCTGTATCTGTAAGAAGACCTGCTAGCTATGATCACTCCCAGAAAGTAGATTGTGAACAGGAGAATCGAAAGGACTAAAAGCTGAGGGCTCGTTATGACATACTCCTTGAATAAAGCTATATTCCCCATTATCTCCAATGTAGCGAATAGAGAGATCAGGAAAGCTGCTATCAATATCTTCAGCTTGACCTGCATCTCAGACCCTTCTCGCAACAGCAGGGACTCTGGCTATCCTCGTCTTTATCCCTTCTTTTTCGGCTCTCCTCAGATATGCATCGTAAACCCTCTCTTTCCCTTCCCACATTATGTAGTGCCTTGCTTCAGGAGGAACCCTGTCCCAAGATGAGGATCTCGGAAGTGCGTTCACGAGGTATGTCGCTTCCTTCCAAGCACGCCAGAGCATATCCGATGGCACATTGTTTATCACGAAGACAACTCTGTCTATCGTCCTTTTAGCGTCCTCCAGACTTTTTATGGGCCCTAGTGCGTAATCGGGCCTGCAATGCCCTTCTCCTCTGTAAGTCCACTCGCACCCGTAAGACCTCCTGCAATCATCCTTATCCCTTATGTAGAAGCACGCAACCGGATTGTGAACACCATCAACTGGCATATGAAAATGAGGTCTCCAACCTTAAATAGATATGCTTTATAGAAAGATAAAGGTAAGCAATTGCTTAGACTCTTCTCATCGCCCAACAAGAAAAAGCTAAATATTCTGCCTGATCAACTTCGTATGAAGTATGCAGTTCTGATCAAAGGGCCTCTCGTTACCTCCCACAAGAAGGAGGAGGTAGAACCTCCAGAATGGGGCGTCCTTGCTTATAGGAACACAAAGGAGGAGTGCGAGCTGGCTGCAAAAAATGTCAGGAGGATATGGAATGTCGAAGCCATATGCGTTCCAGAGTCAGATCCAAGAGTAAAGGAGTACTTGGAATACATAAGAAAGCTGAAGGAGTATATTAGGAGGAGAAAGAGCGGAAGAAGGCACTAGTGCTAGAAGGTTCCTTTCCCACGATCAGTATCAAGGTGGCTATGAATGTTATGAAAGCTCCGAACAGAATGTAAGACCAGAATATCATCCAGATCAGCCAGCTCATCCTTATCCCAGTGAGAGCAAATACAAACGGGTTTATCACCCAGTACATTAGAAATCCCTGAATTGCAAATCCAACAATGGGTATCCAGCTTATCAGGGATGCAGCTGAGTACAGTATGCAGAGTATCAAAATAGCCAGAGTCCCCTCTATCCCTCCATAGACGAAGTAAGCCATTGCCGAAAACATGATGACTAAAGACCAGGGTATTAGAGAGTATTCAGCAGTCCACCTTCCGAACCTGTTCATGCTGTACCTGTACATCTTAACCCCTCATCTTAGGAGGCTCCATAACTATTTTAACCTTTTGCTGTTGCTCTTTAGCCAAAATATAAGCTATTGCTAAATATATGAGGAATGTGAGGAATATCCCCAGATGCTCAGCAGGTATGAATGTGTTCTGGAACTTCGAGACGACCCAAGCCTGAGGTGCGTATAATGTATCGGCTATCGTCTTTAACAATGGATACTGCTCGTTTGCCCTGCAGAACTCAGCAATCCAGGCTATTGTCAGAAAATATGCCGCTGTCCTGAGAGATATTAATGCTGAAAAGGCTATGAAACCCAAAAACATGAATGTGCATGCTGGATCTAGGTTGAAACCTGGAAGTTTCACCTCAGGCAACAGATTCTGCTTCTCAAGCCACTCTATCACGAGGAAGATACCAGCAACACCCAAAATTAAAGTGTAGGGTGAGAGCAAATTAAGACCAAATGATCTTGAAGAAAACCTGTACATCTAATCACCTGTACCTGTAAGATTTCTTCTGTCCCCTCAAAAGCCTTATCCCCATGAACAGGAAGACTCCATATATCAGAATCCTGGGAACCACTGGAATGACTTCAGCTAGAGAGTTCACTATACCTATAATGCATATCCATATAACAGCTTCCCCTATTAAATCATCCCACTTCTCATCCTCCATCCAATCACCTGTATCTAGGCTGGTTCATTATGACGACTTTAACCCTTTCCCTAGAGCTACCTCCAAACAGAATCCAGCTTACAAACCCATAAATTATTAGGTTCCATGTTGTGGATGAGAAAACAGGAATTGAGAGAAATGTCACATTGTTCTGGAGCCAGTCCCCTGGAAATGTGACATATGGGAAGTTTAAGAACACAAGCACTGCTAAAATGAAGTATATCATCCTCCCTGTCCCATTACCTATCAATACGAGGAATATAAAAAATATGAAAATCTGGAACATGAAGACAAATGGAGCCATCGCTGTGTTGAAGACATTAGCAATTGCTCCACTGAGGCCTCCGGACAGAAGACCTGTTATGAAGTTCCATATATCCGATATCACATCATAGGGCCTGATCCCCATCGGGAACAATAGAGCGATCAGGAGAAGGGCTATACTTATCGCAAGGATACCCTTCTCCTCCATCCAATCACCTCCCTGCAAAAGCCAGGAAGTCGTATATAGCGTGTGCTACTATCGATGGTGCTAGATTCTCGGCCTTCAAGGCTATTAATCCAAGGATTATCCCTCCTGTTACTCCTACCAGAAATGGTGCTGGATTCTGGGCTATCGCTGTGAAGACTCCAGTTATTGTGGTGCTCCCGTACCATGCTTTAGCGTGAGCTAGGGAGAACCCTATTCCAGAAACAGATACGAGGACAAAGTACTCATCCGCTTTCTTTGGAGTCTCCTTCACGAAGTCGAGGACTATCCCTCTGAATGTCTCCTCCTCAGCAACCGCTATGAATATCGATCTTATTAAAGGTGCGAATATCTGAGTCTCTATTAACACAGCTGTTGTGCTAGATGCCGACAGGGGGAGGGAATACGATCCTGTATAGCTGTATATTATTGAGTTTGTTATCAGAAGTGTGGCCAGACATGCCAAGCCATATGCCAGTGTTTTCAACGGTTCCTTTCCGGATATCCACATGGGCATTCCCGCAATTCCCCTTATAACTACTGAGAACACAAAAAGCCCAGAGTAGAATAGAGCTATTGTTGGACTGTCATAGAGGAAAACATAGAGCCATCCAATCCCAGCTAGTGCTATAACAACTTTCTCGAGGAGCGTCCACTGGGGAAATGCCCTTCCATACCTGTACATTAAATCACCTGTAAAACCTGTATGTGGACTTCTGTCCCCTCCTCATCAGTGAATATATTATATAACCGATAACCAAAATTATTGCGAGGACGAACAACCACACAGGCAGGTTTCCGACATACTGATCCCAGAAAGCAGGGAGCCTCAGATACCTGAAAAGCTGTGCTAGATAAGATCCCTGAGGCCCATCAGGGGTGTAGACATCGAGCTCTATCGACTCATAGGGCATCACTGCAACTCTCACTACTGCAGATCCTGAAAGGACATCAACCCTCGAGGAATCAGATAGGATTGCCTTTGTCGTTTCAGCAGACAGGTTCTCGAACCTCAGTATTGCAACAGTTGGTGTGCCTGATATCTCCTCTATCCTGAACCTGAACCTAGTGCACTCTTTGTTCTCGAATATAACATGATCCTTCCCGAGGAATATTATTTTCAGGTTGTCGGTTATAGAGGATGCCCCTGCCTGTGCTGTCGAGTAGGCACCCGAGATGCCCAGCGGATTCGTTATGTTCACGAAGTTCTTCCTTGTTATCTGTTGTATTGTCTGCTGTATCATGGCTATGCCCCCTACTGGAAATCCTCCCCCTCCACCTCCTCCACCGCCTCCCGTCATATTAGGAGGCTGGAAGGTCTTGTTCACCTTCGTTATATTCTCAACTTTGGTTATATTCGTCAGGTTACCAACTGTTATATTCCCTCCTCCAACGGACATCGGTTGCTGGGGTATCACAACAGGCTTTGGCTGAGACACGACGGAGAAGGCATTCGGATAATCCTGTGTCTTCCACACGTCCCCAGAGTACATTATCTGGAAGGTTATGTTGTACGGGCCCGGTGGTGCGTTTGAGGGTATCTTCCAGTCGTACGAGAAGGTGAGGGGGTTCGAGGATATCTTAGTCATGTAGGTGGAAAGGATTACCACCTTTTCTGGACTCTTTATTATCAGGTTCACGCTGTCGGCCTTAACGGGTGCTCCGTTGTCCTGAAGAGTTATAGAGATGTGGAGGGTCGAGTTGGGATACGGGTTCGTTGAGTTCAGCGAATAGGAGGGCGTGGGAGGGGTGTAAGTAGCAAGGTTCGTGAGGTTCACTAGGCTAACTATTTTCACCGATCCCAGCAGGTCGTTGGACTGCGTGGAGTAGGAGGAGAGGACTGGCACGGGTGAGAGATCTTTTGAGCTCGTCGAGCTTATCAGAAAGAGAGCATTTGCCAGTATATCGTTTGAGCTGGTGGATGCGTTTTCAATTATTGGAACCGATGGTATATCGTTTGAGCTGGTGGAGGAGATTATCAGGAGGGGGTTGAGCACGTTCTGGGAGCTATAAGCAGTTGCGTAGGCTATGATAAACGGTATGAAAAAAGCGAGGATCAGAAGTGCTATTCTTTTCCAAGGCATCGGGGCACCTTCATCCGTTCAGCCTTATTATGTACTGCACAGTTATCGTGTCCCCGGCATTCGCATTGATCGGGGTTATCAGATCCCTGAGTATGAGGAAGTTGTAGCCTCCCTCAGAGACCTTCACTCCAACCTCAGTTATGGTGGCTGCCGATGATAGGGAGAAGGAGGCCGAGAAGGATATGTTTCCATTTGTTCTGATTGAGGATGTTGAGGTTGCCGAGCTCTGAACCCAAGCTATCGGGGATATGAGGTTGTAGTTGTTTATGTCGAAGGCGTTTGTCCCAGTACCTATCCCGACATAAGCTGTGCCTGAAAACAGGCTTCCGTAGCCTATGGATCTGGCGTTGTTGGTCTCATCTTGCATCGTGACCGAGGAGCCCCAGCCGTCAAGAAGCCCGTACATGTGCAGCACGAAGTTCTTTGTGAAGGGATCTCCCCTCTTATACTGCTCGGATATCAAAGTTCCGTTCCTGTAATGCTTTACTACGAGATCGACCGATATCCCCCCTCCGTTCCCAAACGTGTTCTGGCTCTTTGCCAGAGAACCAAAGTACCAGCCGGAGATAACAGCAAGAATTACTAAAACTAGAAATATATATGATTTTCTCAATCTTCACACCCCCGAGTTTATCCTTATTATATACGTCACTGTCAGCTTACCCCCGGCAGGGACGGTTATTGAAGGTGAAAGGGCATCATGAGCCAAAAGGTAGTTGTAGCTCAAGTACTTTCTCAAGCCCACCTCGGTTATCGTGTACTGCTGGGAGAAGGAGAACGATGCGGAGAGGGATATGTTTCCCCTGTTTCCCACTATGGCCATAGTTGCTTGGGAAGCCCGAACGCACTGTAAGAGGTTCACAAGCATGTAATCCGAGTAAGTTGGACTCACCGGAGACCCTGTGCCGACACAGATATAAAGAGGCCCGCTTACACCAGTTCCCAAGGATCTTGAGGTTCCGCTTTCATCTGTTGCCGATGCAGCCGAGAAGAGCCTGCTTACAAAACCACCCATTGCCTGCGTTAAGGGATCTCTCATTGTAATTTCCTTTATTAAGGCTCCTTTTTCATCATAGACCTTCAGGTTCACGAATACCTCCATTATTCCCCTCTCTTCCCTCAATGGAAGGGTAGAGGAAGCTAGGAATGATATTAAAAATACGGAGAGGAGAATAACAGGTAATTTTCTCATGGGATCACCCGTTTATCCTTATTATGTATGTCACTGTTATGGTATCCCCAGCTAGTGCTGATATTGGTGTGGAGAGGACATCCCTCATCAGGAGGAACTCATAGTTGTAAAAATCACTAGCGGTGAGAACCTTAGAGTAGCCTACCTCGCTTACGGTCATTGCTGAGGATAAGGAGAAGGACGCTGATATTGTGTAGTTGATCTTGGGATCTACAGCTGATTCGGAGGGCGTAGAGCCTTTTGTCTTAAGTATATTAGTTCCTGAAAGCTTGTAGTCATTTATCGAGAAAGGCGTTGTTCCATCTCCTATGTAGATATAATTGCCGGTGGCATATAACGGAGAACAGAACCCGCTGCAATCAGCACGAGAGATATATAAATTACGGGATGTTCCGGAGACGTCTTTCATGGTATATGTTTTCAGATCTCCTCCATTATACATTGTAGCATATAAAATTTGTATAAAGTTATTAGTGAACGGGTCTTTTCTGTCTACAACCTCCTTTATTAGGCTACCATTCCTATACTGTCTCACAACTAGAGTTACCGAAACCCCTCCTTTTGTTTCTTTTGGTTTCATTAATAGACCGGTATATACTCCTAAGAACATGAGGGATATCAGGAGAAGTGCAACTAGGATCTCTCTCCTCATGCGTTCACCTCCACAATCCAAGTGACTGCTAGAGTTCCACCTGCTGGAATACTCTTTGAGATTGTATCTCTAGCTATAAGAAAATCTCTACATGCACCACCATCATGGAACTGTGTAATAATCCCCACTTCTGTTATTGTTGTGGCAGAGCTAAAGGAAAAGGATGCCGATATGGAAACATTCGCCTTATTTCCTATTACTGATATGGAAGGGAGCGATGCTCCTTTTGACACACTATTTGTTAAGACGTAATTGTTTATTGAGAAGCCACCCGTTCCCGTTCCGACAGCAATAGAAGTATATGTATGGCATCTAACGGCATCATAATCTTGCCCAACTCTTAAAGTTCTACTTGTCCCTGATGTATCAACTGCTGCATGGGTAGTAGTCCCGGGCTCTAGGTACAGCGATATATATCTCCCGAAGTTCAGCGTGAACGGGTCTTCCTTCACCTGCGTCCACAGTAGGTTACCCTTTGCGTCGTAAGCCTTCGTTATCAGCCAGCCTTTTACCACTCTGTCGTCCTCCTGTTGCTGTGGCATGCTGTACGCAACGAGGAAGGGCACCAGCAGGAAGACAAGGGACAACACCAAATACCTCTTCACCAGATCACCACCTCCCATTTATCAGATCCAGAACATAAAAAACATTACGTTTAAAAATATGGAAAAGAAAAACAAAATACCTGTAACCCCCTATGTACCTGATGTAGGAAGATGATCTCCTCCTCAGCAACATGACAGCCAAAACTACAGCAAGCACAACCAAGCCAATGAGCCAGTAATTCGTTCCGCCTGTTGGAGAAACTCCGGAGCTTGGGCCAGCGACAAAAGCGTTCCCCAAGTAGAGTGAGCCTGAGTCCACCTCGATGTACACGGTATAGGTTCCGTTTCTGGTCGGCACATACTCGTAAACGAAGGAGTCCCCCGCAAAAGCCATCTGTGCGTTCTGGAGAACCCACCTGTACTCCTCCTGAAGCAGGATCGATATCCTCGGGCTGTACTGGGAGAGATTTCCCAGAGTGTCCTTATATCTGGGATCTGGTGCCAGCTTTATCGTCACCTTCTCCCCGACCGACACGGTGTTGGGAGTTACTGATGCGATGAATAGTGCCGATGCTGGGGCGGACTTCAGCTTTACAACGGAGTGGCACTTTATTGATTCGCTAATGTCATTCGACTGGGTCGATACAGTGGCCTGAAGCAACACCTGAACTTGATTCGATTGGGTCGATACAACTGCTACAAGAGGAGATAGCACGTTTTTAGAGGAATATGAGGTCTGTGCGAGGGCAATAGCGAAGGGAAAAATGAAGGAGATGAGGAGTACTACTGAGAGGATCTTGTTCAAAGCCTGTACCTCCCCGAATAGCTGTAGGAGCCCCTCCTGCTCGCAAGCAGTATGATGAAGAGCCCGAGGATTATCCAAGTTATAGGCATAGCGAGTATTCTGGCAAGGTCTTCAGGCACACCATGATTCACGAGCCAGTTGTACACATTGTCGTTGGGCTGGGTCCATGATCCCAAGTTTATCCCTCCCATCGTTGCGTTCCCGACTGCCGAGAATGTCGTCTCGGCGTGAAGCTTCTTCACCTGTAACAGCTGTGTGTAGTTCAGGTCTGCGTATGCGTGGTACGTCCCGGCTTCCTTGAGTTGTATCGTTCCCCAGATGTGATCCCCGTCCTGATGGACATCGAGCTGCACCTTCTTGAACGAAGGCGTGGATACTGTGATCGTCGGATTAACTATAGTCCATCCCCATATCCCGTTCTGCAAGTATGCGTGCAACGTGGCTGTGTCCCCGACCATGTACTTGTCCCTGTCTGACACCAGAATCAAAGTTGGCTCAACATCCTCGTTTGACACTATGAAGCTGGCCCTGACAGCAGTCCCTCCAGCCTGAACCGTCACGTAATGTTCTCCAAGGATATCCGGTGCAGTGAACTCAGCAGTAAATATTTTCGAGTTTGTGTCGAACTGCATGAATATCTCGCTCCCGTCCTCAAGTATAAGGACTGCCTTGTCGGTGAGCGGGTTCACAGAGGCAAATACCTTCACAGTGCTCCCGGGCTTGTAAGCAGTCCTGTCGAACCAGACCTTTATAGATGTGGGCATACCCTTTACGGTGAACATCGCCTCGGCCTTGACGTTGTTTGATGCTTTATCGTAGAAGACGCAACCAGTCCCGTTCAGAACAACCGTGACCTTGTAATCCCCGGGCCAAACTGTGTCCATGTAAACTCCTTGCCAGATCGAATCCACCTTCTGGAGCGGTACTGCTTCTATTCCACCTGTTGGGCCTGTGACATAGGATGACAGTTTATATGTTCCATTTACATTAACTATAACATTGTAGACTACTTGCTCCCCTATGTTATAGATGGGGGGATCTCTGTCGAACTTTATCACTATCGGCTGCCTGCTCTCGTTCAGCTCCTGCTGGTTTGACGTCACCACAAAGCTTCTGGAGACGTATCCCAGAGAGGTCTGTGCCTGAAGCTCGTAAACGCCCTCCTTTGTCGGGACATTGAATTCAGCTTTCCACACAGTTGCCGCCGAGTTGTCGGGGCTGAACTTGACGACTATATCAGTCCCTGCAACCTTGGCCTCCACGTTGGATATGGAAGTGTTCGCCTTTATCCAAGCGGTCGCCCTCTCCCCGGGTGCGTACTTGTCCTGATTGAGGAGTAATAAAAGCTTCCCAGCGGTTACAGGGGTAGCACTCCCTGTCTCTGTGTCCCACAAAAGCTTCACAACACCTATCCACTTCTCGGGAATCACTATGTAGCTGTTTCCATAGGTCAGGTTCCTCGGAGGAGACGGGAATAAATAACCAACTACTAATGTAACAACCCTCGGGTGGGATGGAGGTAGGAGATAGGGCTTGAAGACGTTCATGTCCCAAGCAGTATAATAAGAACCGTTTGATAGGAGGTCGTAGTTCCTCCATATAGCTGTTGGGACATCACCTCCAAGATGGTCTGTCGGCTTCCCCGCCTCAGTGTAGAAGTAATCAGGCCCTCCCTGTATCATAGCAGCCTGCTCGAGGGGAATCCAGTTCCCGCCAACCTCCCCCTTCAGCTGGTATATCCTGTAGTTCCTGCATGCGGGAGACCACATGTCCACCCTGAGGTTCAGGTTCCTAGTCTCATTCCCAAGCATAACGGTCAGGAAGACCTTGTAAACCTCGCCAGAAAGCCCCATCGGAACCTCTGAGGCATGGGGCCAGTCAGCCTGCAATTTTGCCTCCATTATCAGCTTGTTGTTCTTTATGAAAGCCGAGAGGCCACCCGCTCCGAGGTCGACAGGCATTATCAGGTTGTTAACGGGGATTATCACGTGGCCATTCACAACTGGGAATCCACCACTAGATGTGGATGCGTTTATGGGCTGGAACACAAGTTGCCCAGCGAGCAACTTATCCACGTCGTAAGCCCCATCCTGCGTGGGAAATGCATCTATTCTATTTTTGAGGAAGCTCTCTATATCGCACATTTTGCTGGGGCAACCGGTCGGGCCGAACTGCAGATTGCTGTCGTAATAACTGACAGAGTAATACCCGTAGGGCCAAGAGTAGAAGACGTAAAGGGTTTTTTCGTCCCAAGACAGGGCAAGACCGACAGCGTGATCGGCCCCGTTCCAATGTCCTGTGGGGTCTCTCACCTTCACGACAGCCTGAAGCCCTGCTTTTGCAAGGCCCTTCACCTGCAGGAGGAGAAGCCAAGCATCGGTAAATGTATCACATATTGCACCTACCTTTTCACCGGGGTGTTCCATGAGGTACTCCATTGCATAGAATACATCTATGAAGAACGGCTGTATACCGGCCTCGAAGTGGTCGTAGACCCACTGGGTCGCCTCGTCCACGCTCCTCACATTCTGCGTCTGCAACCAGTTCCTTACCTTCTGGCCCAGCTCGTCGTTGGAGTGGGAGGGCGTCGCAACTAGGGGGAGGAACTTCGCCAGCTCTACATTCGTATCTGGGGATAGGTTTATCTCGCCTGAAACTAAGGCAGATGGCCTAGGGGGTGCAAAAGACCATAGTGCCATCCCTACTAAAAGGAAAATCAAAGCAATTGCGTACAGGTAGTTGAACTTTATCTCGAACCTGTACATCATATCACCCTGAAGTACCCCTCTCCCTCTGTTTTCTTCACCTTCCTCTTAGTCTTTCTAGATCCTGCATATATCATTATGAATATCAGTATCCAGAACCCAGGTATTGCAAGTATATCAGCAGCTTCCTTCATCATCCCCAAGCTCTGGAAGAACTGAGACAGCTGCTGCACAGGCTGCAGGAATATTAAAAGGAATGAGAATGCCGAATCTGTGAGGCTGTAAGGAGGATACGCTATCCTTACCCCTATTAGAAATGCCAGAATTACGCACAGAGCGATAAGGGAGTACTCAAGCCAATCCTTCTCCTCGAACCTGTACATCGTACCACCCTATAATTTCATCGTCCTCTCTATTTAACACTAATCTACAAAAACAAAAAATAAAAAATAGGGAAAAGGTGGGAGCCCTAATCTGTTCAGCTCCAGCCTGTCGTTGTTCCGTAAGTTGAGCTTCCGTCGGAGTGCACGAATGTGAATGTCCCGCCTGTGAATCCTAGGTATTTGGCAGTTGCCAGAGGAACTATTGCGAATGTTATGGAGTTGCCCTCAGCAGCTGATGTGGTTGGTATCTGCGAGGAGAACTGCATCGTCACGGTGAACT
>Ga0078972_1004073_pt1 | contig 41530 bp, 42 predicted proteins | sample YelNatPaOPGAMG01_FD_67568 | JGI IMG/M metagenome (GOLD analysis project Ga0078972, IMG submission 67568) | Hot spring thermophilic microbial communities from Obsidian Pool, Yellowstone National Park, USA - OP-RAMG-01 (SPADES assembly) (version 2) | ecosystem: Environmental > Aquatic > Thermal...
ATAACAACATATGAACTCTTATTCAAATAAAGTTTTGCAGCATTTTAAAAATCCTCATAACTACGGCAAGATTAAAAAACCTGATGGCGTAGGCGAAGTTGGCAACATCGTTTGCGGTGACGTCATGTATCTTTATATAAAAGTCGATAAACACGAAGTCATCAAGGATGTCAAATTTGAAACCTATGGTTGTGTTGCCGCTATAGCCACCAGTAGCGTCATCACCGATTTGGCGAAAGGCAAAACTATTGAGGAAGCTCTTAAACTTAACAAAGACAGCGTTATTAATTCGCTGGAAACTCTTCCACCGATAAAAATTCATTGTTCGCTTCTTGCGGTTGATGCTTTGACGGAGGCGATTTACGACTATTTGTCGAAAAATAAAAAACCAATACCAGAAAAACTAGAGCAAAAACATCAAACGATTTTAAAACAAAAAAAGCTGGTGGAAAAAAGATATCGAAATTGGGTTGAATTGGAGAGAAAATTAAAACATACTTAAAAGAAATTAAGTTAATCGGCAAATAGCTGAACAAACATCTTACCATATATTCCTCCATCTATAACTCCTATCCCAATTCGACCGAATTCTTGATGTAAAATATTTTCCCGATGTCCCTGAGAATTCATCAAGCCTTGATGAGCTATGTAAACATCAGGAGCGTAAGCCAAGTTTTCGCCGACAACACTAAAACTTACGTCTCCTCGTATAGCCCTTTCCAAAGCCGTTGACCCATCAACAAGGGAAACATGAGAAAAAAACCCATGAGTCATCATCTCAGAAGCATATGATCTGGCTACTCTTTCCAATTTGTCATCAACAATAAGCATAGATAAACCTCGTTTTCTTCTCTCCTCATTGACAAGAGCAAGCATAATTTTTTCCGACTGCCAGTCAACCACTATCTGGTTTTTGTTGAGTTTAAACTCAAGTGCTACTGACTGTTCGGAACCTGGTTTAACGGTCAAAAAATTAATAGTTTCCGATATTGCCTCGCCGAAAACCTGTTTAAATTGCCGCTCCATTGATTGGGAAAGGTTGACGAAAAAAGGGCCTGTTTTTGACTGAAGAATCATTCCTTTAATTTGACTTTGTATCGGAAAAACAAATACCAAACTGATGAAAAGAAGAAAAATGAGCGATGCTTGCGCTAAAGCGGCGATTTGACCTAAAAAAACATTGAGTGGATGTTTTTGGAATTTCTGTAAGCGAGGCCAAAATAATTTAATAACACCGAAATAGAAAATCGTTTCTCCAATAAACCAAGCGACAAAAAAACCCAAAGCATTGGCCATCCCTTTGGGGAAAAATAAAAGCTCCTTTATAAAGTTGCCCAAAAAAGCATACAGTTTGTATGAAAACAGAAGGGAGAGTATAGAACCCAATATCTCCAGACCGGTTTGGATAAAACCTTTGTTGGTCAACATGAAATAAAAAATGACAGCGATGAAAACGTAGTCTACCCAATAACTCCCCTCAAAATATTTTTGAATCAAATTTTCCATTGCAGGTTAAATTTTAATTATAAACCAAGTTGGTTATAAAAACTAATTAGGTATTTCTTGCTATAATTTTCTTAATTTACGCAGATCCATGGGCTGAAAATTGAGTTAAAACGGGGATCGTAATTTCATTATACTATCAATTTTATATGTCTAAAAGAAGTTTTTACCGACATAAAAAAATTGTCTCCTCCATAATTTTGTTGATAGTTTTCGGTTTAAGCTATCTGTTGGAGGGCGATCAAATCAAAAATACTATTTCCAAATCTAAAGAGAGGGAAAATACCAAAAAAGAACTAGTTAAGGTTATCAAAGTTGTTGACGGCGACACGATCACTATTGAAGGAGGAAAAAAAGTACGCTACATCGGCATCGATGCTCCGGAAACGAAAGATCCAAGAAAACCAATCCAATGTTTTGGCAAAGAGGCAACTTTAAAAAATAAAGAATTAGTCGAAGGAAAATTTATTTATTTGGAAAAAGACATTTCCAATCTTGACAAATATGGCCGATTGCTTCGTTATGTCTGGCTTCCTTTGGAAAATTCTGATAGTAAGGTCAATAAAAGTAAACAAAATTTACTGGTCAACGACTATCTGGTCAGGCAAGGTTTTGCTTATGCAGTCTCTTTTCCGCCTGATATCAAACATCAGGATTTATTTATTGAAGCACAAAAAGAAGCAAGAGCAAACAACCGCGGCCTTTGGGCAAATTGTCCGATTGATCAATCTAGTTCTAAATGTTTTATCTCAGGTTGCAATAATCAATTATGCACGAGTGAACAAAATGTCGCTTCAACTTGTCTCTTTAAGGAAGAATACAACTGTCTGCAGTTTTCCCGTTGTGAAATTCAACCCGACGGCCAATGTGGTTGGACACAGACTCAAGAATATATAAAATGCCTTGAGGAGCTGACATCAAAATAAAACGATTCTTTCCTGACTTCTCCTCATTAAGGTTAACCTGATATTAAGCATATCCTTAATAGTTCTCGCTTTTAGTTAATTGCTGCGGGCAAAAAAACAAATGCCGTTGAAAAAACTATTTAATTTTCTAAGATCAATCTGACAAGTTTCAGACTTATAGCTCAAAGGCAAGCTGATTATTAGTGGTCAACGTCTCAATTCAAGAAATATTTTATCTATAAAAATAGATCTTAAACGAAAATTTCCAATATCTTCTGTTTGTTTTTAAGTCCAGAAACGATCGATATCTTGGAGGGGCTAACCTGATAATATTTAGCCAATATTTTAACCACCGCTTTATTAGCTTTTCCATCTTGCGGCGGCTCAACAACGGCGACAATAAAATTGTTGTAACCTACTTTTTTAATAAACTCCTTCTTCGCCTTTGTTTTTACTTTAACATAAACTTTTATCATATTATTCAGAAGGAACGTGTTTGCCAGATGAATTCAAACAGCGATTATGCGGATTACTGCAAGCATTGACTCCATTAAGAAGACACTGGGAATCATTGGGAAAAACAAGCGGACATTGGCTTTTTACTGGATCATCAAAAAGCTCGCATTGTCCTAGTTGACCTCCTCCAGGAGAACAAGCGTACTGAAGAGGTGTCGGGGTTGCTGTCGGCAACGAAGAAGGACAGTAGCTAAGGCCAATATTTGGGCTGGCTACGCCGTAATTATAACTGCAGTCGGCGCCGCAACCTTGACGGCAGCCAAGGATGTCAATGATCGGATCATAAGTATTTTCCAACTTGGCATAAAGTCTGTACCAAGCGCTATATTGTTTCCCATCTGTCTCATAAACATAAGGCTTCTTGGTTTGTGGATCGCAGGGAACTGACGAAATAAGATTTGTTTCTCCAAGCTTAAAACTGCCGTCGCAGGCAGGTAAAGTTTGCGGATAGTAATTGAAGGTATCGTAATATTCATCTAGCGCTTTACGAAGCATTTCAATGTCCGCTTTTCTACGTGCATCTCGTGCCTTTTTAAGTTGAACGCTCACAACAACCAAGATCAAAAAGACAACCACTCCTAAGATTGCGACAATGATAAGTATTTCAATTAAACTGAAGGATAAAAAAACGCCTTGTTTTTGCTTCGTCGTCATATAACTAAAGTTTAGCATTAATTTCACGAAGAAAAAGCGTTATTCTACCAGCTTGGAGTAAACAACAATTCTGTGAGAGTAATTTTTTTGGATATTGTCCCAGTTGCCGTTGCATGTAATTAAGTTCAGGCCCGCTTGCCGCGAATTAGCAAAAATTGCCCGTAAAGGGACTTCTTCAAAACTGTAATTTCGCTTGTCCGTAACAATAAATTTATATTGTTTATCCTTGTCATCGATAACAAAAATTTCGTCTCCAATCTCTAACAGATTAAGATCATAAAATACTGCCGGCGCTCCTGTTACGGTATCAAGATGTCCTGCAATAACAGCGCTTCCGTCCTCTCCAGGTCGATAACCCAAATTGTACCAGCCAACATTTCCCGGTTCTTTAGGAACATCCATTTTTCCCGTTTGGTCCAACCCCAACGATTCAATGCTGGCTTGCGTTTTAGTCTTAGGTATCAATAATAATTTCGGCACTCCTGGTCTCTCCTTTTTAGGAAGTTCCACCTCTTTTTTCTTCGGAGAAATATTCTTGTCCACCTCTTGCAAATTCACATAACTGCTGACCAATTTTAGGAAACCAACCCAAACTAGGGTTAAGACCAAAAAGTAGACAAAAAAAACTTTTCTAGACATACTTTAGTTTAAAAAAGCTAAAGAGCTTTTATTATACCGGCTATATCAGCTTTTTAAAATCCTATCTTACCTGTTCCTGGTGCCGCAGATGGAACGGTAATCGTTGGTGAAGGTGTTATGGTTGTTCTCGGAGTAGGGGTCGGCGATTGAGCAAATACCAAAAACTGAAAAACCATAAATAAAAACATAACGATACCAGCTAAAATTAAACCTACTTTGACCATGTTTTTCTCACCTCCTTTCACTCAACTTTTATTAATGCAACAATCTTGATAGTAGATATAATTAAACTTTAAATTTCACAAATTAAAAGTCAGTAAAAAAGGAGTAAGAAGTATGTAAAGGAAAATTATCACGCCCTCTATGCTTTACTGCCCAAAATCAGTGGGGACAACCTGAAAAAGTAAAAGCATAAGCCTGAAAATTGCCTGTCTTGGCAATAATATCCAACACTCCGTCAACCATATAATCGCTTTTTAACAAGTTGTACATCCGCGGTCTATTGACTATAACTATCCCCTGATTTTGAACGTCGCTTCCCGAGAGGTTTTCCGGAATTGTTTCTTTATTAAGAAGGATGCCGACTTCGACTTTAGGTGTCACCGGCCGCATCACCAAATTCACCTCCGTGGCAACAAATTTCAAAACAATGGTGGCGTTAACTTCAGCTGATTCTACGTATTCGTAAGCGGCATAGAATTTCCCTGCCAGCGCAATCGAGTCTTCAACCAATACTTCCGGCGCCGTGTAATCCGCTATCTGATCGTTAAAATATGTCGGGTTACTCAATGTTCCCCGACCATATCCGCAATAAAGCTCCGGTGTTGGGATAAAACAAGCCTGACCGTGCAAATGCTCTTCTTCGCCGATATCAACCAAAGGCAATTTGTCCAAACGACCAACGAGTAATTTTTGAATCACCTTTTCTGTTTCCCCATAAGCACCTTCGCCAAAATGTTCATAAACAATCTTCCCCTCACGATCGGTAATATATTTCGCCGGCCAGAAACGGTTGGCGAAATTGTTCCAGTTAACATAATTGTTGTCTAGAACAATCGGCCAGTGTATATGTAAATCACGAATCGCCCGCTCAACGTTTTGTGGATCTTTTTCAAACTCAAATTCAGGTGTGTGAATACCTATCATTACCAATCCCTTGTCTTTATATTTATGCCAAAGACGATGAAGATGAGGAATGGTACGCAAGCAATTAACGCAAGTATAAGTCCAAAAATCAATAAGGATCACCTTCCCTATCAAATTTTGAGATTTAAGCGGTTTCGAGTTAAACCAGATATCGCCGATTATTTTCGGTAGCTTAACCATATTGAAAACTAAATTTCGTTAATGAGACTGCGTATTATTGATAAACAACCAAGCATTCACCGGAGTTAATCGGTGGATTAGGACCGGCAACGGCCATGATTTTTCTGGCAACAATTGTAGAAGGAATGCCAATTTTTTGACCGCTAATTGCTTTTTGCATATCGGTTGCCACTGCAGCCGGACAAATAGCATAAACCCTAATGTTAAATCTATCAACTTCATCCGCTAAGGCTTGCGTAAAACCGACAACAGCAAACTTTGAAGAACAATATGTGGTTAATAGAGGTATTCCTTTCAAACCTGCCCCTGATGAAATATTGATAATTAGTCCTCTTTTTTGCTTGATCATTTGTGGCAAAACTATTCTTGATGTATATAAAACTCCTTTAACATTAACATCAATTATTTCATCAATATTTTCTTTATCTTCATCAACAAAATCGCCCATCCAAGCAACTCCGGCGTTGTTGACAAGAATGTCAATCTGGCCAAATTCCCTCAATGTTTCTTTGACAAATCGCTCCACCTCACCATAATCTCTTACATCGACTAAGCCGGCAAAAACTTCGGGAGCATAGTTGTTTAATTCTTCTTGAGCTTCGTTTAACGACTCCTCATTTTTTGAGAAAATAGCGATTTTGGCATTTTGTTCACCAAACAACTTAGCGGTGGCAAAACCTATTCCCCGCGATCCTCCTGTAATCAAAACTACTTTATTTTGAAAATAGTTTTCCGGAATCTGGTCTATTATCACCATTTTAAATTTTATTAAAAAATAACGGGAGATCGTTTTTAGCTAATTTGGCCGAAGGTTTGTATATTTCCATTTTAACAAAAAAGAGAAGGCTTTGTGCCCAAATAAATAACAGTTATTGATTGACTGGAGAAGTTGAGAAACATCGGTAACACTTCTGTATCAAAACGCAGCATTCAATTATGAGCTCAAGTGGGTTATTATCCAACTCTGGATCATATAGCTTAACGTATAATCTCCCATATCGGTTTTACAAGTTTATTAAAGCTCATCCTATGGGAGAGATATCACCTACAGCTCAATTAAGGTTATCTGCTATTGAGTTTTACTATCAAATTAAAAATGTTTCTGTTGTTTGTAATTCATTTAAGATATCAAGAAAATCATTTTACAAATGAAAAGATAGATTTGAGAAATCAGGCAAAAGATTATCTTCTCTTGAAGATATGTCAAAAGCTCCAATATCTCGAAGAAGTATTAATATTGATTTCAAAACCGAAACAGATATTAAAAATATCAGAAAAAAATATTTAAGACTTGGTAAAGTTAAACTTCAAAAATTGTTTAAAGATGAATATGGTTACTTTGTTTCCCAAAATCATATCTCATATGTAATCCAAAAACATAATCTTTACTTTGATCCGGTATTAGCCAAAAGAATCAGGTCTAAGAAGATTAAAGGCATGGGACACAGGAAGGTAAGAATTAATGAGATTAATCCTAATGATTGTCTGTCTTTAAACAAACCGTTCTTTTTTTGTTGTGATACGATTGTTCTTTATCTACCATATGGAATCAAAAGATATATTCTAACGGCTATTGAACATGAAAAGAAGATTGCCTATGCTAGATGTTACAAAAACAAGTCGTCTTTATCAGCTTTTGACTTCTTGCTACGGTTACAAGCACTAGTAGACGGAAAGATATCTGCAATTCTATCCGACAATGGCAGTGAATTTGCCAAATACTTTGACGAAGCCTGTAAACGATTTAATATTATTCATATATTTTCAAGAGTAAAAACACCAAAAGATAATGCAGTTGATGAAAGGTTTAACCGAACCATACAAGAAGAGTTTATGGAAACTGATGAGTACTTTGAACCTTATTTAACTGAGTCAAATTTAGTTAAAGCTAATGAAAGATTAACTGAATGGTTGATATTCTACAACTTTAAGAGACCTCATCAATCTCTTGATTACAGATCACCTTTTGAGTATTATCATTACAAGTTCTTTGAGAAACAGAAACTGTCACCGATGTACCCGACTTTAACATGTACTTGAAATCATTTTCAATAACTAATATTATTAACTTACGAGAGATGAATGAAATTACCAAAGTTACCAACTATTTGGAGTATTTATTTTTAAAAAAAATAATTAATGGTTTGCGAAACGAGGAAATCAATGAAAATCAATCAAAAGAATTTGCGGCGAATTTTATAAAAATGGAGCCGTTTGAATCAATAGATGATGCCAAAAATAAAATCCTTGCTTTTGCAAACCAATATTCTTATTTTGCCGAATTAGCAGAATATATGAATGCTTACCACGATGAAAAACGGATAGCACAGGTTATAGAAAAAATGAGAAAATATTTAAAAAGCAATGAGATCGATAAAGCATTAGAAATTGCGACAAAAAAATAAATGGCTATTGCTGAAGTAGCTTCAATGGCTAATTTAGCTACAGGTGCCGAAGTTGCGACGGGAGCAACCACCATTGCTGAAGTTGCTAAAGCTGGATTAGAAGGTGTTAATCAGGCAGCCGGATTAGGATTAGCCAATACTCTTGAAAAAGCAGCAGCCGTAAATCCTCATCAAGCAATAGCTAATTTAGCCGGTGCTCCAAACTTAATCACCGACGCAAAAGGAACAGAAGTATTTATTCCTCCAGTTGTAAAACCATCAGAGACCCCAAATACACCTTCTCCGGTAGGACCCGCTATTGGTCTTGAGGGCAAAGGAGTAGCGAAACCTGTTGCTGCGGCGGCTGAAGTTAATGCACCAGGTGTACCAAAACCCCAAGCAGAAACTATCGCTCCTCAATCACCAACTGCAAAGGTAGAAGCAACACAGCCAGGTGAAACCCAGATAAACCCGGAAACAGCTAAACAACAACCGAGCGATGAAAAAAAACCAGAAGCTAAAGCAACTACTTCTCAACAACCAACCGAACAAGGAAAACCTAAAACCGAAACGACGGCAAAAGCTCAAGAAACTAAAGAAGCGGACGCAAAAATAAAGCCGCCCGAAGAACGACAGCAAAGAATAGAAGAGCTACAAAAGAAAATAGAAAAAGGAACGGCAACGAGAGATGAGTTGATAGAATATCGTAATTTAAAAGGACTACAAACACTCACAGATAAGATATTAAGCGGTGAATTTACCGATGACGATCTCGGAAAATGGGAAGAATTAGTAGCTGGCAAAGAAAATCCACAAGAACCTAAAGAAACTGAAGTTGAACAAATTAGGCGGGAAATAGAAGAACTGGGAATAAAAATTTTAAGAAATGAAGGCGATCGCGTAGAAAATATAGTAAGATTTCAACAATTGTGGAATCGAGCTAACGGATTGAAACCGCAAATGTCAGAAGAGAGAGCAAGACAATTGGTTAATAGCGTCTTAAATCCTGATAAATCCCCACTCTTCTTAAAACAGCCAAAGAAATCGCGATTCATAGAGAAATTAAGGCTAAATTGGAACGATTGATGGCGCTTGAATTAAAGATTTTAGTAATACCTCAACAACTGGAAGCATTAAAAAAACAAGCCGAAGAAATCAAAGGTAAAATTGACGAGATAGAAAGAGAAATACATGGAGTGGATATTTTTAATAATGAACAAATGTTTAAAAAGCGCATGGATCGCTATTCATTTTACATGCAATTGGCAAATGTAAAAGCCGCTATATTGCAAACAAGATTAGCTGCCCCAATCTTAATTGCAGAATACAAAGATACAATGCAGTATGTCCGACGAAAATTAGGTGTAACTCATGGATTTCCCGCGCTTCTAGAATGGCTTGACGCAAAGCTAAACAAAACTGCTATCGATCTTTACGTAGAAGGAATGTCGTACTCCACCGAAGAATAATTATTGTGCCTGCACCTTAAATTTGAGATTAAATATTTTTACAATAAAAAACTTTAAAAGATCTTGCAAAATTCCAACACCGGTTTGTTTTTATTCATCCTTTCATAAATTACGATGGTAAAACAGCAAGAATACGAGCTATATTCTTATGCGATTAAATCTCCCGATTATTGAAATCAAAATTGATACCGGCAAGACAAGAAAGGAATAATCAGAGCGCTATTGAAATACCGGATAAATCTTTATCTCAAGTTGTTATCGCTAATTTTGGGATATAATATTCCTAATTATCCATTAACAGTTGAAAATAAAAGATCCAAATGTCCTTGTCCACATTCCCAACTAGAGCCGTTTGCTGGAGAATGAAGATTTAACGGCTCTTATGTCTTCCAACAATTGCTCAATTTTAATCATGATCCGTCAATTAACTAAAGATCTGCAAAAATTATCTGATCCTCGAAGAAGCCGTATTCACAGCCGCTTTTTTAAAACCGGGAAAGGGGAGTATGGTGAGGGAGATATTTTTCTTGGTTTGAAAGTTCCCCAACAGCGGCAGTTGGCCAGGAAATATCTAGATTTATCTTTCCGCGATTTGCAAAAACTTCTCAACAACAAAATCCATGAATATCGTTTGATTGCGCTCATTATCTTGACGACTAAATATAAGAAAACAAAAGAGAAAAAAATTAAAAAGCAAATTATTGATTTTTACTTGAAAAATACCAAAAATATCAATAATTGGGATTTGGTTGATCTTTCCGCCTATCATCTCCTCGGCGATTATCTTTTAAATAAAGACAGATCTATTCTTTATCGTTTAGCTCGTTCAGAAAACCTTTGGAAAAGACGGATGGCTATCGTTTCCACCTTTGCCTTTATTAAACAAAATCAATTTACCGACACTTTAAAACTGGCCGAAATTCTTCTTAAAGATAAGCAAGATCTTATTCATAAGGCGGTCGGCTGGATGCTAAGGGAGGTTGGAAAACGGAATAGGGAAGTGGAAGAGAGGTTTTTGGAAAAATACAAAAAAATTATGCCTCGAACGATGCTTCGCTATGCGATTGAAAAATTTGAAGAGGAAAAAAGATTGATGTACTTAAAAACAAAGTGCTCCAATTCTTAACAATCAACTATTTAGCCTCAATGAGGATGAATATTCTCCTATAAGGAAAAGGTAGCTCAATAGAAGAGATTGCGCAAGAACAAAGTGATTTTCTAACTTAATATTGATCTTAAATTTCTATAGAAGAAAAGTCAAAACTAAATAAGAAAATAATTAACCATAAATGCAAACTCTTACTTAAGTTTTAACCGTTGATTTTTAGCTCTTATCATCTTCAGGTAGGCGTCAATCATCAATCAATTGTCACATAACTTTGATTATTTGAATAATCGTATTGTCAGGCAACGAAGTAGGTAAATTTATATTATAAGTTTTATTGAAAAGTAAATAGTTATCTTATAGTTTGCTTTTTTCTTAATATAGTAGTATAATATAAGATAAAGAGTGAGGCAGAAAACCTGCTTAAATTAGCTTCGTTTTAGGTTAATCAAACTCCTTACGAATTTCCAAAATTAAGATGGCTCTCTCAATCAAATTTTTTAGCAGCCGATCTTAAGGAAGGCTAAACTACGATTTTTAATCTTGTTTTTTGTTTTCCAAAGGAATAAATTTGAGCAGATTTTCTACCCCAACAAAAAAATTTACTATCTGCAACAAAAACAGCAAATTTTTACCAGAGATAACTACTTTAGGGCTTGACAATCAGCTAATCCTTTGTGTATAGTAAAAGGCATATGAAAAAACTAAATGTTTTTTTCTTAACCCTTTTCAGCCTTTTGGTTGTTGTTTTTACCGTCCCGCAAAAAACATTTGCCCAATGTCCGCAGACTACTTTACAATCATTGCAAGACCTTCGCCAAAAGATAATTGAGCAGGTGATGGAATCTCTGCCCAAATTGATTCCGACACCTACCCACACACCGATTTCTTTTTCTTTCCCCCAAATTAACGGCCCGTTCAATCCACCGCCGCCAACTCCTCATAACACACCTTCTCCTTCTTCAACAACAAAACCTCAACCTCAACCGCAACCGGTTAATCCGACCCCTCCTGCCACTGTATCTGACGCGGAAAAAAAAGACTTTATCATGAATGCTATCAACGATTATCGTCGTTCAAAAGGACTATCCGATGTCGCTACTAACAAAGAAACCTGTGATTTTGCCCAAGTAAGAGCTCAGGAAATTGCCAACAATTTTAGCCATGACGGCTTTTTAAATCGGGCCAATTCCGGCGCCTTGCCTTATCCCAGTTACTCGCTGGCCACGGAAAATATCGCCACAACCAGCAACTATAAGGATGTAGTCAACATGTGGATAGCCTCACCCAGCCATGCTGCCAACATGGAAAAGGACACTCCTTATGTGTGTATCGGTGTTTTCGGCAATTATTATGCCTATGAGGGCTGGAAGCCTTAATTAATACTTGTCGGGCGGGTAAAATGAGTGGGTGATAAGGTATAATTGACCTCCGATATGAGGTAGGGAAGTAGAGATTCGTTCGTCTTTTCCGATTGATCCGATCATCCCAGCCAGTTTTAAACCAGATTTTCTCTCCAAACTAAAATGAACCCCAGCTTTCTCATCGGGAGTCATCATAAGGAGCGTGTCGTAAGTACTATTTGACGCCGATTGATAGTAAGTTCGACAATTACCTATCAACAAATTTTGGCGCGACAATAACTCCAAATAATGGTGAATTTCTTCAGGCAAATGTTTGACATCAACGGTCAGCTTTTGGTTCAATTCCGATTCGATATCAGCTTTCAAAGTATAAAGGAAATGCGTAGTTTTGCCGGCCAAAATATCGGCGGCAATACATCTTTTGCCGAAAATGCTAGCAGTTTTCTTGTTTCCAAAAGATCTGTTGAGATCCTTTGCCAACTGCGGATAATCATTGATTAAATCGCTGTTTTTTATCCGCCATCCCAAACCCCAGACGGGATTATAAATAAGTTCTATAGCTGTCCGACTGGAATGTGATTGAAGAGGTAAAACATAATTAATTGTTCTTCCTTCATCGGCTTCTTCTGTTACCATATCTAAAACTGTAAATCCACCCTGAAAATCGTTACTTAACCTTGCCATCACTTTATCCGACTGAATAATCTTTGTTTCTTCTATTAAAAATCTTCTTGCCTGATATCGAAAAGCGGCAATAATAATCGGTGGTGCGCCGGTCAAATTTCCCTGTCGGATGCGCCGAGAAAAATCCGGCCCCATGAAATCAAGCCATTCTCCAACGGAGGAAACGTTGCGATAAGGATAAAGTACTCTCAAAATAGGATCAATATCGCGTTTTCTCCAAAAAATTCGTTCATCTTCATTAACCATATGATAAAAATAAGGGTTAAATGTCAGAAGCCGGCAAGAAATCAGTAAAATTTGAGTAAGAAAGGAAAACACTCTCTAATATGACTTCAAGTTTGATAAAATAAAGCAAATGCTATGATAACTGTTTGGTTTTATACTCTTGTCAGCGTTTTCCTTATCAGTTTTCTTTCGCTTGTGGGCGTCTTTACTCTCTCGATAAGCAAAGATCGTTTGAAAAAATTTCTTATTTACTTCATCAGTTTTTCCGCCGGAGCTTTGCTGGGAGATGTTTTCATTCATCTTCTGCCGGAAGTTATTGAAACCTATGGCTTCAATCTCACCATCTCTTTATTCATTCTAACTGGCATTCTCGTTGGTTTTTTTGTGGAGAAAGTTATCTGCTGGCGTCATTGCCACCTGCCAATAAACAAAAATCATGTCCACCGTTATGCTTACATGAATCTTTTTGGCGATATGGTTCATAATTTTATCGATGGACTGATTGTTGGCGCCAGTTTTCTTGCTAGTATTCCGATCGGTATCGCCACAACATCAGCAGTCATTCTTCATGAGATTCCTCAAGAAATAGGCGACTTTGGCGTTTTACTTCATGGTGGTTTTTCAAAGACAAAAGCCTTATTTTATAATTTTGCAACTGCTTTAACTGCGATTATTGGCGCTGTAGTTGCCTTACTTGTCAGCGTGTCGGCAAAAAACATCAATCTTTTCCTCATTCCTTTTGCCGCCGGCAGTTTTATCTATATTGCCGGGAGCGATCTTATTCCCGAACTTCATAAGGAAGAAAAAGTTGAGAGAAGTCTGATCCAAATCCTGTTTTTTGTTTTAGGAATTGGTATAATGCTATCTTTATTATTAGTAGGCTAAATCAATGAAAAACAAGTTTTTAGCAACAATTGTTCCCATATTGGCGATATTTGGCTTTTTATCTTTGGTTTATTTTTTGACAGTCAAACCGAAAAACGTCATCCCAGCCACTGTAAGCGGGATAAGGGCCGATGATCATATCAAATGGTCAACCGACCAAAAAATCGTCTTGATCGAATATAGCGATTTTTATTGCCCGGCCTGCAAAATCTTTAATGGTTTTATTAAGCAATTTGAAGCTTCAGATAGCTCGGAACTGATAGTCAGCAAAAAAATAACGTTTGTTTTCCGTCATTTTCCTATTCACGAACAATCCTTTAGTGCGGCTTATGCGGCTGAAGCCGCTGCCAAACAAGGAAAGTATTATGAAATGATTGATCTTATTTTTGATAATCAAGAAAGTTTGATTAAATCAACCAACCAGAATGAAATTTATGTCAAACTGGCCCGTGATCTTGGATTGGATACGGAAAAATTCAAACATGATCTCCAATCCACGGAAGTCAAAAATAAGGTTGAAGAAGACTTTAACTCGGCCAAAGAAGCAGGAGTCAATGCAACCCCAACCTTCTTTTTAAATGGACAAAAACTCGAAATCACATCTTTTGACGAATTCAAACAAACTTTATTCTCAGTTGCAATAAAATGAAAGCCGGTAATATAACGCAAAAACACCGCTTTAAACTGGAGATTCCGGTGGGGAAGGGGAGATATGCTGTTTTCTCGCTTCCGACCAATAATCAATATCAGTTCATTGACGATATTAAGATTGAACCAAATTGTTTTAAGAATATTATTACCTCCAAAGAAAGAAATAGGGTAGTAGTTTTTACATTAAACGACGTTGAAAAGAAAATTATCATCAAGTTCAATACCAAAACCCAAACTTATAAAAAAACTGTTGATGAGAGATTTTCTCTCGACGATTACGAAAAAATAAAAATCCCCGAAGCGGATCGGTTTGTAAACGGCGCCGATGCTCAAATCAAAACAATTGTCAGAAAAATTATCAACCATGAGAAAAACATTAAAGCAATTTTTACCTCCCTTTATCAATTTATTCTCCGTTATTTAACCTACGGCCAGCCGATTGACGGACTACATACCTATAAACAAGCTCTTGAGGAAAAAGTCACTGATTGCGGCGGTTTTTCTACACTCCTCATGTCGCTTTTACACTCTCTTAATATCCCTTCGCACTTAGTAGTCGGCTTTATTATCAAAGACAACTTTTTGGCTGAAATTTTTTTTCCTCTCACTTTCAATTCTTTGTTAATGCATGTTTGGGTCGAGGCAATGCTTCCCGATAAAAGTTGGTTTCCTCTCGATCCTGCGATTGAATGGCGAAGAAGAAAGGGATTGACCCAAAGACAAGGCGGTTTTGGCTATATACCGGCCGACCGCTTGGTGGTTTCGTACGGCCAAAATTTTACAATCAACATCAATAACCGGAAATACCAAATTGAATTGTTGCAAAAACCTGCTTATATTTAAAATATGATTTTTACCGACTTTGCACCCAACGAATCATGGAATGATGCCTGGGTGGCTATAAAAATGTTACTGCAGCCTTGGCAATGGAAAAAGGGAAAAAATGTTGTTTTGGCCAAGAAAAAATTGAAAATGTATTTCCCCTCTGAAGATATCTTTTTTTTCTTAACCGGCCGTTCGGCCCTTTTTCAGTTTTTTCGATCTCTTGCTTTACCTAAACAAACAGAAATTTTAGTTCAGGCTTTTACCTGCGAAGCAGTGGTTTTGCCGATTTTGGCCAACAAGCTAAAACCTGTTTATGTTGATATTGAAAGCAAAAGTTACTCTATGGCTTATGAAGATTTAAAAAGGAAATTTACCAAAAACGCTAAAGTATTGATACTGCAACATACTTTTGGCTTAATTCCTGCGGATAGAGAAAAAATTCTTGAATTTGCCAAGGAACATCACCTTTTTGTCGTAGAAGATCTGGCCCACGGCTTTAAACATCAATCCATCAGCAAACAGATATCATCAAACGCCGTCTATCTTTTGTCTTTCGGTCGCTCCAAAGCCCTTTCTTCCGTTTTCGGCGGTTGCCTGATTACCACCAATTCAATCCTGGCCCAAAAACTGAAGCTGATTGAAAAAAACCTAATTTATCCGACCAATTCTTTTATCGCCACATGCCTTTTATATAAGCCTCTCTCTATGATTATTAAGTCAACTTATCCTTTCCTTGGAAAAATAATTCATCGTCTGGTAAAAATTGCCAAACTCCTGCCGCCGGAAATAACCGGCAAAGAAAAAAGGGGAGAGTTCGATCATTTACTAAACAAAAAACTACCCAATGCTTTAGCATACTTATTACTTCATCAGTTAAAAAAAATTGATCAAATTTGGAAAAAAAGAAAAGTGACTACCGAATTTTATGAAATGTATTTTCAGCAAAAAACAAACGCACCGTCTCTGATCAGGTTCCCAATTCTGGTTAATGATCCTTTAAGGCTTATTAAAAAGGCGCGACGTAAAAAAATCTTCTTGGGTCGCTGGTATGAACAGCCTGTTGCACCCAAAGAGCTGGATCTGGATCGGGTAGGGTACAGACTGGGCAGTTGTCCTCATGCAGAAGAAGTTTGCCGACAGATAGTCAATTTGCCGACGACTATCGCCAAAGAAGAAGCAGTGAAGCTGGTAAAAACATTAAACGACATTGGGTTTAATTAAAGGAAAAACGGTTACTATGTGATTAGAGAGACTGTATAGTTTAGGAGTTACGTCGTACATTTAAACGTCAAACCCGCCTGCTAATAAACAGATTCATCTGTAGGCAGGAACGTAAAATATTAAGGTTTTTAGCTGTTTCATTTTAACTTAAGAAATATATGAGCATCCGATCAATTACCGATCGCTCCATCTGGCAGAATTTTTTTGACGTCAACGATTCGCCATCTTTCTTGCAATCGTGGGAATGGGGAGATTTTCAAAAAAACATAGGCTATCACATCGGCCGTTTCGGTCTTGAAATTCAAAAAGAGCTTGTAGCAATCTTTCAAGTAATCAAGATCAAGTCTAAGCGGGGTAATTTTCTTTTTCTTCCTCATGGCCCGATCACAAAAAAGGCTGCTCCTGACAGGATTAAAAAATGGTTGAGGGAAATCATAGATTTTCTAGTTGTACTGGCTAAGAAAGAAAATTTTGCCTTTATTCGTATCGCCCCCATCTTGGAGGACAAACCGGAGGAAAGACAAATTTTTGAAACCTTAGGATTCAAACAAGCTCCTATTTATATGCACGCGGAAAGAGTCTGGGTTTTGCCTATCAATAGGGCAGAGGAGGAAATCCTTTCTCAAATGCGTAAAACCACCCGCTACCTCGTGAGGAAAGGGCTTCGCGAAGGTCTTTATATCGAAAAGAGAACCGATGAGGCAGCAATTGAAGATTTTTGGCCGATTTATATGAAAACAGCCACAAGGGAAAAATTCACTCCTTTTTCCAAAAAATATATCGCTGATGAATTCAACAATTTTAATAAAACTGGCAAGGCAATTTTTCTTTTTGCGAAAATAAAAAACTCTCGTCCTTGTCTCGCCGCCGCCCTCATCCTTTTCACCCAATCAACCGCCTTTTACCACCAAGGCGCCTCCATCCACTCAAAAATTCCCGCAACTTACCTTCTTCAGTGGGAAGCAATTAGAGAAGCCAAAAAAAGAGGTTGTCGTTTTTATAATTTTTGGGGAATTTACAGAGAAAATCGTACTCCTAAAAGTTGGGTCGGCCTTACTCTCTTCAAACAAGGTTTTGGCGGACAAAAGATTGATTATCTGCCAACTTATGATTTGGCTCTCTCGCCCAAATATTTTTTTACCTTTCTTTACGAGAAATTCTTAAATATTAAAAGAGACATCTAACTGTCATATCAATTTAAGCAAACCTTTATCCAGTATTTTAATGAAACTTCGGTAAAGAAAGATGAAGCCGATGCTTAGATAAAAAATACTAAGAACTGCGGCAACAAGAACTTTCTGCCAATCAAGACTTTGGCCGGTGATTATCTCCCTTGCTCCTTCAAATATATAACTGGTCGGAAGAAGGAGCGAGATTGTCTGCGCCCATTGAGGAAGAATTGAACGCGGATAATAGACAGCTGAAAAAGGCGCAAGAAAAACAATAGCTGTTCCCGCCAAAGACTGGAGTCTTGTCCCGTATCGGAGGATGATCCCGCCGACAAAAAAACCAACCCACCAACCACTCATAATAAGAAGGATAAAAAAAGGCAGAAGATTAAATCCATATAAAACAATTTTGAATCGGTAAAGAATATAGGCATATATTGAGGCAACCGCAAAGCTTATTGCCGATCTGATCAAGCCTATAAGCAAAAAGGCACTTATCCATTCGCTAAATTTAAGAGGCGAAGAGAAAAGATTAATCAGGTTTTTATTCCAAAGATCCTCAAGAAGATTAATGGAAACTTCATATTGACCCCAGTAAACAACCAACCATAAAATTACGCCCGAAAGGACAATAAGGATGATTTGCGGCGCCTGCGGATTGAGTCTTAAAAAAAACAAACTGGTTAACCCCCACAAGGAAAGGTCAATCAGCGGCCAATAAATAATATTGTTTATCCGATCAAGATTGTGTCGGAAAAGATAAAGATACCGCAGGATAATAGCATAGATGCGATGAATTTTCATAGGCGAGCAACTTCCAAAAAATAATCTTTAAGAGTTGGTTTTTCGATACTTATTTCCTCATATATAACCCCGATTGCTGTAATCGTTCTTAAAAATTGACTGATATCTTTTTCGTTAATATCAATAATCAGATAATTGCCCTCAATTCGGTAGCTGATTCTGTTTGCTGCCATAAATTCTTTTAACTTGACTAAGCCATCCCTGACCATTAGATTAACATGGGTGTTTTTAATTGTTTTAGCTAAATTGTAGGGGGTATTATCGGCGATAATTCTGCCTTTGTTAATAAAAATTATCCTGTCGCAAATTTCTTCCACTTCGCTCATGTCGTGGGAAGTGACAATGATTGATACCTTAAACTCTTTTCTTTCTTTTAACAAAAGATCTCTAACAAAAGCGGCCACTTCAGGATCTAACGAAGCAGTTGGTTCGTCCAAGAGCAAGACCTTTGGCATATTAATGAAAGATTTAGCCAGATTAACGCGGGTTATCTGACCTGAAGAGAGATTTTTCATTTCTTGATTTAAAATGTCTTCCAGGCGAAAAATTTCCACGATACGATTAATTCTCTTTTGTCTGTCTTTGACTTTATAAAGATATGATATGAAAGTAAGGTTTTCCTTGACAGTTAGATCCCAAGGAAGATTGGTGTAAGTCGAGGAAAAATTGATCTTCTCCAAGATTTCTTCCCGATTGTCTATTAAATTCTTACCGAAATACAATATTTGACCGCTTGTCGGCGTCAAAACTCCAAGAAGCATCTGGATAACGGTAGTCTTACCGGCTCCGTTTGGACCAAGAATTCCCAAAATTTCTCCCTCTTCAAGATTAAAAGAAATATTATCAACGGCCACAAATCCGCCTGACGGCGGACCAAATCGCTTAACCAAATTGGTTACTTTAAGAATAGGCATAAATATAAAAATGGCGATGAAGTCTAAAATAATGCTCGCCTAACTTCGACAGCAGGAGAAAATTGCCTTTATATATTAAATTTTAACAAAAAAAATACTTCTCCATCTAGAAAAAAAGCTGGGGTAGAGAAGCATTTAGGTTGTTATAATAAGCTATTACTTAAAAACTAACTTAGAAAATTAATCTTATAGTGTCTAAAAAAAGCGACTGATTAATAAGAGGATAATTGGGGATTAATTTTTGATTTTAAGTAATTTTTAATAATTTATTAAAAATTTATCGTTTGATTTTAGAATTTGTTTTTGCCACTTCTCCACCATCACCCTCGCTTAACGTCGTAAAAGATACAATTTACGACGTTATATACCTTTTCTCCCCGCCGCAAATGCTTGTTAAAAACCGCTTTCATCTTTCTTTGCCTTAAAGGCTCATTAATTGGAGAATAGTGAAACAGTTCGCTTCTCTTTTTCCTTCACTATTATTCTTGATATTGTTTTTCTAAAATTGCCTCTATTTTGTTTAAATTCGAGCTTATTTTTAAAACCAACCTCTTCTCCTCCTACAATGCGGCACGCTATATGATTTAGAGCATCTTTATATTCTAAACCATTATTTTTGAGGCTAAAACAACCCTCTTTTCCGCTTAAAGTAAAGAAAATATCATAAGTTTAGATTGATTTAACAATCTATATCATTATTTTTGAGGCTAGAAAACTCATAAATCTCACTAAGGAAATAGAGTTAATTTAGAACGTCCCAACAATCTAAAGCATCATTTTTGAGGCTAAATGGTAGCAGTTATCCACAAAGAGTGATAGTATTTTTAGAGTGTAGTAATAAGCTAAATCATTAATTTAGCCTCGTTATTGATTGGCTATAATTGGTTAAAGTAAAATTGCTTTTGAAAATTTATACGGACGTATTAAATTATCCTATAATAAAAAATAAATTACTATAGGATAAATAACTCACGTCCGTTAACTATTCTTCAATGATTTCTTCTTCACTTCTCTCCTCTTCTCTACTTTGGCCGATATCTTTTTTTGGTTTTGAAGCAGTGGCAATTAATTTTTAATTTTTCACCAACTTATCGACAGAAGCGTAATCAAAGAAACAAAACCAAAAACAATCAGATATTCACGCACGGTTTCTTTGAAAAGACGCTGATCAAGATAATTATAAACCAACCCTGTCAAACTATAATATGAGGCAGTAAGAAAAAGGGCAAGAATTGAATTCATTACTGGAACGAAAGAAAGAATCATTGAAAGCTCGGCTAAAACCAAACCGATAAAAAACGAGAAAAGTACGTTCTCCTTGGTTATGTAAATATCCAGTTTTATGGACCAAAAAAGATGGAGACTAAAAATAAAGCCTAAAATGCCTGCGAAAAAACCGTTGACAAGGAAACTCTGCCTGGTGATAAAAAGAAGGCTGAAAAACAAAAAAGAGATAAATGTCTGATAAAAAAAATTGACTGAGAAAGCCGCTCGATAAAGCTGAAGGTTCTTCTCTACTCCAACATTGAAAATATTGGAACAAAGCAAAACTGCATAAATTGAAATTGCGTAAATAGCAATAAAAGGCAATCGCGTCAACCAGCGACTGGGAAAAAGAAAAAAGAAAAGATAAAAACCTATTGTCAAACTAACCGGTATTAAAAACAGAGTTAACCATTCGATTTTATCAATCCCTTCAACAATTGAAAAATAAGTAAAAAAATAGCTGGAAATGATAAGAAGCGGAATAAAGATCATTGCCTTGTCAAAAAAAAAGAAGGTGGAAAAAAGAAGAAGCGCCGATAAAACCAGAGCGCTGATAGCAAAACGAAACCTCTTTTCAATCCGAAGAAATTTTTTACTGATATTGGTCCGCAAACGTTTCAGGTTTAGCATACTAAGCCAGATATTGATCGGGAATATCAAAGTTGCCAAATACTTTTTGGACATCCTCATGTTCTTCTAGAGCCTCAATCAGAGATAAGATTTTCTTTGCCTTTTCCTCATTCTCTACTCTGACAATTGACATCGGTTTGTAGTCTATTTCGGCTATCTCATATTGAAGATTGTTAAGATTGTCTTTGATTCGACCAAGGTTCTCAAAAGGCAAATAAAGGGTAAAGTGGGTCTCGTCTTGATCGATATCAAAGGCATTAATCTTTTCAGCAAAGGAAAAAACGTCTTCCTCATTAACCGCGCCTCTATTAAAGACAACCAAACCGCTTTTGCGAAAAAGATAAGCAACCGAACCTTGAGCGCCTAGCTTCCCCTCATGTCTATCAAGAATATTTCTAATTTCGGCTAAAGTCCTGTTGGGATTGTCAGTTGTAGCCAAAATAATAAGAGCTACCCCATAAGGGGCAAACGCTTCGTAAACAATCTCCTTAAGCAAGTCTTTATTAGGACCTACTCCTCTTTCGATTGCTCTTTGAATATTGTCTTTGGGCATGTTAAACTGCTTGGCTTTTTCAACAGCCAAACGCAGTTTGATATTATGTTCCGGATCTGTTAAACCTCCTCCTTCCAGAACCGCCAAAGTGATAAGCCGAGAAAGTTTGGAAAAAACTTTTCCTCTTGCCTGATCATTGGCTTGTTTTTTACGCTTAATATTAGCCCACTTAGAATGACCTGACATAAATATTTGTTATTTAAAATTTAAATTTGATTTTTTTATTTTTATCTTTGATATAATGTTATATTATACTTGACAACCTCGAAAAATAAAATATACTTTTACTTACATTGACAATCTCTTCAATATGGACAATATAGAACTTCTCGAACAACAAGCTGTTGAGGCCGCAATTAAAGCTCGATGGCAAAATGCGATTGAATTTAACAAGAAAATAATCGCTCTCGATAAAAGCAATCTTGAGGCATATCTTCGCCTAGGATTCGCTTATTTGCAAACAGGAAAACTTAAGGAAGCAAAAAAATATTATAAGAAAGCCTTAAGGTTGCAACCAGGCAATCAAATCGCTACCCAAAATCTGGAGCGGATCGATATTCTTGAATCAAAAACCAAAACCAAAATAAAGGAAGGCCAAAAAATCAGTCTTGATCCTAATTTGTTCATTGAAGTCGCCGGAAAAACCAAAAGCGTTTCCTTGGTCAACCTGGGACAAAAAGACATTCTCGCTCAGTTATCAATCGGCCAGGAAGTCATCCTCCATCCTAAAAAAAGAAAAATAGAAATCAGAAGCAAATCTAAAGATTACATCGGCTCACTTCCCGATGATCTTTCCAAAAGACTGATTCTTTTTATAAAGGCAGGTAGCGAATATTCCGCTTTTATTAAAGAAGTAAGCCTCAATAAAATAACGGTTTTCATTAGGGAAGAAAAGAAAGGGAGAAAAGTCCAGAAATATGCCTCTTTCCCCCACCGTATCCAAGCTAATTTAACTCAGATAACCGAAGAAGAAGGTAAGGAAACCGAAGAAGAAGTATTAGAAAATGATCTTTATAAGCTCGCCGAAGACTTAACCAGCGAAGAAAAATATTACATCCCCTATCAGGGCGAAGAGGAAGAGGAAGAAGAGGAAGAATAATGCCTAATCTTGTTTTTGAAAAAAATAATTGTCCCCTTGATTTTTTTACTATTAATCAGGCTCTTAATTTCTTGAGGAATATGGAAATCTTTCATTGATCTCAACGCCAAAAGAAGAGAAATAATAAAGATGATGATAAAAACTAATACCATAAAAATGATTGGGAGGGCGGTAATTGTTATTCAACCAGCCACTCTTTTTCAAGACTTCCCAATATAAAAATTATATCAGATATTTCTGGCTCCCCTTTTCTCAACTGGCAACCAAAAAAAGAACCTATATCCTTTGCTGTTTGGGAAAAAGTTCCTTCTTTTTTCTCAATCAGCAAACAGTCTTTGTTAATTTTAGTTGATAAAGTCAAATCAACAACTCTTATTCCTTCACCTTCTAATATCTGACTGATTAAAGTAGCAGTTTTATAGCTTTTTGTATAAATAATTTGAACTGTAAGTTGTTCATTTCTATAGGTCTTTTTATACAAAAAGCCTTGATATCCCTTAAAAAAATCTTCTCTGTTTAAAACCTTTTTTCCACCGGCAACTTCAATAGGTAAAACGTTAATCGTTTTGAATTGACTACTTCTTTTGTCAATAAAACGGCTAAAAATAAATATCCGATCGAAAAAATTGGCGTTTGAGGAGCTGAAAAAAATCTCCTTAAAAGAAGGAATAACTGCTTCTTCAGCTGAATTATTATAAACGGTCAAATCTTTAGGAAAAAAATATAAATCAGTAAAAGAAAAAGAATTGGCGGAAAAAGTTTTCCGGAAAAGGTCGGGTTTTTTCTCAAGCGCAACCAGCTTGCCTACCGCACCAGCCTTATAATACCCGTAACCGCCTGGCACCAGAATAGCAACATCGGAGGGGAAAAGTAATCGATAATTGATATCATCAAATGCAATTGAATAAAAAACTGTTTTAGGACCATAAAAAACCATATTAATCCTGTCTTTCTTTTTTAGGAAAAAAGAAGAACTTAATCCTTTATAAAGGATGTAAGCTGTAGCAAGTAAAATAATCCAAATAAATAATTTATATTTTATATTCGACTTTTGATATTTAAGAGGATTATGATAGCCCATATTCGAGTTTCAAGCGCTTAATTTTATTGAAAGCCTCTTGTTTAGAGAGCTTATTCCAGAGATAAATTTTTTTGATGATTGAAAGAGAAGCTTCAAATTCAGGTTGAACAACAAGATCCACTCCCAAATCACGCAATCTTCTTTTATCGGTCTCTTTATGAATGCGGCTGATGATAAAAATTTTCGGATTTAATTTTTTGGCGTTAAGGATGATCGCCTCTTGAGTATTTTTGTCAGGAACCGCCAAAATCAAAATCAGCGCCTCGTCTATTTCAACATAATCTAAAATGTCAATGTCGCTTGGGTCGCCGTAAATGATGTTGACCCCTTCCCGTTTTGCCCTCTCAACTATATTGAAATTGTAATCTACGGCTATAAAAGGTATATTGGCCAGCATAAGAGAGCGACCAATATAACTCCCCACTCGACCATAACCGCAGATAACAATATGTCTTTTGATATTTAAAACATCTATCGGCGATTGATCTCTGTCAACGCGATATTTGATGAAACTGTCCAAAAATGGTAAATAATTTTTAATAAAACTCCTGATTTGAGAATAAATCCGATCTCTGTTTTGGATAAAAATCGGCGTTAGGATTAAGGTTAGAAGCAACGTGCTGATAACAAAAAGATATTCTCTTTCACCCACCACGCCGTTGGCAAAGGCGGCCGACATAAGAATAAAAGCATCCTCATCGATCTGAAAAAGGTAAAGAGCCAAAGCCGAGGCGGTTTTGCTGTGAAAATGAAAACACAGGAAAATCGCGAGGATAACCAGTGCTTTAACCAGCATTACCAAAAGACTGAAAAACAATATTTTGGGCAGATCAGAAGCAATCAAACCCAGTCTAATGTTTAAACCGATAAAAACGAAAAAAATAACTGCCAAAATGTCTCGAAGCGGCCTTACTTGGGAGAAAACGTGATGATGCTCCAAAGTCTGGGCGACCAAAATCCCGGCAACGAAAACACCAATCAATATCGGGATATTGAGAATTAGGGAAAGATAAGTAACTATAAAGATAAAAACAATGATGAGAAGATTAAGAAGCTCCCTTGATGTGCGAGCTACTTTATCAAATACCCTGGGGATTATTTTTTGTCCGAAATAAAAAAGAGTGAAAATGATGAAGCTTGATTTGACCAAACTGAAAAATATCTCTTTGAAAACATTTAAAAATGCTGTTGATTGGGCGGTAATTGAGGTAAAAATGATAAGAAAGGGAATAAAAGCAATATCCTGATACATCAAGATTCCCAAAGTTATCTCTCCGATAAAAGAATTTTCCTCTCCTCTATCCTGAATAATCTTGGCTACCAAGGCGGTTGAAGAGGAGGAAAAGGCGATCCCGACAAGAAAAGATTGCAAAAGCGAAAAACCGAAAAAAAGACTAAGTATGCCGGTAGCAATAAGTGTTAGAAGCATTTGCAAAGTCCCGCCGATAACAATGATTTTTTTTAGAGTCAAAAGACGCGAAAAATTAATTTCCAGCCCGACGGTAAAAAGAAGAAGAATGATGCCAAAGTAAGCAAAACTATTAACTATCTCTCTTGAAAACACTCCTTCAAACAAATTGCCAAGTAACAATCCGCTGAAAATATAACCGACAACAGGCGAGATTTTTATTTTTTTTGCCAGAAAAGCAAAAAGAAAAGGGAAAGAAAGGAAGATAACAAAGTTAAGAATAAGGGGTGCAGGAATATCAGTCATAATAGAAAGTATAAGAAGCTATCTAGGAAAAGTCAAAAGAGATAAAATTCCATCGGTCTTGTCTTTACTTCCTTAGCTTTTTTTCACACTCAACGCAGTAGCGGGCCTCGGGAATCAGCTCAAGACGCGCCAAAGGAATATATTGGCGACACTTTTCACAAATACCGTAAACACCTTTCTCGATTTTCCTTAAGGCAAGATCAATGTCAACCAACCTTCTTTGAAGATCTTTTACCTGCGCTTCAATCGTATCATGACCAATCTGTTCCCTTGCATCAGTATCAATGGCGGCATTGTCATTAACATGAGCAGGATCGGAAAAAGGATCACTTTCCTTTAGATCTTTGATCTGACGCAGAATTTTTCCCTTTTCTTCTAGCAATATTTTGTTTTGCTGCCCGATAAATTTTTGCGAAAGTTTTATTGCCATATGATTTTAAATAACTGACAACACCAGTAATCGCAACGATAACCGAACTTCTAAAATAATATAAAAAATAAAAACTTAAAGTCAACAGTAAAAATCCCGCAACCATTTCGTTAAAACTTTGTTTCATGAAGTATAACCGATCACTCCTTATTCTGTCAAATATAAAATAAACAAGGGAAAAATACCAAATAAAAAAATTAAAAGCCGTCCCTTGAGAATATTTTTCCCTCCTTATTTGGAAAAGAATCTGTTGAGCCAAATAGGCGCCTAAGAAAAAAAGGCACGCCTCGTAAAGAGGTGTCAGATGCCTTAAACCATCAAAACCCGTGTATCTTACTGCTAAAAAGAATTTTGTTTTTGTGCCTACCTCCGCTCCTGAAAAAAAACTTCCCAACTTTCCAAAAGCAAGAGCTAAGAATAAGGGACTGATGAAATAGTCCAAAACCTCAACAACCTTACTTTTTTTAGAGAGAAGAAAAAAATGCAAAACTATTAAGCCGCCAGCCAACCCTCCAAAAAGCGAAAGACCCGGATAACCGTTAATTAGGATGAATTTTAGAACATTAAAACCGAATTTGTTGAAATTCAAAATAACATAAACCAAACGTCCCAGAAACAAGCCTCCGCCCAGAGCAAGAAAAAGGCCGTCAAAAATATCTTCTTCTTTAAAAGATGTCAACCTGATATTTTTCCAAAGAAGAAAACATCCCCAAAAAAAAGCCAGTACAAGAAATATTCCGAAGGTATAGATTTTGACAAATTTTAAATCTAATAATACAGGCAACATACATTGTGTAACACGTAACGTTTAATATAACACAAGAATAAGAAGTTTTATTGTATTTTCGCGTTACGCGTCACAAGCTATATGTTATTTAGTATAATTTACCTAATATTAAAAAGCAATTAACAAACGAACGATGGCTAATCGGCCTCTAAGGGTAGGTTTTGATCTTGATGGAGTTATTCTCTACAACCCAACAAGAATATTCAGATCGCCTATAACCTTGATAAAAAAAATATTTTTCAAAAAACGCCAGCTAAAGTTTTTCATTCCTCAAACATCACTCGGAAAATTTTTTTTCCGTCTTTTCCATTATTCAAGTTTGTTTGCGGCAGACGGCTTAAAAGATGTTAAAAAATTGATACAAGAAAACAATATCAAAGCTTATTTGATTTCGGCTCGGTTTGACTTTTTAAAGAATGATTTTGATGAATGGGTAAAAAAAATTGATAGTGAAGGTGACTTTTCTGGTTATTTTTACAATAAAGACAACGAACAACCTCACGTTTTTAAAGAAAAGATGATTAAAAAATTGGATCTTGACGTATTTGTAGAAGATAATTGGGATATTGTCCACTATTTAGATTCAAAATTCAAAATTCAACACTTAAAACATAAAGTATTATGGATCTATAATATTCTTGATAAAAAAATTCATTATCCTTATAAATACTCTTCATTAAAACAGGCTGTTAAAACTTTGTCGGTTGAACGGAGTAAAAAAAAAGTTCTCATCGTCACTGATTTTTTTCTTCCTCACTGGACTGGCATTGTTAAATCCTTAAGCTATTTAACTAATGCTTTAAAAAGCAAAATAGAGTTTACAGTTTTGACTGTAAAACATAAAAAGAATTTAAAAAAGGAGGAAAACTGGAAGGGAATTAAAATCATCCGGGTATCCTATCTAATAAAAATCAGCCGAGCCTTTTATTCTTTATCCATGATTTCACGCTTTATAAAGGAAGTCGAAAATTATGATATTATCTTTATTAACTCTCCCCTCTCCAATATGCTGCCTATTTCTCTTATTACTAAATTATTTGGGAAAAAACTTTTAGTTTTTCACCAGGGAGATTTAATTCTGCCTAAAGGAATAGCCAATCGATTAATTGAAAAAGTATTTGATTTTTCCGCCCTCATCAGCTTTATTTTGGCAGACAAAGTTAGCACTTACACCAAAGATTACGCTGAAAATTCACGGGTGTTAAAATTTTTTTTGGGTAAATTCACTGCCATAATTCCACCAATGGAACAGGTGGCACGGGTGGAAGGGATTTCGCAAGCGCACAGCGATTTTTCCAGCCTGCCGCTGGTCGCGAGCAATTGTGGGAAGGAAATCCGTGACAGAATTTGGAATAAGAATTATATAATTTTCGGCTTTGCCGGCCGATTTGTCCAGGAAAAAGGTTTTGATATTCTTCTTAATGCTATTCCTCAAGTGATAAAAAAAATACCCAATGCTTGGTTTGTTTTTGCCGGAGAAACTAATATAGCTTACGAAAACTTTTATGAACAAAATCTAGATAGAATTAAAAAATTAAGAAAACATCTGACATTCTTAGGACTTTTAAAGGATAAAGATTTGGCACAATTTTATCAGATAATTGATTTCATCGTTATTCCCTCAAGATCAGATTGTTTCAATTTAGTCCAGGCTGAAGCAATGATGTTTGGAAAACCGTCAATAGCTGCTGATATTCCTGGATTGAGAGTATTAGTCAAAAAAACTGGCTTTGGAAAACTATTTCGTCAAGGCTCATCAGATGATTTAGCCGCCAAAATAATTGAAGCAGTCAAGCAAAAAAAGCTCATCAGAAAAAACTATTCAAAAGTCTTAGAAATATTAGATAGTCAAAAAAATGCTCAAATCTTTGAAAAGTTTATTACAAACGGAGATTGATCCGGCTTTTGCTCAAAGAGCAAAAATAATATTGGAGAACGTTGAAAAAATAAAGCCTCAAAAAATTCTTGATGCCGGCTGCGGCCGTGGTTTTTACATCAATGCTCTTACCTATTTTAAATTTATAAAAGAAATTCATGGCGCCGATATCAATAATAAATATTTAGACATTGCAAAAAAAAATATTACCGATAAACGGGTGAGAATTATAAAAGCCAACCTTTACTCTCTCCCCTACCCTGACAATTATTTTGATTTTATTATTGCCTCGGAAATTCTTGAACATTTAGCTGATGATAAAAAGGCTTTATTGGAATTAAAACGGGTGCTTACAAAAAATGGAATGCTGATAATCACGGTACCCAATCGAAATTTTCCTTTTTTCTGGGATCCGATAAACTGGCTTTTAATGAAAGTTTTTAATACGCATATTAACAAAAATATTTTGTGGCTGGCTGGCATCTGGGCTGACCACGAACGGCTCTACACAAAGGAACAGATAAAAAAATTATTGATAAACAACGGATTTAAAATTAAAAGTGTAAATAATATTCTTCACTGGTGTTGGCCCTTCTCTCATTTTTTACTTTATGGAATTGGGAAAAATTTAATAGATAGATTTGGATTAAATAGTTTCAGCCGTTTTAATTTTGAGAAAGATAAAAGACTCTCTTGTCTGATCGCCACCTTTTTTTCTGCTCCATCAAACCTTTTAGACAGCTGGTTTAAAACAAGTTCATCAATGGGTATCGTGATCAAAACTAAAAAAAAGGGAGAGGCCCTTAATATTATTTAGCTTCCAATAATGTCACTTTCTTCTAACCATTTCTGGCAATATTATTTTTTTTGAAAAATTAATACCTTTGGGTGATCGTAAACAGTAAATGACTCGTCGGAATAATCGTCACGAAACTCTAAACATTTAATGCTAAACGGAATACAGAGTCTGGGATATGAGGTAAATTGTTTAACCAATTTATATCTTAAATTATTAGCCAATAAATCTTTGTAAAATTGCGTCATTTTGGGATATTTTTCTGGAGCAGTCGGAATACTCCCCCAGCCGCGATTTGATGAAAGAATATAGTAATCTGCCTTTTGTAGCAAATTATTCATTGTTTGCCACTTTGTCTCATCATCTGGAGCAAAAACCGGCAAGTACTCAATCTGAAAAGTCTTGCCATAATTAGTCTCAACACTCAGCGGCAAAGCATCATCCCAATGTTCAGCTAAGATAAAACTATCGTTTTCTAAATTTTTGTAAATCCACTCGGAAGCCTCAACACGAGAATGTTTATTTAGATAAATGGAAGAAAATGACAATGGCCAAATTAGCACAGTTATAATAATTATTAAATTCGAAATCACTAATCCCAATTCTAAATTCGAAATTTGTTTAGGATTTTGAATTTTGGATTTTATTAAGTTTATAACATTGTATGCTCCATACCCTGCCATTATTGCTAAAAACGGATAAATAAATATGAAGTATCGCATGGCCTTGACAAATTGAGTTGATTGATAAAGAAAAAATCCGATAATCCATAAAAGAATTACGCCAAGAGTCAAACGAATATCCTGCCTGGCCCGACTAAGCTGGGTTCTGATAGTCAATATTTTGACAATGTTAATTATTCCTACCAATATCAATCCAAAATAAGGAAGTCCAACCCCAAATACCGCCAAGTTATATAAGCTATAAATAACAGGCTTTTTATTAATCCACTGGATCGCCGGCGGATACCACACGTCACGGCCCTCAAAAGATTTTAGAGCTTTTAAATTATTAATAAAAACATCGCTGATTCTGAAATCAAAAATATTTCCAGATTTGAAAATATATGGATCTGCTATTCGCAAAACTAAATAACTTATACTAAAAAAAACACTAAGATTTATTAGCTTATTTTTAATATTCTTAACAAAAGACTGCGATCGCACTGTTTTATCAACACTAAGAACAAAAAACATTATTAGAGGAAAAATAAATATTGCGCTGATTTTGCTTGCTGTTGCCAAACCAAAAAGAACAGCACTAACTGCAATACTTTTCCTTTCTTGTTGAAAATAAGCTCTTAAAGCAAAATAAAAACTGGATGTCATAAAAAATGTCAAGAATGTGTCAACGGCAAAAAAATGAGAAAGTTGAATGGGCAAAACAGAGATAGCATAAAAAAAAGCCGACCAATATTTTATCGACCGATCTAATTTATATCGTCGCTCAATTAATTCAACGGTTTTAAAAACAATAATTAAAGTGAAAATATCAAAAAAAGCTGACAAAAATCTGCCTTGAATGGTCAAAGCATTATAATTGTCGTTGTTATAAATAACTGCTACGATTTTATTCAAGGTAACCGGAAAGAGACCATAAACATAAAAATCAAATCCGATATTGCTTGGGTTCATTGTTGAGATTGACGGATTAAAATAATCAGAAAAACTTTGAGGAATTTTCATTGCTCCTCCAACCATAGTCAAAAACCGTTCATCAGGATGAAGGTGATAATTGCTGTCCCAGTTTAAATTGTTAAAGCGGAAAAAGATTGCCAAAAGAAGAATTAAACCCAACACCCCTTTTTTCATAAAAAACAAGTGTACTAATGTTAAGATTGGTTTTCAATCTTTTTTTATTTCTTTGAGAGTCTTGAGAAGATTTTTACCTTCCTTTTTAATAATCACCGGCTTTCCCTTTTTGGGGATTAAAGACAAGATGACTTTGAAAAAACCGCCTTGTTTTTCTTCTTTGACAAAAAGCTTGACTTTGGCAAGATTGGGAAATTTTTTAAGCCACCAGGTAAACCTATTAAAAAACCCGCCTAGGGTTTGGCGGGTTTCTTTGGAAAGGTTATTCCCCGAAATTTCAATTTGCTTTTCGTCTCTTTCCCTAATCAGCATTTGGAGAAGGTCTTTAGTAGTAACGATTCCAATAGGATGTCTGGCTTTATCAATAATAACGACACTGCCGATTTTCTTGTCTAAGATAAGATTGAGAACATCTTCTAAAAGATTATCTGAAGACAAAGTAAGAACGAAGCTTTTGACAAAATTCTTTACCTTGAGATTATAAAAGTTAACTTTGTTGCCCAGTCTCGCTCCCCGATGGAGCGTATCTTTGGGAGTGATCAAATAAGAAATTAGGTCGTAGTAACTAACAATTCCTTTCAGTTTGAACTCCTTGCTGATGACAACTAATTTGGAAACTTTAGTTTCCTTGAAAGCCTTAATCGCTGTGGCAACAGTTTCATCTTCATAGATGGTGATTAAAGGTTTGTTTTTTGCTTTAAAAATGGTGCCAATTTCAATTTTAAAAAGAGGCGAGCCGCGTAATTGAGCTAGAAGATGTCGGGCGGAAATGATACCGATGAATTTTTCCTTTTCGTCGAAAACCGGTAGATAATGAATTTTTGATTGGATGAAAAGTTCGGCAACTTTTGACAAAGAAAAACCGGTTTTTATATGAGGCGGATGGAAGGCACAATGCTCAACTTTAGCATTGGCAGGAAAAGAAGATTTAATCAAACAATAATAAGGATTAATAACACCTAAAAATTTATCTTCGGCTGAGAAAATAAAAGCGGCATCATGAGAAGTTGTCAGTTTGCTAAGAGCTGAAGAAAGAGTTTCGTTTGGGTCTGCCTTGATGATGTTTTTCGTTTTAACGATCTTCATCAGCTTGGACATAAGTAATTAGGATTCTGAAAATACAATCGTTTACAGTAAAATATTATCTTAAACCACAAAAGCTTATTAAGTCAAGGCCATTTTGATTAGAGATTTGGTAAAATATGACCATGAACCCGACTAAAAAAGATTTTCAACTGGCCAAAATATTTCTTAACCATTCTTTACAGCTTAAATCAAAAGAAAAACTTTTGATTACCTCGTCTGATAATTATGCTACTCCTCTGGTTAAAGCTGTTTACATTGAGGCTCTGAAACTCGGTGCTTATCCTCTGGTTGAAATGCAAACCGATTTTTCCTACCAGTTTTTTCAGCTAGCTAACAATTGGCAACTTAATTATATTCCTAAAGAAATTCTTGAAGCAAGAGTAAATTGGCCTGATGCTTATGTTCGGATTGTGGCTGAAAAAAACATCAAAGAGTTGAATCAAATCCCTAAAGAAAAACTTCTTTTAAGAAGTAAGCTTCTCCGACCCTATTCCGACAAAATGATCGACAAGGATCGTTGGATCCTCACCGACTACCCTACTCCTGCGATGGCCCAGGAAGCCGGTGTTTCCCTTGATTGGCTCATGGATTTTTATTATCGCGCCTGTTTAGTTGATTACGAAAAAATGAAAAAACAATTGATAAAAATCGAAAAAATCCTTGACAAAGGAAAACGCGTCAGGATTATAGGTGAAAAAACCGATCTTTCTTTTTCTATCGAAGGCAGACTGGCTCAAGCGGCCTATGGCGAACGCAACATTCCTGACGGCGAAGTTTTTCTGGCTCCGCTCCATTTGACAACCGAAGGCTACATTTATTTTGACATGCCTTCCTCAATTTACAGTTCTGATGTTAGCGGTATTTATCTTGAGTTTAAAAAAGGCAAAGTGGTTAAGGCCAGAGCTAATATCGGCAACGAATCTTTGCAAAAAATCATTGAAACGGATAATGGCGCCCGCTATTTGGGCGAATTAGGCATCGGCGCCAACTATGAGATCAAAAACGCGATGAAAAATACTCTTTTTGACGAAAAAATCGGCGGCACCATTCACTTAGCTTTAGGCCGCTCTTACAAGGAAAAACATGGCGGCGCACCGCAAGGCGGCAACGAATCGGCCATTCATTGGGACATCGTCAAGGATATGAGGAAAAAAGGCTCGGTTTTGTATGTTGACGGCAAACCGCTTCTTAAGGAAGGCAAACTCATTAATAATCTTTAAAAATAAAAAATTATTTTCCTATTCTCCCTCAAATGGTTTTCGCAGCGTAATCTGTCAAAATTATAAAATAGCAAGCTATAACTTCACATAATTAAGTAAAATATAATTATCTTCTTTTCAAAACTTTAAGATTTTTTTCAAGAATTTACTTTATGGCTAATTCGGAAGTGCAAAGTGTGAATTCAAATACCGCTACTCTCTCCTATATAGGAATTGATCCTTTTGTACGCCCGGAAGAAGAGATTTATCAACCCTTACCGCAAATCGTAGTTCCTTCAGAAGTTAAAGTCGATCTTGAGATGGGAATAGAAAGATATGTTGATAAATTAGCTAGCTGGCGCGACAATCAAGGAATAAATCCAGAAAATGTTTTGACTCTTGTTCCCAGACAAACCGGCTGGATTTATGTTCAATCACTGGCAGAAGCTTTTAAAAGATGCGCCGAACGAAAAGGGATCTATTCTTTCCATCCACAACCAGTAAATATTGGTCGTTGGCTGACGGAAAGATATGGCGATCATGAACCTATCGAATATTGGCAAACAGATCAAATTTTCCCTTATCTTTTAGCTATTTTGAATGATGAAGATTTTAATAATGTCATATTAAGCGTCCAATCTTTGATATCAAAGCTTCCAAACATAGAAGGGGTAATATGTCTTGACGATCAATTTACTACAGGAAAAACTAATTTTGCCCTTATAGAAGCTGTTTCAAAAGCTGGTCAGAATGAAGGTTTAATAATAATGGATGAAGCTTTAGAGCAACATGATGAGGAGGTTTTAGAAGACTACGTTCAGCCAGAAAATAATGGTTATAACGATATTCGCCTTGGGAAGCTTTTAATTGGCAGAGTTTTTATCACTGAAAAATCTTCTAAACAAAATGTCGTTGACGCTAGTTTTCCTGAAGCAATAAGATCACCTAACGACATTCCTCCTTATTGCGTTGATAAAATGATTATGGATCTTTTGAAACGAAGAGGGTATGTTGATGATAAGAAAATTGAGGAGATTAATTCTAGAGAACGAGCAGTTGCCATAGGAAATAGAATTGCTCTTGAACACAAATATTTACAGGATGAATTAAACAAACAGACTTATCATGAAGACATCCCTAATCCGTATCTTTATCTAGAAAGAGTTTATGGACCAAGAATATTATCCTTGAGTACAAAATTTCGTGAGGCCTTGAAAAAAACAGGAGAAAAAATGAGTTTTTGATAGTTTAAGCAATAATAAAAGTGCCTCCTCCTCCAATTTTAAATACACCTTTCTTTATCATTGTGGCAATGTAATTAACTACATACTGAAGAGATCCCTCACAATCTTCTGATTTTTTTCCTTCTTGAAAACCCCTGGGCATACTTCTAGCCTCATCTCGATTGATGATGGTTGAAAGTTTGGGTGCAACAAGATTATGAATAAACATTATCTTATGGGTGCCGAAATTCCAAATGAGTAATTTGCGCCTCCCATCATCAGACTCAAAACAATCGTCCGGCTGCTTATTAAGCCTCCAAAGATGCCCATAATCTCTTACCCTCTCCAAATATCGAATCACACCTCCTTCGTAAAGATGGCTTATATCTACTTCTGTTGACGTCGGATCTGGCCACTCTTTAGCTCCGGGGTGAACGCCTAAAGCCGGTTCGGCAAAACCCTTGGTATAAAACCAGTCGTTTATGCTTTGCAAACCCCGAGCAATTCCGATCACCGACGATCCTAGTTTTTTTCTAACGTCTGGGTTGGAAGCTATTATATTGTAAGCAACATAGCCACCAATACCTACACCAAGGGTGACAACAGCCAAAGGTGAAACGCTTAGAGCCGTCATGTCTATTGCTCCGCTAACAATAAGCAGGTCTATGTTGCGAGGTAAACGTTCAGTTAGCCATTTTAAAAAACCTTTATTTTTATAAGGAAAGTAAATTGGCTGGATCATGTCGGCGTTTGGAATAATATCTTCCCCTTGAGCTCCGACAATTTGCAGGCGTTGACCAATATAAATCTTGTTCTGATCTCGAATCTGGTTGTTGGCCATAAGAGAGTCTATTGTCACACCGTATTCTGTAGCTATGTCTGTCAAAGTATCACCGGGTCGCACTACATAGATATATTGATTTGTAGCTATTCTATTTGAATTCAACAAATCAGTGCCAGATGGAATCCATATTTGGGTACCTGTTAAGATATAGTTGGGGTTGGTTATCCTGTTTACTTGTCTAATAATGCTTTCCGGTATCCCAAACCGAGCTGCTATTTCGGAAAGGGTGTCGCCTGCTTTAATCTTATACCACACTCCTACGTCTGTTTTTGGCTCTCCTTGATCTGCTTTGGTCGTTTCTGGAAAAACTTCTTGTCCTATAACTAAACCGAGAGCTCCTGCTGCTGCAGTAATTAAAAGTTTTCGCCGCGACAAGACTATTTCTTTTGGAAAAATCCATGGTTGTTGTAATCTATCTCCCCTCTGTCCCACCCCTCCAAAAAGCTGGATTGCAGAAGAACTAAGATTATTTAACGCCGTCCTTCGTGAAATACGCGAAATAACTTCGGTCTTACCAGCTTCTTCTATATTACTAATTTCGAGTTGTTCTTTTTTGCTCGCTCCCAAATTTCTCTCCATTGTTTTACATTAAATAAAGGAACCATAGTATTATAAATTTATCTCTATAAATTGTCAAATTAAAGACAATTAGGCTTGATTAAACCACGTTAAATTGATCTTAGTTGGAAAAAGTAAAGAATCAAATAAAGCTTGGTAAGAAAAAGGTAAAAACGCGCAATTGCTATTGCAACGGTTTAATGTTTTTGTTTTTTTTAATACTTTTTTTTCAAAAGCGCTTTGACTTCGTCAAAATTTTCAGGGGTGATTTTCCCCTCATGCAGAAGAACGTTCAAGATTTCGCTCATCGTTAAAACAGAGTGCAGCCGATAACCTCTCTGGTGAAGCTCTTTTCCGCCTCCCTGTTCCCGATCAATCAAAACAACGATATCTTTGACTATCAAACCTTCTTTTTTTAAAGGTCTAATTGCTTCAATTTTCGACAAACCGGTAGTGATCAAGTCGTCGATAAGAACAACTTTTTCCCCTCTCCTATACTCTCCTTCTATTTGTTTTTTGGTGCCGTATTTTTTAACCTCTTTGCGGGTATATATAAACGGTTTTTTATCCATTAAGCTGATAGCGGTTGCAATTGGGATAGCGGCATAAGGGATGGCGGCAATTCGGTCAAAATGCATTTTGGTTAATAGAGTTAGATAAGCGGCTGCTACCTGCTTGAGAACTTTGGAATAAGATATCAGAATCCGAAGATCAATATAAATGGGCGAAATCATCCCTGATTTAAGTTTGAATTGACCAAACTTGATTGCACCGATCTGATTCAGTTTAAGAATGAGCTTTTTTTTGTTCATATGAAAAATTTAATTTCTAAGTTGGTTTATTTTATTTCGTAATTTTTCTGCCTCTTTTCTGGCCATTTTGGCAAAATCTTTTCCTCTTGAGGCAAAAATTATTCCTCTTGACGAGTTAATGATCATCCCTGCCTTTTTTGAATTCAGGCCAGCTTTGATAACTGTCTCCACCTCTCCTCCTTGAGCGCCGATTCCCGGAACAAGAAAAGTCATATCGCCGGCGATCTTTCTTACTTTTTTTAACTCCGCAGGATAAGTGGCGCCGACAACTAAAAGACAATTTTTATTTTTATTCCAATTCTTCGCTACATTTTCGGCTATTTTCAGATACAACGGTTTGCCACCACACTGACAATCCTGGAATTCGGCCGCCCCCGGATTGGATGTCCGACAAAGAATAATGCTTCCTTTATCAGCTCTTTTTAAAAACGGTTCTAATGCTTCTTTTCCAAAGTAAGGATGCAAAGTAACCGCATCAACTCCCAAATAACCAAAAGTAAACTCAGCATAACCTTTGTTAGTGCTGCCAATATCGGCCCGTTTAGCATCAAGAATGATGATAATTTGCGGATATTTTTTTCTTAAATAATCGCAAGTCATCTTTAGTTCTTTTATCCCCTTCTCTCCTCTAGCTTCATAAAAAGCGCTATTTGGTTTATAGGCACAGACAAGGTCGCTGGTAGCATCAATAATCGCCTTATTAAATTCAAACATCGGATATTTTTTCTTTTTAAAATGAGGCGGGATTTTTTCAAAATCACTATCTAGACCGATGCAAAGAAGAGAATTGTTTTTCTTGATAATGTTGGTTAATTTTTGTTGAAAAATCATAGGCTAATCAACGAGAATTGAACCGTTAAAAACCGGCCCTTCTTTACAAACCAAATGCCCTTTAAAACTACATTCGCCGCAAAGTCCGATTCCGCCGCATTTAAAAAAACTTTCCATGCTTACTTGGCAAAACATTTTGCTCCGATAACAAAGTTCTGCAATTCTTTTCATCATCATCAGCGGTCCGCAAGAATAAACACCATCAAATTTCTCTTTTTTTAATAGTTCATCCGCCAGTTGAGTAGTAAAACCTTTGAAACCAACCGAACCATCGTTGGTAGACAGCAAAACTCGGCAGCCTAGTTTCTTGAATTTAGTCACAAACGGTAACTCTAACTTTGTTTTTGCGCCGATAACAACGGTTAGTTTTTTTCTCCTTGCAGGAGGCAAAGATCGCGCGAGAAAATAAAGCGGTGCCACACCATAGCCGCCAGCAACTAGAAGAAGATTTCCTTTTTTGATTAGAAACGGCTTACCGTATGGGCCGCGAAAAGTCAGTTGGTCTCCTTTTTTCAATTGATGGAATGCTTTGGTAAAGGGGCCAACTTTAGCCACCGAAAGCATCATGGGCCAACTTTCAACAATGCCAAAAGGTTTTTCATTGAGGCGCGGAAGCCAAACCATTACGTACTGTCCGGGTTTGGCTTTGATCGCTGTATCCAAAACAAAGTTTTTCACTCTGACGGTTTCTTTTTCAACCCTTATAATTTTCACCGTCTGATAAACATTTTTCATGATTTAATTAATTAAACAATTAAATCAGCTGTTATGGGCAAGGCCACGCAGACTTAACAAATTTTTATAACTGTGTGCAACCAACCACTTTTCCATTTCGCGACAAACTTTTTTGAAAATATTAATTCCCCGGTAATAAATGCCCGTTCCAATCCCAACGGCAGTCGCCCCAGCCATGATTGCCTCAATGACGTCTGCACCGCTTTTTAGGCCACCTGTGGCGATAATTGGAATTTTGACCGCTTGATAAAGATCGTAAACCGACCTGATCGTGATCGGTTTTATTGCCGGACCGCTCATGCCGCCGATTTTAAAAGAAAGGATCGGACTAGCCCTTTCAATGTCTATCTTCATTCCCGGACCTAAAGTATTACCCATGTTGATCGCATCGGCTCCCTCTTCCTCTGCCGCTTTGGCAATATTTCCAATATCTTGAACCGAGGGAGAAAGCTTGACTATCAAAGGAAGTTTAGTTTTTTTCCGCACTGCCTTAGTTATCTTAGCAGTTGCCTTGGAAGTTCCTTGACCAGCAAGAAGACCGTATCCTGGCGTATGAGGACAGGAAAGAACAATTTCTAAAGCCCTGATAGGTATTGTTTGGATCTTCTCTGCCAATTGGGCAAATTCATGAGCGCTTCCGGCAACAATGCTACCAATCAATGGCACTTCTTCATTCCATTGGCCAAATTCTTTAATACCAACCTCTATCCCTTTGTTAGCATACCCAACCGCATTCATAAAACCACCTTCAAATTCAACCAAAATTGGGTTGGGATGACCTTGTCGCGGCTCAGCTGTCAACGATTTCATTGTCACCGCTCCTACCCCACCTCTGACAACTCTTTTTAAGGAAGCGGTATCAAGCCCTAAAATACCTGAGGCAAGAATAAGAGGATTTTTTAATTTTATTCCTGCCAGATTAACAGATAAATCTATCATTTATGCTTTGGCTAAATTCTCAATTATCATTGCCGCCACCTCCGGATCAGTGATTAGAGAAATTCCCATCGCCACCGCCGCTTTCCTAATCAGCTTTCCATCAGTAAATTCCCTGCTTTCTTTAATTTCCTCTCTGGTTGGGATATTAATCACCAGATCAAAAACCCGCCTCGCCAAAAGATCAGCAATATTGGGCATCTGACCGATTTCGGAAATCTTATGCACCAAAGAAGTTTGAACTTTGTTCTTTCTTAAAAATTCATGGGTTTTTTCCGTAGCATATAGAATTACATTGTCGCGGGCGGCTAATTTTTTAATATAGGGCAAAAGAAACTTCTTGTTGGCTATTTTTCCGATGGACAAAAGAATGTGTTTTTTTGGAGAGCTAAGAATGCTCGCCTGACCATATTTTTCTTTATCCCAATCCCCTGTTTGTTTGTTAAGAAGAGAAAACAAGGATACGTTTCTTATGTCGCTCTCCCCAAAAATGTACTGCAACACTCTTTCGTTGCCGATTCCGTAACCTGCATGAGGAAGGGTTTTTTTGTGCTTCATGATGTCCAGGTACCAACGGAAATCTTCGTATTTGCCGCCCCGCTGAATATGCAGTTTATACATAGTTGAGGTCAAAAGACGGTTATTTAATTTCTCAAAATCATGCTCACGAACCGCTGATCCAGTCCCTTCTCCCGCATAGGGAAAAATGAGATCGGCTGACAGCACCACTCTTGTGTCTTTGGTGTAAACTTTCATGTTGAAAAACTTAATTTCTTTTGGATATTTGGTGATAAAAACCGGCATCTCTTCGCCTTTCCTGTTAAGAAGAGCAACAATCTTTGCCTCATGCTCCGCTTTCAAGTCGTCGCCAAACTGCAAATCCGGATATCCTCTTTTATTCAAAAGTTTGATCGCTTCTTCGTATGAAATTCGCAGAAAATCTTTTTTGACAGCAAGAAGAAGCTTGTCAACATCTCTTTTATATGTTTTGCGAAGCATCTCTCCATTGTCTTTCAAAATACTCTTAATCATTGCTTGAATGGTTGACTGGATATGGCGAAGAAGGGCTTCAAACATCTTTTCCTCGTCATAATTCTCTCTTGTCATCCCCTCAAGAGCACAATCAAATTCCTCCTCGGTCAGGCGAAACTGTCTTAAATGTCTTGCGTCCTCCTCTTCTTCGTCCCTGCCTGAATGAATGACGGTAAATGCTCCGTGAAAAGATTGAAGCGCCTGCTCAAGAGAAAGCTGTCCTGTCTGAGTAAAAAAAAGAGGAATATCCAATCGGTTTTGTATCTTAAACAAAGTGTCAACATTTTCACATGCTCCGGTAATGCCAACAATTTCCGGCACATCAACGTAGGTTAGACCCATTTGACGATAATTTTCCCAGGCACCAAAATTCAATCTCTCTGCTACTTTAACCACATTTGAAAAATGCTCATTGTAATTCACTTGAAGCTTTTTCTCTTCAATATTCAAGATAAGTTTTTTCATAATTTGAAAAACAATTTGTAACCTTGAGCCAAAAAAAATGGGGGCTTTAGCCCCCACTTTTCAAATTTGATTTTTTGGCAATGTGATATAAATTTTCATTCCAAAAATAAAAAATACCATAATGAAAATTTTTGTCAAGAGGGATTTAAAAAAGTTTCTGATAAATCCGTGGATAAAACTTTTCTAAGGTAAAACGGTATTTTGAGCGGGTTTTTGATATAATTAACTATTGGCGAAATCCTGCTTGAACATTTATCCCGCCTTGGCGGGAAACGTGTCTTCAGGGCAAACTAGCACCGTCAAAATTTTTCTGAAATTTAGCTGGGGTGGCGGAACTGGCAGACCTGCCTGCCGGCAGGCAGGCGCGCAGGTTTATAGAATATGGATCATGAAACTTGGTATGTTTATGTGTTAAAAAGTGTTAAAACTAACGAATTTTATAAAGGTTTGACTAATAATCTTGAAAGACGGTTACAAGAACACATTGCTGGCAAAGAAGAAACAACGCGCAAAATGCTACCTT